>JAANMX010003773.1_pt1 | contig 12859 bp, 11 predicted proteins | sample 7279681 | NCBI WGS metagenome assembly JAANMX01 (sample SAMN14094542, study PRJNA606508) | bioreactor metagenome | isolation source: A lab-scale SPAN reactor treating ammonium-rich wastewater day 351 | place: Ireland: Galway | collected 2018-01-01
CCACCGACAGCGCCAGGGGAAAGTTAAGCCGCAGCAGCGGCGGCAGGGGACGGAAGAAGTTCCAGGTCGCCGGCGCGAACTCGTAGCTGGTCAAAATCGACCAGTAGGGACGACCACCGGGACGACCTGCGGGAGCCAGATGCCAGAAGGGGGTTTCGCGGATTTCGTAGCGTCCTTCAAACAGCGACGGCCACGCGCCTTCCGCCACCTGGGTTTCAAAAGCGGATGTCATGCCACCGGCTAAGGCACGCGGATTTTGGTCGCTCCACAGCGCCATGCCACACAACGCCCGCTGATATTCGGCGCTGTCGTTCAGGCTCTCGAAATGGCGGCGGTATTCCATCAGCAGAGCGCGCCGCTGGTTGTCAGTAACTTCCTGTGCCTTGCGGCTCAGGCTGCTGATCTTGTCGTTCAGCGTGGCGGGCATCTGCCAGCAGACGAACCGCGCCGGTTCGCGCAGCGTTCGCAGCCAGGTCGAAAAACGTGCCTGTAACGACTGCACGCCTTCTTCGGTGGCGTGCAGCATGATGTCGAACGGTTCGATGAGGAAGGTGCGAACGGTACTCATTAGCGGATCACCTCGGTCATCGGGGCATCCACGAACACCAGCCCGTCATCCCGATCTGCTTCCGCAGCACGGGCAAACGTCACCCACTCGCGCATGTCGATGTCGTAGTTGGGTTGGGCGGGCGCAAACACCACTGCTGCATCCAGCTTGACCAGTTCGACAGGCAGTTCCAGTGATTTCGCCAGACTGCCAAACAAACCCTGCGTATCCCGCGCCGCCGCCAGCAGCAGCGACCCGCGCACGCGGTACATCAGCCGCTGCCATAGGGGAAGTCCGCCGCGTGTCCCGGTCATGATGAGGACGAAGATGGCAAGCACCACACCAGCGGGAATTGCCCACGCGGGCATGACGATGTTGCAAACGGTGTAGGTCAGACCACCTCCCACACCGCCCAGCAGCAGGCGTTTGAACGGGATGCCGAAGAAGCCCTTCTCATCCCGCAAAAGCACATGCGATTTGAAATCAGCAGCCATGCCATTCCTTTCAGATAAACAAGGCGCGAAGCGCATCCGCGCCTCGCGCTGCGTGTGGGATGGGGAGGGTTAGGGAGCGCCGAAGGTGATGAGGGTGGTGACGCTGGAGGCGAAGATGACGAAGAGCAAGCCCACCACCACCTGATTGGCGGCTTTAGGATTGTCCTTCTTCCAGTCGCCGATGATGGGCCAGCTTGACCCCATATACATCAACCCCAGACCGAGAAACCCGATGACGGCGGCGATGGGCGCGATAATCTGCGCCGCACCCTGAATGTCGGTGAACAACTGCTGGACGAAATCGGCAAGGTTCAAGCGAGAAGCTCCTCATAACTGATGGATGGAAAGTCAGCCGGGAGGTGGGATGCGCGTGCGCCATGACACATCTACATCTGTGGGTGGGGTCATCTGGCACGAAGTCTTCTCCCGCACCGGCTGAATTCAGCGTATCAAAGTGGGGAGTCTCAACCGCTGTAGGATTACACTTTTAGCCCGTCAGTTTTGGCAAATCGCCCGTTAAAATTACAGAAATGCGGGGAGCAGATGGGGAAGATGGGCTGAATGAACTTCAACCCATCCGTATTTGAGTTATGATCCGCGTGTCAGTTGAATGGCAAAACGATACTCACCGACCCCCATACTGGCGTAGGGTTCACCGCCCCAGTACCAGACCAGCGTCAGGTCTACCGCCTGCTCCGGCAGCAGATCGAACGGGGTTAAGCCTTCAGCGGGGTTACGGGGTCCGGGCGGCTCAGGGGCATAGCCGAGCGCCAGCCAGATGTCATCCTGCGTGAAGTGCAGCGTTTCGGCGCGCCCGTTGTAGATTCGCAGATGGGTCGTGATCTGTCCGTCCACATAGGTCACGCTCACCAACCGTACATCTACCCCGTCATAACGCAGATCGAGCGGTGCAGTGGCAAATGAAAGGGTGAAGGACACACCGCTGCCAGCAGTGTCAGTCATCACCCAGCGTCCGCCTTGCAGTGTAGCGGGCACAATGTAACCCACTGAAGCCGACAGCGAAGACAGCGCCGGAATTTCCAGCGGCAGCGCATCGAAATCGGTGTAGGACAGTGCGATGCCGTTTGGTGTGTAAATCTGTCCGCCAGCATCCACAAATTCCACCCGCCATGCCGCCGTATCCAGCGCCTCCACACCTGCCAGCACCTCATAATTCAGCAGCAGATACTGGCTGTCAGCGGGGAGATCGGGCTGGTCACTCAGTAAACGAGCATCCTGCAAGGTGACAGACGCATCGCCTAATGCCAGTGACTCGCCGACACTGCCTTCCTGAAGGGTGATGTCCATCCCGATGATCTGTCCATCACGGGAGAGTTCCTGTTCCGGTGGATAGGTCGCCGTCACCAGTGTGCGCGTCGCGGTAGGCAGTCCATCATCATCAGTTTCGCCAATCAGCAGCAGCACCAACCCCGGACTGACCTGACGGAAGATACTCGTCTCGCTGCGGCGCACTTCGCGCCGGTCATCGAACTCGAAACGCAGCACCGCGCCTGTGTTCATGGTCAGCAGGAAGGATGTGCCTGCGTCAATGTCGTCGAAGAAAGACTCGTTCTCCGCCGACCAGGGGATGCCGATCACCGGACGCACGGACATGCCATTCACAAACGATGCGGTATCGGGGTTGAGGTCAAAGCGCCACTCAGAAGCCTGCACGCGGCGGCGCTGCACCACCCAGACACGCGGCGCATCCCCATTCGGCAGGATGACCTGTAAATTGACCGGATACGCCACTTCACGTCCGCTGTCGCCGCCCTGAATCACATCATCCTGCGCTTCCAGCGCCAGCGGCGTAGGGGTCGGGCTAACCAGCGGTGTCGGCGTGAGACTGACCTCTGGTGTCACCTCAGCCTCATCGGATGAACGCCCACCGAGCAGCCGCGTGAACATGAAGCCGAAGAACAGCAGCGCCGCCAGTCCGACCGCGATTATCACCTTCGGTGAGGGTTTACCGGAGGCAGGTTTGACCTCATCCTCCGGCGCATCCAGCACCACATTTTGCTGCGCCGCTTCCTGCACTCTGCCGGGTGTCCGCGCCCAGCGCGACCCCACCGGGATGAGTGCGGCTTCGCCGTAGCGTTTGAGCAGTTCAGCCGCCACCTGTCGTTCCAGTTCGTCTGACCCCACTGCACCTGCCGTGCGGACTTCGCGTTCATAAGCCGCTTTGTAGGCTCGCTGGCGATCCGTTGGCACCAGCTCCCAGAGCGCATGAAGCTCACTGAGCGACAGCGCACGCAGTTCTTCCAGAGGGTGATAACGCAGCACGTCCATCAGGAACTGCCTCCAATCACACTACCGCTGCCACCGAGCGCCGCCTGCTTCCGCATGGCTTCGGTATAGGCGGGATCGCCATCATTGGCTGGCGCTTCGACGGTGACATCGACCTGTGGTTCAACCGTAATCTCTGGTTCAACATCAATCTGCGGCTGGATCATCGGCTGAACAGCCGTCTGTGGGACGGCCATCATGCCAAAGGCGGTGATTTCATTGGGTAACATCTGGGCACTGTGTTCCAGCCGGTTAACTTCTTCGCGGGCGGTATCATAGGACAGATTGCCTTCGGAACGTACCTGCTCGACCAGTGCGGTTCGGGTCTGGTCGGTCAATCTGCCATCCGGTGAGGACTTGACTTCGCGCACCACCTGTTCTGCCTGTGTACCGGAAATCCCCAGGCGCAGCGCCTGATCTGCGAACAGACCAAAGCGCGACAGATCCTGCTGAATAGGCGGTTTCTCCCCACCGACGGGCATCACGCCCATTGCCCGCGCCATGCGATCCGCCACCGTCAGATGGTCAGCCCCACCCACAGCAGTCTGCCCGTTCTGGAGGCGCTCGGTCTGCATCCCCCGGATGACATCGCCCATCACCCCGGCGACATCGCCGCCACCTGTGACTTTCAACTGCCCCAGCATGACCTGCATTTGCAGGCGGGCGACATTCGCCAGCGCCTCGGCGCTCGCTTCCAGCCGCGCCGCCACCTGGTCGAAGCGCGTCATGTCGGACTTGCCATCCTTTTCCATCATCGCCCCCAGCGTGGAGTGCGTCCCGGTAGAGGCTTTCAGCGCATCGGAGACGTGCTGCTCCATCTCTTCACTGTTCATCTCCGCCGCGTAATCGCTCTTGTCCTGTCTGCGTCGAGCATCGGACTTATCCTCACCCCCTTCATGCAAAGGCACAGCAGCAACGGGCATAAACATCCCGATGCGCCGCGCTTGGGCAGGGGTGAAACTGGAAACCATCTCGCCGTTCTCATCCTCAAACCAGTCGGCAGCGTTTTGCGGACGTGCGCCGCGTTTGCGCTTCGCGTCCTTCGGCAGCGTCCAGCCTTCCAGCGCTTCCCCAACTGCCGGAACCAGCATCGGACGCGCGACCAGCCGCCCGTATTCGTCGTATTCGGCTTTGGCGGGATCCCGGTCACTCAAGAGCGCCGCCCCCACCAGCGGTCCAGCCGCTCGCCCAATGACGGGAATATTGCGTGCCACCTGCCGCGTCGCCGCGCCTTCGGTGAACTGCTCGGCGGCGTCACCCAGTGCTGTTCCCCGTACACCGGGCAAATGCGTTAAAGTGCGGGCAGCGCCGCTCAGACTGTTGAACCCGCCGAACATCAAGCCGGCTGTCTGCGCCGTCGTCGCGCCGTTGTTGAGGGCATTCATGCCCGCCAGCGCATTCGACCCCATGCTGGTCACCAGTGAAGCGCCGCCCGTTGCCGCCGCCGCTGCACCCGTGACGGCAGCCGAGGTGACCGATCCGGGCGAGAGCAGGACATTGCCCGATACCTGACCCATCGCGTTGAACAGCCGGTTGAAGCTGTTCCAGACCGCTTTGACGCCCGACCACAGCGTAATCACGATGAACACCAGGCAGATAATGCCAATACCGATGATGGCGGCGGCACTGCCCGTCGCCGCGCCTGCCAGAAAAAAGCCAATCACCAGCGCCTGAATCAGGGCGATGATGGTGGTCTGGACGATTAGTTCGATCCACTGGTTGATGATATTGTGGGCGATACTCTCGGTGCGTTTGAAAAAGGCGAACAGAATCGCCACGCCAAACGAGACGAAGGTGATGCCCATCGCAATCGTGATCAGCAGATGCACGACCTGTTCAGCCAGCGCGAATAAGAGCAGCGGCCAGGCGGTCAGCGCCCGCTGCTGCGAAGCGCCCGCCAGCGCGACTGCCGCATCGCGCACGCTTTCATCGACCCCATCCCAGGTGCCCGGGGAAGTGGTATGGTCGAAGTAGCCACCGGGCATGTTCCAGTCCATCGGCACCACCGATGTGCCGCCAGCTCCCGCCCAGGTCGACGAGTTCGGGTTGAGCAGGTACGGCGGACAGCCGGGTGAATACACCGGCTGCGGGTAGCCCATCACATCCTGAGCATGACCGCGCAGATACGCCAGCGTGATGTCCAGCCCGTCAATCGGTCCGGGCCCCGCCGCCCCAGGCAGATACACATCGAAGTGATCGCACAACGCGCCCAGGTCGAGATCATTGGAATTGACCTGCGCCAGCGACGAGAAATCCCCGGCATTGTCGTCCAGGCCCTGAAGCACGCTCAGGGACATCACCTGGCTGATATTCAGCCGGAAGGTGTTCATGCCCTGATAGAAGCTGGGGCCAATCGTGAAGAACATCACGCCCGCCACATACCACATGATGGCGCTGCGCGGCGCGACCACATCCAGCCGGATAAACGCCGCCAGCAGGTAGGTGATCCCCAGCACCAGCAGCGCGACGATAAAGACCCAGCTCAGCGCCAGCCCCAGGCTGTTGTTGGTCTGGGCAATAATCGGCATGAAGGCGTTTTCGATCAGCCATTGATTCACCAGTTTGATGGTGTAGCCCGCCATCAGCACCGCTTCTTGCAGACTCCAGTGAACCCCGGCGATCAGCACAATAATGCTGTATTGCAGCTCATCAATCATCCGTGCGAAATCAGGCATGGTCGCTCCTTTCTGCTAATCGGCGACATCGCCGGAACAATACGGGTTGGTGGTGCTGACCCAGGTGATGCGGTTGCCGCCCTCCCCATCCAGCAGATAGGCGAACTGGACTACACTCCCGGCGGGGATATAGGCTGCGAGGCGATAGGTGCGGGTTGAACCGGGCGTAAGTGGCTCATAGTTTTCGTTCGTGAAACCTGCCGCCTGCATCGCCGCTTCCGAGGTGCGCCACGTCCCGGTCTGTTCACCATTGACTGTGTTGATGCGCGTGATGACCATCAGCGCGACGGGGATGGTTTCGTAGGTCGCGCTGCCCAGATTGCGAATTTCCAGCCGCCAGGTTACCCGATTAAGCGACCCGGCGGGCTGACTCTGTACATTTTGCAGCCGGAAACGCAGACGCAGCGGTGCGCCCGGCTGCCCGACAAAGACAGCATCCCCCACATAAAAATCCTGCGGCGGCGTGATGGTGTAGGGTGTCGGCGGCGGCGGCAGCGTGGGCTGTGGTGTGCCTGCCAGCGTAGTGGCGGTTGCCTGGGGCACCGCCGTTGGGCAGGTGTAGGACGCGGTATCGGTCACCAGCGTACCGCACGCCAGCGCTGCAAAGAGCAGCATGATCGGCGCGACCAGCAGATAGATCGAGCGCAGCAGCATGGAACGCTGCACCTGCGCCAGAGACATTTCAGGAGTCATCGTTATTAGCCTCATTTAAGGAATCAGACCGGGTTGATTACCGGGGGTGAGCAGCAGCGTGAAGCGCACGTTGCCGCCCCGTCGGCTGTTGGGCAGCGGCCAGACTTTGCCAAAATACGGCACGACCACTCGCGCCTGAGCCGAAGTGACCACTTGTAACTGGGCAAAGCCGCTGCTGTCGGTGAATGCCTGCGCGATGACGCGGTTGGTTCCGACTTCGACTACCCGCACCGAAATGCCCGATACCCCTTCCGCCGGATCAACGGCGCGGTTGCCGTTTTCGTCGTAGGCGATCACCACCGAAACCGTGACTAAACTCGGTGGAATTGGGGTCGTGGTGGGCTGCACTGTCGGCGGCGCACCGACCAGTTCCACGCCTGCTGCAGGCATAGGTTGGGGTGTCGGCGTGTAGGTTTCCACAGGTGGCGGGATGATGAGGGTGTTGGCCGTCCCACGAAAGACCTGTACCGCATCCAGCGCCAGCACATACCCTTCACTCTGCGGGTTGCGCTGCTGCGCGCTGCGAAGTTCCAGCGTGTGCGTCCCGCGTCCAACGGTGTAGACCTGTGTGCCGGGAAAGGCCAGTTCCGGCGCGTAAGCATCCACGGTGTCGATGACCACGCCATCCACCACCACCTGAAAGATGCCCATGTTGCGGGCGGCGACGTAGCGAATCCGCAGTCCTTCGCCTTCAAATATGAAGCTGGCGTAGCTTTGCACATTCTCGCTGCGGTGATACTGCCCACGACTGGCATTCGCGTGCAGACGCGGTTCCCAGGGGGTGCTGTAGCGCACCGCTGGATTATCTGACTCGAAGCTGTACCAGCCTTCATAAGGTGGTGGTTCATGAGTCGCGTCGGGCAGCGGCTCGACAGGCTGCGGCGGGGCTGGCAGCAGGATCGCCCCCGGTGGAAACGGCGTGAGCGTGGGCGGCACGTACACACCGGGCATGACCGCGCTGATTTCGACCACCCGTGTTGCAAGTGTCGGGGTCAGCGTTGGCGTGAAGGTTGCAGTGGGTGTCGCGGTGTAGGTGGGGGTCACCGTTGTCGTCGCGGTGGGTGTGTTTGTCGCTGATGGCGTGCGCGTCGGTGTATCGGAGGGAGTTAGCGAAGGCAGCACCATCAGGGTCGGCAGCGCCGCTGTCGCCTGGTCGCGCTGCTTAGAGAACAGGTAAAAGACGGTGCCCCATGTCACCAGGCACAGCACCGCCAGCATCAACAAAAAACGCCGCATTCGTCACCTCCGTCTCTCACTGAGACTCAGCGTAACAAATGCGGCGTGTTCAACCGGTGTAGGATTACACTTTTAGCCCGTCAATTTTGGCAAATCGTACGGAAAAATTACATCAGGCTTCCGTCGGGGCGAACCCCTCAGCCACGGCCCGGCTGATGAGGTGTTCGTTGGTGGTCGCGCCGAAACGCTGCTTCAGCTTGTAGCGCAGGAAGTAGGCGCGGCGCATGGGGATGTCGAGCTGACGGGCAATGTCGGCGATCGGTAGTCCCTGCATCAGCAGCCGCAGCATGGCGCGGGCTTCGGTGTCCAGCTGCCAGTCGCGCAGCGGTGACTGCATCGCCACCAGATAGGCGCTGTTGGCGGTTGGGGAGAGATACGGACGATTTTGCGCGACGGCGCTCACGGCGGGCAGCAGATGATCTTTCAGATCATCCCCCTCAAAGAGGTATGCCAGCACCCCGCAGGCAAACAAATCCCGGATCAGCAGCCCTTCCGCCAGCCCACCCAGGATCATCAGCCGTGCGTGGGGTGTCACCTGCTTCAGCCGTTCAACCAGCGCCAGCACATCGACCAGCGCATCCAGCTGCTCATTCAGCAGAATGACCTCCGGGCGCATCTGTTTGCAGGTTTCCAGCAGTTCGCTGGCGCTGCGGGCGGTCGCCACTACCTCGCAGGCGGGATTATCTTTCAGGATCGTCTGGATGCCGACCAGCATCAGGTCGGCTTCATCCGCGATCAGGATGCGTCGCTTCATGCGATGGTCCTCGTCCCATTCAGTGTGGTTTCAGCCTAGCATAAAAACACTCACAGATGGGCGAGAAAATGGGACAACCGGCGCGAGAATTTGGGACAATCGCGCCGGGAATTTTCTCAGATATGGGTAATTTTACAACTGCCGGGGAAGGTGTAAGTCGAGGCGCGGATTGGATCATTCTTTATGTTCGAGCAGTCCCTGCTTGCGGGCGGCATCGACTAGGCTGTCATTGTTGCCAACGCCTAATTGTTTCTTCAATTTGGCACGTGAGCGGTAAACGGTCTTACTGGAAATCCCCAGCCGCTGACCAATCTCTTTGACGGGCAGTTCCAGTTCCAGCAGTCGCAGCACATCCCAGTCCTGACTGTCCAACTTCGGTGGCGAACTGCTGCTCATGATTTTGAAGGCATCCGGCGAGATAAATGGATACCCACCGCTGATGAGCTGCAATGCCTTGAGTAACTGCGCCTGCACATCGCCATTCTTGAGGATAAAACTGGCATTGCCCTGCCGCATCACCCCCTGAATGTACTCCTCGCTGCGCCGCTGGCTCAGCACGATGAGTCCGGTATCCGGGTAACGCTGGTGGCAGGTGGCGGCTAACTGCATCACTTCATTGGGATGGACCGTCTGGTCATCGACAATGAGGACTTCGACCGCCTGCTGCTTGAGACAGGGGTCAACCTCACGCAGATGCCTCAGCGTACCGGTCACTTGAAAAGGGTCGCCAGCGTCGCTGACGATGCCCTCCACGCCCTTGCGGGTAATATCGTTACGGTCTATCACGACCACTCGGACGGGTTTCATTTTGGATGACCTCCTTGCGACCGCACCGAGGGTCGCTCACTAAACAAAATACGAACCGATGTTCTATAGCTGATTTTCTATGATATTACAAATTCCAAACGATGCAAGCATAAAGGGATTGAACTACCTACGAAAATAGTAGGAAGTTGGTTTGTCCAAAATTCCCGCTCCACCTGTCCATTTTTCTCACCGTTTTTGTCCTATTTTCTCACGCCGATTGTCCACTTTTCTCGCACACAAGTTCTATCTTTTCGCCTATCCTGAAAGCATCAGGATGACGAAAGGAAACCGGCGTGATAGATCAGGAACCTTTTTCGGAACGGGTCGCGTTTCGGCTGACAGCGGCGACGCGGCGCAAACTGGAGCAGTGGGCAAAAGAGCAGCATCGTCCCCTTGCCAATCTCATTTTTATCCTGGTGGTGCAGGCGCTGGAGGCGGAAGAACAGCGGCGCGGACAGCTCTTTGCAGCGCCGGAGCGTGAAACGTTATGACCGCCACCTTCAATCTCTCTCCACAGGATGCCTACGGACTGGCACGGGCGCTGGTGGGCATGTCCTGGGACAGCCTGCAGCTTAGCCCTGCTGTCGGACTGCTGCTGGCACATCTCGACCCGAATGTGCCGGATGACCTGCGCTTTCTGCGTAAGGTATTGGGGCAGGAACTCTTACGGGCGGTGCTGGCAGTAGACCCGAATGCGCCGCCCCCACCGCTGCCGCAGCGTGCCGCCGATCTCAATATCGTGCCGGAACTGCCTGCGTCGGCAAAACTGACCGATGTCCAGCTTCAACAGGCAGCAGGGGTCGGGCAGTGGCTGAATGACTACATTCACTGGGCAGGCAGCGCCGCCAATGAAACCCCATTGGCATTCCATCTGGGCGCGGGCTTGTATCTTGCTGCTATTGCTGTTGGGCGACGGTTGTACATCCACACCCCCTGGCGGCAGCAGGTTTTTCCCAACCTGTATCTGATGGTGGTCGCGGTCTCCACTTACTACCGCAAATCAGCAGGCTTGAGCCTCGCTTCGGAAGTGGCACGGCTGGCAATCCCGCACATGCTCATGCCGCAGCCCGGCTCGCCGGAGAACTTCATGTCGATGCTGGGTGGCATTCTCCCGCCCAACTTCTCAGATATTCCGCAGCAGGATCGGGCGCGGCTGGAGAAGGGCAACCGCTATGCCGCGCAGCGTGGATTACTGCGCGACGAGCTTTCTGGCTTGTTCAAGTCAATGGGTCGGGATTACATGGCAGGTCTGAAAGAACTGATCATGACGCTCTACGACTGCCCGCCCTATCTCGACTCGAACACCAACAACAAAGGGCTGGTCGTCATTCGTGACGCAGCGCTGTCCATTCTGGGCGCAGCCACGCCCGCCGAATTGTCGTCGGCACTGTCGTCATCCGACTGGTTCAATGGCAATCTCGCCCGCTTTGGGCTGCTCACCCCGGAACCGGATTATAAGGAACGAGCTGCTCCGAAAGACAGCCAGACCCCAACCGAACTGGCAAGCCGTTTGCGCCGTTTGCATGAACGCCTGCCAGAACCGCCCATGCCGGATGCGCTCGGCGAGAAGAAGACCAGCGAAGCCTGGTCGTTGTCGGCAGACATCTGGACTGCCTGCCATGCCTATGAACAGGCACTGCGGGCGATGACCGCACCAAGCTCGTCATTGGATGATCGCCTCCGCGCTGTTTACGGGCGCTTGCATGTGCAGGCGATTAAGGTGGCGACGCTGCTGGCAGCGATGGACTGGGCGGACGACGATGGCGGACTACCGCATCCGAAGGTGACAGCCGCCCACTGGTATAGGGCGCAGCAGATTGTTGAAGACTGGCGGGCTTCCGCCCACCGCCTGTTGGCAGATTTGGGTGAGAACGAAGAGGGGCGGCTGGAAAATCGTATTCTCAGCTTTCTGCGTGCCTGCGGTGGGGTAGCGACGGTGCGGGACATTTATCGAGCGCTCCGTTCGGCACGCAAACCCGTGATTGAGGCGCTGCGGGCGCTGGAAGAAGATCGCTGCATCGAGCGCGTTGAACTCCCGCCGAAACCGGGCGTGAAGTCCGAGGCATACCGGCTGACCGATTCGGGAATTGTCGTGGGCCGTGACAATCGCCAGTAATTGTCAATTGTCAATTGTCACAGCGCGTGACACTTAGGGAGCCAGAGGAAGAAAACGTGACCGATACACAACACTTGAAAGAACGATGCGACCTGCGCCGCCTGGTCGAACAGGATTTGGGACCTGCCCCGCTGCGTGGTGGACGCGCTTATTTATGGAAATGCCCTTTCCACCATGAACACAAGGGCTTCAGCCTCGCCGTCTGGGCAAATGGCTACCGCTGCTTTGGGGCGTGCGACACCAGCGGCGATGCTCTGGACTGGTTAACCAACTACCGCCATTTGAGCTTTTCCGAGGCGCTGCGGGTGCTGGGCGAACGGGTAGAAAACAGCGCTCTTGTCGAGCGCAAATGTCTGAAATCTCCTTCCGAACCACCGGAATGGGATTGGCAGCACCGGGCGGAACGCATTGTCAGCCAGGCGGAAGAAACGCTCTGGTCGGAAGCAGGTGAACCCGCCTTGAACTACCTAACCGGCAGAGGCTTGACGACTCGCACCATTCGCGCTGCCCGTTTGGGCTATGTACCGGGCGATTTCCACAGTTGGCGGGTGCTGGAAGGCATGAATGTGCCCTGCGGCATCACCATCCCCTGGTTTGCGGCGGATGCGCTGTGGGCAGTCAAAGTCCGCCGCGCTTATGGCACGCCGAAATACCAGCAAATCAAGGGCGGCAACGTCAATGGCTTGTATAGCGCTGACGGGCTGGCAGATCGGGATGTCGCTTTATTCTGCGAAGGTGAGTTTGACGCACTGCTGGCGCGGCAGGAAGCGGGAAATCTGGTCGCACCAGTGACGTTGAGCAGCGCCACCGCCATCCTCAGTTCACGCTGGTACGCGGAACTCACGCATTGCCATACGTTTCTCGTCGCCTATGACCGTGACGCGGCGGGGGAAAAAGGCGCGAACCGCCTGCTTTCGCTCTCGCCACGCTTTCGCTCCATTCAAGTCCCCCAGGGCAAGGACATCACCGAGTTCTACCTGAAGGGTGGTGACATCTATACCTGGATCAATCAGGGACTGACACCAGAACTAAAGGGGGTATTGGAAAATGAATACCCATAATCAGATGTCTCAGCCCCAGAGCGGGGAGGAAATGGTCAAAAGGCTTCTGGCTGTTGCCGAACTGCTTTCTAAGGGCATCATCACCGATACCGATAATGTACTGCATTGCGGGCACCTGCAAGAACTGCAAGACGCGCATCCGCCGCGCCGGCGACGAGCGCAAGCTGAACGTGCTGGCCTGCCAGACCAT
>JAANMX010003777.1_pt1 | contig 12840 bp, 14 predicted proteins | sample 7279681 | NCBI WGS metagenome assembly JAANMX01 (sample SAMN14094542, study PRJNA606508) | bioreactor metagenome | isolation source: A lab-scale SPAN reactor treating ammonium-rich wastewater day 351 | place: Ireland: Galway | collected 2018-01-01
CCTATATACTTTATCATACAGCCTCCTTTCCAAGGTTTAAAGTCTTACCACCTTCATTGGTGGTCTCAAGCCTTTATGATATTTAATATCACAAAAGGTATTGCCTGTTCAAGGCTTTTTAACCTCCTTGGAAGGACGCTGCTTTTTCATATTACCATTGCGAGGGTCTTGTCCGAAGCAATCTCATAAACTATCGTAGAGCTCCTTCCACCCGGCATTCATTCCATCAATCAGCCCTATTTTTTTAGCTCTTGAGCCACCCTTTTTTGTTTGTCATTATGTAACAGAGTATAATTTGTCCATTACGATTACCCTGATTGAATCTGGCATTATTAAGAAAGATTGCTTCGGAAAATACCCTCGCAATGACGTGGTTAAGTATCCCGGTACGTTCCATACGCCTGCAGAGAACAAAGCTCAATTTCATCTATTACATACTATATGCTCCCCAGAGATCAATCATTATAATGTAAACAATATATAGAGTATATCCTGAGATTGCAATTGCATTTTCGGACAACCTGTTTAGGGCTGCCTTCCGCTATACTATACTCAGGACTTTACCGGCAGGATAATTGCAACCTTCGTAAATTCTCCCTCCAGGGTATCAATCGTTAATCTGCCGCCGTGGTTATTGATAATACCCTGGCTTATGCCTAATCCTAATCCAGTGCCTATCCCTCTCGGTTTTGTGGTAAAAAATGGCTCTGTTATTCTCTCTTTTATCCTGGCAGGTATACCAGTGCCATGATCGTAGAAGGTAATCTTTACCCAGAGAAGATCGTGCATGGTTATTTCTTCGCCCAGAATTTCAAGGATTTTACCATCATGAGCCTTTGGATACTTTTGGTTCAGGGCATATCTCGCATTACTGATAATATTCAAAAAGACCTGTTGTATCTGTTGCGGATGTGCAATTATCTCTGGTAATTTTGGGGTAATATCCAATTTTATCTTTTATAAAATATCCTTTGCGGCAGGTTCTCCAGGAGCAAGCGATGCTTACTTTCGCTTATACGCAACGCTTCCTCTGTCAGCTTGCGCTCTTTGATTTCCCCTTGTAACTCTTCATTTACCTTTACGAGTTCAGATGTTCTCTCTTTTACCCGTTGTTCTAAAAATTCAGTCAGGTCCCTCAGGTTTTCCTCCAATAGCATTAAAACTTCTGGCAAGGTCGCCAATCTCATCCTCATGAGCTATCTTTACCCGATAATCCAACTCTCCACCTGCAAATCTCTTTGTTGCATTCGTTAAATCAAGGATCGGTCTGGATGTTGAAACAACAAAAAAAACTCCTGCACCAACAACTGCAGCAGCACAAGTTCCTCCTAAAATACATGCGACAATACCCAGCGTTTTTAAGAGCGCAAATACCTCTGCTTTATCCATCTCTGCTATAAGTATCCAGCCATATTCAGGCATATTTATCGAGGCGCCAATGACAGGTACTCCCCGGTAGTCTTTATACAGAGCAACTATTTCTTTGCCATCAATAACCCTCCGAACCGGTTCCGTATCCACAAGCTGCCTGAAAGGGGGCATTCTTTATAAACCTTGATTCGGTAAGCATTATCTTATCTCTATTAACCAGATATACTTCACCCGTTTTTCCCTGTTTAACAGAGCCGATCAACATATGGTTCGCCATACTTCTTACTGATCGCTTGCTTAAATAGTTCCTGATCTGCCATATCCATACCAATTAATCCCTTGGTGGTGGAAGAAACAACCTTGCCATACTTATCGGCAAGGACTATTGCAGTAAGATAACGGCGGTATACCGGCAATTTATTCTTTACGAGGTATTTGTTTAAGCGAGTTACTGTTCCCTGCCTAAAAGCCTCTTTTCCATGAACAATAAGCTCAAGCTTTTCCCTTATATATCCATCGGTACTAAAATCTGATGTCCGTACCTTATTTGTCTCCATAAAAGATAAAATGTGAAGGCTCTTTGATTCTGCAATTATCTTCAGTTCCTCGAGAATTTGACACTTTAAGGTACCTTTAGCCTTGAAGTAGTATAAGGTAGTGATTATAGCTATAGGTATGAGAGAAATACAAAGAGAGAATATGATTAATTTTATCTTGATTGATCTGAATAGACTCATTTTGGAAGCCTTGTAAAATGATAGTAATACGTACAAGACAGTACAAAAGGGAAAAATGCTATATGGGGAGTGCCGAAGATGAAATTTTTAGCGATTCACATGGTTCTCGTTATTGTTAACTATCTGGCGTGCTTTTATGATCTATCTTGAAAGGGAGTGTCTTTTTATAGCCCTTTCTCCCCAATATCATACAGAGAATAATAAAACCCAATACCATAGTAATGAACATGATATATGCAGTGATTAACAATTCTCCAGAGAACTTCATTTTACTCTCCTGGTCTAAATAAACCTGAAAATGGGAAAGAGGGAAAATGTAAGAAAATAAACCATAAGGCATCAGATAATGTCCACATCCCCTTTTTGCAACCATCCTCTTCTGAGTTCTTTACTTGCCTTTTCTTCCATACCTGCTTTTGATTCTGTGTCCTGTTTGACACCAACGTACATATACACTCTGTACCAACCATCTTTTTCACCTTCAACGATACATTCCGCGCCATCGTGTATTTCGAACTTAGGTTCATACTCTTTTCCGGGGCCATAGAGTATCTGGCACTTTTTCACAACAATTACCCCGCGATGTATTCCCTGTTCTCTGTAGATTTTAATGCCCAGTGATACCACTACAATACACAGGCCGAAGGTAACACCTATGATAATCCTTTTAAACCATGGATATTTAAGAATAATGAAAGAAAGAATGAATACCATTAACACAGCATACAGAGATACGGCTGTTAGTATCAATTCATTCTGGTTTAACAGGAAAAGCCAAAAAAATATCCTTTGAATCACAACCGGGGTTTCATGGACTAATTCCTTATCCTCTATGGCACTTTTAACCAATTTCAGATTAGCATCGGGATCTGCATGCCTCGGCAGAAGGCGCTGAGCCCTTCGGTAATTTACAATAGCTTTTCCTAATGCTCCCTGACGATAATAGGTATTTCCCAGATTGTAGTATATCTGTCCATGTTTGAATCCACCCGCCAGTATCTTTTCGTATTGCAATGCCGCATCATGTAATTTTTTATCTGCTTCTTGATTATTTTTTGCTGCAATAAGCTTTGCAGCTTGCTGATAGTTTTCATTTGCATCAGTAAATAATTTTATCGCATCATCCCTTGATAGTGCGGATGCAAAAAGTTCCTCATAGATAAAAAAAGAAATAAGAAAGAAGAAAAGAGCAATGAAACGCACCTTCATGATAATTGTTTCTCCAGTCTTGTAATAAATTGTTCTGCAAGTTTTAAAGAACGATCCATCTCGTCCTTTGTTCCTCCGTCTCCCGAAAAGCGCCGATAATCAAAATTGGTTAAACAACGGGAGAGTTCTCCTGCCAATTCGTCTTCAACCCCTCGCTGTTTTAATACATAACCAATTTTCTCATCGGAGGCATCTGTTGGAGAAATATTACATTTATCTGCAAGGTAATCAGCCAGCGCCCTGGAAAGAGCTGAATAAAATTCTGCAGGCGTGTTTTGGGAGAGTGCTGATTGTGCTATTGCCAGCCTCTTTTTTGCTATAGTATGCGCCCGCCTGTTCCTGGCATACCCGACATCTGACTGCAATTTTTCTTTATGCCTTGTTATCAACAATGAAGCTATAACCGCAACCGATGGAACAGAAAGGCATGCTAGTATAAGGGGGCTTTTACAGACAGAGGTATTCTGATTTCGTAGCGAGGCCAGATTCGTCATAATAGGCAAGACATCTTGCGTTAATATTTGTGCGTGCTGTTTTGCCGATGGCGCAGTATCACCGGGAAGTGTTAATTGAATCGGCATTTCCTGTTGGCCAGCCTCAACAAAAATAGGCATAGGGTTTTTGGTAATCGTCTTGTATTGTCCTGCGGATGGATCAAAAAAGCTAAACACAATAGCAGGGGTATATTTCAGATCTGTTTTTTGAGGTTCAATCACCTTGCTAAACACCTTTCGCCCCCGAATCAATTCCTCACGGTTCGTAATTTGTGTATGAGATTCAGCAGGATACAGTTTAAAATCATTTTCGTTATGCAACGCCAGCACCGGTTCATTAATTGTCTGAATGTTTCCTTCTCCATATATTGAAATGGAAAGGGTAATCGGGTCGCCCACCTTTACTTGCCGTGTCCCTATAGAAGCCTCCATCTCATACGTGCCTACAGCGCCTTTAAACTCCTTCGGCTTACCTTGTTCAGGCATCGGTTTAACCTTTATGGTTACTGGCTTTGTTGACTTTTCAAGAGGATATCGCTTCTGTTCTCTGCCAAAAAAGTCATCGAAAAAGGCGTCATCAAAAAAACTATCATGATTTGAATCCCTGCGACCCCTCCTTTGCTGAATAATCAAATCGCATTTCAACTTTGCGGGCGACACTGTGAGTTCCCCGGAAACCATAGGGAAAAGGGCTGTGCGAAGCTCTAAGACATTGTAGATAATCCCGTCACGAATTTCCTCATACTGCCTTTGGTCTCCAAGTTTTTCTTCCATAAAATTTTTTGTAACCGGCGCCGTATAATCAATATCACTAACCGGCAATCCTTTCTGGAAGAAAAATTTGAATGACAGCACAACCTGTTCATAAATATAGGCATCATTTTTATCGGCACAGAGTTCCAGAAAGATGAGTTTGTCGAGATCCGGAGATTGTGAATCCGCCGAGTGAGATGAATCAACAACTTCAACCTGTACCGGACGAGAAGAATAAACCTTCCCTTTATATTCTACCGTAGATGGCCCAATAGTAAATTTACCTTTTGCTGCAGGTTGTAATACATACGTATACCCTTTGCTTATGGAAACATCACCATTGACGATCCTTGTTTGTGCAGAAACCTTTGGACCAAATAATAAGGTAAAACCTTCGATATTTGGGAATGAAGGTGGCGGTGTATCTTGCGTGCCATGAATCGTTAATGTTAATTCCAGACGATCATGTAATTTCAGGATATTCTGGTCGACGGTCGCCGTTAAATTAATATCCTGAGCACATACACTCCCCATATACCCAAAGGTTATGATAATTCCAATACAGAGGCTTATATATCTTACATATTTTCCCATTCTGTAATACCTTTCTAACGCATAAAAATTAACTTGCCTGCAGAGGACACAAAAATATCAGAGATTCTCATGAAAAAATGTTTTCATTTTTATCTTTGCCTATTCTCTTTCTCTCTGTATCATCTGCAGTAAATTTTACTCTTATGAATGAATTACCAATCCTTTTCAGCAGACCCATGTTGTACGCGATGTGCATCTCTTTTCATAGCCCTCGCCTCTTTTTCGGACTGGTTCAATGCCTCCAGCAATTGTTCTGCCTCCTCTTTTGACATCTGTTTCTGTCCCTGAGGCTGTAACTGCTGTTGCTGTTGCTGTTCAGAAGGCTGATCTTTTTGTTTATCTTGCTGAGATTGGTTTTGATGTTTATCTTCTTCATCCCTATCCTTTTCCTGAGTATCCTCTGGTTCGGATGGTTCTTTATCCTTCTCCTGAGGCTTTTGCTTCTCTTTTTCCTTATCCCCGCCCTTATTTTCTTCTGATTGTTTATCGTCTTTTTTAGGATCTTCTTTCTGTTGTTGATCTTTTTGATCCTGATTTTGCTGCTGTTGCTTCTCCTCTTTCATCTTCTTTTCAACGTATTCGTAGTTATACTTTGCATCATTTTTCAATGTATCAAGATTACTACCACCCTTGCTTTCTGCTTCTTCAGCAAAATCCACAGTCTTCTTATAGCATTCCAATGCCTCTTTCATTTTACCCTGGCGATACAGGGCATTACCCATATTAAAACTCGATCTTGCTCTCATTCCAGCATCGTCAGATTTTATAACCTTGTCAAATAACTGAGTGGCCTCTTCGTATTTACCCCGTTTGTACTGAGCATCGGCTACATTAAAATCCAGTTGGCCTGCGCCAGGTAAATCTATTTGCGCATTTATATATTTATCCAATGCCTCATCATACTTGCCATTATGATAAAGCTGGTTTCCCTCCCGTACCTTATCAGCCAATGGGTCAATCCACCCTATGGATAAAAACCCAAGGAATACTACGAAGAGTAAACTGCAGTTTTTCTTATTAAGCATACTATTTACCAGAGTATACAGGTATTTTACCACATATTGCTCCTAACAAGGCTTTCAAGGGAACTAAGAATCTCTTTCTATATAATATCTTACCCCTATTTTAAATTAGGCCTACGGAATTGAAATTTCTCTCTATTTAATTGTAGGAATAAAGAAGCAAGTAGTATCAAACTTTGTTATAGGTAACAGGACTAATTACCTTCCTTCTCTCCATCAAAAAACTTTCTACGGTAATGACAATTATTGCAATAAGAAGAGGTATCTGATAACGGTTCACATACCGTTTTACCCGTTGTGTTTTATACGTAGACTCTTCTATCTGTGCGATGCTCTCCTTATACACCTTCTCCAAACCCCACTTTGTTCCATACGCCGGAGTATAAAGCCCGCCGGTTCCCAATGCGATTTTGTTTAAGGTGATCTCTTCGAGCCTTGATTTGACAACCTGCCCTTGTTTGTCTTTCAGTAATGTTTCCTGACCACTTTCGTTTTTTATCCTGATATAGGAACCTTCCTTTTTCCCTACGCCGACAGTATAGATAACGACACCCTGTCTTTTTGCCTCCTCGGATGCTTTCAGGGGATCATCCTCATGGTTCTCGCCATCGGTAATTAAGATTATCGCCTTGCGATTCTTTGAATCCCGCTCAAAAGTAGTAAGACCTTTTCTTATTGCCTCCGCCAAAGCAGTACCGCCCCGTGGAATAATATGAGTATTTAAGTCATTTAAAAAGAGACGGAAAGCGCCATAATCGGATGTCAACGGACAATACGTAAATGCCGACCCTGCAAATGCCACTAGACCGATACGATCTCCTCCCAGCACATGTAATAAATCCTCAATCTCTCTTTTTGCTACTTCCAGCCGGTTGGGTTTTACATCATCAGCCAGCATACTTCTAGAAGTATCAACAGCAATTACAATATCGATACCTTTCTTTTCCACCTCTTCCCAATGGTATCCCCATTTAGGCTCAATAAGAGTAAATATCAGAAAGAGCATGCCTGTCGTCATTAAGGCAGCCCTGAACCAGTGCTTCTTCTGGCTCAACGAGAGCCCAACTTTTTGCAGGAGTTCAATATTTGCAAAGGTATGTAAATCCTTCATCTTTTTCCTGAAGACAAAGATGTACCCAACAATCAATAGTGGAATAACAGGAAGCAGATAAAGATAGTTAAGGTTTCCGTATTTCATAAAAATTTTATTCGAATGCAGATCATCAGGAGGTAAAGATGAAGACTAAAAATCTTTCCCTGTGCCTATCTGCGAAAATCTGTGCCTTCTCTGATATTATGGTATTTTTCTGAACCTTGTTTTGATTAATCCTAATTCAAATAATAGCAAGCCAAAAGCGGGAAGCAGGAAATAATGAAATACTTCATTATACTCTGTATATTGAGTTACCTCAGCCTCAGTTTTTTCGAGTTTATCTATTTGATTATAAATCTCCTTCAGTGAATCGGTATCGGTTGCCCGATAATACTTCCCATCAGTAATTTTTGCAATTTCCGTGAGGGCATCATCATCGATATCAATCTTCACCTGCTTCATCACTTTATTTCCAAACATATCCATCATGGGAAATGGAGCCAGATCTTTCGTACCAGCGCCTATGGTATAGATCTTAATACCAAAGGTCTTCGCAATCTCAGCCGCAGTTAAGGGATCTATCTCTCCCGCATTATTTCTTCCATCCGTCAGCAGGATGACTACCTTGCTCTTTGCTTTCGTATCCTTTAACCTGTCCACAGAAGAACCGATGCCAGAGCCTATGGCTGTGCCATCTTCAACCATGCCAATCTCAGCTTTCTGTAAAAGTTGTAATAACATCCCATAGTCGAGAGTCATTGGACATTGCGTGTACGCCCGCCCGGCAAAGACAACCAGGCCGATTCGATCGTTCGTACGCCTCTTGATAAAATCCTCCACCACACGTTTAACGACATAAAGCCGGTTATGTCTTTGACCGCCGATGGTAAAATCTTCTGCCAGCATACTGCCTGAGACATCTACAGCGAGGACGATATCTATTCCTTCAGTCGATACTTTTGTTTGTTCATTTCCATATTGAGGCCGCGCCAGGGCGATCACAAGCAAAATAATAGCCATAGACCGAAGGATAATCAATATATGTCTATAACGATGAAAAAAAGAAGGTTTTAGATTCTTTACTATCTCTATCGATGGAAAGACAACCTGATTTGTTCCCTTACGACGGAAGTGAAAGTAGATTAACGGCGGAAGAATAATAAGAATTAATAACAATATTAACGGATCACGAAAAACCATTGAGACAACCATTACCCTTAAACAAGATATGACATTGTTGATAACTGGATCTGCTCCCCTTTTGCAATAGCGTTCCAGACTTCTGATTCTAAAAGTTCTCTCCCTATGAAAACATCCACCACCGTTTGAAGCGCCGGATTCTCAGTCTTAAGAAGTTCTTCAGTTCCTTCCTTATGAGTAAAATATCTCTGTAAATTCATCTCTGCCTGCTTATATAATTGAGCGCCTGCAAGCTCTTTTTTGCTGCCCATGTCTAACTCATATTCCATGAGAATACCATGATCCACATAGCTTAGCGTTAAGCTTACCTTGGCTCCTCTCATATCCAGGAAGTGGATTCTATGTTTTCTGGAAAGGATCTCTTTGATCTCTGGCGTGTTATAAATAGCCCATAACATCTGTAAATTTAATTTAAGCCTTGCCATTTCTTCTTCTGAAACACTATGCATCGGTTCCCTTGCTGTCTTTGTGACTATATTACTTACAAGACCTTTTTGATGACGTAAATACTCATCCAAGAATTTTTCTGGCGCTTTTACCATTTTTTTACCCTTTAAGAAAAGGTTTAAAAATAGACGTACAATCAATACCCGGGACAATACCTTTGCAGAGAAGCAACTACATTTGCCCAGACATACCGACAACATATCTTATCACTCCTGAAGGTAATCAACATAGGCATCAGACAACCACCTCCTCTTCTAAACGTTCTTTTGTTTCATCGACCAATCGTTTCGCTCTATCATAAGCCTCTTTAACCTCTATGTTAGATGGCCCATACTTTGCATATTTCACCATGTCAGCGTGTTCAAGAAATTCACGAATTAATCTTTTATGGCTATCTTCCAGCCTATTCGTATGCGCCATTTCTGCGAGGAACTCTTCCGTTGTTCGTTCTGGCGCCAGCAAGCCAAACCGGTCCTCAATATAATGCCGCAGGATATCTGTTATACGATAATAATACTCCTTGGTTAATCCTTTGCCAACTAAATCCTCTTTTAATAACTGTTCCAGCAATTCATAGGCAACCTCGTGTGGAGTTCTCTTTCTATATTTTTGTTCCTGCGTTGTTTGCCTTTTTTTCATTTTATGGAAAAATCCATAAAGAATGCCAGCAATAAACAGCCCGCCGAGTCCCACAAAAACCCAATACATGAATCGTTTATAATTCGCAGGTATCTCTATCGGCGGAATAATATCTTTTATATCGGTTACTGACTCTTCTTCCTTTATAACCCCTTTAATCTCGATCGTTATCTCATTCGTAGTAACCTCGCCTTCATCCTGAGCGCCCTTATAGTTTATTTTCAAGGGTGGAATTGTTGCATGTCCAATTTCATATGAACTCAGTATATAACTTCGTTCAACCAGAGAATATCCATCGCGATCCTTTCTTGGCCCTTCAACAACCCCTGATCCTTTTACCGTAAATGCCCCGATTTGTTGATCAGGCTCAGGGAACTGTATCGTAATAGCATCCTTGTACTTTACGTGAACTTTCAACGTTATTTTATCGCCAATCATTACCTCAGATTTATCCACACTTGCTGTGGCTTCTGGCAAGGCTAACTTTCCGATATTGTCCGGTTCACGGGTAAAAGCTGTATTCTTTAACGGTATCAGTGTATATACAAATACTATGAAAATCAATAGGGTACTACTCAGTGCATGTTGCCTGTTTATAACTATAACCATATCAATTAACCTTGATAAATTAGGCCGTCGGCTACTTTTGTTTTGCGGCCAGGCGTAAGGGGCGAAGCATTTGCCGTTCAGCATATAAGTAGTATTTCAGGCCAATAACGGCAAATGCTTCTCCCCTACAATAAATATTGAATTTCCTATACGTTTAAATTAGATCGGGTTTTAAAAGGCAAAACCCAACGATTTTTCTTTTTTACCCACCCCTCAATCCCCTCCCTGGAGGGGACTTTTACACTCCCCTTTTGAGAGGGGGTTGGGGGTGTGTTTATTCCCCTCTTAAGAGGAGTCAGGGGTAGGTTCATTCCCCTGGAGAGACGCAACATCTTGCGTCTCTACAATTGGGGTTAATGGAACGAATACCTGTTAATACCGGTTCTCCCTCATCCTGAAGAAGCGAACAATAGGTTCTACATGATGTTTATTGGTATTGATTACAATTTCATCAACACCCATTGACCGAAACAGCTTTGAACGTTCCTGAATTTGACGACTCTTCATCTTATGAAATTCTTTTCTCGCCAGGACATGCGCCGTATCAACCAAAATTACCTCGCCGGACTCTGCATCCTTTAATTCTATAAAACCCACATCAGGCAATTCCTGCTCTCTGGGGTCTACAATAGTAATTGCGATCACATCATGTTTTTTATTTGCAATGCGTAACGCATGAGCATAATCATTTGCGATAAAATCGGACACCACAAAAGAAATCGTACGTCTCGATGATATCTTATTCAGATATTCCAGCGCAACAGGAATATTGGTTCCCTTTCCGGCGGGAGTCGAACAGAGAAGTTCCCGAATAACTCTTAACACATGTTTTTGCCCTTTTTTGGGAGGAATGAATTTTTCAACGGTATTCGTAAACATGATCAGGCCTACTTTATCATTATTCTTTATGGCAGAAAATGCCAGGAGCGCACAGATCTCTATTGCAACCTCGTTTTTCAACTGCCTTATCGACCCAAAATTTCCCGAGGCGCTTACATCCACAAGAAGCATCACGGTTAACTCCCGTTCTTCTACATAGCGTTTAATAAAGGGTCGACCCATACGCGCCGTTACATTCCAGTCAATAGTCCGGATTTCATCACCTGGCTGATACTCTCGCACTTCATCAAACTCCATACCGCGCCCTTTAAATACACTGTGATACTCACCTACAAATGCCTCATTAACGAGGCGGCGGGTATGGATCTCAACTTGCTGGATTTTTTTTAATATATCTTTTGAGATCATAATAAAATTCCTTATGAGGGATTACTGATATTTGTAAAATCCGCGGCATATCTTTTTCATCGGTTTTATCATTATGGCACTTCTACGGTATCAAATATCTTTTGTATAATATCTTCGGACTTCATCTCTTCTGCCTCAGCTTCATACGTTACAATCACTCTATGGCGAAGAACATCCATCCCTATCGATTTTATATCCTGGGGAGTCACAAATCCCCTGCCCTTTATAAAGGCATGCGCCTTGGCAGCAAGGGTAAGATAGATGGTCGCCCGCGGAGATGCGCCATATTCTATGAACTCATCTAATTTAAGGTTATATGCCTTTGGATCCCTCGATGCAAATATGATATCAATAATATAATCTTTAATCTTATCATCTATATAGATATCATCGATCAGGGAGCGCAACCGCAGAATATCTTTGGGAGAAATTACAGGGTTTATACGAAAATCCTTGTTTGTCAACGCCATCCGGTCGAGAATCTCCCGTTCTTCCTTTTTATCAGGATAGGTAACGTTCAATTTAAACATAAAACGATCTACCTGAGCTTCAGGTAGCGGGTAGGTGCCTTCATGTTCTATCGGATTTTGAGTAGCTAATACAAGGAATGGGTCTTCCAGGGTAAATGTTTGATCCCCGATGGTAACTTGCCTGTCCTGCATAGCCTCCAGGAGCGCGCTTTGCACTTTTGCAGGAGCGCGGTTAATCTCATCGGCCAAAACAATATTGGTAAAGATAGGCCCTTTCCTTACGGTAAAATCACCGCTTTTGGGATTATAAATAAGAGTACCGATCAAATCAGCAGGGAGTAAGTCCGGGGTAAATTGTACCCTTTGAAAACTGGCATGCATTGCCTTGGCAAGAGTCATAACTGTCAGCGTTTTTGCCAATCCCGGTACACCTTCTAATAATACATGCCCATTTGAAAGAATGCCGATTAATAACCTTTCAATTAAATACTTCTGGCCTACAATTACCTTGCCAACTTCGTACATCAGGGTATTCACGAAATCACTTTCTTGTTTTACCCTTTCTGTAATCTTTTTAACATCCGGTTCCATGTACTCCCTCCACTACAAAAGGAAAACAAACATTCTTATGTAAAATTAAAATTACAACGGCATACATAATCTTTCTTGTTAACAACAATTCCCAACGAATTTGTTCCTCACTTACGATACAAAATATTTATATATAGCAGATTTACCTGCTTTAAGACAAGAAATTTATAACTACATAATTATAATTAATAATTAAGACAAAGCCAAAAATGAAATTATGCCTCTTACAACAGATTGATTATACCAGATACGATAACAAGTAAAAACGCTTGACACGATATTATCGAACTGCTACGATTTATCAGATAAAAATCAACCTTCGTTAGGAAGGTTTACTATAAAATTATTTGACCCAAGAACCGA
>JAANMX010003782.1_pt1 | contig 12826 bp, 15 predicted proteins | sample 7279681 | NCBI WGS metagenome assembly JAANMX01 (sample SAMN14094542, study PRJNA606508) | bioreactor metagenome | isolation source: A lab-scale SPAN reactor treating ammonium-rich wastewater day 351 | place: Ireland: Galway | collected 2018-01-01
ACCCGCGAATACAGAGACGCTCGATGACATTTTTAATACTTCAGAGACAGAAAAAACAGAAACGAATTCATATATTCCAGTTGCTGATCGGACTAAAACTGCAAACCAACAGTGCAAAGACGACTATGGGGTCAATGCTTATTCCACAGGCGAGAAAAATGCAGATGGTGGACCCGTCTGCGACTGCAATGACGGCTATCAATGGAATGCTGGTCAAACCGCATGCGTGGCTGTTCCAAAAGTTAAGACTGGTTTGGAAATTTGTCAGGAGCGAAATGGTGTCTTTGCAACCTATGACAGTACGAGTAATTCTTGCGGATGTGCCAGTGGATACTATCTCGGCGAAACCTCCCAGCAGTGTGTCAGCTATACTGAAGCACGTGATCAAAGTTGTGCTGCCAAATATCCCGGAACTAGCTTTCTAAAGGTAGACCCTGCTGATGGAAAAAATATTTGTGACTGTGTAGGCGGTTCTTATTGGAATAACGAACGAACGGCATGCTACACCCTTTCTGAGTTCACTCAATCATGTGTGAATTCTTATGGAACAGGAGCAATGTCGACCACTGAAAATGGGAAGCGTGTATGTGATTGCGGATATGGGTATGATTGGAATATTGAAAGAAACGCATGCGTAACAACCGTCTCGATAAATGTAATGTGTGAGCGAGATGTTGGTCGAAACAGCAGGTACGCTGGGTATGTCGAGAACGGCAAATATATATGTACAGAACCTTATTAACAATTTATGACATCAACCCCAACAAAACCATTACTTCATCCCGGCTATAAGCTCAAAGACAAAGTGAGCGTAGTTGCCCGTATCGAGAAAATTTTCTTTACGGAAGTGTATTCACTTTCGAATGAGAAATTTCTATATTTGTTCACTAACATCCAGCAGGACGAGGTCATCGACCGAAGCCAGAAGTACGAGCTGGTAAATCTGGACATCGGCGGTAAGAAGTATCTTGGAGTGATCACAGACGAACACTCCCACGAGAAAATCACGGCAATCATCGACGACCTGACTGTTCTACGCGGTTTTGATTGTGTTGCCGGCATGCGACCTCTCAAAGAGATGCTTATGAGCGATGTGATTGAGCCACTAATGAATCCAGAGAAGTACAAGAAATTCAAGCTGGGCATACCGAACGGTATCTTGCTGTTCGGGCCTCCAGGATGCGGAAAGACTTTCATTGTTAAGAAATTGGCCGAAGAGCTTGGATACAACTTTATCGAGATGAATCCGTCATCGGTCGCAACTTCCTATGTTCACGGCGCCGTTGGAAATATCGGCAAAGTCTTTGAGATGGCAAAACTGCAAGCACCGTCGATTGTCTTTATCGATGAGATCGAGGGTCTTGTCCCTAAGCGAGAAGAGCTCAGTTCATCAGCTGATATCAAAAAAGAAGAAATCAACGAGTTTCTCCTTCAGCTCAACAATGCTGGTAACAGTAAAATTTTGGTGGTTGGAGCTACAAACCGTCCTCACATGATCGACACTGCGATCCTACGATCTGGACGCATGGACAAACGAATATTCGTTGGACCGCCAGACTTAGAAGCTAGGAGAGACCTATTCAAAATCTGTCTTTCTGGTCGACCTTACGATAAAAAAATAGATTTTGAAAAGCTCGCAAAAATGACCGACTTTTATGTTGGTTCTGATATTGAGCTCATTGTGACCGAAGCTGCCCGAAATGCCGTCGCCCAAGACAAGAGCGTTGTGGACGAGCAGATGATTGTGGATGCGATCAATAAGTTTAAGCCGTCCATATCGCCTGGAGAAATCCTGTATTACACGCAATTTGGCGATATGGAGCGTTCATAAATTAAAGTTATGATTACCACAGAACAAAAAGAATATCGGATACTTTTTTCAAAGATTGCTGCTGTTGCTCTGTTGGTGGCAGTGGTCCCGATCTGGCCGTATTTCTTTTATCAGGCACTCAAACTGGTAGTCTTTGGAGCGGCCATCTTTTCAGCCTATCTCTATCACAAAGAAAGAAATAAAGGTTGGATGTTGACGATGATCAGTATTGCCATTGTTTTTAATCCGATTAATCCACTTTATTTCGGTCACTTCCTCTGGTCAGTGGCTGACATTGTGGTAGCGATACTTTTTTATAAATCACCCAAGCATAAATAAATTTATGGGAATCTTTCAAACAATCGTAACCAAATATAAAGATGCCAAACAAAAAACTCTGAACAAAAAAGAGTTTAAGGAGGCACTCTTTAAGGCCGCCAGCGATGGCAAAATTACACCTGATGAGATTGAGGAGCTCAACAAGAAAAAGAGTGATCTAGGTCTTTCTGATGAAGATGTAAAGCATATGAAAGCGGAGATCTATACTGTTGCTTTTGCTGCCGCGAAATCAGACAAACAGATTACCAAAGAGGAGGAGTCAGAATTACAAAGCATACAGACCTATCTGGGTTTGGAAGATGATGAGGTGCATCATGATAAAAAGGAGCTCGCTCGACTGCGTTTATTGAGCGAGATTCAGCAAGGCAACATGCCAGCCATTACGGTCGCAAACCTTGTGACTCAAAAGGGAGAGAAGGTGTATTGGGTTGAGCCAGTCATTATGGCCGAGGAGAAGGTCATCCGCAGACGATACGAGGGTGGTTCGCAAGGGATGAGCTTCCGAATCATGAAAGGGGTCAGTTATAGGGTTGGTGGTCATCGAGGTCATATTACGAGCGAGACTGGCGTAGTGGCGGTAAGCGAGGGAGATATGGTTATCACAAGCAAGCGCGTTGTATTCAGGGGAGATAAAAAATCCTTTGCATCAAAGCTAGATAATATTTTAGATATTCAGCTTTTTACAAACGGTTTTCAATTTTCTGAGAACAATAAATCAAAGCCTCGCCTCCTTAAATTCAAACAGGAGGGCAACCACGACATAATTGGAGCTGTGCTTTCGTACGCCATTAATCACTATGGTGACAAGTAATAATTAATTTATGCAAAATCTAACTATTAAAGATGTTCTACGCTTCGTATACCGGTTTTGGTTCCTTATCCTGATCGGTGGTCTTATGCTTTGGGGCGTGTTGTCACCGGATACATCCACACCGTTGCCAACACCAGACACTACGGCTCAATCCCAGCAAGAGTCGGTCGTTGTGCCCGATCTAACGCCGGGTAATTCTTTATCTACAGGTACTGTCCTAAAAAAGCGCAGTGTGTACCTACAAGGCGATGGAGAATTGCAAATCAGTAACGGAACGAGTTACGATGCAGTGGCAAAGTTGATCCGTGACGGAGCGTCTGTATTAACTGTGTACATCAAGGCCAATAGCACATATACGATGAAAAATATCAGTGATGGCACTTACTGGCTTGCTTTTGCTCAAGGGACTGACTGGAATGTCACGACGCAGAAATTCAACCGGAATGCCCACGCTTCAGCATTTGATGAGACCTTTGAGTTCGAGACGACTGCTACACAATCTGCAGGATGGGAGGTTACACTTAATCCGGTAGCTGGTGGAACGGCACAATCAAGCGATGTTGATCTGTCACAATTTGATCAATATTAAAATAGTGTCAGAAACAGAATTATTCTCCTTATAAGACATGTTCAAAACGATGATTTATTGATAAAATATAGTTACAATTGAATTTGCCTAAACCCGTCAGCTTGCTGATTGGCATGGCATAAATCCATCCAAGGTATAGAACCCGTCGTCAGGGATCCTTGGATGGTCGTGTGCGGAAACGCATACGTTGAGACCGAAAGGTTTCTACTCTTGGCGGCGGGCTTTATGCGAAACGATCCCGCAAAGAGTAGAATCGTTATACACATGACACCTATTGCAAGGTGTTTTTGTATGGTGCTATAATTTATTTAACAGAAAGCGATTGCCTGACGGCGTCCGGGTTTACCGGGCTAAACGAGACGGGGCTACGACTTCTGTCATCAACAGCTATTTTATTATGGCTGGTGTGATGACGAGAAGTGGTAGTCCCGCTTTTTGTTTATCCTCTTGAGGCTTCGGCCTCGCATTGAACCGACAGGAACCAGATTGGAAATAATTGAGCCGAGCCTTAAAAGGGTCTCGGCTTATTTTATTTCCTATGGCGGAATCAACATCAACTCCAAAAATTAAAGAGGAAGAAACTTCTAAAAAAGAGGTGTATTCGCCATCGGCCGACGAGCAGGCGCTTATTGAAAAATGGAAAAAGCGATTTACGCGCGCCGAAGAATACCTCCGACCTTATCGCGCAAAGTGGCTTCGGATGTACAAGCACTACCGTGCCTACCAGGAAAAAACAAATTACGCCTACCAGACCCGGCTCATGCCTCCGATTGCATTTCAGATCGTGGAAACAGTAGCCTCGCGTCTTGCAACTGCCAAACGAAAGACGCGCATTCTTCCACGAGACAAAAAAGATACTGAATCAAAATCTATCGGGGCGTGGAATGATCTGGTTGGCTATGACTTTGACGTTATTAAACTCTCGAAAAAACTTCCCAAGTGGGTAAAATCCGCTTCTACATATGGGAACGGGATCGGCATGCTGACGTGGCTTACCGACGAAAGCATTGATCACGATGACCCGTTCCTTACCATCTGCGACCTATGGGACATTCTGCCCGCTCCCGAAACTGAAGACTTGGAAGATGATTGCCCGTGGCTTATCCGCCGCATTTTGAAATCAAAAGACAAGATCGAGCGCGAAGAAAAAGCTCGCGGTGAAAACGTACTTTATAAAAATGTGAATTTCATCGAAGCAAAACAAGTCGAGGATTGGAAGAAAGAGCGGTACGAGGTGAACACAAAAAAGATGGGCCAGATTCAAAGTTCAGAATCGGTAGAAACTTCCAGCTCAGTAATTAAAGTCACCGGAGAAAAATACGAACCGGAAAAACAGATCGAGTTGTGGGAGTGTTACGACTTTGAAGAAGGAAAACTGATCACCCTCGGCAACCGCGAAGTGCTGATGCGCGACGACGAGAATCCATATAAGAAAGTAAATCACGGCCGCATTTTCCTGAACTTGGCGGATCACGAAGTTAACTGGGAACTTTGGGGCATTGGCCATATCGAGCCGGTTGAAACGACCATTGTCGAGATTGCAGATCTTCGCAACCAGCGCATGGACGATGTCATCCTCATGCTCGATCCGGTTATCAAGATTCGCAAAGACTCCGGCATTTCAAAAAACGACATTATTTTTGCTCCCGGCGCAAAGTGGGAACTTCGCAAGATGGATGACGTGGTCGTCGAACGACTGCCGGACATCAGCCTCATGGGAGTAAACGAAGAAAGAGCCCTGCGTGATGAGATCGAGCGAACACTCGCTATCTCAGAATATGCCCAAGGCATGCCGAAGTCTTCCGATGAACCGCTCGGCAAAGTGGCCATGCTCATCGGCCAGAGCAACTTACGTTTAAGTTCTTTTGCTCAAAATTTATCGGAGACGCTCAGCAGTCTCGCCAACATGCTGATCGAGATGAACCAGGAATTTATCGAGGAAGACAAATTGTATCGCGTGATCGGCGACGAGGTGAGCTTTAAGGAATTCACAATGGCAGACAAAGAAGTAAAGGTCGATGCCGTGGTGACGGTTGATCCGATCGTACCTCCCGATCAGCAGGCACGGCTCAACCAATCTTTGCTTCTCTACGACAAGTTTGTGGCGCAGGACAAGCCTGACCCCAACAATCCCGATGAGATCAAACAATGGAAAAAACGAAAGCGCGCGATTCAAGAAATGATCCTCGAAGAAATGGGCAAAGAAGCGTATCGAGTCGTGATTCTCGGCGAAGAAAAAAACGAAACTACTCAAGGTAAAGAGCCGGTAATTCAGCCGGGAGAACCTCCGCCCATATCGGAAGCAGGTGCTCCACCGGACGCATTACCACCGCCAAGTCCGCAAGCGCGTCCCGGCTTCTTGAGAAGCGTGCTGTCGAGAATCCCTTTTATCGGTCGAGGTCAAAAAACAATTAATCAATAACGCTATGGCAAAAAATAACCAGACAACCAAAATCATCAACGCAACCGTGCTGAGCAAGACACTGAGCGGCGGCGACTGCATCGTATCCTTGCAGGAAGACCAGGGCAGGGTGCATACGATTTACCTCTCAAAAGAGGAGTCTTCCAAAATCGACTTGGGTTACAAGCTCAAGTTAACCATCGAAAAGGTCGAAAATTAATCAACTTAATCACATATATATGAAAGACAAAAAAATGAAAAAGAAGAATGATCTAGCCGACGAAAGATTTCCGGAGGGCGACAAGATTGAGTTCAAGAATCCAAAGCCCGTGCGGGAAGAAAGTGGGCAAATGGAAGCTCGCTGGAAAAAGGTCGAAAGCGTTATAGGCGCGGCAAAGGAAGCCTATCAATCGGGTAAGTCAAATTTCAGCGAAGTATTGGAAAGCCTGATTGCCACCCTCCAAGACATGTTGGACACCGATGTTGGAGGCAGAGATCTCGGCGGGCTCATGACGAATGGGCCGCAGATGGATCTTCCGCCGGAACCCGCGCCGGAAGAAGAACAACAATAAATCTTATGCAGACCAACGAGGAAAAATTCGATACAGGGTTGGCGGTGCTGGGGATGGTCAGAACAGCTGGCTGGAAATGGCTCGAAGGAAAAATTCGCGCAGAGCTTGCAATTGAATATGCAGAGCTCCGTGACTTTGACATTTCGGGAAAGACAGCCGAGCAAATTGCTTCCGACTATCTTCAGCGCCGAGCCAACGCTAATGCTTACGAGAAAATTCTCGCATTGGTCGACGACGCTATTCGTGAAAAAGACGAAGCGGCGGGCGTAATAAGCCAGGAGTAGCACGATGCCTATGGAGTACCCGGCAAAAAAATTGGGGGTAAGGTCGAACCCCAAACTAGTAAATAAAAATTCAATTTAATAAGCGCTTTTATGAATCAAGATCGTAAAAAGGAGCTCGACGCTCTCCTCAACGCAAACTCGGAAGATGAGGAAACGGATACCGAAGAAGAAGACACCCAAGAAGATGAGGGTGAGGAAAAAGACGAGGACACCGACACCGAGGATTCTGAAGATGAAACCGACGAAGACGAAGAAACTGATGAAGAAGAATCCGATGACGATGACTCGGACGATTCCGAAGATGAGGAAGAAACCGAGGAAGATGCAGGGGGCGAGGCATCCAAGCAGAAAAACAAGTGGCACGGCAAAAGCCGTGAGGAAGTGATCCGAATGTATGAGGAGCTCGAAACAAAAAACCAACCGCCAAAGCGAACCAAAACCAAGCCTGAATCCAAAAAGGAAAATGACGAAGGCAAGGGCGAGGGAGTAGACGTCCCTGATGACGAAGAACTCGCAAAGATGACTCCCAAGCAGTTCGCGGAATGGATGGTTACGACAGTTCAAAGCATCGTTGGCAAAACCTACGATGCGCGAAGCCGGATGCGAGATTCCGCCGCGCAAGAAATTCGAGAGGCTCAGAAAGATCACCCTCTCCTGAAGACCAGTCCAGAGTACCGCGAACTCGTGCTGTCTTTGATCGACGCCGCTTCCCAAAAAGGAACGGTCATGCCGCTCAAAGAAGCCTGCGCGAAGGTCGATGGATTCGCCGGAAAGGTAAAGGGAGACACAAAGGTTTCTGACACTGAGAAGATTCGCCTCAAGAAAGCCAAAGCGCAAGTCGAGAGAGGAGCGGGCGCTCCGACCTCGCCGGGCGAAGAAAAGGGTGCGGAAGAACGCCGCCTCGAAAACATCTTCGGAACAAGCGGGTCAAATGGCCCCTTAGGAGGCCTTGGGGTTTAAAACCTCACATAGCAAGGTCGAACCTCCTATCAGTTAATTAATCAACTAACAACAAGATATGTCATCAGCAAATGGAATCAGAGGAACCGCGAACTTGGGCGTTACGCGCAAGTATGACGTGGCGGATGTAATCTCGCTTCTTGACGTAGCGCGTTATCCGCTGCTCGGCATTCTCACGAACGCCGGAAAAGACCCAGCAACCAAGCAAGGCAAGGCACTCAAGAAAAAAGAAACGAGTGATCCGGACTTCAAGTGGTTCGAAGACAAATTCGGTGCGCGCGAAGACATCGTTGCAGTCAACCAAGGAGCAGCAGTCACACTGGTTGTGACCAATGGTGCGTACTTCAGCATCGGCGACGTCTTGCTCGTGGTGAAGTCGGCCCAAGGTACGAACAACCCGACCGGCGAAGTCATGCTTGTAACGAACGTGGCAACCAACACCCTCACCCTGGTGCGCCAGATCGGTGACGGCGGTTCAGGCGGCGGCCTGCTTCAGCAGAACGATATCGTCTGGATCATTGGTAATGCCAACGAGGAAGGTGCGGATCTCCGCACGATGAAAGGAACGACTATCGCTGAAGTGCTCAACTACTGCCAGATTTTCCGAACTACGATTGGAGTCACTGAAACTTCACGCAACACTAAGGGTCTGACAAAGGAGAACGACTTTGACTATCAGATTCGCAAGAAAGGAATCGAACACTTGGTGGACATCGAGCGAGCTTTCCTGTTCGGGAAAAAGGAGATCATCACTTCCGGTACACATCCGAAACGATTTACCGGCGGAGTTCTCCCTCGCATCAGCCAAGTCACCAGCAACGTAGCAACCCGCGACGACTTCAACAGCTACCTGAGAATCTTGTTCGCTCACGGCAACACTGAGAAATACTTGCTTGCTTCAGGTTACGTGATCGACAAGATCAACGGATTCGCTCACGACAAGTTGCAAGTACTGCAAGGAGAAAAAACTTTTGGATTAACCATCCTTAAGTATCTTTCTCCGCACGGCACGCTCAACATCATCAAGCACGATCTGCTCGCAGGAGATTTGTACGGTAAGAGCGGTGTCGGTGTAGACATGGAAGCTTTGACCTACCGATATCTGTCCAATCGTGACAGCAAGCTTCTCACGAACCGACAAGCACCGGGCGAAGACTCACGAGTAGACGAGTACCTGACCGAGTGTGGTCTCCAGATGGAACAGCCAGAGCGTCACGCAATCGTTAAGTTCGCTTAAGCAATCCTTCAAGTCTCGGTCGGACGGGCATGCTTTCCGAACCCGCCTGACCGAGTGGAAAGCTCTTGAGGGGTTTTCCGCGGAAAATGAAAGGTCGATTCCGTGGTTATTACAAAAATAATTTCACATTAATTCGTATGGCAAAAAATCAAGCATCGACGGCCGAAAAGCCGAAGACAAAGAGCAAGCGTTATGCAACCCGTTACGGGCAGCACTACGCGATCGTGATGATCCCGACCGTGACTGAAATCATCAACGGAATGGCGGTAACACGCCCAGGCAAGACGATCGAATTCAAGAATGGTATTTACGAGACGAAGGATTCGGCCGAGCAAGACTTCTTGGACAATTCTCCGTTTGTCGGCATCGACTATCAGGAAGTCACGAAGGCAGTGACTTCAGCTCTCGAAGCAAAGTCGTTGTCAGAAAAGGAATCCGAATTGAAAGAGAAAGAAGAAGATCTGAAGCGCAGAGAAATGGCGCTCAAAGGCAAAGAAGAAGGATCAGACTCCTCCGCTGGAAAAGAAAACAAAACCGAGGGGAAGACAAAAAAGAAAGAGCCGAAGTTCTAAACTTCCGGCTCGTTAAAGGTCGAACCATTATCAACCAAACATAAGGCACAACGATATGGCGATAGAAAGTAAATCAAAATTCGCGGTGAACGAAGCGACCGTGGCCAGCGCAGGCACTGCCGTGCAGCTTCCCGACATTCCGGTCGGCGAAGGGTGCGAACTTGTCGTAAAGGCAAAGCGTACAAATCTCGGCGCAATCAAGGTCGGAGAATCCGCACCCCAGGCTCAGGCGGGAAAATTCACCCTAGAGCCGGGCGAAGCGGTGAAGCTCCGAATCAGCAATGCGAACAAAGGCTACATTGACGCGGAAGTAACCGGCGACAAAGTCGAGCTGATCGTTGAGCAATAAGCTCCTATGTCAGATTTTATTCCTCAACAGGGAGACTTCAGCTTCCTGCGGTTCAGAAAAACCGGCAGATACTTCGGGCCATTCATGACAGGCGGAACAGTGACCACGCAGTCAGCAGCGTCTGCAAACTCACTGCGCGCCTTTCCATTCTTTGTCCCGAAGACGCAAAAGTTTGACCGGATAGCAATCCGCGTCACGACATTGGCAAGCGGCACAACGCCGAAGGCTCGTCTTGGCGTGTACGAAGACAAGGGCGACGGAAGCGTCTATCCGGGAAAGCTCGTACTTGATGCGGGCGAGGTGGATGTGAACACTACGGGGCTTAAAGAACTCACGATCAATCTCACACTCAAAGGCGGGAAACTTTACTGGCTCGCTTTCGTGGGTCAAGACACCACTGCACTCGTGCTTGCGGCAATTCCTGCGGCAGATGCGATGGCGACATTCCTCGGTTTCGACAACGGACTGACTGGCACGCCATACCTCGGTTATGCGGTGACGCAAACCTACGGCGCACTGCCAGCAACGTATCCGACAGCAAGCCCGACGGATTGGAGCTTGAATGTGCCGCTCATTGCCTTACGCAAAGCGTAGTTATGCCGATGAATTATGTTGCCAAGCTTCAAAGCAAAGTTGCTGAAAACGTCGATGACGGCCGTGAACAGGATGCAACAACCTGGAACGGCAACGGCAATGGCAGCAACGTAATTACTCTCGGCAACGTGAGTGGTTCGGTGTATTCCGGCACATTTCGTTTTCGCAACCTGAGCATCCCACGGAACTCGAAGATTGTCCTGGCCCGGCTGAGGATTCGGCCATCGGTCACCGACGGTGCAGACCCGGATGTAAAGCTCATCGTGAAAGGAATAAAAGAGCCGGATACAAAACCATTCACTCAAACCTCGCGCCCCAGCCAGAGAACAAAAACAGTAAACACGGTAGCCTGGCACATCATCAAGAAATGGGAGGTTCACGAATGGACGCAGACACCAAACCTCAAACTGATCATTGAAGAAATCGTTGCTCAAAGTGGATGGAAACCCGGCAACGCTCTCGCTTTAACAATAGAAGACAACGGATCTTCCACGAACCAGGCCGAAACTTGCTACGACCGGAGTAAGGGCGACGGCTATCAGGCCGAGCTTGAAGTCTGGTACACAACGAAAAATGTAAGCATCGGTACTATTGCTGGCACCGACCGCGATGGAATGGAAACGGATAAGACCACATGGCAATCGAGTCCGACCGGCAACGTGATAACTCTCGGCGACGATGGGCCATCGGTGAATGACGGCAGCTTTATATTCAGCTCGCTCGCCATCCCTCGATACGCAAACATCATCGGCGCGTACCTTCTGCTGACGCAGGCAGATCAGAACAACCGATTCCCACATCTCATTATTAAGGGATTTGCGGAAGACGATGCTCCGGTGTTCGCAAGCAATGGATCGAACCGGCCGTCGACTCGGCAGAAAACAAATGCACTGGCCGAATGGACTATCGGAGAAACAGTGGCCGGAGTCTTTGTCGGAATCCACTGGTCAGCAAACATCGTGTATGAATCACCCGACCTGCGCGAAATCGTGCAAGAGATCGTCGACCGCGAAGGTTGGACGACATCAAGTAAGCTGGGCCTTGTCTTGGAAAGCCAATCATCCTGGGACGGCCAATACAAACTGCCCTGGGACTATGTGAAGAACTCCGGAGAATTTGCGGCAAAGCTCGTGGTCGTATGGGACACGCTCCGCACCTTCCGATCAACGAAAAAAGATATTGCGAAATTCGATAAATCAAATTATCCGGAATTTATTATCGTGCATCACTCTGCAACGCCGCGCGACTCGACACATTTCAGCACGATAAAAAATAACCATATAGGAATCGGCTGGGGGGATATCGCGTATCACCACTGGATTGCAGGAGCATTGGACGGCATCGGTGTACACATAGCCGGTCGGCCGGAAAACAAGATCGGAGCTCACGCCGATACGCAAAAAATGAATTACCGCTCTATCGGTATAGCCATGTGCGGAAACTTCCATCCATCAAGCGGAAATGAACAGCCAACCGCAGAACAACTAGCCACCCTTCAGACACTTCTCGATACGATCAGAAAAGAACGAGGCATCCCAAAGGAGCGGGTGCTCGGACATAGGGAAACTCCAGATTCAACTGATTGTCCAGGCGACAATTTACTTGAGTACGTAAAAAGATATCGGACAACAGGAAAGCTTCTTCCTTAACACCATGCAATTACAAGAATTCCTACAAGACCTTAATGCGCGAATGTCGGCGGCCAAGACCACCGGATTTTGGAGCGAAGCCGATAAAAAAAGATGGATTAATAAATCCATTGTTCGGGCATGCAACTTTGCCAAATGGAACTTTCTCAACCATCACTCAACTCAGCTGACCGAAAAAGATATCGAGGCCTACTTCAACCCTTTCGACTACAAGCCCGGTGGAATGATGTTCCTTAAAGTCGACGGCCAGGAGCACGCCAAAACGAGCGTTGAAAATTATCAGAGTGGCAATCATGTGTGGGAGAGGGTGTTTTGCATTCTTGGCGATCAGTATCTGGTCAAGCCCACGCCACCTGAAGACGGCAAGCTCATCGATATCTACTACCGCAGGCGGCCCGTTCCTTTGGTAAATGACACCGACGAACCGATTACGCCTGAAGAAATGGAAGAAGCAATCATCAAGCTGGCTCTCGGCATCTGCCTCAAGAAAGAGCCGAACAGGGGCACGGATGCTGACAAACAAATTCTTGAAGCGACCGCAATCCTCCAGCAAATAAAAGATCGCCAGGATGAGGAAGGTGGAGAGGCCGGATTCACCGGCCAAGCAACAAGCTCACGCTTCCTCTATAAAAATAGTAATCCGCAGGATTAAAAGCTAT
>JAANMX010003786.1_pt1 | contig 12810 bp, 13 predicted proteins | sample 7279681 | NCBI WGS metagenome assembly JAANMX01 (sample SAMN14094542, study PRJNA606508) | bioreactor metagenome | isolation source: A lab-scale SPAN reactor treating ammonium-rich wastewater day 351 | place: Ireland: Galway | collected 2018-01-01
ACACGCTGCGGCTGCTGACCGGTTCGCTGAAGGAGGGCGACACCTCGCGCACCCTGCAGTCCGCGGAGTTCGTGGTCGGCTCCTACCGGCCCAACGGCGTCCCCGACCCGGTCGAGGCCACCGAGGACCTGACCGAGGCCACCCGCAACGGGGTGACCCTGTCGCTGACGTCGTCCACCCTGCAGGTCACCGTGCCGGGAGCGAAGCAGGGCGACTGGATCTACCTCAACGCCTACTCCGGCGGCTCGCCGCGGGACATCTGGGGACAGACCTGGTTCGTCGCGGACGCCGAGGGCCGGGTGAAGGCCAGCATCAAGGGCATCACCCTGCCGGCCGGTACCAGCAAGGTCACCGTCCAGTCCGGCAACGAGGGCGAGTTCGGCACGCTGCTCGGCTGGGCGACCCTGACGGTCGCCACCCCGGCTCCCGCCCCCGAGCCGCCGGCCGCCACGCCGCCCCCGGCGGACTCGTCCTCCAGTGACGCGAGCGGCACCGACGACTCCTCGGAGGCGCCCAACACCGTGCCGAAGGCGCCGGTGGAACGCAGCAGCCAGCTCACCGGGCTGAGCAACGGCGACGCCACCGCCAAGGCGGACGGCACCAAGATCACCGTCACGCTGCCCAAGGGTGCGGCCAACCAGTGGGTCTACGTGTACCTCTACAGCGGCGCCAGCGTGACCAAGGCCGGCTGGGTCCAGCTCAGCAGCACCAAGACGTTCGCCGTCGACCTGAAGGACCTGGCCGACGGACGCCACCGGATCGTCGCCGTGAACGCCGACGGCGACATCGTCGGCTGGGTGGAGGCCACCAAGGGCAACCTGGCCGCAACCGTGACCGGGGCGGCGCCGGGCTCCGGCCCGGCGGCCCCCGCCGGCCCGGGCGATCCGGCCGCGGCGGCGCTGACCCAACCGGGCGGGGGCTCGCTCGAGCCGGTGCTGATCGGGGCGGCGATCGCCGTCCTGACCGCGGGAGTGGTCGGGCTGCGCCGGCTGTCCCTGACACCGAAGCGGGTGAAGTGATGAAGGTCCTCCGATCGATCGCCGGGCTGCTGCTGGCGCTCGCCTTCCTGGCCGTCCCCGGCCAGCCCGCCGCCGAGGCGATCCCGCCCGGCGGACCCGGGCCGAACACCCCGGGCACCTGGTCGAGGGTCTCACCGCGCTCGGTCACCGCCGGCGGGCTGATCCGCTTCACGGTCGGCGGCTTCCCCAAGGGCGAGACCCTCTACATCAAGATCGACGACGGCCGGCTGTGCAGCAACACCTCGCACGGCGCCTGCGTCTACCACTCCCAGAAGATCCCCAGCTCGGGGGTCGTCAACGGCTCGTTCTACCTGCCGCGCAGCCTGAAGAAGGGCACGCACACGCTGCGCTTCCTGGCCTCGGCCTACGTGGATCCCAAGAACCCGGGCGCCGGCAGCAAGGGCTACACCCGCAAGAGCCCGAGCTTCACCGTCACCGCGGGTGGCGGATCGGGGTCGTCGAAGCCGGGCGGCAGCGGTTCGAACGGCAGCACGAACACCGGCAAGACGGGCAGCAACTCGACCACCACGTCCTCGGGCACGGTGGCCAAGCCGACGGCCGGCGCGAAGGCGACCCAGCCCGCGAAGGCGCCGGCCGCCCCGGCCCTCGACGGCGCTGCACTGAGCGCCGACAAGGCCGGCAAGGTGAGTGCGACGCTGTCCGGTGGCCTGGCCGTGCTGGGCGTCGGCACGGACTACGCGGGTGAATGGGCCTTCGTCTACGCCTATTCGACGCCCACCCAGCTGGGTTGGCAACAGGTCGCAGCGGACGGCACGGTGACCGTGCCGACCACCGACCTGGCCGCCGGCGAACACCGGTTCGCCGTGGTCGACGTCGACGGCAAGCTGCTCGGCTGGACGGCCGCCGCGGTGGTGGCCTCACCGGCCGCCACCCCGTCCCCGGCCGCGCCGGCCGCGCCCGTCGCCGCCGAAGCGGGGACCGGCATCGGGGTCTGGGCACTGTCCGGGGCGGTGCTGGCCGTGGGCGGCGGTCTCGTGGTGGTGCTCGTGCGGCGACGCCGCGCGGCCCAACTCGCGACGGACGGGGCCGGCACCACCCAGCCCGAGACGACCCAGCTCGGCTGAATCCTTGGCGAGTACCAGCGTCCGGTCCCGGGCGGCGACGGCAACACCTGCCGTCGCCGCCCGGGTCGGTGCCGTGCTGCTGCTGGCGGCGTTGCTGCTGGTGCTGGGCATGCTGGCCTCGCTCAGCATCGGCTCCAACCCGATTCCGCTGGGCCGGGTCTGGCAGTTGCTGTGGACCCAGGACGGCAGCTTCGAGGCGGTCGTGGTGCTCGAACAACGGCTGCCCCGGACGCTGATCGTGGTCGTCGTCGGGTCGGCGCTCGGCGTGGCCGGCGCGCTGATGCAGTCCCTCACCCGCAACCCGTTGGCCGATCCCGGCATCCTGGGGATCAATGCCGGGGCGTCCCTGGCGGTGGTGCTGGCGGTGGTCGTCACCGGCGTCGGCGGCATCGGCTTCTACCTGTGGTTCGCCTTCGGGGGCGCCGCCGTGACCGCGGTCGCCGTCTACGTGCTGGGAATGGCCGGGCACGCCTCGCCGTCGCCGGTGCGGCTGGCGCTGGCCGGTGTCGCGATCAGCATGACCGTGGCCTCGCTGGTGCAGACCGTGATCCTCGCCGACGCCAACGCGTTCAACGAGTTCCGGTTCTGGGCGGCGGGATCGGTCGAGGGGCGTGGCTACCCGGTGCTGCTGGTGGTCCTGCTGCCCGCCGCCGGGTTGCTGGCGAGGCCGTTGGGGGCGCTGGTGCTGGGCGACGAGCTGGCGGCCGCGCTCGGCGTCCGGGTCGAACGGGTGCGGACGCTGCTGGTGGTGGTCGGCGTCGCCCTGGTCGCGGTGGCCACAGCCACCGCCGGGCCGATCGGCTTCATCGCACTCGCCTCGCCGCAGATCGCCCGCCGGCTCACCAGGACCGCCGGCATCGGCCTGGGCACGGCGGCCCTGACCGGGGCGGCGCTGGTGCTGGCGTCCGACCTGGTGGCGCAGCGACTGCTCGCGCCCACCCAGCTGGCCGTCGGGGTGGTCACCGGCGTCCTCGGTGGCGGCTATCTGATCTGGCTGCTGGGCAGCCAATGGCGTAAGGGGGCACGATGACCTTCGTGAAGACCGTCGAGCCGATCACCGCGCCGGCTCCGCTGCGCGCCCGCAACCTGGGCGTCGGCTACGGCGAACGCCTGGTGCTCGATGGGCTGGACGTCGACCTGCCGGCCGGTGAGCTGACGGTGATCGTCGGGCCCAACGGCTGTGGCAAGTCGACCCTGCTGCGCGCCCTGGCGCGGATGGTGCCGGCCCGCGCCGGCTCGGTCGAACTGGACGGGAAACCGATCGGGGAGTACCCGACCCGGCAGGTGGCCCGGCGTCTCGGGCTGCTGCCGCAGTCGCCCGTCGCCCCCGACGGCATCACGGTCACCGACCTGGTGGCCCGCGGACGCTACCCGCACCAGGGCATCTTCCGGCAGTGGAGCGACACCGATGCGGACGCCGTGGACGACGCGATGCGGCGGGCCGGGGTCACCGACCTGGCCGGACGGCAGGTCAGCCAGCTGTCGGGCGGGCAGCGTCAGCGGGTGTGGATCGCGATGGCGCTCGCCCAGCAGACGCCTATCCTGCTGCTCGACGAACCGACCACCTACCTCGACGTCGCCCACCAGGTGGAGGTGCTGCGGCTCACCCGCAGCCTGCAACGCGACGGCTACACCGTGGTGGTCGTGCTGCACGACCTGCACCTGGCCTTCCGCTACGCCACCCAGCTGTTGGTGATGAAGGACGGCCGGATCATCGCCCAGGGGGATCCGTGCGAGATCGTCACCGCGCAACTGATCGAGGACGTCTACGGGCTGCCCTGCCGGGTGCTGGCCGACCCCGAAACGGGCCGCCCGCTGGTGATCCCGGCGGGTGAGGAGTGAACGCGGCCGGCGCGGCCTCGCCCGCCGCCACCGCACCCCGGACGCCGCCCAAGGTGCGGCGTCCGGTCCCCGCGCCCCGGGTCTCCTCGCCGGTCGTCGCCCGGCTGGCCGCCGACCTGGACGCCGGCGTGCCCGGCGCGCTGGCCGCGTTCTGGTCCGGACGGGTCTCGCCGGTCATCGAACCCGACGGCGACGGGTGGATCGTCACCTTCCTGTGGCGGGACGCCGAGGCCGACGAGGCGCTGCTGTTCGTCAACCGGCTCACCGACGAGCGCGACCTGGACCGCAGCCTGATGGACCGGCTGCCGGGCACCGACCTGTGGCATCTGGCCTACCGGATGCCGGGCGACTGGCGGGCGTCCTACGCGGTCCTGCCCAAACGGCCCGGCCGGCCCGCACCCTGGCGTGACCTGGCCGAACAGGCGTCGCTGCGGGCGGCGCTCGACCGTGGGCTGGCCGACCCGCTCAACCCGCGGACGATGCGCAACCGGATCGGCAACCGGATGTCGGTCGTCGAACTCCCGGACGCCCCGTCCCAGGCCTGGCTGACGCCCCGCGGGCCGCTGCGCGGGGTGCTCACCGAGCACGAACTGGACGGACGCCGGCCCTGGGTGTACCGGCCGGCCGAGTTCGTCCCGGGCGGCCCGGTGCTGGTTGCGCTGGACGGCGAGATGTGGGTGGGTGAGCAGAGCCTGCCGGCGATGGTCGACAACCTGATCGCCGACGGGCTGCTGCGGGCGCCGCTGCTGCTGCTGGTGCCCGGCGGGGACCGGCTGCACCGCTGGGCGGAGCTCAACGGCGCAGGCGCGATGCCGCACTGGATCGCCGACGTGCTGCTGCCCTGGGCGGTCACCACCCACGGCGCCGGCCCGGACGCCGCCGACCGGGTGGTGGCCGGGCAGAGCCTGGGCGGGGCCGTCGCCCTGCTCGCCGCCGCCGAGCGTCCGGACGCCGTGGGCGGGTTCATCAGCCAGTCGGCGTCCCTGTGGCAGGAGGGGCTGCTCGACCGGATCGCCGCGGCGATGCCGCCGGGCGCGCGCGGCCACCTCGAGGTCGGACGCCAGGAGTGGGTGCTGCTCGGACCGAACCGTGAGCTGCACCGGCGGCTGGACGAGGCCGGCGTCCGGCACCGCTATGCCGAGTTCAACGGGGGCCACGACTACGCCTGCTGGCGCGGCGGCATCGCCGACGGACTGATCGCGACGCTCGCACCGCGGGGCTGAGCCGCGGGTTCAGCCCTCGCCGGCCGGCACCAGGTCGCGGTCGACGTGGCTCGCCATCGCGTGCGCTGCCCGGGGCACGTCGCGGGCCTCCAGCGCGGCCAGCAACTCCAGGTGGTCGTGCCGCATCGCCTCGCGGTCGGCGGCGTGCACCACGGTGCCGGAGAGGATGGCCTGGCGCAACGCGGTCATCACCCCGGCGTACAGGCCGACCAGCAGCGTGTTGCCGCTGGCCTCCATGATCAGGAAGTGGAACTGTCCCGGCGTCTTGCCGCGGCGGCGTCCGAACGGCTGCTCCGGCTGCGGGGTGGGATTTTCCAGCGCCTGACGCATGGCGGCGAGCTGCTCATCGGTGCGGTTCTTGGCCGCCTGCTGCGCGGCCTCCAGCTCCAGCGCCCGGCGGTACCCCAGCAGGTCGGAGACGCTGAACTCCGCCATGTAGTCGACCAGCACCGAACTGACCGGCATCCGCGACCGCACGAAGGTGCCGATGCCCGGCATCGGCTCCAGGATGCCGACGCTGGCCAGCGACCGGACCGCCTCGCGCACCGTCGTCTTGCCGACGCCGATCAGCCGCATCAGTTCGGGCTCGGTCGGGATCTTGGAGTTGATCGGCCACTCGCCGGAGGAGATCTTGTGCCGCAGGAACCCCAGCGTGCGGCGGGCGCGATCAGAGCCGACCTGCACCATTGCCTCCTGCCTCGGGATCAGACGGTGAGTCTAGCGATGTCGGCCCGCCGCCCGCCGCCGAATGCCCTCACTGGCGTCCGCGGCGGAACCGGCGCTTGAGCCGCAGGTCCGGCGGCAGCGGCGGAGCGGTCAGCCGGGGGACGTGGCCGCGATAGCCGGCGACCCGTCCGAAGCGATCGTCGGGAGCCTCGTTCCACTCGGCACGCATCCGGACGATGTCGTCGTGACTACGCCCGATGAAATTCCACCACATCACGATTCCCTCGTCGAACGGCTCACCGCCGAGCAGCATCACCCGGGCCGGCGCGTCGGTGGGGTTGGTCAGCCGCAGGTGGTCGAGCCCGGCGTCCCGGACGCCGAGCACGGTGTTGTCGAGCCGGACGCCGTCGAAGTCGACCCAGCCGGTGTCGACCAGCACGCCGTGTTCGAAGGCGGGATCGACCGGGGTCTCCCAGGTGACGCCCGGATCGAGGGTGATCTCGGCGCCGAGCAGCGGCGTCTGGGTGTGCACCGGCGAGGTGGCGCCGGCCAGCGACCCGATGAACACCCGCGTCGAGACGCCGGCGTCGTCGACCGGGTCGGGCACGTGGTGCTGGAACTCGCGGACCAGGTCCTTCTCGGCCTCGGGCAGCGCCACCCACAGCTGGACGCCGTGCAGCAGGTCACGCTCGGGCGTGGACACCTCCGAATGCGCGATGCCGTAGCCGGAGGTCATCAGGTTGACCTCGCCGGGCCGCACCATCGCATGGACGCCGCCGGAGTCGCGGTGCTCGATCTCGCCGGAGAACAGCCAGCTGACGGTCTGCAGCCCGGTGTGCGGGTGCGGGGGGACGTCCATGCAGACGCCGGTCTCGGGGCCGTAGTGGTCGGCGAAACACCACGCGCCAACGAACGAACGCCGTAGTGACGGCAGGGTCCGGCGGACCTTGAGGGCGTCCGCCGGACCCAGCGCGACATCCTTGGGCTCGATGATCTGGATCGCTTCGGGATCGTCTCCGTGGGCCGCTATGCCGTCGTGCCACTCGGCCCTGGTCTCGGTGTTGCTCATCGGCACCTCCTCGCCAGGGCCGGCCTCTACTGACCGACGAGTTCGTGAAAGTACCGGCTGTGTGTCTGCTTGACCGTCTCGAGCGAATCGCTGTTGAGCGAGACGATTTCAATGTCAGGGTCCACTCGTTCGGCCTCCAGCCGGAACCGCTCGCGCATGGCTTGGCGGCGCCCGTCGGACCCCTGGTATTCGGTGACGTTCACCGCGCCGGTACGACGGTGGTAGGTGATCAGAAACGCAGTCATCGTCGCCTCCTTACGCTGCGGAACTCGCCTTCCAGACGGACTAGAAGGTCATGATACGCCTCAGCGCGGCGGGAGTAGTGCTCGCGGAGCGCTGCGATCTGCGGCTCAATCTCGTCCAGCAGAGCGTGGCCCTCATCGGCGGGCATCAGTCCCGACACCACTAGCTCGCGGAAGTGGTCCAACCGGTTCTGCATGGCCGCCAACTCGTTGCCCTCGGCTTCGATGCCCGACAGGTTGTTGATGGAGAGGTCAATCACATCGGTGACGATCTTCCGCTCAGCGCTCCCCGATGGCATGTCACCGTAGCGGATGCCCCGTCCCACGAAGTCGGCCAGAGCTTCGAACGCGTTGGCCCATTGCCCCTGGAGACGGGTTCGTACCTGCACCTCAACGCGACCAGCGGGGAGGCGCAGCCAGACATGGACCGCGCGGTAGCCGCTGTGCGCCTCGGCGCGAAGATCCTTGATGGACGACTCACCATGCCCAAACGTCGCCGCCACGGCGTGCGCCACTACATCTTGGGTGGCTGTGCTCATGTCGGCTTCGATACGGACGCCAGCGACGTCTTGCACGTAGCCAAGAGAGATCGTGGGCGTGCGTCGAAGCTTCTCGCGAAGGGTATCGATGGTCTTGGCTCGAAAGGTGATCTGCACCGTTTGGAGTCGGTCGTCAGTGCGCGGCCAGTCGATGCCCTGGAGATGCTGTGTGACTTCTGCTGCCAGATCCTCGTACCAGACGAGGACCTCCTCGTAACTCGGGCAGTCGAGCGGGGCCGGCCTGCCGTCCCGAAGGCTCAAGCTCAAGCGCTTCAGGGCGCTCTTGGACCACGGCGGTGAAGCCGCACACAGAGCGGGAAGATCCGGATCCACGAACGCACACTAGACGGCCCGCGCGGGCGCCATCGCGGTTATCCACAGGGTCGGGCGCCGAGTTCCGACGCCCGACCCGCGCCGTGGGGCTCAGCCGGGCAGGACGTCGCCGGACGGCCAGGTCTTGGTGATGAACTCGGCCACCTGCGGGTCGTGCAGCAGTTCCTCCAGCTTCGCCACCCCCGGGTTGGTGTTGTCCGTGCGCCAGACCAGGAAGTTGGCGTACGGGTTGTCCTTGGCGGTCTCGACGAGCAGGGCGTCCTTGGTCGACAGCCCGGCGGTCAGGATGAAGTTGCCGTTCACGAAGGCCAGGTCGATCTTCGGATCGTCGAGCTGCTGGACGATCACCTCGGGCTGGTTCTCGATGAAGGTGAAGCCCTTCGGGTTCTGGGCCTTGGTCAGGTTCAGCACGTTCGAGGAGTCGGTGATGCCGGTGAGCAGCCCGGCGCCCTGCAGCAGCCGCAGGCCGCGGATCTGGTTGGAGGCGTCGTTGGTGATGGCGATGGTCGCGCCCTGCGGCAGTTCCGCCGCGGTCTTGTACTTCTTCGAGAACGCCGCGTACGGCTCGATGTGGACGCCGGCGCCGTGCTCGAATTTGTACCCCCGCTCCTTGATCTGGGCTTCCAGGTAGGGCAGGTGCTGGAAGTAGTTGGCGTCCAGCTCGCCCGAGGCCAGGGCCTCGTTGGGTTGCACGTAGTCGTCGAACTCGACGATCTGCAGGTCCAACCCGGCGGCGGCCGCCAGGTCGGTCTTCACGAACTCCAGGATGCGGGCGTGCGGCACCGGGCTGGCCCCCACCTTGACCGTGGTCAGGGACGCCGAGGACGGCGCCTCGCTGCTCGGCGCGGCGGCCGACCCACCGCAGGCGGTCAGGGTGAGGGCGACGGCGGCCGCGGCCAGGGCGGCCAGGGTCCTGCTGAGTTTCGACATGGTTGTTCTCCTTATTCGTTGGGCACTGGGTTGAGGATTCGAGTGGGCTCAGCGGTGGTCGACGCGCCGGACGACGGCGTCCCCGGCCACCTGGACGAGCTGCACCAGCAGCACCAGGACGACGAGGACGATGATCATCACCTCGGGCTGGAAGCGCTGATAGCCGTAGTTGTAGGCGAGCCGGCCGAGCCCGCCGCCGCCGATCAGGCCGGCCATCGCCGAGTAGCCGATCAGTGCGACCAGCGTCGTTGTGACGCTGGCGACCAGCGAGGGCAGCGCCTCGGGGATCAGCACCTTCCACACCGTCTGCGATCGGGTGGAGCCCATGGCGTGCGCGGCGTCCACCTTGCCCGGGTGCACCTCGCGCAGCGAGGTCTCGACCAGCCGCGCGAAGAACGGCACCGAGGCGATGGTCAGCGAGACGGAGGCCGCGATCGGTCCGATCGAGGTGCCGACGATCCAGCGGGTGAACGGGATCAGCGACACCATCAGGATCGCGTAGGGGATCGACCGGGTGATGTTCACCAGCACGCCGCCGAGCACCACGTTCAGGGCCCGGTTGTCGGCCATCCCGCCGGGCTGGGTGACGAACAGCACCACTCCAAGCGGCAGGCCGAACAGTACGGTGGCCAGGCCCGAGATGCCGATCATCTGCAGGGTCTCGACGAAGGCCGGCCACAGGGCGGTGTTGATCGCCGGGTTGTTGGTGATGCTGTCGATGAAGTCGTTCATCGGGCCACCGCCTGGGCGCCGCGGCGGCGTAGGGCCGACACCACGTCGTCCGGGTCGAGCGCCGCCGGGACGAGCACCCGGTGCCGCTGGAAGGCGATGCCGGCGAGCGTCTCGACGGTGCCGGCCAGCACCGGCAGATCGACGCCCAGTTCGCGGCCGACCGCGGTCAACGCCGGCACGTCGCCGGGGGCGACCGTGTCCAGCACCTCGATGGTCGGGACGCCTTCGGGGGTGTCGTCGGCGGTGGGCGGCAGGGCCAGCAGAAGTTCGCTCAGCCGGCTGCCGAAGCGGCTCACCACCTCGACCAGCGAGCCGGATTCGACGACGCGTCCGGCCTGCAGCAGCGACACCGAATCGCAGATCCGCTTCACCACGGTCATCTCGTGGGTGATGATCAGGACGGCCAGGCCGAGGCGGGCCTTCAGTGCGGCGATCAGGTCGAGGATCTCGCCGGTGGTCTTCGGGTCGAGCGCGCTGGTCGGCTCGTCGCAGAGCAGCACGTCGGGGTCGGTGGCCAGCGCCCGGGCGATGCCGACCCGCTGCCGCTGGCCCCCGGACAGCTGCGCGGGAAAGGCCTGCCCCGCGTCGCCGAGCCCGACCAGCCCGAGCAGTTCGGACGCCTTGGCGGCCCGCTCGGCGCGTCCGACCCCGGCCAGTTCGAGCGGGTAGGCGACGTTGCCCGCGATGGTGCGGGAGTCGAACAGGTTGGCGTGCTGGAAGACCAGCCCGAGCCGGCGCCGGGCCCGGCGCAGCTCGGCCGCGTGCACGGCGGTGAGGTCGGCGCCGTTGATCTCGACGGTGCCGCTGGTGGGCCGGTCGAGCAGCGCGATGCATCGCACCAGGGTCGACTTGCCGGCACCGGACTGGCCGATGACGCCGTGCACCGAGTTCTCGGGCACCTGCAGCGTCACCCCGTCCAGGGCGCGGATCTCACGGTTGGGTTGTCGGTAGACCTTCTCGAGGTCGGTGACTGCGATCACGATGGTCCTTCTGTCTGTCGGCGGGTACGGGGAGGCCGCGGTGCGGCGGGGACGGCAGACAGCAGGCCGGACGGCGTCCGGGCCTCGATGGCGGGATCAGGGTCGCGTCAGACCCGGGAATGCGCTGTCGGAGCCGAGAGGATCAACGACGACACATGCTCGCGCGCATCATCGCGGAGGCTGCGGGACGCAGGCTGGCGCGGAAGCACACGGTGGTGAACACGGGCCTCAGTCTGCCCACCGAGCCCGCCGGACGCAAATCGTGATACCAATGGGCGGCCGGACGTGCCGGCCGCCCATTGGCGTGACCCGCGGTCAGAACACGAACGAGCTGAACAACAGCAGCGAGAGTCCGAGGCCGATCACCAGGTTGGCCACGGTGGCCGCGCCGAACGCGGCGACCGGACGCCAGCCGAACCGCCGGATGCTGGAGGCGTTGAACTCCAGCCCGATGCTGACGAAGGCCAGGATCAGGAACCAGGTGCGCAGGTCGTTCGCCACCCCGATGGTCGCCGACGAGACCGCCGCCGGAACGCTGTCGGCGTAGATCGTGGTGATCACGGAGGCGGCCAGGAAGCCCAGCACGAACTTCGGGAACCGCTGCCACACGGCGGCCGCACCGGGCCGCTGGGCGGACTCGTTGCGCTCCACCCGCAGGGTGAAGTACAGCGTCAGCAGGATCGCGGCGACGCCCAGCAGCGCGTTCTGGGTGACCTTGACGATGGTGGCGATCTGCAGGGCCTGTTCGCCGGCTAGGGTGCCGGCCGCGGTGACCGCTGCCGTGGTGTCGATGTTGCCGCCGATCCAGGCTCCGGTGACGGCATCGTTCAGGCCGAGCAGCGAGGCCAGCCACGGCACGACGAAGATCGCCGGCAGGGCGAAGACGATGACCAGGCTGGCGGTGTAGGCGAGGTCCTCCTTCTTGGCCTTCACCGCACCCGCGGCGGCGATCGCCGCGCTCACGCCGCAGATCGAGACCGCGGTGGAGAGCAGCGCCCGCAGCCGGTCGTCCACGCCCAGCCGGCCGGCGATCCACCAGGTGAAGAAGAAGACGAAGCTGATCAGCAGCACCGCCTGGGCGATTGCCGGGCCGGCGGCGCGGACGATGACGGCGAAGTTGATCGAGGCGCCGAGCAGCACCAGGCCGGTCTTGATGAAGAACTCGGTGCGGAAGCCGGGCAGCAACCGGTCGCGCAGCCCGGTCGAGGTGAGCACCACGTTCCCGAGCAGGCCCAGCAGGATCGCGTAGATCGGGAACTCGATGGACTTGGCGATCGATCCGAAGGCGGTCCCCTTGGTCCACGCGGGGACGCCCTCGCTGAGCAGGTGGGTGCCGGCGCCGAGAGCCAGCACGACGGCCAGGCCACCGGCGAAGCCGGCCCAGTGCAGCGGCGCCGGGGGCGCCGGATCGTCGACGGCGGCCGGCGGGATCGGGCCGGACGCAGGGATCGGGTCGGACGCAGGGATCGGGTCGGACGCGGGGTCGGCGATGCGGGGGTGTCGGGTACTCATGGGATCAGCCCCTGCGGAATCAGGCCGGTCAGGGCCAGGGCGAGCAGGACGAGGCCGCCCACCACCGCCAGCCAGTCCTCGCTGATCGAGAACTTGCCGGCGTCGTCGGGCGGAGCGGCCGCGACGGCCGCGTCGGAATCGGATATGGGCATGGGAAATTCCTCCCGGAAATAGGTATGCGAAATGCAGATCTCGCGGCGGAGACCTGGAATTGCCGTCACGACCGCCGCCGGCCGAGGCCGGGTGTGGAGGGTCGATCAAGAGGTGGCGCCGAGCGCCGGACGCCGAAGGTCAGGCGCAGGCAGAGCAACCGGGGCGACAACGATCGTTGTCACCGCGCATTCGATCACCCGGACACAGGCGGGTCGCGATCGTGCTCATGGCCAGGATGCTAACAACTGTCGCGCCCAAAGGGAATACCATTTCGCGCGGGAATGTGAATTCGTTGGTTACTCGGCCGGTTGTGAGGCGAGGATCTCGCGCACCCACGGGATGACCTGGGTGCCGTACAGCTCGATGCTGCGCATCAGCTGGTCGTGGCCGAGCGGGCCGTGGGAGTACTTCAGGTCGAAGCGGTCGAGGCCCAGCAGGCTCGCCGTCCGGGCGATCTTGGCGGCGACGGTCCCGGGCGATCCGAC
>JAANMX010003789.1_pt1 | contig 12803 bp, 8 predicted proteins | sample 7279681 | NCBI WGS metagenome assembly JAANMX01 (sample SAMN14094542, study PRJNA606508) | bioreactor metagenome | isolation source: A lab-scale SPAN reactor treating ammonium-rich wastewater day 351 | place: Ireland: Galway | collected 2018-01-01
GATGAATTACTTCTGCTGTGAAGCAACATTCCTTTTACTATAGCCGAAACTCTCTGCCCATGATGTTGAATCCTGTCAAGGTTTGAGGATATATCATCCAGAATAGTTGCATCCTTATCTTCTTTATATTCCTGAATCAATTCTTGAGTGGTTGCAGAAAAATTAGTTACAAAATTTAATGGATTCTGAATTTCATGCGCAATTCCTGCTGTTAGCTGACCCAAAGAAGCCATTTTCTCAGATTGAATCAGCTGGTCTTGGGTCTGTTTTAATTTATCATGTGCAAGCCGCAACTCTTCATGCGCCTTATTCAACTCTGTTAACGATTGCTTTTTCAAACGATAACGGCTGTACAGAAAGAACAATCCAACTACAACTATTCCTGCCACAAACAGCAGAATATTTCTGAATTCCTTTTGTTTGTTCAGCTGCAATTCTTTCTTAGTAAGTTCTGCTTCCTGTCTTAGTTTTTCAGAAGATACTTTCTCCAGTTCAAGTTCTTTCAATTTCTTCTGTGCTTCAGCTAACGTTAATTCTTCCAGAGCCTTTTCTTTGTTTTGCCTTTCAATGTCTAATGCCGTGAGTTGCTGGCTGAGTTCGTACTCTTGTCTGGTAAGTACATTTACCTGGTCGGCAGACTGTGCACTAAGCAAACTGATGATTTTATCTTTTTCGGCTTTTTGTCTTGGCGTTTCATTAGATACGGTTTCAACTTTCTTTAGTGCTCTGTACAATTCATGATACCGGTCTGCCTTGTCAAAATCGTGATTAAAACTACTTACTGTTACTATTTTCAGATACGTGTCTTTCAACAATTTTTCTACAAGGTCGTTCTTATTTAAACTCAGACTTTTCCTGAAATAAGTTTCTGCTCTTTCATACTCTCCCTTTTTAAAATACACCATGCCGATATTTCTGTTTGCAATGGCTGCACCTGAAGCATCAGTGTACTTTAGTTGCTGATTATATTTTACGAGTGCTTCTTTGTATTTATTAAATGCCAGATAAATTTCTCCTTCACGCTCCGACAAATCCGCTAAAGATTTAAAAAGTTTTCCGGCCAACAACTGCTTCTCAGAAATGTTTAACACTTTTATGGCTCTGGCACTATCCCTTTCCTGAAGATATATTACACCTGCCAGTCCATTGATGTAGGCCTGAAGTTTAAGATTGAGTTTCGAGAATGTTGCTGATTCAAGCAATTCTGAATAAAGCCGTAGTGCCTGCGAATCGCGACAACCTATGTCATTGGCAAAAGCCAGATGTGCTTTAATCAACAATGCTTTGCTGTCATCATTTGTATAGGTATTTGATGCAAGTAAAAAATATTTAATAGCCTGAATCAAATCTCCCGATAACAAACAATAATACCCGGCATTGTTGGCATGAATAAGTATATCGTTATTTACATTTTTTGATTGCGCTTGCTGCAGCATTTGCTCTTCTGATGAAAGAAGTTTTGTAACACTGCTGCCTTCGTAATAAAATGGCCGCGGAAAAAGTGAAACATTGCTGCTTTCAAAAACCGACTTCAATTCCTTGTTGCTTTGTGCAGTTGCAATCAGGAATGATAAAAAAAGCAGAATAGAGGAGCAGGACAGCTTTTTCATTTTTGTCACTGCCAAATGTAGTAAATTAATATTCAGTTCTAATACAAAAAATTACTGCTGTCCAATAATTTTCAATCCACATCTGAAAGAAAACCATGGTCTGCTTTTGCCTGAGAATGACTGCACAAAATCTACCCGAGCAATTCCGAATTTTTCAAGTCCTATAGTCAGTTCATAATGCTCAGGTAACCCTTTTACATGCAGAAAATGAAAGCCTACAATCTCATTTAATTTCAATTTTCTGAAATAAGGGATTTTATTGGTGATAAACCGGTTTAAATGATATTCAGCATGCAATGCCGAAGCATTATGAACAGTTGAATACGTATAGTAATCGAGATGGCCAAATGCATTCAGCTCAAAATTGGTAAACCAGGTCAGGTTTCCGTTAAAATGAAAATTGTCAGGAAAATAAACTTCATTCTTATTCAAAAAAGTATAAAAATCTCCACGATAATCTAGGTAGCCAAGCATTCCGAAATCTATCTGATGACTGACACCTGCTGCAAAGGATAAGTAATCAGGTTTACTTTGCAATATATCAGGAAAAGCCTTTTGCAATGTCATATTAAACTTAGGCCATGCCGACTCTTGCCTTATTTTTCTGTCGGGACGGGTAATGTATTTGGTGCCGGGCGAATAAGTCATTGCCAATTTCAGCATAGCGTAATTATGTGGGGTAAACAATAACAAATCTTCTCCGGGATATAAAGGATTGTTGGAAGTATAGCTCAGATGTTTATAATCTTTCCAGTGCGTATCAGAAGTGTTTTTCAAAGCATTTCGTCTTCCATATTCAGCACTTACCTCAGCATTAAAACCATTGAACCATTCCTTGCCATACTCAAATAGTCCAAATTGTTTTTCATAAAGTTTCATATAATTTTTTTCACCCCACAGTGTGTAGAGTGTATTAATGAAAGGCGTTATCGGATTATCTCCATTCAGCTGACAGACTTTTGTGCCACCTGAAATACGGATATGGCTTTCATTAAACCTGTTGAACAGATAGCGGAAGGAGGCACCGGCATTCCAGTGTTTGTTGGAAAGTCCGTAACGCACATCAGCTTCAGCATTTATCCTTTTCTTATTCTCAAAGTATTTTGTGTAATCGGTATTGAGTGTAACATTCCATCCTTCAACTGTATTATAAGCAATGGTGTTAAATACAGGTTTTATAGAATAGCTCATTTTATTGTAAGAACGCTGATAGGTATAACCCAACAAAAAGAAATTCTGTACTGAAAATTTGTTTACACGTTTGTCAATACTGTCAAGATAATGTTTGCTTTCGCGAATCATTTGCAAACTGTCCTTCTTTCGGTAATCATCCTGCTCGTCATTGGTAAGAGGTATAGGCCTGACGCTATCCCAGTATGCAATATTCATTTTGTTTGCGTCATTATTTATTCGCAGAATTTCTGAAGTAAATGTTCTCTTTCCAAAGTCAGGGTTGATTTTATAATCAGAAAAATAACCAACATAGTTGCCTCCTCCTGCAAAACCTAAAATACGAAATGAAAAATCAAAACGATTGGTTGCCGGCATCCATACGGTATTGCTTACCGGCACAAAGGTTTGTCTTACACGAAGGGTGTCAATAAATTCAATGCCAGCATCTTTTGTTAGATATAAATCCAGATTCTGTAATCGCCACAATTCATCTGCAATATAAACTACTCCTCTGAAAACGGGGTCGGAATTTCTCCTCGGTGTCACTTCAATTTTATGTATCAACATATCATTTTCAACTACTGAACCCAGCAATTTATATCTGTAATAAAACAATGCATCTGATGCAATTGGAGACACAAATCCTTTGGCAGCGACTCCTTCAGCCATCAATCTGTTTTCATAAAAATTAAAAAGCATATCCGATGCCTTATTGTAACTGAATGCACGGCTGTTGCCACTGATTCGCGAAGAAATCATCTCTTCCTTAATCTTATCAGGTTTGCTGAAATTAAATTCAGAAACAGATTCGCTCAGATAAAAAATCCCTGTTGTTGAATCTACAAGTCCGCCAAAATCCACTACCTGCCCCATAAATTTTTCAGGATACTTAGTAAGTTTCTGCAGCCCTTTTATATAAACTTTACAGGAATAACCATCTACTTCATTGAGATAATATTTTCTCTTTGCAATAGCTTTTCTGATGATAGGATATGCAGGATCTTCACCTCCATCTTTAATGACTACTTCGTTCAGCGAAAACGATTCCGGTTCGAGTTGTATATTCAACTGAACAGGTGTGGTGTTTATTTCAATCTCTTTCTTAAATTGTTTATATCCTAAATACTGACATATCAGAGTGTGTTTGCCCTGTGTTGTTTCAAGTTTATAGAATCCTTCTGTATTGGTTGTAGTTCCGTTAAAAGATGGCTTTAAATAAACATTTGCATAAGCTATTTTATTTCCCTGGTTATCTGTAACGGTTCCCGAGATAACAGACTGACCGTGTGTCGCTAAATTTATCAGGCAAAAAATTACTGACAGGATTACTGTTCTTACCATATTGGAGCTGTACATTGCCCGCGAAAATAACTTAAAAATTTCAGGTAACCTCAGCTGTATTTGCTGATTTCAATCGAAAAGTAGTACGGATTAAGTGTTTCATAATGGCCATGAACCTTACTCGTCTGAATGGAAATAAAATATCAGCTTTTATTGCCTTTGACAAGAAATACAATCCTTCATTATTTCGTCCTTCAAGAATAAGATGCAGCGAAATAAATGAATAGCACTCACATTCAATAAACCTGAAATCATTTTTTACAAATTGCATAAAATGAGCATCGGTTTGCAGATGATCCAATAAAAACATATTACGGTTTATCATCCGTATCGTATCATGTGAAGCCATACTCCTTTGTTCATGGTCTATCACCACGTGTGTTATTTCAGGAATGAAATGAATCCTGAAACGGGTGGATATTGCAAGCCATAAAGCATAATCTTCAGTTCCTGACAATACTCGACTCTCACAAAAAGGAAATTGGAGTGCAATATCGCGTCTGATAAAAACACCATTACAGCTTAGAACATTGCCCTTGCGGATAAGCATTTCATTGATGTTGTCCTGATAAATTTTCGTAAAATCGAGTTCATCACCCTCGGTATTCTGAAGGTGATAATTCATGTGAAAAATTTCAGGAGTCTTCAGTCGGCTGATGGCAGCAATGGCATTGGAAATATGATTATCGTATGCAAGGTCATCCGAGTCAAAAAAGTTTACATATTTTCCTTCTGCACAGCGGGCACCGTAATTTCTTGCATAACCACGCTCACTGTTTTGTATTTTAAAATACTTTACCCGTGGGTGCTGAAAAGTTTTAAAGTAATCTTCCGTGCCGTCAGTACTACCATCATCCACAACAATAATCTCATAATCATCAGCTTTTTGGTTGAGCAGCGAATGAATCGTCTTCGGCAGGAAACTGAGCCTGTTGTAAGTAGGAATGATGACAGATACAGAAATCATAGAATGGATGCAGCAAAATTACTGGATGCAATTTAAAAAAGAATCGTTTTTAAAAAAGTATTTTCATTGCTTTTCCCCATTACTCCTATTATGGTTTTTACATATTTTAGCGGCCTGAGAATCATGAATCACCGACCAACAGAAGTTATTGAAAGAAAGCGTGGAGCTATAGAAGTTATCTGCGGAAGCATGTTCAGCGGCAAAACAGAAGAGTTGATTCGCAGGCTGAAACGTGCTCGAATAGCAAAACTTAAGGTGGAGATTTTTAAACCTTCTGTTGACCAGCGCTATCACGAAATCAACGTAGTATCACACGATTCCAATTATATTCCTTCTTCACCGGTTCAGTCGTCATCACAGATACTTTTACTTACAAATGACGTGGATGTGGTTGGAATTGACGAAGCACAATTTTTTGACAATGAACTTCCCAATGTATGCCTGAATCTTGCTAATCAGGGTATGCGCGTCATCATTGCAGGTCTCGACATGGATTTCAAAGGTGTTCCTTTCGGACCTATACCTCATTTAATGGCAATTGCCGATTTTGTGACCAAGGTACATGCCATCTGCATGGACTGTGGCGATCTGGCTTTGTTTTCATACCGTACTATTTCTGATGATTCGCTGATTGTTTTAGGCGAAAAAGAAAGTTACATCCCGCTGTGCAGAACTTGTTATAATAAACGAAAATAGCATTCGCTGTTCATTGTCATTACAGATAAATTTGCACCATATTTTTCCGGGTTTTCATGCAATATTCTCTTTCTGATATTTCTGCTGTCATTAAAGGACAATTATTCTTAAATGTTCCTGATTCGCAGCATTTCAGGTTTTTGCTTACAGACAGCCGCAGCAGTGGTATGGCTGCCGAATCATTATTCTTTGCTATTAAAGGCGACCGACATGATGGTCATAAATTTATTGGTGATCTGATAAAGTCAGGCGTAAAGAATTTTATTGTAAGCACTGATGTTTATCTGAAACATCAGGATGCAAACTTTATCAGGGTAGAAAACACACTTGATGCATTGCAACAGCTTGCAGCCTATCACCGTTCCAAATTTAATTTTCCCGTAATCGGCATTACCGGCAGCAACGGAAAAACCATTATCAAAGAGTGGCTGTATCAGTTGTTGCATAACGAAAATCATATTGTCCGCAGTCCAAAAAGTTTTAACTCACAAACGGGAGTACCTCTTTCGGTATGGCAGATGGAAGAAAATCACACGCTTGCAATTTTCGAAGGAGGTATTTCCGCTCCCGGTGAAATGCAAAAGTTAGAAACCATCATTAAACCATCTATTGGCATCTTCAGCAATATTGGTGAAGCGCACAGTGAAAATTTTTCTTCATTAGATGAAAAAATAAATGAAAAACTCAAGCTCTTTCAACATGCTCAGTCGCTGATTTACTGTCGCGACTATTCAGGTATTCACGATGCCATTCAGCAATCGGGATATCTTGAAAACGGTTTGAAAACTTTTACCTGGTCGCGCAGGCTTAAAGCTGATCTGATGATTGGTCGTATTGAAAAAAATCATTCTGAAACTTCCATTCAGGCAGTATTTAATCAACAGTTCATTAAAATAACCATTCCTTTCAGTGACGATGCTTCAGTTGAGAATGCAATACATTGCTGGACGCTTATGTTGTTTCTCGGATACGACCAGGAAGTGATAAGTAAGCGAATGGAATTGCTGAGTCCTGTAGCAATGAGGCTGGAGATGAAACAGGGAATCAATAACTGTTCAGTCATCAACGACAGTTATAATTCCGATTTAGGATCACTGCAGGTTGCTCTTGAATTTCTGAGCCGTTTTACGAGTCAGAAAAATAATTCAAATGCACTTGCCCAAAACAAAAAGACAATCATTCTTTCTGATATTTTACAAAGTGGAAAAGATGAGGAACAACTTTATGCAGAAGTTGCAGATCTCATTCATGCCAACAAAATTGACAGGTTGATTGGTATAGGTTCTTCCATAAGCAAACAGAGTGAACTGTTTCGTGTAAATAAAAGTTTTTTCAAAGACACAGATGATTTTATTGAGAATTATTCTTCAACCTTATTTGCAAATGAAGTTATCCTACTGAAAGGTGCACGGTTATTCGGTTTTGAACGAATATCCAAATTGCTTCAGCAAAAGGGTCATGAAACAGTTCTTGAAATTAATCTTAACGCAATAATCCACAATTATAATTATTATAAAGCTCGTGTGCGTCCTGACACAAAAATGATGTGCATGGTTAAAGCTTTTGCCTATGGCAGTGGCAGTTTCGAAATTGCAAATACATTGCAGTTTCACAGGGTTAATTATCTTGCTGTAGCTTATGCTGATGAAGGAGTTGAGCTTCGCAAAAGTGGAATAAACGTACCGATTATGGTAATGAATCCGCAGGAGCAGTCTTTTGAAAATCTTATACATTTCAATCTTGAACCTGAGATTTACAGTTTCAGAGTGCTAAGCAAATTCAGTGAAGTTGTGAAGCGAATGCAAAATGGCGAACAAAAAACTTTTCCAATCCATCTGAAATTAGATACCGGCATGCATCGTTTGGGTTTTGAAGAGGACGACATGAACGAACTTATTGTAAGACTTAAAAACAATAAAAATATTCGTGTTGAATCTGCATTTACTCACCTTGCCGGAACTGACGAACCTTCACTGGATACTTTCACCAAGGAACAATACAATCGTTTTATACAAATGGCAGATACCATTTCAAAACATCTGCAATATGATTTTCTGCGACATGTATTAAACTCTTCAGGCATAAGCCGTTTTCCTGAAATGCAACTCGACATGGTAAGGTTAGGAATAGGTTTGCACGGAATAGCAGCATCACCAGCTGAGCAGAGACAGTTGTTGAATGTGGCAACATTAAAAACAACCATCTCACAAATTCGCACCGTAAAAAAAGGTGATACCATAGGTTATGGACGCAAAGGCAAAGTAGATCAGGATAAAATTATAGCCACTATTGGAATTGGTTACGCTGACGGCATCAGCAGACGTATGGGAAATGGCAATGTAAGTTTTGAAGTAAACGGACGACAGGCACCAACTATCGGAAATATCTGTATGGACATGTGTATGCTCGACATTACCAACTGTCAGGCACGTGAAGGAGATGAAGTGATAATCTTTGGCAACCAACAACCAGTTTCGGAACTTGCCAAAAAAACTGACACCATTCCCTACGAAATTTTAACTGCAATATCACAAAGAGTAAAAAGGATTTATTATCAGGAGTAATAAATCACGCTTTAGTCAACTCCAGTAAAGTAATTTCAGGAAGTATGCCTACTCTGCCCGGATAACCTAAATAACCAAGACCACGATTGACATACAAATACTGATTGGCTCCATCCTTGTAAAGGTCAGCCCATTCCTTATAAACATATTGTACCGGGCTCCACTTAAATTTCAAAGCAGGAATTTCAACTCCAAACTGAAAACCATGCGTGTGACCTGATAAAGTCAGATTAATCTCCGGATGATTATTCAATACTTCAGCACGCCAGTGCGAAGGGTCATGTGTCATCAAAATATTTACAGCAGCAGGCTCCATATTCTGCATAGCCTTTTGCAGGTTTCCATACTTCGGAAAATGCAAATGTGTACTCCAGTTTTGCACACCGATAATTCCCAGTTTCTGATTGTTTCGTTCAATAAAAGTATGTTCGTCCAATAACAGTTTCCAACCTAATTGCTTTTGTATTTCCTTCAGCTGCTCCAGGTTATCTGCTTTGGCTTTAACAGATGGCCATGAAACATAATCGCCATAATCGTGGTTACCGAGTATGGAATAAACTCCATAAGGCGCCTTCAGTTGTTTCAGGTTTTCCATGTGTGGCAGCGCTTCTTCTGATTTTTCATTCACTAAGTCGCCCGTGAACAATATTACATCAGCATTCAGTGAATTTACCAAAGCAACAGCATCTTTGGTGGGTTGTGTATCGAAAAAACTTCCTGTATGTATGTCAGAAATCTGAACTATTTTAAAACCTTCAAACTCTTTAGGAAGATTTTTTATTCGTATTCTACGTCTTTTTATCTGGTAATCATACTTTCCCTTAACCATTCCGTAAATCAATGATAAGAAAGGAACAGCTGACAATATCAATCCAAGCCTCACTATAAACTGCGAACGTGAGATTCCTGCTTTAGCCGTTTTTGAACTTATTGTTTTTTCCGAAATGTTGCCATTCACTTGTGCATATCCCCATCTTACAACACGACCTAAATCGTCAGCCAGAAGAAAAATCAGCACGAAGAGTTTTGAGATTAAAAAAATTACAATAAAAGAAAATGAATAAACTCTGACAGCCTTAGGCCAGCTATGCCAATCGGTGAAACTTGCACTGAATAAAATCAGCAGCGTGACAGCAGTAATACTCCAATAGGCAAAATAAATAACTCTGGCAGCCGGAACTGAAATATCGCGGGTAACCAAACGTACTGCCTGAAAAACATATAAGTCTAATAACAGAACGATACCGGTAAGAATAAATAATCGTAACATCTTAATAAAAATCCGAACAAAGGTAGGCGAATAATGTTTGCCATGTGAGATTAATCTTTCAATAATTATTGCAACAGAACAGTAAATACCATGAACACTTTTTATCTTTGAATGATGAAAAAATCAGCAAAAACTAATGCTTTAATTAACGAAAAAAGCCTTTATCTGCAACAACATGCTCATAATCCTGTGAACTGGATGCCATGGGGAAAAGACGCTTTTGAAAAAGCAAAAAATGAAAATAAACTGATGCTGATTAGCATAGGTTACTCCAGCTGCCACTGGTGTCATGTAATGGAAGAGGAAACATTTAACGATGCCGAGACTGCAGAGTTGATGAATGAAAATTTTATTTGCGTGAAAGTTGACCGTGAAGAGCGTCCGGATATTGACGCTGTTTACATGAGTGCCGTACAACTGATGTCGGGGCATGGAGGATGGCCGCTGAATTGTTTTGTATTGCCTGATGGAAGACCTGTTTATGGAGGCACTTACTTCCGCAATTCCGACTGGAACAATATTTTGTTTCAACTATCACACATTTATAAAAAAGAGCCGGACAAATTTTTAACCTATGCAGAAGATCTGAAAGCTGCAATCAACAAATTGGAATTGCGTAAACCGCAGAAATCTTTTGATAAAACCACACTCCTCACTCTTGTTGAAAACTGGAAAAAATTATTTGACCCCATTCGGGGTGGGCTGAACCGATCACCTAAGTTTCCAATGCCAGATAATCTGATGTTTCTGATGCGTTATGGTTGGCTTACTCAGGATAAACAGGTTCTTGAACATTGCAAACTTACGCTCACACAAATAAGTCGTGGTGGAATTAACGATCAGTTAGCAGGAGGTTTTGCACGCTACTCTGTAGATGCCTATTGGAAAGTACCTCATTTTGAAAAGATGTTGTACGACAATGCGCAGTTGATTTCCTGTTATTGTCTTGCCTATCGTATATTTAAGGACGAACATTTTAAAAATGTCATTCACAAAACTGTAGATTTTATTATTTCTGCCATGACTGATGCTGAAGGATATTTTTACAGTTCAATAGATGCTGATGTGGATGGTGAAGAAGGGCGGTATTACTGCTGGAATTGTGCCGACATGGAAAAAGTAAATTTTAATAATCCATTTCCTTCAAAAAAAATATCAATAACTGATTTGATGTGTGATTATTTTTCGGTTAACGATAAAGAAAAAACTGCTGAAGGTTATTGTGTATTAAACAGACTATCAGACGAAGGTGAAATAAGAAAAAAATATCATCTCACCGAAGAAGAATTTTCTCTGATTACTGAAGCTGCTAAAAAGCAAATGCTTGAACATCGCAATAAACGCAAACCACCAGTTACCGACAAAAAGATGATTACCTCATGGAATGCAATTATGATAACAGCATTAACAGATTGTGCTGAAGTTTTAGAGGATGAAATCTATTTTAGTCGAGCGATAACCGCTGCAAATTTTATTCAAAAAAACTTATTTAATATTGATGGAGACCTGCTCCATTCACTCAATTCATCTTCTGACAATTTGCATCTTGAAGACTATGCATATCTGATTTCAGCTTACATCCGTCTTTACGAACACTCATGGGATGAAGCATGGCTGATGAAAGCAAAAAAATTATTACAGCAAACAGATGAACTATTCTCTCATACTGACGGAATAAACTATTATGCTGATGCAGGTAAGGACTTTTATTTGATAGTACGCAAAACTGAACTTGAAGACAATGTTACTCCTTCAGGTAATTCAGTAATGGCGAATAATCTTTTTCTGACAGGTAAATACTTTAACCAACCTGAAATGATTGACAGAGCACAAAAAATGACTGAAAAACTTACGGATGATATGGTTGCCTATGGCAGTGCTTACTCCAATTGGGCCAACTTACTCATTAGGTTTACATACCCATTTTATGAAATCGTATTCACAGGAGAACAAGCCCTTGCTAATAAGAAAGATTTTCAGAACAGAGTTTTTGCAAATTATCTCAGTGCGCGTTTTAATAAATCATCCTTGCTTTCTCTTGCAACTACACAGTCTGACGAAAAGTCGTTTATTTACATTTGCAGGAATCATTCATGCCTGCTGCCGGTAGAGTCTGTCAGCGAAGCAATAGCTACCATGAACAGTGAAAAATAATAAGTATAACACCAAAAGTTTATTGGCTCTACTCCTGCTTTTTAGCATTACACTTCCATCATGCAAACCGTTGTTCATCAACAAATATGACAAGGAGGGTAACAGAAAAGGATTATGGAAACACTATTGGGATGAAGAAAAACATGTCCAGCGAAAAGGCCGGTATAAGCATGGCAAGGAAATAAAAACCTGGAAATATTATAATATAGATGGCGCTCTGGTGAAGAAGGAAAAATACAATAAAAACCGCGATTCGATAACTATTACTAACTATTATCCAAAAAGAAAAATTGAAAGCACCGGAAAAGCCTGCTTAATTAATGAAAACGACAGTACGCTGCATTTTTACTGGACAGGTTTATGGAAATTTTACGACAAAAACGGAAATCTTAATCATACAGAATTATATGAAAGAGGGAGAAAAATAAGTACTCAGAAAATTTCTAAATAAATTCCATTTTATAATGAGGAATATTGGCCTCATAAAACAATTCTCCGGTAACTTTAAATCCTGCTTTTTCATAAAAACGAACCGTAGTTGTTTGGGCATGCAGGTAAACTTTTTTACCGGTAGGAATCACATCAGCAAGAATTCTGTCCACAAGCATTCTGCCAATACCACTGTTGCGATATTCTTTTAATACACTGAAACGTTCCAGTTTAATACCTTGTTCTGTTTCGCGCCATCGGGCAGTGCCGGCAGCTTTATTCTTATAATAAGCCAGATAATGCTGACTGATATTTTCATGCGTATCAAACTCTATCATAGGGTCAATGTGTTGCTCCACTACGAATACTTTGCGTCTGATTTCATGCACCAGTTCGGCAATGTGTTTCTCATTATAATTAATCGGGAACACATCCATTAATGGTCCCTGTTGAGTAGGATTCTCTTTAGTAGTTGCGGTCATGTTACTAATTTCTTCGGTCATAAAAATAAATATTAGATTAATACAATTACAATTTTAAAGCTGGATTTTTCACATATTGTTGTGAGTAATATTTTTCTACTTAGCGCTTCATTCATT
>JAANMX010003790.1_pt1 | contig 12800 bp, 10 predicted proteins | sample 7279681 | NCBI WGS metagenome assembly JAANMX01 (sample SAMN14094542, study PRJNA606508) | bioreactor metagenome | isolation source: A lab-scale SPAN reactor treating ammonium-rich wastewater day 351 | place: Ireland: Galway | collected 2018-01-01
GGTGACGAAAAGAAAGCATTAACAGGAATTCATACCGCAACTTCTATCGTCCACGGAATGCTGCACAGGGAAAGGCTTTGTGATATTCTTCATCATTTCATCTGGTTTCCGGACACTTCTAAAAAAGAGGAAAAGATTCTATGCCGCTATCCGCAGTATTATGCTGCCAACAAACTGTTCAGCAATATCCAAAAGCACCGCAAACCCGAAGGCGACGGAAAAGGCGGAACTTATTTTGGAGCTACAGGTTGCGGAAAGAGTTACACAATGCTTTACCTTTCCAGACTGTTGATGCGGTCTACGCAATTGGCAAGTCCGACGATCATTATTATTTCTGACCGTACCGATCTGGACGATCAGTTATCAAGAGATTTTACCAACGCCAAAGATTTTATTGGCGATGAAAACATCATTAATATAGAATCAAGAACCGATCTTCGCACAAGATTGCGGGGCAGAGAAAGTGGTGGTGTTTTTCTGACGACTGTTCAGAAATTTGCAGAAGACAGCGAGATTTTGAGCGACCGCACCAATATCATCTGTATTTCCGATGAAGCGCACCGTTCGCAGGTCAATCTGGATTTGAAAGTCCGCATCGATGAAGACGGCGTGAAGAAATCTTATGGTTTTACAAAATATCTGCACGATTCTCTTCCCAATGCAACGTATGTTGGATTTACGGGAACACCTATCGATAAAACTCTGGATGTGTTTGGTCCTGTCATAGATTCTTACACGATGTTTGAATCGGTGGTAGATGAAATCACGGTTCGGCTGGTCTATGAAGGTCGTGCTGCAAAAGTAAATCTAAACCATTCTAAAGTGGTGGAAATTGAACAGTATTATCAAAATGCCGTTGCAGAAGGTGCTTCGGAATACCACGTGGAAGCCAGCCAAAAAGCGATTGCCAAAATGGAAGTGATTCTGGGTGACCCGGGAAGAATTGAAGCCATTGCGCAGGATTTCATCAGTCACTATGAAAAAAGAATAGAGGAGAAAGCAACCGTTGCCGGAAAAGTGATGTTTGTCTGTGCTTCGCGGGAGATTGCTTATAAATTATTCAAAGAAATCATCAGACTAAGACCGGAATGGAATGAGCAAGCCATTGCGGAACATCTGAACGAGAAAGAGAAGAAAGAAATTAAGCCCATTGAGCGCATTAAAATGGTGATGACCAGAAGCAAAGATGATGAAGAAATTCTTTGGAATCTTCTCGGAACAAAAGAAGACCGAAAAGAACTGGACAGACAGTTTAAACAGATGCACTCCAACTTCAAAATTGCCATCGTAGTAGATATGTGGCTTACAGGTTTTGATGTTCCGTTTCTTGATACGATTTACATTGATAAACCTTTGCAGACGCATAATCTGATTCAGACCATTTCCCGAGTGAACAGAAAATTTGAAGGGAAAGACAAAGGTTTGGTGGTGGATTATATCGGCATCAAGAAAAACCTGAACCACGCTTTGGGAATGTTTAACAACACAACAGCAGCCGATGATTTTGAAGACATTGACAAAGCCGTGATAATCGTAGAAGATCAACTGGAACTTTTGAGACAGTTTTTCTATCAGTTCGATACGACAGATTATTTTACAGGTTCGCCAATTGAACAGTTAAATTGCCTGAACCGTGCTGCTGAAGTTGTTTTGATGACAGAAAAGTCTGAAAAGTTCTTTGTAGATGTGACCAAAAAACTTAAAGCAGCCTACAATCTGACTTGCAGTGCAGAAATATTTAATGAAAAAGAAACCGATGAGATTCATTTTTACTTTGCCATCAAATCAATTGTCGTAAAACTTACCAAAGGCGAAGCACCAGACACCGCACAGATGAGCGCCAAAGTGAGCAAAATGGTAGAAGATGCCATCGTTTCGGAAGGCGTGGAAGAAATCTTTAAACTAGATGACAACAAAGCCAATGCAATCGATCTGTTCAACGATAAGTTTCTCGAGAAAATCAACGCGCTGGAACTGCCGAATACCAAGATCAAAATCCTTGAAAGGCTGCTGAAGCAGACTATTACTGATTTCAAAAAAGTAAACAAAGTAAAAGGAATCGAATTCTCCGAAAGGCTTCAGAAGATTATCAATAGTTACAACGAACGCAGTGAGCGTGATCTTCTGGATTATGACGGTATACAGTCTGATACGTCGGAGCAGATCCTGGATTTGATCTTAAAACTGCGTGCTGAAATGGCTTCGTTTGAGGATCTGGGAATTAACTACGAAGAAAAAGCCTTCTATGATATTCTGGATATGATCTGCCGACAGTACGGTTTTGAATTCGACAAAGCGAAAATGCTGGAGCTTGCAAGGGAAATCAAAAAGATCGTTGACGATACCGCACGCTTCCCTGACTGGAGCGACAGAGACGATATTAAAGCGCAATTGAAAATGGAAATTATTGTGAAGCTACATGAGTTCGGTTACCCGCCGATTACACAGGATGAGGTGTATAAGAATGTGCTGGAGCAGGCGGAGAATTTTAAGAGGAATAGATATTAAACAAAACACCAAAAACAAATGACCGAAATCTTTATACCGGAAATCATTGTAAAAAGTATTCCTTATTTCTATTATATTTTCAGCCTGAATAAGGTATCACTTTCTTTCTGAAGTTAAAGTTGTGAATTTTTCTGCAATGGAAAATCAACGGTTCCCGACGCTGGTTATCAGCATATATTTTTTTGTGTGTAAATCCTGTGTTTTTGTGTTGAAAATGAACAGGAATAATGATGTTCAGAAAGTTATTATCCATTAAAAAGCCGGAATTATTCGAGTCTTGTCGCACTCACAAATCCTTCAACGCCTTTGTCGGTTTTGATGTGAAACCATTCACCATCGCCGGCAAGAACCATCACCGTTGTTTTCTGATCCAATATACGGAGGGTTTCATACTGCGTTCCGGGTCCTGCTCTCAGATTGGAACCTGCTTTAACCGACTTTCCACCGGAGATCACAGATTTTCTATAAACTGGAACCGCACGTTGGCGCACATAAGGATAGGGATCCACAGCTCCACCTCTCGTGTAAATGCCAAAATGCAGATGAGGAGCACCTCCTTCGGCGTTTCCGGTGCTGCCGACGAGCCCGAGGGTATCACCGGTATTTACCTTTGTGCCGCCCTGCACCATAATGCTGTCGAGATGCGCATAATAGATCGAATTACCAAGAAGTCCATCGCGCTGCCAAACCTGTTTGCCGCCCAGTCCCGAATTTCCGGTACGCGTAATATAACCGTTGGTAACCGCCAAAACGGGTGTGCCTCTGCCGGCGAATATATCGATGCCTTCATGGCTCCTTCCGCCACCGTCACGGCTGGCACCCCAAAAACTCTGAACATCCCGGTTGCCTTTTCCGGCCACCGGAAATCCCAGTGAGGGCTGAGTGTAGATTTTAAACGTAAAGCTTCCCTGATATTCGATTTCAGGCTGAATGATCACTTTATGAATTCCACTGTTTTCGGTGAAGCGGCTGAAACGGCCATTTTTCAGAAGCTTGGTCTTGGATGGTTCCGCTGTGGAAGATTGTTCATAGACATCGATGAATATCCGTGTTTCGGGATCTTCCGATTCGGCCTCAATCATTAACTGATCTCCTTTCTTTAATTCAATGGCATAGCCCAGCGCATACAGTCCGTTTTCCGGAACAGAAGCGGAATATCCGTCTGCGATGGTCAGGTTATTCTGGGTGGCGGAACTGAATTCTGTTTTCCATCGGGTCATCAGGCTATCGGATCCCTTGAAGCCGCGCTCATATTTTGCACGCTCGGAATTATCGAATAGGTTTTTTACAAATCCGTCGCAGGATACCACAGTGATTAAGATGATGATAGAGAAAAAAACAATTTTACACCTGAACATGACCATTTATCAGCAAAGATGTTGCCGCACAGTTCATTTTCAACACTTATCCTTAACCCGGATCACGGTTCCCGGCAGTCTGATGCCTACCCATCTCGGTTCGAAGTCAAAATATAACTCTGACCATTTTCCCTGCCGCATATCTTCTCGGTGGCATCATCTTCGCTCCGCCACCGATTTATGACATTTTTCATTCTTGGATTACATCAGATTTCTTCAACCGCTATGGTTTTTGTTATATTTGAATCTCTATTGACAAATTGTGCGAGATTTCCTTTGCAATGAACCAGCAGTTCAAAATGAGTCAGTCCCAAACCCATCAATCATGAAAAACCCAGTCTTAGATCAGTTAATTCAATTACGGCGACAAATCCATCAGCATCCGGAAATTTCCGGGGAAGAAGTCAACACCGCTGCGGCAGTGGTGACATTTTTTAAAGATTTAAAATATTCCCATATCGAAACAAAGGTGGGCGGAACAGGCGTACTGGTCACTTTTGATTCAGGAAAACCGGGGAAATCATTATTGTTCAGAGCAGAATTAGACGGTTTGCCCATTCAGGAGGAAGGTGATTTACCCTATAAATCCGTTTATGAAGGAAAGGGACATCAGTGCGGGCACGACGGGCACTTAACCATCTTAGCCGGTGTCGGAGCCTGGCTGTCTGAAAATCCACCGAAAAGGGGAAAAGTACATCTAATCTTTCAACCGGCCGAAGAGAATGGGGAAGGTGCCAAAGCCGTCATGAATGATGAGCGGTTCAAAAGCTTGAAATTTGATGAAGTGTACGCCTTACACAATCTCCCGGGCTATCCTTTGGGGCAGATTGTCGTGAAGGAAGATTCGTTTACAGCAGCAGTGAACAGCATCATCATTAAAATGAAAGGAAAAACATCTCATGCTGCTGAACCTGAAAAAGGACTGAATCCATCATTAGCCGTTGCTGAAATCCTGAGCGGACTGCAAACCTTTCAGAATAACAATCCCGAATTAACAGATTTCAGACTGATTACACCGGTGTATGTAACCATGGGCAGTCAGGATTACGGGATATCTGCCGGTGATGCTGAAATTCATTTAACGCTGAGAAGCTGGACAAATGATGGATTGGCGGATTTAGAGAGAAGTATTATTCAACTGGCGGAAGAAGTCTGTAAAAAACATCATTTAATTTTTGATCATGAGTTTTTAGCTCACTTTTATGCGAATGAAAATGATCAATCATGTGTCGATGCAGTAAAAAATGCAGCGGAATCAGCAGCGCTGGATATTTTGGAACAGTCTTTTCCTTTCAAATGGGGTGAGGATTTCGGAATCATGACAACAGAATTTAAGGGTTGTATGTTTGGACTGGGTTCGGGAGAAGATCAGCCCGCGCTCCACAATCCTGATTATGATTTTCCCGATGAATTGATTCCGAAAGGGATTGCGATTTTCACCTCTCTCATTAAAAACCAACTGAAGTAAAAAAATATGTTTGAAACCACCTCATTAACCATCAATAAAAGTGCTTACCAAAACAATCTGAAATTCATACGCCAACACATTGGTGAAAAGGTCAAATTTTGCAGTATTGTGAAAGGCAATGCTTACGGACACGGGATCGCCCCTTTCGTCGCCATGGCTGCGGACTGCGGTGTGGATTACTTTGGTGTTTATGCTGCAGATGAGGCCTTTGAAATTAAAAAAACACTCACAAAAAATGTGTCCATTATGATTATGGGGATGGTGGCAGGTGAATCCCTAAACTGGGCGATAGCGAATGAGGTGGAGTTTTTTGTTTTTGATATGGAGATATTGCAGGCTGCTGTAGAAGTTGCACAATCACAGAATAAGAAATGCATTATTCATCTGGATATCGAAACGGGCATGAACCGAACGGGGATTGAGCGGAGTGATCTCAGAAAAGTGTGCGATTACATAAAAGCTCATCAGGATCATATTTACCTGAAAGGGGTTTGTACGCATTATGCCGGTTCAGAAAGTTATGTCAACCATGAGCGTGTGCAGCAGCAGATCGTGAATTTCAATCAGGCGGTTGAGGAAATCTCATCTTACGGTTTAGATCCGGAATACATTCACAGTGCCTGTTCGGCAGCGATGATGAATTATCCCGAAACGATGAGTAATATGGTGAGAGTGGGCATTATGCAGTATGGTTATTGGTCCAATAAAGAAACGTTGATCCGGTATAGTGATCAGGTTACAGAGGATTCCATTTTAGATACCAGTAAGGCACTGAGCCGGTTATTGGAATGGAAGACCAACGTAATGTCGGTTAAAAAGGTTGAAAAGGGAGAATTTATCGGTTATGGTAACAGTTATCAGGCATATAATGACATGACGATCGCTGTCATTCCGGTCGGTTATTCTTATGGGTATACGAGAGCTTTAAGCAATAAAGGAAAAGTATTAATTGGCGGAGAAGAAGCCCCCATTTGTGGAATGATCAATATGAATGCAATGTGTGTTGACATTACGCATATCCAAAATGTCCAAAAAGGAGACGAAGTTGTATTGATCGGGCATCAGGATGAGAAGGTGATCACCATTGCTTCTTTTTGTGAAATGAGCAATCTGATGAATTATGAGTTGCTCACGAGAATACCACACAACATTCCGAGGACGGTGAAATAGGGAAGCGGTGGTCAGTGGTCGGCGAATTTGCAAATGAGTAAATAAGCAAATAAAATTAAAAAATAAGGATTTACCTTGCTGCCTCGGGACGATGAACCCATTTTCAATCTTTTTTCTTTGATCTGCCTCCCTTATCAAACCACCCGTTTTATCAATACCTCCTTCTTTGGCAGATTTTGTGTAGGTTAACATTCAGCGTTCCGGGCATTGTCTTCGGAATGGAGACAGAAAACATGAGCATCCTTCTGCCTTCCTGCTACCCAGCCTATCAGGGATAACCTGGTGAAAAGACTTTATATTGATTGCAAGATGAAACACCAACATACGTACGATAAGCACGGGAAGCAGTTGTGCTGCACGGAAGAAAAGAAAATTAATGCGCTTGCCGACCAAAGGTTAAGAGCTACATTGGGCGATAATGCCTGCTGTGCTGCAGATTCAGCGTTAGATCTTTCCGGCGGAAGACAGGCTGAAAAACACGGTCATCAGACCGTTGATGAACACAACGCTGATGATGGTCACGTGCATGATGCTGAAGGAAAGTCCGCTTTTCAGCTGTTTTTACCGGCAGGAATTTCATTCGTCATTTTGATGGCCGGCCTGATGATGGACTACCTGTTGCCGCAACCCTGGTTCACAGATTGGGTGCGGATCTTGTGGTATACCGCAGCCTATCTCCCCGTCGGATGGCCTGTGCTGAGAGAGGCGTTTGAGAGCATCATGAACAGAGATATTTTTTCTGAATTCCTCTTAATGTCCATTGCTACCACAGGAGCCTTTGCCATTGGGGAATTTCCTGAAGGGGTGGCCGTAATGCTGTTTTACTCTGTCGGTGAAGTATTCCAGACTTTAGCGGTTCAGCGTGCGAAAGGTAATATTGCGAAACTTTTAGATCAGCGTCCGGACGAAGTGACTGTTCTGGTGGAAGGTCGCCCGCAGACCATAAAAGCTGCAGAAGTGCCATTGCGGTCCGTTCTCCAGTTGAAACCCGGAGAAAAGCTGGCACTGGACGGAGTTCTGATTTCTGAAACGGCTTCATTCAACACATCAGCGCTGACCGGGGAAAGTAAACCGGATACCAAACAAAAAGGGGATACCGTACTGGCAGGCATGATTAATTTAAACACGGTAGCCCAGATTGAAGTGAACACGGAGTTTTTTGATTCTAAACTTTCAAAAATTCTCCAACTGGTGCAGAATGCCACTGCACAGAAAGCACCCACCGAGCTCTTCATTAGAAAATTTGCCCGGCTTTATACCCCTATAGTTGTCCTTCTTGCAGCGGCCATCTGCCTGCTGCCTTATTTTTTTGTGGATCAGTACATTTTCCGTGACTGGCTTTACCGGGCACTGATATTTCTGGTCATCTCATGTCCCTGCGCTTTAGTTATCAGTATTCCGCTCGGATATTTTGGCGGTATCGGTGCGGCAAGTAAAAACGGTATTTTATTTAAAGGAAGCAACTATCTGGATGCTTTGGCAGCAGTTAAAAATGTGGTTGTGGATAAAACAGGAACCATGACGGAAGGTGTGTTTAAAGTGCAGACGGTGAATATCAAACCTGAGTTTGATAAAGACTTCATCCTGAAACTGATGAACGTCATTGAAAACTCTTCAACCCATCCGGTAGCAACAGCGATACATGATTACCTTGGAGAACCGGATCACACGATGATTATTGATCATATAGAAGAAATAGCCGGACATGGTCTGACGGGAATTTATAAGGGAAACAAATTACTTGTGGGAAATGTTAAACTTCTTGATAAATTTAATATAAAATACGATGTTAATCTTAATAAAATAGTAGAAACCGTTATCGCCATAGCGTATGAAGGAAAATTTGCGGGATATATTACCATTGCAGACCGGAATAAGGAGGACGCATTAGACACAGTAAAGAAACTGAAAAAATTAGGAGTCACTACCACTATGCTCAGCGGTGATAAATCAACCGTGGTAAAAGCGGTAGCGGCTGAATTAGGCATTGAGAATGCTTTCGGAGATTTGTTGCCGGAGGATAAGGTGAATAAAGTGGAGGAGATTAAGGCTCGAAACGAGTCGGTTGCTTTTGTTGGCGATGGCGTTAATGACGCACCGGTAGTTGCTTTAAGTGATGTCGGGATGGCCATGGGCGGGCTTGGAAGCGATGCTACTATTGAAACTGCAGATGTCGTCATTCAGGACGACAAACCTTCTAAAATCCCGATGGCCATTACCATCGGTAAGCAGACCAAAAAGATTGTGTGGCAGAATATTGCCTTAGCTTTCGGGGTGAAAGCCATCGTCCTGATTTTAGGAGCAGGAGGCTTAGCCACCATGTGGGAAGCGGTCTTTGCGGATGTTGGAGTGGCACTGCTTGCCATTTTCAATGCCGTAAGGATTCAGAACATGAAATTTTAGCGTTACACATCCGTAATTTCATGCAACCCTTTTGCTTTTTTTCATTCCACCTTTGGCGGTTCAATAAAAAAAAACCGTCTCAATGGAGACGGCTTTCTTATTAATTCTGATCCGGCAGGAATCCGTATTCTCGGGAATAGCGAAGCATCTGCTCCGCAAAGGTCTGCGGATATTTTAAAACGTAATCGGTGACTTTTCCGGCAGCATTCTTTACAGGCGTAATATAGGGATTCACAAAACCGCGGTACGGAGCCTCCTTATATTGGGCATTCCGCGCCAGCACTTCGGTGTGCATCGCCTGATCTACTTTCACGCCGTAATTTTCGACCAGCTTTTGGGCGGCATTATAATCGCCTTCCGATTTAATACGCTGGGTTTCGCGCAGCAACTGGCCGAAGAGGTCGTGCAACTTGTCGTAATCGGTAATGTTGAAATAAGTTTTCCCGTTTCGGACCACTTTTTCAATGACGTTGTCCTTTTGCCCTTTTTCAAAAACCCACGCGCTGACCCACTGTCGGTTCCGCATGTGTGATTCTTCGATATCGGCTCCGGGTTCCAGCCTCACCAGTTGCATCATAAGTCCGTTGCGGATGTAATTGTCGTATGCAGTTTTTCCAACGCCTTTCCAGTCATCAGTCAGACCCAGTTCCTGAATTTTCGGATTGTAGAGAAAGTAAAGCCCCACAAGATCCGCACGGCCTTCCTCCAATGTGGAAGCATAGCTTTTCAACGTTTCTTTCGGTGTCCCAACTCCGGGATTGATCTGCCCTGATGCGTGTCCCACCACTTCATGCAGTGCAGTATGCAGTTTGCTCGCCAGCTCACCATATTTCTGTGCCAGGCGGAGTTCTTCGTCGTCATGCACGAATTCCTTTAGGCGTCCAGAACCAGCTGCTTTGTCATAGGCATCGATGATATTCCCCAGCGAAATAGATTTTGAGCCGTGTTCCGCCCGAATCCAGTCTGCATTCGGAAGGTTGACACCAATCGGTGTGCTTGGGGAGGCATCTCCGGATTCAGCAGCAACGATGACGGTTTTATAGCTGATTCCTACAACATTCTTTTTTTTATGTTGCGGCAGAAGGGGAGTGTTGTCCTCAAACCACTGTGCCTCTTTTGAAAGGACTTCCATCTTTTTGGACATATCAAAGTCTTTAATCTGCACGATGTTTTCATAGGAACCTTTGTGTCCCAGCGGATCGCTGTATACTTCAATGAAACCATTGATGTAATCAATATTGCCTTCAGTGGCATCCACCCACGCGACGTTATAATCGTCCCATATTTTAAGGTCGCCGGTTTTATAGTATTGGATAAGTAGCGCTAATGCGTTCGCCTGTTTCTGATTTTCTGTCACCGTACGTGCTTTCTCCAGCCAGGAGGTAATCTGGTCAATGGCCGCACCGTACATGCCGCCGCTCTTCCAGACTTTTTCTTTCAGCTTGCCGTTTTCTTTCACCAGTTTGGAGTTCAGCCCGGTAGAAAGCGGACGCTTTGGATCCGGACTTTTCATGTTGGCATAAAACCGGTCGGCTTCGTCTGCCGTCACGCCTTCGCCGTAAAAATTAACAGCCGAACCTTCCAGAAGCCCCTTGCTCAGATCAAGGTTGACTTTTTTACTGTCTTTATCATTAAAGAGAACATCCGCCACAGCTGTATTCAGAGGAGTATTGGTTTCTTTTAAAAGTTGATTAAAATAAGCTCTGGAGAACGCCGGCTTCATTTTGTCGTTGGAATAGTGGTGGTGAATGCCGTTGGCAAACCAGATCCTCTTGATGTAAATTTCGAAATTCTGCCAGTCTTCCGTGGTTTTGTTTCCCTTGTAATTCTGATAAATATGTTCTAAAGCACGGCGGATGGTCAGGTTGTTTTTATAATTTTGATCCCAGATGATATCTCGGCCTGCATAGCCGGCCTGGCTCAGGTAGTAAACATATTCTTTCTCTTTTAGAGTAAGGTCGTTCCAGCCGGGCACGTCGTAGCGCAGCACCTCAATGTCGGCAAAACGGTCGATGCTGTTTTGTCCCTTCGTCGCCGTTTGTTCCTGCGGAGTAGTTCCTGCGGTCGTGTTTTGTTGTGTTGTGCACGAAAACATCAGCATGGCAACTACTGTAAGAAGCGTGATTTTGGTTCTTTTCATATTGGAATTATTGGATTAAGAATAGGTAAATGTAAACTATTTTAGTGCCACGCTGCAACAGTGCGTTTTCAGTGGAGTCTCGCTGTTTCCGATGGTTAGATATTTTATTGTTGAGGTTCTCGACGTTCCCGAGCCCTCGAAGAAACATTTTTTTATTCCGGTCCTAAAAGAAAGAGAAAATCTGTTTCTGTACAAGCGTAATCTTCCTGCCCGAAAACAGAGCGACCGAAGCGGATTTTATGTTTTATTATTCTTCGTTCAAGGAAAGAAATTTCCTCGCCCTTAGGGATTTTGATATCACTGGCTGCAGTTTCAGTTTTTTTACATTGGAATTCATAATTTCGGTCGAAATAATCTGGCCCATGAATCAGGCTTTTGCGTCGAGACTTACCATCAGCAGGGCGAAGAATGCAAAAAGTATCGCAGTGCTCCAGTTTTTCCTGAACCATATTTTAATTTTCTCCATTTTAAAGTATTGTTGATAGGTTATTTCAGGAGCTGTTTCCGCACTTCGGCTTCTTCTACAAAGCCAAGGCTCTCCCAAATGATTTCGTTGTTTCTGTATAATTTAAGAACCGGCAGGGCAGAAACATTCATCGCTTTGCACAGTTCTGTATTGTCATCGGCATTTACCCTTACAATTTTAACTTTCTCAGGCATTTCTGCGGCTATTTTGCTCAGGTAAGGTTCCATTTTTTTACAAGGCGCACACCAGTCAGCATAAAAATCGACAAGCACCAAACGGTCGCTTTTCAGCTCCTCGTTGTATTGCTGTAAACTCATGCCTTGCGTAGCTGCTGCGGATTTTAACTCGGGCAGGTTTTTGCTGCGCCATTCCATCATACCTCTTTTCATCTCATAGATTTCACTGTAGCCCATTTCCTTCAGCTTTTCTGCTGCGGCTTCACTTCGGGGCCCACTGAGGCAGTACAAAAAGACAGGTTTTGCCGGATCCAGAGTGGCTGCTTTTTCTGCGAAATCATCAGCATTCCAGTCGATGTTTACCGCATTCTGAATATGCCCTTTTTTATATTCGTTAAGGGTTCTTACATCCACCACTTGGGCATTAGGAGTTTTTTTCAGTTTTTCTGAAAACTCGGTCGCAGAAAGTGATGTTGTGCTTGCGGTGTTCTGGGCTTTGCTGCAGCTGATCATGACCAGAGCGAAAAGAGCGATGATGATACTTCTGTACATATTTTAACTGTTTTCTTTGATTAAACGTTCGAGTTCTTCGGCGGGAAATACCCCCGACTGTTTCCATTTTATTTCGCCGTTTTTAAAGATCATCAGCGTAGGAACGCTTCTGATTCCATATTTTGCCGCAACGCCCTGGTTTTTATCGACATCTATTTTAATGATGGTCGCCTGGTCGTTTACCCGTTTTTTAAGGTCTTCCAGAATGGGTGCCTGCATTTTGCACGGGCCGCACCATTCTGCAAAAAAGTCTACCAAAACAGGTTTGTCCTGACTGATAAGTTCCTGAAATTTTGACATGTTTTTTACTTTATTTTGATTGTACTTCTTCGAATTCTACTTCATCCGCATCGGAGCCGGATGATTTACTGTCCGGTACGGCACAGTTACCGCCGGCACAGCAACCGATGTTCAGCAGCGGCATGATGATCAGTGCCGCAGCAAATACCGTCATGAACCAATTGCCGGTCCTGATGGCTTCTGTCATCAGGAAAAGTCCTAATGCCAGACGGAGGATGCGGAAGATATTCCAGTTTGTGGTGATATTCTGAATCATTTT
>JAANMX010003799.1_pt1 | contig 12780 bp, 10 predicted proteins | sample 7279681 | NCBI WGS metagenome assembly JAANMX01 (sample SAMN14094542, study PRJNA606508) | bioreactor metagenome | isolation source: A lab-scale SPAN reactor treating ammonium-rich wastewater day 351 | place: Ireland: Galway | collected 2018-01-01
GTTCCGGCTTCCCGCGGGGGTGCGGGTGTGTATGCGAGACGAAGAACTGGGGGAAGCGGACCTGGTGGTCTCGGCGGTGCCCGTGCAGTACACGCGAGAGGTGTGGATGCGGGTGGGCGGGTTCGTCAGGCGAGAGGCGGGGGTGCTGTCGGTCGCGAAGGGGATCGAGAACGGGACGCTGCTGAGGCCGACGCAGGTGATCGCCGAGGGGATCGGCGACGACCCCGATGGGGCCCCGAGGCCCCTGGGGGCGCTGAGCGGACCGACGATCGCTGGGGAACTGGCGAAGTGCCTCCCGGCGACGATGGTGGCCGCGAGCGACCGCGCGGGCTTTGCGCACACGGTGCAGCGGCTGTTCTCGACGCGTTGGCTGCGGGTCTACACGCACACGGATCTTCTGGGCGTGGAGATCGCCGGGGCGACGAAGAACGTGATCGCGATTGCGGCGGGGATCCTCGACGGGCTCAGCGCCGGGTTCAACGCGAAGTCGGCTCTGCTGGCGCGTGGGCTGGCGGAGATCACGCGTCTGGGGACGGCGATGGGGGCCTCCGCGGAGACGTTCTTCGGGATCGCGGGGGTGGGGGACCTGGCGACGACGTGCTTCAGCCCGGAGGGCCGCAACCGGTCGTGCGGGGAGGCACTGGGTCGGGGGGAAAGGCTGGAGGAGTTCCTCGCACGGTCGCCTTCGGTGGTGGAGGGCGTGGCGACGACGCGGTCGGTGCGGGCGTTGGCGGAGAAATACCGGGTGGAAATGCCGATCACGGACGCGGTGCACGCGGTGCTGTTCGAGCGGGTGGACCCGATCGAGGCGATCTCGCGGTTGATGGCCAGGGAGTTGAAGGGGGAGAGGGTCGGGTGAGGGTCGGGGGCTTGGACGGGCCTCCGATCTCATCGAGTCGGGACGCGGGGGTTACGGCCTGACCCCCAACTCGGCCTGCCTTGTGCGGATCTCATCGGCAAGTCGATCGGCGAAGGCAGCGAGGGGCATCGCGCCGAGGTCTTTCTCGGTTCCACGGACGCGGACGGAGACGGCGTTATTCTCGGCGTCTCGCGGGCCGACGACGAGGAGGTAGGGGATCTTCTCGTCGGCGGCGGCCTTGATCTTGGCCTGGATGCGGTCGCCGGAAACATCCGCCGAGGCCCGCACCCCTCGCGAGCGGAGTTCGGCCAGCACCTTGCCCGCGTACTCGTTGGTCTTGTCCGAGATGGGCAGGACGCGGGCCTGCTCGGGGGAGAGCCAGGTGGGGAAACTGCCGGCGAAGTGCTCGATGAGGAACCCGCAGAAGCGCTCGAGCGACCCGAAGGGCGCGCGGTGGATCATGACGGGGCGATGTTCGCGGTTATCCGGGCCGATGTAGGTCAGGTCGAAACGGATCGGGAGGTTGTAATCGACCTGCACGGTCCCGAGTTGCCAGGACCGCCCGATGACATCCTTGACGATGAAGTCGATCTTGGGGCCGTAGAACGCGGCCTCGCCCGGCTCCTCGGAGAAGGGTGCGCCGAGGGACCTGGCGGCGTCACGACAGGCGGCCTCGGCCTTGTCCCAGTTGTCGGGGGAGCCGGTGTACTTGTTGGAATCGGGGTCTCGGAGGCCGACGCGGACGCGGTAATCGCTCATGCCGAGGGTGCTGAAGATGATCCTGACGAGAGAGAGGCAACCTCGGAGTTCGTCGGCGAGTTGGTCCTCGGTGCAGAAGAGGTGGGCATCGTCCTGGGTGAAGGCGCGGACGCGGAGCATGCCGGAGAGTTCGCCGGATTGCTCCCAGCGATAGACGGTGCCGAACTCGGCGAGCCGGACGGGGAGGTCGCGGTAGGAGTGAGGGGCGGACTTGTAGATCTTGATGTGGTGCGGACAGTTCATGGGCTTGAGGAGGTAGCCCTCGACGAGTTGGTCGTCGGGGAGGACGCGGTCCGGCCCGATGGTCGAAGCGCGGGTCCGCTCGTTGATCTGCCCGGCCAGGCGGGCGGAGACGCCCTCGACGCGGTTCATCAACTCGGCGCAGGTGCAGCCGGAGGCCATGAGCGAGGCGAGGGCCTCGCGCTCGACGATGGGTGCGAACTGGGAGTCTTTGTAATAGGGGAAGTGGCCGGAGGTCTTGTAGAGTTCGAGACGTCCGATGTGCGGGGTGAAGACCTGGAAATAGCCCTGCCGGGTGAGTTCGGCGGCGATGAAGGTCTGGAGTTCCTGTCGGATGATGCCGCCGGCGGGGGTCCAGAGGACGAGGCCCTGGCCGACTTCGTCGTCGATGTGGAAGAGGCGCTGGGCACGTCCGATGACGCGATGGTCGCGTTTCTTGGCCTCTTCGAGTTGGTGGAGGTAGGCGTCGAGTTCGGCCTGGGTGGGGAAGGCGGTGCCGTAGACGCGGGTGAGGCGGTCGGAGTTCTCGTCGCCGTGCCAATAGGACGAAGCGAGGGACATGACGCGTGCGGCGCCGATGCGGGCGGTGGAGGGGACGTGGGGGCCGCGGCAGAGGTCTTCCCAGTTCTGGCCCGGGGTTCCGGAGGCGTAGAAGGAGAGCACGGGAGGGGATGACGGGGCGGAAGCGGCGAGGGCCCGCTCGGCGTTGTCGATCTTGTACTTATTGCCCTCGGCGCGGACCTTGGCGAGCCCATCGCCGCCCGCGCACTCCACCCGGGTGAAGCGGCGGTCTTCCTTGATGATCTCGGCCATCCGTCGGTTGATCGCATCGAAGTGGTCGGAGGAGATCGCCTTCCCAGGAGGGACCCACATGTCGTAGAAGAAGCCGGTTTCGGTGGGCGGGCCGTAGGCGAGGAGGACATCCTTCCCGATGACATCCTGGATGGCCTCGGCCATGACGTGTGCGGCGGAGTGCCGGATGAGGGCGAGGGCCTCGGCGGAGGAGGGTTGTCCGGGCTTGGGAGCGGTGATGAGGGCGAGGGCGCAATCGCGGTCGATGAGGGTGGAGAGGTCGCGGAGTTCGCCGTTGATCTTGCAGGCGAGGGCGGCCTTGGCGAGGCCCGGTCCGATGGACCTGGCGACGTCGAGGGCGGAGAGAGGCCCGGGGAACTCTCGGACGGAGGCGTCGGGGAGGGTGATTCGGAGGGGCATGGGTGAATCCTGGCGAGGTGGCGGAATGATGGAGAAAGAAAAAACCCGGCTCGGGCCGGGTCGGATGCTCGCGCACGCGGACGACCTCGCCCGATCAGGCGTGGGGGAATCGCGTGGTAGGCGTGTCGGCGTTCATGGTCGGAGGAGGATATCGGCGCTCGGGCGGGTGGGCAACAGCGCGATCGCGCCCGGAGGGGTCCGGGGTGCAAGGATGAGGGATGGACCTCGCCGGGGTAACGCTCGTCACGTTTGACTGTTTCGGGACGTTGATCGATTGGGAGATGGGCATCCTGCGGGCGGTTCGCCCGCTGCTCCCGAGGACCTTCCCCGACGAGCAGGTGCTGGCGCTTTACGCGAAGATCGAACGAGAGGTGGAGGGGGAAGCGTACCGGTCCTATCGAGAGGTGCTGGCGGAGGTGATGCGGCGGATCGGTCGTGATCTCGGGCGGGCGGTCGGCCCCGGGGATGCGAAGCAGTTGGCGGGGTCGCTGGCGACATGGGCGCCCTTCGGCGAGGTGCCCGCGATGCTTGCAGCGATCAAGGCCAGGGCGAAGGTCGGGGTGATCTCGAACGTGGACCACGACCTCTTCGAGCCGATCGCGGCGAAACTGGGGGTGGAACTCGACCTGCTGGTGACCGCGGAGGATGTGCGGGCGTACAAGCCGAGCGAGGCGCCCTTCCGTCGGGCGATGGAGCTGGCGGGGAAGATGGGGATCAAGCCCGGGGCGATGCTGCATGCTGCGGAGAGCCGCTTCCACGACATCGAGCCGGCGTCTCGGCTTGGGCTGAAGACGGCGTGGGTGAACCGTGGCCGGGGTCGTCCGGGGGCGACGCCGGTGGTCGCGGCGAAGGCGGACCTGGAGGTGAGGAACCTTCGGGAACTGGCGGCGGCGCTTGGTGCGGCATAGTTGAGGGCGTGGGTGTGCCGCTGGTGGTAGGCTTGGCGGATGCCATTGACGCGCGATCAGATCACGAGGCGGGCGGCGAGGGAGTTGCGTGACGGGTTCGTCGTGAACCTGGGGATCGGGATGCCGACGCTGGTGGCCAACTGCATCCCCGAGGGGATGGATGTTTGGCTGCAATCGGAGAACGGGCTCCTGGGGATCGGGCCTTTCCCGACGGAGGCAGAGGTGGACCCGGACCTCATCAACGCAGGCAAGCAGACGATCACGGCACGGCGCGGGTCGAGTACGTTCTCGTCGAGCGACTCGTTCGCGATGATCCGTGGGGGTCACATCGACATGTGCATCCTCGGAGCGATGCAGGTGAGCGAGGGCGGGGACATCGCCAACTGGATGATCCCCGGGAAGATGGTCAAGGGGATGGGCGGGGCGATGGACCTGGTCGCGGGCGTTCGGCGCGTGGTCGTGACGATGGAGCACAACGCGAAGGATGGGTCGGCGAAGTTCGTGAAGGCGTGCGGGCTGCCGCTGACGGGGCAGCGGTGCGTGCACCTGCTGATCACGGATCTGGCGGTGTTCGAGTACGACCCGGGGCGGTCTCGGTTTGTGCTGGTCGAGGTCGCGCCCGGGGTGAGCGTCGAGGAAGTCCGTGCCAAGACGGAGGCGGCGTTCGAGGTCGCGTCCGAGATCGCGACGGTCGCGGTCTAGGCCGGAGCCGGGCGAGGGAGGTCGTCGATGCTGCTCTTGTCGCTGGGGGCCGTGGTGCTCGCGAGTGGTGAGCCGAACGTACTCAGGGTGCTGTGGACGACGCCGCTGAAGTCGCACTGCTTCGGGTCTGCGGCGGTGGCGGACGCGGATGGGGATGGGGGGTTGGACGTGGCGTTCGCGACGTACTTCGGGGACCACACGGTGCGCGTGCTGCGCGGTCGTGACGGGAGCGAGGTGTGGTCGTGGGAGGACCCCAAGGACAACTGCTACGACGCGAGCGTGCGGTTCCATGACGTGGACGGGAACGGAACACCGGAACTGATCGTGCCGTGCTCGTCGGGGTGCCGCGTGGCGGCCTTCGCTGCGAAGGATGGGCGGGAGGTGTGGTCGGTGGACCTGGCCTATGGCGAGTGCACGGACTCGCCCCAGTGGATCGGGGACCTTGGAGGCAAGCCCTCGATCGTCGTCGGGACGTTCAAGGCGAACCTCAAGGTCCTGAACGCCGCGGACGGCACGATCACGGCGACGATCCCGATTGCCTCGGCGGGCGCGGTGCAGACGTGCCCGATCGTGATCGAGGTGCGTGGGGAGGAGGCGATCATCGCGGGGATCTTCTCGCGGGACAAAGCCAACACCGGGCTTGTCGCGGCGAGGGCGAGCGATGGAGAGGTGCTCTGGCGCGCGCCGCTGCCCGAGAGCGTGTACCACGGGGCGTCGGTGATCGAGACGCAGGGCGGGCCGATGCTGCGGATCGGGACGTACGACGGGAAGGTGTACACGATCGATCCGCGGGACGGCAGGATCGTGGACGCGATCGAAACGGGAGAGCGTTACTACATGTCACCGACCGTGACGGTCGCGCTCGAGCAGGGGCCGGTGACGATCGCGGCGTGCGAGCGCCTCACGGCCATCAACCCCGATGGATCGATCCGCTGGGCGGTCCCGATCGCGGAGAACCTGCGCCCGGCCTTCGAGGCCGTCACGCGCGGCGTCTCGGTGGCGGACGTGAACGGGGATGGCTTGCCTGATCTCGCGTACCTGACGACGCACGGGCTCTTCAGGGTGGTCGACGGGCGCGACGGGCGCGAAGTGGCAAGTTTCGATGCGGCGTCGCTCATCGGCGACGGTCGCCGGGTGGGTCATGTCTCCCATTCGCCCGTGCTCGCGGATTTCGATGGGGATGGCAGGCTGGACGCGTTCTTCGTGATCGGCGGGGGAGGGGAGCAGCGGCCCGACGGCACGGCCACGCCGCGGTTCGGGCTCGCGGTCTGCCTGACGGGGTTCGAAGGGGGAGCCTCGGCGGAAAACTCGTGGACGACCATGCGCGGGGACAACCAGAACCTCGGGGGTCGTTGACGAGGGTCGAGCGCGTGGGGTGATTACCCGCGTTCGGATCGCGTGGCCGCACCGACGCACTCGGGCCTCGGCACGACCCCATGCGAGGGTCGTTTCTGGAGCGAGCCGCCGGGCTCGGCTGCAGGGCGGGGTGGGCACGTGGCGAGATGGCGACGGAAACGTGCGATGACCCAGGATCCGGCGAGGCCCATCGCCCCGATGAGGGTCGGCACGAACCAGGGAGCGCCAGCGAGCGTCACGAGCGCGCAACTGATGAGGATCGCCGTCCACATCGAAACGATCGCAAGGGTCTTGGCGCGACGGGGCATCGGGACGGTGGGATCGAGGTACTTGGCGTAGGGCCGGAAGAGACGTGACTCGACGAGTTTGCGCTCGAGCCAAGGACAACTGCGGGTGAGGAGATAGGAGCCGATCAAGACGAACACGGTCGTCGGCATCCCGGGCACCATGATCCCAACAAAGCCCAGACCAAAGCAAGCGAGGCCCGCCGCTGCCAGGCCGACCCGCCTTGGCGAGCGTGGCCGGCAGGTGGATTCGGCTTGGGAGTGAGCAAGTTGCATCTGAGTCTCAACTATTGGCGAGGCGTGGGTCGTTGGCGAGACTCGTAGGGACAAAAAAGCGACATGCCCCGACGCGCGTGCGCGCCGAGGCGCCATGTCGAAGAGTGTGGGGCGAGAAGCGAGGGGTCAGGCGGCCTTGGCGTTCACGCACAGGTCAATGAGCGCGGTGAACTCCGGCTGATCGGCGCGGAGTTTGACGCCCTCGCGGACGTGCTCGGAAGCCTTGGCCGCGGCGTCCGCCAGCTCGGCGAAGCCGAGGACGGGGGCGACGCTGCGGATGTGGGCGCACGCGCGGGAGAAGCCCTCGCCGTCGTTGCGATCGACAGCGGATCGGATCTCGTCGGCCATCTTGTGGAGTTCGCGTGCGAAGTCCGCGGCAAGGATCGCGAGTTCGTTGCGGGCCTCGGTGTTTTCGGCGGACGAGGCGTCGTGCAACTCGTCGCTGAGAACGAGGAACTCGCCCAGCGCGCGGATGACCTTCTGCTCGCGCAAGGGCTTGGAGAGGAACCCGACGGGCTTGAGGGCGGCGATGGCGCGGCGGGCGTCGGGCTGGGCCTGGCCCGAGACGACGATGAGTTTGCTCGTTCCGGCGGCCCGGGCGTGCTCGGCGAAGGCCGCAGCGTCGATGTCCGGGGCATCAAAGTCCAGGATGAGGATGTCGAAGGGATCGTTGAGCGCCTCGGCGGCGGCGCCGGGATCCTCGGGGATGGTGAGTTTGACGCGAGTCTCGCGGAGCCAGTGCGCGACCAGTTTGCGTGACAGGGCGCACATCGTGACTAGGAGCACGTTCCCGCGCATCTGCGCGGTGTCGAAGGACTCGAGCGAGTACTGCTCGGAGAGGGGGTCGATCCGGATGAAGCGGCGCAGCGGGATCACGTCGTTGAACCGCACGCCGATCTCGTGGACGCGGCCGGAGACGTGGCGGCAGTGGACCACGGTGCCTTTCACTTCGTGCGTCGCGCCGGCGAGGTCGTGGAGCGTGATGCTGCAGGGCGTGCCGACGTAGACATACGCGCAGTGGAGGAGGGCCATCCCGCCGCGGGAGATGTTCCGGCACGCGAGCAGGAGTGACCCGCCGGTCTTGGAGAGCCGGGCGTGGACAAGCGGGTGGTGGTAACGCAGGCGGGCGTTCTCCCGGCGGGAGTCGTCGAGCGGCTCGGGGCGGTTGAGTTCACGGAGGAGGTCTTCGAGATCGTTGCGAGAGAGCCGAACCGTGCAGGGTTCCTCTTCGATGCGCACCGGCGTTCGGGATGGCTTGTGCGGCATGGTCGGCGATCTCGGTAAGCGGTCCGGCTCTGCATCGCCAGAATCAAGGATCGGGTTGAATGGAGAACGCGCGACGGACGGCGTGAAACGGGCGTTTCGTTCGGGCGCCGGCCAAGGGCCACCTTGGACGTGCGGGTTCTCGGACTCGCCTCTACGATGGCCAATGGAGTGGTTCGACGCCCATCTCGACCTGGCCTATCTCGCGGTGCGGGGCAGGGACATGCATGCTCCGCTTGATCCTTCGATTGGGCCACACCCCCCTGGGGCGGTGACGCTCGGGTCGCTTCGTGAGGGCGGGATCGTTGCGTGCCTGGGCACGGTCTTCACGGAGAGCACGTCGCTCGAGCGGGCCGGGGATGAGCCGGGCGTGACGTATGCGAGGGGGGACGCGACGGGGGCGGCGGCGGCAGGGCGGTCGCAGATCGAGGTCTACGCCGAGTGGGAGCGGCGGGGGTGGATCACGCGGCTGGGTGCGCGTGAGGCCAGCCTCCGCGTTGGTGTGCTCGTGGAAGGGGCGGACCCGATCAGAGGTCCGGAGGAACTGGCGTGGTGGCAGGAACGCGGCGTCGTGGCGGTCGGGCTGACGTGGGCCCGCGGGTCGCGCTTTGCGGCGGGGAACGCCGGGCTCGCGGACACGGGGGAGCGTGCGCTGACGGACGCCGGCCGGGAACTCGTCGTCGCGCTGGACGAGATGGGGCTTGTCCACGACCTGTCGCACCTGAGCCGGCGAGGGGCGGACGACCTGCTGGCGAGGTCGAGCGGGCGTGTGATGGCGTCGCACTCGAACGTCGCTTCGCTCGTCGACCCGGCGAACGAGCGGCACCTGACGGACGCGCAGGTCGTGGAGATCGCGCGACGCGACGGTGTGATCGGGCTGAATCTCTTCTCGGCGTTCCTGGAGGAAGGGATCGAGCCGGGCGGTTCGAGGCGGGCGAGGCTCTCGGCATGCGTCGCGCACGTCGAAAGGATCGCAGAACTCACCGGAGGTCGGCGGCATGTCGGGCTGGGGAGCGACATGGATGGTGGGTTTTCCGCGGCCCGGCTGCCCGAGGGGATCAGTGAGCCGCGTGACCTCGGCCGGCTGCTCGAGGGGCTCCGCGGCGCGGGTTGGGCAGACGCAGACCTTTCGGCGTTCTCATGGGGCAACTGGGCGCGGTTCTGGAATCTGGCCTGAGGAGGCGGCGCAGGTGGCGCACCATGAGGCGGGGAGGCCAAGGGCGAAACGGCGATCAACAGGGGCGGGCTCCTGGCGCGCGAGTTTCGACAGGAAGCGGCTCTTGAAGCGTTCTTCGTAGAGTTGGTGGTCCTTGCTTCCCTGAGTCGGGGCGAACTCTCCTCGGAGGAGTTCCTGGATGCGGGCCACGCGTGACTCGGGGTGGGGATGAGTGGAGAGGAACTCGGGACCGCGGCCTCCAGAGGAGAGTTTGGCGAGGACCTGCATGACCTCGAGCTGGCCTCGGGGGTCGTAGCCGATGCGGGACATGTATCGCATGCCGAGGTGGTCGGCCTCGAGTTCCTCGTTGCGGCCGTACTTGAGGAGGACGATGTTGCCGCCGATGGCGAGGGCGGGGATGCCGATGGCGCCGGCGGTCTGAACGTCGTCGTCCCCGCTGAGCCCGACGCCGATGGCGACGGCGGTGAGGACGGCATTGAACCCGATCTGGTTGGAGATTCGCTGGTTGCCGTGCTGGGCGGTGACGTGACCGATCTCGTGCCCGAGGACACCGGCGATCTGGGCTTCGTTGGAGAGACGAGAGGCGAGCCCGCGAGTGATGAAGACCTTGCCCCCGGGGAGGGCGAAGGCGTTGACCTGGTCGGAGTTGAGGAGGGTGAATGTCCAGGGAAGGGTCGGGTTGTCGGCCTCGGTGACGGCGGCGAGGCGCGAGCCGATGTCGGCGACATAGGTCTGGAGGTCCGGGTTGGGGACGGCGCCGCCGAACTCCTCGGTGAACTGGGGGGCGGCCTCGGCACCCAGGCGGATCTCCTCATCGCGGGTGAGGATGCGGAGGGAGCGTCGGCCGGTCGCGGCGTTCTCGGTGCACGCGAGGAGGGGCGAGCAGACGAGGACGACGAGGAGGAGGAGCGTCAGGGTGCGTCGCATGGTGAACCCCCTAGGATCGACCGCATGGGATCGACGAAGCCTATGTCGCCGGCGTGGACCGAGCGAGAGCTCGAGGATCCCCACGCGCAGCCGGACAAGCACGAAAAGGTGCGCGGGATGTTCGGCGCGATCGCGCGGCGTTACGACCTCAACAACCGGCTGCACTCCTTCGGTCGTGACCAGGCGTGGCGGCGGTTCGCCGTGGGGCGCGTGGTCACGTCGACGACTCGCGACGCGCTCGACGCCGCGTGCGGAACGGGCGACCTGACCGAGGCCCTGGCCAGGGCCGGCGTCGCCCGGGTGGTGGGGCTCGATTTCACTCCAGAGATGCTCGAGCGCGCGAGAGAGAAGCAGCGGCGCCTGCCGGCGGAGGTTGTCGCTCGCGTCGAGTACATCGAGGGGGACGCGATGGCGCTTCCCTTTCCCGACTCCTCGTTCGACGTCGTCACGATCGCGTTCGGCATCCGCAACGTCGCGGACCCGGCGAGGGCGGTGGGGGAGTTCTCACGAGTGCTTCGGCCCGGGGGCAGGCTGGCGGTGCTCGAGTTCGACCAGCCCCGCCAGCGGGTCCTCCGCGCCCTCAACCGCCTGTACGCCGGGTGGATCATGCCGACGACCGCGACGCTCATCGCTCGTGACCGGAGCGGTGCGTATCGATACCTTCCTCGGAGCGTCTCGAAGTTCATGGATGGTGAGACGCTCGCGGGGCTGCTAGCCCGGAGCGGGTTCTCGGACGTTCGGACACATCGGCTGACGTTCGGGGTCTGCGCGTGTCACGTCGGCATCCGTACGGGGTGATCGACTTATCGGCCCTTCACCGACGGCCAAAGTTCATGGCTGTTTTCACGGCAGTTTTCGCCCGGGCCCGATGACGCGACCACGGGCGTGGTGGGATGCCCGGTCGGCGGAGCCGAGGTCAACACACGAACGAGGTCGGCGGGTCGGACCCCGAAGGCCACGGGTTGCCACGGGATTCATGCACATGAGCCAGGACATCCTTCAGGAACAGTTCTTCGAAACCCTCATCAACGGGGACCGCCCGGCGGCGAGGTCGCTGGTCGAGCGGACCCTCGGCCAGGGCGCCTCGCCCGAGCAGGTCATCTCCGACCTGTTCTGGCCGACATACGACCTGATCGAGCGGCTGTACCGCGGTGACCAGTTGACGCGGATGAGCCATCATCTGTCGACGCGGCTGTTGCGCGTGCTTGTCGATCAGATGGCGGCGAGGCTCGAGCCGGAGGCGCTCCACGAGAAGTCGGTGCTGGCGTTCTGCGGGCCCAGCGAGGGTGAGGAACTGGGCGCGCAGATGGCGGTGGACATCCTTGAGAGCAAGGGGTATCGCGTGCGGTTCGCCGGGGGCGGGATCGCCAACGACGAGATCCTCGCGCAGGTGCACGAGACGAAGCCCGACATCCTGCTGATGTTCGCGCCGGCGGCGTCGGACCTTCCGAACATCCGCCAACTGATCGACACGCTCCAGGAGATCGGGGCGTGTCCGAACATGCGGTTCGTGGTGGCGGCAGGGGTGTTCAACCGAGCCGAAGGGCTCGCTGAGGAGATCGGCGCGGACCTCTGGGCGTCGAGCCCTCGCGACCTCATCGACGTTCTGACGAACGAGCCGGAGCGGCGGGCGGAGTCTGAACAGCGGACGGTGGGCCGCAAGCGGCGCAAGAAGGCCGCCTGAAGACCGAACTCGAACAGCCAAGGCAGTTCCGACTTGAGCACCCCGGCCTGAGAGCCGGGGTGTTTCGTTAGGGTGTCCAGGGGTGGCCCGGATGCGGGAGGCGGCCAAGGATCGAAACGGAGTCTCGGTAGCTCAGCTGGATAGAGCAGCGGTCTTCGAAACCGCAGGTCGGGCGTTCGAATCGCCCCCGGGACGTTGGCCTGCACGATCGTCTTGAACGGGTCCGGCCGTCCTTATAGGCTGTCGGTAACGGGAGCGACAGGGAGAAGGAAGTCGTCGTAACCCCCCGTGCCAAGGAGACATCGATGAGGTTGTGCATGGTCGTTGGCGTGTGTGGCCTGTGCGCGGCGGCGTCCGCGCAGGTGGAGCGGTTCATCCCGGTCCCGAACCGCGCGACGGTCGCGCCGGTCGCGATCAACGGGAAACCCTGGACGACACGCCCGGGAACCGAGGCGGTCGTCGACCTGTACACGAACAACTCGGGGGCGTACTTCTCGAGCACCGCCGTCCCTCGCGCGTCGCTCGACGGGATCACGATGGACAGCGGCGGCAGCCCGGTGGACATGCACTCGGTCGTGATCAGTTTCGTGACCGAGGCGACGTTCCCGATCGGCGGGAGTTGTGATGTCCGCGTGCTGTTCTTCGAGGACTGCGACGAGACGAATCTGCTTACGCCGATCAACGCGAACGTGCTGGGCGATTTCACGGCGAGTTTCGTCGGGCTCGACCCCGGGTTCATCTACTCGTCGTTCCCGATCGACCTGAACCTCGTCTTCGGCCAGCCCGTGACGGTCGCCGACGGGCACATGGGCCTGGAGTTCCGCGTCATCGATCCCGCGACGCAACTCCCCCACACCACCTGCACGATCGGGTTTGCGGGCGGGCCGATCATCCTCGGCTCGAGCGTGGACCTCTACTGGCGTGACGCGAACCTGAACGGTGTCTATGACCCGTCGGACGCGCGCTTCTTCGGCGGGGCGCCGAACCTGGCCAACTTCTACTTCGAGGTGGATGGCGAGGTCGTCGGCGGGCAGTGCTACGCCGACTGCGAAGGCGACGGCGACCTCGACGTCTTCGACTTCCTCTGCTTCCAGAACGAGCACTCCAACCAGACCGCCTACGGCGATTGCGAG
>JAANMX010003801.1_pt1 | contig 12756 bp, 13 predicted proteins | sample 7279681 | NCBI WGS metagenome assembly JAANMX01 (sample SAMN14094542, study PRJNA606508) | bioreactor metagenome | isolation source: A lab-scale SPAN reactor treating ammonium-rich wastewater day 351 | place: Ireland: Galway | collected 2018-01-01
GCATCAAGGACATCGACAAGACGGTTCTGGGCACCCTCGACCGATCCGCCGTTAGCTACCAGGTCGTGTTGACCAAGGCTGATGAGGTCAAGGCTGCTGAGATGGCGGAACGGATTGATGCCACCACGACGCAGCTTGCCAGCCACCCCGCGGCGTTCCCGGATGTGCTGGTGACCTCGTCACGGACGGGCGGCGGAATCCCGGAGCTGCGTGCCGCCATGGCCCGCCTGATAGGAGAGCATCGTCGATGACGCACCCCGGCTGGTTTCGAATCATCGTCATCGCGGCGGGGCTGATGGGCGCCGCCGGCGTCATCCTGGGGGCGGTCGCCGCTCACACCGCGGATGGTGGCAGACTTGCGCTTTCGGCTTCATCCATGCTGTCGCTTCACGCCCCGGCCGCGATGCTGGCGGTGCTGCTGGCGGACCGGCAGATCATTCGTCCGCGCATCGGCCTCCTGGCGGCCGGCGGTTTTGTCGCAGGCGCGGTCCTGTTCGGCGCGGACATGATGGTGCGCCAGTTCCTCGGACATCACCTTTTCCCGAGAGCCGCTCCGACCGGAGGAACGCTGATGATCCTGAGCTGGCTTTTGCTCGCGATCGCCGCGGTCCTGCCTCGCGCGGCGTCCCGTTCCGACCAGTCCGGATCTTGATCCGAAGCGGCTTTGCGGCCCTGCCGCCGATCGGTTATAGCGTTTTCGAGCGAAGCGGATTCCGGTTCGCGTTATGAAAACGCGTCAAACATAAAGATGGAGCCTCGCTTCTGATTCAATCAGAAGCGATTCTGCCCAGAACCAGACTTAATCCCCCCGGCCAAGAGATCAGCTTCATGTCCGATGACAGCCGTATCAGCCCGCTCGACCAGGCGCGTATCCTGTCAGAGGCGCTGCCGCACATGCAGCGATATGACGAGGAGACCATCGTCATCAAGTACGGCGGCCATGCCATGGGCTCGGAGAACGTCGCCCGCCAGTTCGCCAGCGACATCGTGCTGCTTGAGCAGACCGCGATCAATCCGGTCGTGGTGCATGGCGGAGGCCCTCAGATCGCCGCCATGCTGCAACGGCTCGGGATCAAATCCGAATTCGCGGCCGGCCTGCGCATTACCGACGCCGCGACCATCGAAATCGTCGAGATGGTGCTTGCCGGTTCGATCAACAAGCAACTGGTCGGCTACATCAACGAGGCCGGGGGCAAGGCCGTCGGACTTTGCGGCAAGGACGGCAACATGGTCACCGCCGCGAAGGCCACGCGGATGCTGGCGGACCCGGATTCCAACATCGAGAAGGTGGTCGATCTCGGCTTTGTCGGCGAGCCCGAAAAGGTCGATCTGACGCTTCTGAATCAGTTGATCGGCCACGAATTGATTCCGGTTCTGGCGCCGCTGGCCACCTCGAAAGGCGGCCAGACATTCAACGTCAATGCCGACATTTTCGCCGGGGCGGTGGCCGGCGCGTTGAAGGCCAAGCGGCTCCTGCTTCTCACCGACGTTCCCGGCGTGCTCGACAAGTCGAAGCAGCTCATTCCGGAGCTATCGATCAGCGACGCGCGCAAGCTGATCGCCGACGGGACGATTTCGGGCGGCATGATCCCGAAGGTCGAAACCTGCATTTACGCGCTCGAACAGGGTGTCGGCGGCGTCGTCATCATCGACGGGAAGACTCCTCACGCGGTTCTGCTGGAGCTCTTTACCAATCAGGGTACGGGAACGCTGATTCACAAGTGACCTGCGCGCAGCGACATCCTCACCGCGGTTTCAGTCATATCGACACATGGGTGTTCGATCTCGACAACACGCTCTATCCGCATCACGTCAACCTCTGGCAGCAGGTCGACGCCCGGATCGGCGAATATATCGGCCAGTTTCTCAACGTCGATCCCGTAGAGGCCCGGCGCATTCAGAAAGATTACTATAAACGCTTCGGCACCAGCATGCGCGGCATGATGACCGAGCATGGTGTCTCGCCCGATGACTATCTCGCTTACGTCCATCAGATCGACCACTCGCCGCTCGATCCCAACCCGGCGATGGGCGCGGCGATCGGAAGGCTTCCGGGCCGCAAGCTGATCCTGACCAACGGTTCGACCGCCCATGCCGGAAAGGTGCTGGAGCGGCTCGGTTTCGGTCATCACTTCGAGGCGGTGTTCGACATCATCGCCGCGGAGATGGAGCCGAAGCCTTCACCGCGGACCTATCGTCGCTTTCTCGAACGCCATGATGTCGATGCCGCGAGAAGCGCGATGTTCGAGGATCTGGCGCGCAATCTCGTCGTTCCGCATGAACTCGGGATGACGACCGTGCTGGTGGTGCCGGACGGGACGCGCGAGGTCGTGCGCGAGGATTGGGAGATGGAAGGCCGCGGCGGTGCGCCGCATGTCGACCACGTCACCGACGACCTGTCCGGTTTTCTGGCGGGGCTGACGGCGCGCCCGGCTTGACAGGGCTGTCTTCGTCCAAGAGAACAGCGACGGTTGACAAACTGCCGTCGCGTAGTAAAGGCGCAAAAGCCCTATGTCTATTGCATCGCTCGAAACCACTATCAACGGCGCGTTCGACGCGCGCGAGACCATCACCCCGGCGACCAAGGGCGAAGTGCGCGATGCCGTCGATCAGGCGCTCGGCCTGCTCGACAAGGGCGAGGCGCGCGTCGCCGAGCGCGCGGCCGATGGCAAGTGGACGGTCAACCAGTGGCTCAAGAAGGCCGTGCTGCTGTCGTTCCGCCTCAACGACATGAGCGTCATTCCCGGCGGCCCCGGCAACGCCGCGTGGTGGGACAAGGTGCCGTCGAAGTTCGATGGCTGGGACGAGAACAGGTTTCGTGACGCCGGCTTTCGCGCCGTGCCGGGTGCGATCGTTCGTCGCTCCGCCTTCATCGCAAGGAACGTCGTGTTGATGCCGTCGTTCGTCAATCTTGGCGCCTACGTCGACGAGAGCACCATGGTCGACACCTGGTGCACGGTGGGCTCCTGTGCCCAGATCGGCAAGCGAGTCCACATCTCCGGCGGTGCGGGCATCGGCGGTGTATTGGAGCCGCTGCAGGCAGGGCCTGTGATCATCGAGGACGATTGCTTCATCGGCGCGCGTTCGGAAGTGGCGGAAGGCGTGATCGTGCGCAAGGGCGCGGTGCTGTCGATGGGCGTTTTCCTCGGCGCCTCGACCAAGATCGTCGATCGGACGACCGGCGAGATCTTCATGGGCGAAGTGCCGGAATATGCGGTGGTGGTGCCGGGCGCGCTGCCGGGCAAGCCGCTGAGTAACGGCCAGCCTGGTCCGTCCACCGCCTGCGCGGTCATCGTTAAGCGCGTCGACGAACGCACGCGCTCCAAGACCGGGATCAACGAACTGCTGAGGGACTGATTACGACGATGGGAAACGACGCGCTTTCCATCGCTCGCGATCTCATCCGCTGCCCTTCGGTGACGCCGGCGGACGCCGGTGCGCTCGGCGTGCTCGAGCCGCTGCTCAAGAACGCCGGCTTTGATGTTCACCGGATCACCTTCAGCGAGCCGGGCGCTTCCGACATCGACAATCTCTATGCCCGCATCGGGACGACCGGCCCTCACATCGCGTTCGCCGGTCATACCGACGTCGTACCCCCAGGCGATGAAGATGCGTGGACGCGTGGCGCGTTCTCGGGCGATGTGGTCGATGGTCTGCTCTATGGGCGCGGCGCGGTGGACATGAAGGGTGGGATCGCCTGCGGCGTCGCGGCGGCGCTGGACTATCTTGCGGCGCATGGCGGCCGGCCGGGGAAAGACGGCAGCGGCTCGATCTCGTTCCTGATCACAGGCGACGAGGAAGACATCGCCGTCAACGGCACCGTCAAGCTGCTGCAATGGGCCGCGGCGCGCGGCGAGAAATTCGATCACTGCGTGCTAGGCGAGCCCAGCAATGTCGAGGAACTCGGCGACTGCATCAAGATCGGCCGCCGCGGTTCACAGTCCGGCACGCTGTATGTCGATGGCGTGCAGGGTCACGTCGCTTACCCGCACCGCGCCTTGAATCCGATTCCGGATATCGCCGCGCTGATCACCGCGCTTGTGAGCGAGCCGCTGGATCAGGGCAGCGCCCAGTTCCAGCCTTCCAACCTGGAATTCACCTCGGTCGATGTCGGCAATCCGGCGGCCAATGTGATTCCCGGACAGGCGCGCGCGAGGTTCAACATCCGCTTCAACGATCATCACAATCAGGAATCGCTCTGTGCGCTGGTCGAGGCGCGTGTCGCGGGAGCCTCGGGTAATCGCATGCGGACCCGCATCGTGTGGGAGCCTTCGAATGCCGACGTGTTCCTGACCGAACCCGGCCCGTTCACCGATCTCGTGACCGCGGCCGTTGAGGATGTCACCGGCCGCAGGCCGGAGTTGAGCACCGGCGGCGGCACGTCGGACGCGCGTTTCATCAAGGATTATTGCCCGGTGATCGAGTTTGGTCTGGTCGGGCGGACCATGCACCAGATCGACGAGCACGTTCCGATTGCTGATCTCGAAAAGCTGACGCGGGTCTATCGCGGCGTGCTGGACCGCTACTTCGCATGAGCAGGATTCTCGTTCTCACCGCCATTGAAGATGAACTCGGCAGGGCGCGGCTTCCTGACGGCGTCAGGGTGATCTACACCGGCGTCGGCAAGATCAATGCCGCCAGCGCCGCCACGCTGGCGCTGCTGACGCTGCACCCGGATCTTGTCATCAACTACGGGACAGCAGGAAAGATCAACGAGACGCTCCGGGGCCTCGTGGAAGTATCAACCGTTGTCCAGCGCGACATGATGGCGATGCCGCTGGCGCCGCGCGGACGCACGCCGTTTGCTCCCGAGCTTGATCTTCTGAGGTCGGGCCAGGCCGGCGTCGTCTGCGGCACCGGCGACAGCTTTGTCACAAGCTCAGATCCATGGCTGATCGAGAACAACGTCGACATCGTTGACATGGAGTTGTTCGCGGTCGCGCAGGTGTGCCGGCGTCACGGTCTGCCGTGGCGTGCGTTCAAGTTCATTACCGACGACGCGAACGACCTCGCGCATGAGGACTGGACCGCCAATGTGAAGGACGGCGAGGGCCTGTTCTGGGATACGCTGGAACGGATTCGGTGAAGGACGGACCGCGCAAAGTTCGCGCATGACAGCGATCATCGATCCCGCCCGAGGGGGATACTCCCCTCGTAATCGACCCGCGCGAGGTACAATCCGTCGGGCGGCGCCACCGGCCCGCACGCTTCGCGCCGCCGCGCGGCCAGCGCGCCGGACAGATCATCGGCATTCCAGCGGCCATGCCCGACCCACACCAGCGAACCCACCATGGAGCGCACCTGGCTGTGCAGGTAGGAGCGCGCCGAGGTGATGATGCTGACATTGTCGCCGTTTCTGACCACGTCGAGCTGATCGAGCGTTTTCTGCGGTGATTTCGCCTGACATTCGGTGTCACGAAACGTCGTGAAATCGTGCTTGCCGAGCAGCCGCTGCGCGGCAGCGTGCATCGCCTCGGTATCGAGCGGCCGCGGCACGCGCCAGACCCTGCCCACATCGATTGCGAGATTGGCGCGGCGATTGGCGATGCGATAAATGTAATGTCGCCTGCGTGCCGAGAAGCGCGCCTCGAAGCTGTCGGGCACGATCTCGGCTTCGAGCACGCCGATCGGATGCGGCCGCAGATGAGCGTTGAGTCCGTCGCGCAGCCGGTCCGGCATGAAATGCCTGGCGATATCGCAGTGCGCCACCTGCGCCAGCGCATGAACGCCTGCATCGGTGCGGCCCGCGCCGTGCACGCGGACATCATCACCGCAAATCGCCTTGACCGCCGCTTCCAGCGCGCCCTGCACCGATGGCCCGTTGGTCTGGTACTGCCAGCCGCAGAAGGGACCACCGTCATACTCGATGGTGAGTTTGTAGCGGGGCATCAGTCGAGCCGCAGCGGCGGCGTCAGCGGCGTGCCGTTCAGGAAGGCGGCGGCTTTCATCGGCGGCTTTCCCGCGCGCTGCAGTTCGAGAACGCGGATCGCGCCATCCTCGCACGCAATGGTCAGGCGATCGTCGAGAAGGTCCCCCGGTGATCTCGCGCCTTCCGCCAGCTCACATCGCAGGATCTTCACGCGCGTGGGCTCCCCATCGACCGGCATCTCGCACCAGGCGCCTGGAAACGGTGACAGGCCATGAATGTGGCGTAGCACCTCGCGTGCAGGATTGTTCCAAACGATGCGCGCCTCGGCCTTGTCGATCTTGGCGGCGTAGGTGATGGCACAGTCGGCGCCTTGTTCGCTTTGCGCCGTCAGCCGCAACTCGCCGCGCTCCAGCGCGTCCATCGCCCGCGCCATCAGATCGGCCCCCAGCGGCGCGAGCGCGTCATGCAGATCGGAGGCCGTCATCGCATCGGTAACGTCGACCCGCTCGGCCATGGCGACGTCACCGGTGTCGAGGCCGGCATCCATCTTCATGACCATGACGCCACTTTCGGCGTCGCCGGCCATGATGGCGCGGTTGATCGGTGCGGCGCCGCGCCAGCGCGGCAGCAGCGATGCGTGCAGATTGTAGCAGCCGTATCGCGGGGCATCGAGGATCGCCTGCGGCAGGATCAGACCGTAGGCGACGACGACCGCGGCATCCGCTCCGTGCGAACGAAACTGGTCCTGCGTTTCCTGCGTCTTCAGCGTTCTCGGCGTCAGCACGGGAAGGCCGAGCCGCTGCGCTTCACGCGCCACGGGGCTCGGTTGCAGCTTCATGCCGCGGCCGGCGGGTCTTGCCTCGCGGGTGTAGACGGCCGCGATCTCGTGGCCGTGGGCCACGAGTTGCTGCAGGGTCGGCACCGCGAAATCGGGCGTGCCCATGAAGATCAGGCGAAGCGGCATCTCATTGATTATCTGCGCGGCAACAGCCGCTTTTATCTCGCGGCGAGCTTGGCGGCCTTGGTGAACTTCTTCATCACGCGGTCGCGTTTCAGTTTCGAGAGGTGGTCGACAAACAGCACGCCGTTGAGATGGTCGATCTCGTGCTGGATGCAGGTGGCGAAAAGACCCTCGGCATCCTCTTCCTGCACCTTGCCGTCGAGATCGGTGAAGCGAACCCGTACCCGCGCCGGCCGCTCGACCGCCTCGTAATATTCGGGGATCGACAGGCAGCCTTCTTCGTAGACCGAGAGTTCCTCCGACGCGGACAGGATTTCCGGGTTGATGAAAACCCTCGGTCGCGGCGTCAGTTCACCTTCCTCGTCGCGTCTGGCGAGGTCCATGGTGACGATGCGCAACGGCTGCGCGATCTGGATGCCGGCCAGCCCGATGCCGGGTGCGTCGTACATGGTCTCGAACATGTCGTCGGCGAGCTTGCGGATCTCCGGCGTCACCGTCTCGATCGGCCGGGATACGAGGCGCAACTGCTTGTCCGGAAGGATGATTATTTCGCGAATAGCCATGCAGGGCGATGTAATCCCCGGGCCTGCCGGGGTCAATCCGCGAGCCGCTCCGATCACTTGGCCATCACGGGCAGGCCGCGTTGAGCTTTCGTTAACCTTCAGATGTTCTTGTTTAGTTCGCGTGCAGCGTTTGCCCCGCGGTTTTCAGGTCAGGAGATCCGGAACTGTTTCGCCGCCACTGTTACGTCAACTCCAGGCCGGGAGGGTCATCTTGGAATCTCGCGCCCCGCGAATCTGCTAACACCATCGCATGACCGCTCCGGACGCCGCCGCCCCGATCGTATCCGATGTTGCGCCCCGCGCGTCATGGCGCGAGAGCATGGCGGTCTATCTGCAGCCGCGCGTCCTCATCGTGATGATGCTCGGCTTCTCGTCCGGCCTGCCGTTGGCGCTGTCGGGCTCGACGCTGCAGATATGGATGACCGAATCCGGCATCGACCTGCGCGCGATCGGTCTGTTCGTCCTGGTCGGCACGCCCTATACGCTGAAGTTCCTTTGGGCGCCGCTGGTCGATGCCCTGCACATCCCGCTGCTGACGCGTCGGTTCGGCCGCCGGCGCGGCTGGCTTGTCTTCTCGCAACTACTTCTGATCGCGGCGATCCTGCTGCTGGCCTCAACCGACCCGGCGAAGGCGCCGTGGTTCGTCGCGCTCGGCGCGCTGCTGGTGGCGGCGACATCGGCGACGCAGGACATCGTGGTCGATGCTTTCCGCGTCGAGAGCCTGCCGGAAAGCGAGCAGGCCGCCGGCATGGCCGCCTACGTCGCCGCCTACCGCATCGGCATGCTGGTTTCGACCGCCGGGGCTCTTTTCTTCGTCAGCGCGCTCGAAGGGACGGGTCTGGTCCGCGCCTCCGCCTGGGCGTGGGGCTATGTCGGCATGGCGGCGATGGTTCTGATCGGCACCATCACGGCGCTCATCGCCACCGAGCCCGAGCAATCCGTGCGCGCCGAACTGGCGACACGTGCCAAGGGCGGTTTCGCGCGCGTCATGAACGCCGCGGTCGGCGCATTCTCCGAGTTTATCGCCAGGAAGGATGCGCTCGCGGTCCTGGTTTTCATCGTGCTGTTCAAGTTCACCGACGCGTTTTCCGGCAGCATGACCGCGCCGTTCGTCATCGACCTCGGTTTCACCCGCAACGACTATGCCGCCATCGTCAAGGGTGTCGGTCTTGCAGCGACATTGATCGGCGGCTTTGCCGGCGGCTTCGTGGCGCGGCGCTATCCGCTGGCGGCAAGCCTGTGGATCGGCGGCATTTTGCAGGCGGTGGCGAACCTGTCGTTTTCATGGCTGGCGATGGTTGGCGTCGATCAGTGGGCGCTGGCTCTCGCCATCACGGCGGAGAATTTCACCAGCGCCATCGGCACGGTGATCTTCGTCGCCTATCTGTCGGCGCTGTGCCGCAATCCGCTGCACACCGCCACCCAGTATGCGTTGCTGACGGCGCTTGCCGCGGTCGGCCGGACCTACCTGTCCGCCAGCGCCGGATTCGTCGCCGAGGCCACGGGGTGGCCGCTGTTCTTTATGATCTGCATGCTGGCGGCGTTGCCGAGCCTGATCCTGCTGGCCTGGTTGCAGCGGCGCGGTCATTTTGCCGCGCTACAGGCTTGAACCGTAAACAGACCAAGATAACGCGGCGGAATCATTTCCGGATCATGTCCTTCGCCGCGATCAAGCCGCCGCCCGCGATCAGCACGGCGGCGGCCGCGAGCGCCGCGGTCGGCTTCGCGAATCCCGCCAGTATCAGGAACGATGTCGAAAGCAGCGGCGTCGCATAGGCGGCTGCGCCGAGCACGCGAATGTCGCCGCGCTTCATGCCGATGTCCCAGACATAGAAGGCAAGGCCCACGGGACCGATGCCGAGCGCGGCGATCGCGAGCCACTGAGCCGTGCTGTCCGGCCAAACCGTCTGCTCCATGAGCAGATGCGCGACCGTCGCCAGCGCGGCTGTCGCCAGGCAAAAGCCCGCGACGACGTCGGTTGGAACCGAGGCCAGTCGTCGCGACAGCACCGAATACGCGGCCCAGACGAACGCGGCCATGAACGCCGCCGCAAGACCGGACATCTCAGCGCGTCCGAAGACGATCGAGGTGTTGCCCGCAAACAGCAGAATCGTTCCGGAAAGCCCCAGCATCGAGCCGATCAGATGATGCGGCGCCAGCCGCTCGCCCGGCAGCATCGCGGAGAACAGCACGATCAACAGCGGCCAGAGATAATTCAGCAGACCCGCTTCGGCGGGCGGCGCCTGTCGCAGCGCGATGAAATACAGCGCATGATAGCCGAACAGCCCGCCGACTCCCACGAGCCAAACGGCCGCCGGCTGTCGCAAAGCGCGGAAACCGCCGGGGCGAAACAGCCAGCTCACGCAGCCGGCAAGGCCGCCGATCGCGAAAGTCATGGCCGCGAGTTGAAACGCGGGGATGCGCCCGGTCGCGACCGTCATGACCGCGAGCAGCGACCACATCAGGATGGCCGTGAGGCCGATGAGCGTGGCGGTGCGCGAGGTCATGGGCTGAAGCGGCTTGTTCCTCGTCAAGGCCGGGTCAAGCCCGGCCATGACAACCTTTGTTGGGAGCAAGTCAATCGCGCCCGCGGCGGATGCCAACTGCTTCCTACGCCAGATATTGCCCGCCGTTGACGGAAAGCGTCGAGCCGGTGATGAAGCCGGCGTCGTCGGCGGCGAGGAACACCACCGCGCGCGCGATCTCCTCCGGCTCGCCGAGGCGGGCCGCCGGAATCTGCGGCAGGATGCTTTTCTCGATGACATCCTTCGGCACCGCCTGCACCATCTCGGTGTTGATGTAACCCGGGCAGATTGCGTTCACGGTGATTCCGGTCTTGGCGTTCTCCAGCGCCAAGGCCTTGGTGAAGCCGATCTCACCGGCCTTCGCCGCCGAATAGTTCACCTGGCCGAACTGGCCTTTCTGGCCATTGATCGACGAGATGTTGATGATGCGGCCGAACTTGCGCGCGCGCATCCCCTCGATCAGCGGGCGGGTCATGTTGAACAGCGAGCCGAGATTGGTGTTGATGACCGCGCTCCATTGCTCGGACGTCATCTTGTGGAAGGCCGTGTCCTTGGTGATGCCGGCATTATTCACGAGCACCTCGACCGGACCGAGGCCCGCTTCAACCTGCTTGATGCCGTCGGCGCAGGCCTCAAACGAGGCGACGTCCCATTTGTGGACGGGAATGCCGGTTTCCGCCTTGAACTTTTCCGCCGCCGCGTCGTTGCCGGCGTAGCTCGCCGCAACGTTGTATCCGGCCGCTTTCAGCGCTTTGCTGATCGCCCCGCCGATTCCGCGAGTCCCTCCGGTTACCAGCGCCACTCGTGCCATCGCGTCATCCTCCTGAAGAGCAAGTCGAAATCGTCATGACCGTCCAAAGACCCTGGAGATTGGAAATGCCCGGTGGGTGACCGGGCATTTCATCCTCAATACGAGCTGCGGTGACTTCACCGTCATCCGAAACGCCCGCTGCCGCTCAGCCGCGCTCGACGCACATCGCGATGCCCATGCCGCCGCCGATGCATAGCGTGGCAAGGCCCTTCCTGGCGTCCCTCTTCTGCATTTCGTGAAGCAGGGTCACCAGCACGCGCGCGCCGGAGGCGCCGACCGGATGGCCGAGGGCGATCGCGCCGCCATTGACGTTGACCCTGGAGGTATCCCAGCCGAGATCCTTGTTGACGGCGCAGGCCTGCGCGGCGAAGGCCTCATTAGCCTCGATGAGGTCGAGGTCTCCGATCGCCCAGCCTGCTTTTTTCAGCGCGGCTCGGGACGCCGGAATCGGGCCGGTGCCCATGATCTTCGGGTCGACGCCGGCATGGGCCCAGGAAACGATGCGGGCGAGGGGAGTCTTGCCTTCTTTCGCCGCCTGTGCGGCCGACATCAGCACCACGGCAGCGGCGCCATCATTGATTCCCGACGCGTTCGCCGCGGTTACAGTGCCATCCTTTTCAAAAGCGGGCCGCAGCTTGGCGATGGAGTCGGCCGTCACGCCGGCCTTCGGATATTCGTCCGTATCGACCACGATATCGCCTTTGCGGTTCTTGACGGTGACGGGCACGATCTCGTCCTTGAAGCGGCCTGCCTTCTGCGCCGCCTCCGCCTTGTTCTGCGAAGCGGCGGCGAATTCGTCCTGCTGCTGGCGGGTGATCTGGTATTGGCGAGCGACATTCTCGGCGGTGTTGCCCATGTGGTAGCCGTTGAATGCGTCCCACAGCCCGTCCCTGATCATGGTGTCGATCAGTTCGAGGTTGCCCATCTTCACGCCGCCGCGCAGGTGCTGCGCGTGCGGCACCATGCTCATGGATTCCTGTCCCCCGGCGACGACGATGTCCGAATCCCCGTTAAGGATGGCCTGATAGCCGAGCGCGACGGTGCGAAGGCCAGAACCGCAAAGCTGATTGACGCCCCAGGCCGGGCTTTCCACCGGGATGCCAGCGCCGATCGACGCCTGACGCGCCGGATTCTGGCCCTGCGCCGCGGTCAGAATCTGGCCCATGATGACCTCGGAAACCCGTCCGGGCTCGATTCCCGCCCGCTCCAGCGCGGCCTTGATGGCGACAGCGCCGAGCGCGTGGGCTGGCGTCGTGGCAAGCGCGCCGTTGAAACTTCCCACCGGAGTGCGGGCGGCGCTGACGATGACGACATCGTCCGACATGGACATCTCCTGGAACTTGAGTGACTTGATATTCGATGATGACACGCCCGCGCGGGCGGGTCGTGATCGCGTTGGACGTATCCTGTTGGCCTCACGAGAGTGTGTCAATCACGCCGATGGCCGGAAGTTGCGCCCGTACATGATCGTGAGCACCTACAATGTTGGAGAATTAACTGTTTTCTATAAAACGGTAGCCGAAGCGTGCTGAAAGTGCTTACTTTGCTGCAATGCGTTACGTGTAAACCCCATCGTGGACGCCGGCGGGGTCCTCGGTAGGGATGTGTAGACCGATGGCGAAATCAGAGACACCAACCACAATCAAGAAATATGCGAACCGGCGGCTCTATAACACCGGCACCAGCACCTATGTGACGCTCGAGGATCTCGCGGCGATGGTCAAGCAGGGCGAGGATTTCCTTGTGTTCGATGCAAAGAGCGGAGACGATATCACCCGCTCGGTGCTGGCGCAGATCATTTTCGAACAGGAGAACAAGACGGGGCAGAACCTGCTCCCGACCACGTTCCTTCGGCAATTGATCCGTTTCTACGGAGACAGCATGCAGATGGTGGTGCCGAAATATCTCGAACGATCGATCGACCTGCTGACCCGCGAGCAGGAGAAGTTCCGCAAACAATTGACAAACAGCTTCAGCGGCACGCCGTTCGCGCCGCTCGAAGAACATGTCCGCCGCAACATGGAGCT
>JAANMX010003802.1_pt1 | contig 12755 bp, 15 predicted proteins | sample 7279681 | NCBI WGS metagenome assembly JAANMX01 (sample SAMN14094542, study PRJNA606508) | bioreactor metagenome | isolation source: A lab-scale SPAN reactor treating ammonium-rich wastewater day 351 | place: Ireland: Galway | collected 2018-01-01
TGCTCAGCACCCTCTCGCTCGTGCTGGGGCTGGTGGTAGCCATCGCCCTGCTGCACTGGAGCAGCCAGCACCCCACCCCCGGCGTGTACCTGGCGGGCAACTGGGCTGCGCCCTTTGGCATTAGTTTGGTGTTGGATCGCCTCTCTGCCCTGATGCTGGTGCTGACCTATGCGATTGCCCTGGCCGCCAGCGTGTTTGCCATGGCCCGCTGGTACAAGGTGGGGGTGCATTTTTATGCGCTGTTTCAGTTCCAGCTCATGGGTTTGGCCGGGGCCTTCTTAACGGGGGACTTGTTCAACCTGTTTGTTTTTTTTGAAATCATGCTGGCCGCATCGTATGGCCTGCTGCTGCATGGTTCCGGAAGGCTGCGGGTGCAAGCGGGGCTGCACTACGTTGCGATTAATTTGGTGGCTTCTTCACTGTTTTTGATCGGCACCTCCATGCTGTATGGTCTGACGGGTACGCTGAATATGGCCGATTTGGCCCAACAAATCCCCCTGGTGGTCGAAGCCGATCGCGCCCTGCTGCACTCGGCTGCTGGAATTTTGGCAACCGCCTTTTTGATTAAAGCGGCCGTCTGGCCCGTGAACTTCTGGTTGGTGCCCGGCTACAGCGCCGCCACTGCGCCGGTGGGGGCCTTGTTTGCCTTGATGACCAAAGTGGGCGTGTACACCTTGCTGCGGCTGTGGACGCTGATGTTCTCCAGCAGCGCTGGAGCCTCGGCGTTATTTGGTGGGCAATGGCTGATGGTGGGGGGCATGGTCACCATGCTGGTCGGGGCCATCGGCATGCTGGCCGCCACGCGCCTGACCTATTTGGCCGGATATGCCGCCATCACCTCCTCGGGCACCTTGCTGGCCGCCACCGGATTTGGTGAACCGGCGCTGCTGGCGGGCCTGTTGTATTACCTGCCCAGCTCCACCTTGGCCGTGGCCATTTTGTTTTTACTGGCCGATGCCATTGACCGCTGGCGCACCCACGGCACCAGCCAAATTGATCTGGATGATGAGGAAGCGCCCTTCCTCAGCCACGAATTGCTGGTCACCGACCACATGAATTTGGACGATGAAGAACAGGCCCTGATTGGCCGCCCCATCCCAGCTGCCGCAGCGTTTTTAGGCCTGGCATTTTTACTGTGCACCTTGGTGGTCGCAGGGCTGCCGCCACTGTCGGGGTTTTTGGGGAAATTGGCCATGCTCACCGCCTTGCTGCCACTGACCTCGGCCGTGGGCAGCCCGCTGCTGCTGCCCACTGCCAGCACCTGGATCTTTTTTGCCCTGCTCATCGGGTCAGGGCTTTTGGCATTGATTGCCCTTACACGGGCTGGGATTCGCCATTTTTGGGCTGCCCATGAGCGCGCTGCCCCTGAGATTCGGCTGACTGAGGGCCTGGCCATTGCGGCCTTAACCGCCTTGGTGCTGGCGCTCACCATTCATGCCCCCAGCGCCCTGCAGTACACCCGCAGCACCGCCGCCGATTTGCACAATCCCCAAGGCTATATTGATGCAGTGCTGCAGGCACGGCCCATCCCCAACCCAGGCGCTGCGGGCCAAGAGGAGGAAGCCCCATGAGGCAACGCTTTCTGCCTGCGCCCTTGCTCTCGCTGGCGTTGTTTGGGCTGTGGCTGTTGCTCAATCACAGCACCAGCGTTGGGCACATCACACTGGGGGCGCTGCTGGGCTGGGCCATTCCGCTGCTGACACGCGGGCTGCGGCCTTTGCCGGTGCGTGTACGCCGCCCAGGCACCATCTTGCGGCTGGCCCTGCAAGTGGTTTACGACACGTCGATATCCAATTTCCATGTTGTGCGGTTTTTACTCTTCCCACGCTACCGCCGCCATCCGGCAGATTTTGTGCTGATTCCCCTGGATTTGCGCGACCCCAATGGCCTGGCCGTCTTGGCAATGATTGTGTGCATTACCCCAGGCACCGCCTGGGCCGAAATCTCGCGCGATCGCAGCATGTTGATGCTGCATGTGCTGGAAGTGGACGATGCCGCCAAAATTGCCGCGCACGTGAAAAGTGCTTACGAACGCCCATTGATGGAGATTTTTGAATGACCGCTGCCCTCTCTGCCCCGCTGACTTGGGCACTGCCAGCAGCCATCTTGCTGCTGGCGCTGGCAATGGTGCTTACCTTGCTGCGCATGCTGCATGGCCCCACAGCACAAGACCGCGTACTGGCGCTCGATTGCATGTACTTAAACGGCATGCTGCTGGTGCTGGTGCTGGCCATGCATTACGCCTCGGAGGTGTACTTTGAAACCGCCTTGCTCATCGCCCTATTTAGCTGTGTAGGCACCACAGCCATGGCCAAATTTTTGCTGCGTGGCGAGGTGATTGAATGAACGCAACCGATTTTCCGCTCTGGCTGCAGTGGCTGATTGCTATTTTCGCCTTGCTCGGTGCCGCAGTGGCCCTGCTTGGCTCCTGGGGTTTGCTGCGACTGAAAACCTATTACGAGCGCGTTCACGCCCCTGCCATCATTGCCACCATGGGCTGCTGGCTCATCATGTGGGCCAGCACAGCGTTTTATTTAGCCTCCGGTACAGGGCCGACTTTTTCCACCTTATTAATTGCGGTTTTTGTGGCCGTCACTGTGCCCATTTCAACCATTTTCTTGATGCGGGCCGCCCTGTTTCGTGATCGCCGTGCCCACCGTGCCGTGCCACCCAGCATCAGCAGCACCAGCCTGGCGCGTACACCACCACCGCCCCCGGCAAAGTTGTCTTAAATGCTGCAAGTCATCGCCATTTGTGCCGGGGCCTCAATCGGTGCCTTGGCGCGTTGGCACCTGGGCCTGTGGCTCAGTGCCCCCGGGCAGCTGCCTTGGGGAACACTGTGGGCCAATGCCATTGGCGGTTATTTGATCGGCTTGGCCATTGCCTGCCTAGAAGCGTTTCCGCAGCTTGATCCGGTTTGGCGCTTATTTTTTATTACTGGGTTTTTAGGGGCGCTGACCACCTTTTCCAGCTATAGCGCCGAAGTGTTTCACCTGCTCCATACCGGGCGTTGGATGGTGGGCCTGCTGTGGACGGCCGCCCATCTATTGGCCTCCATCACCCTAACGGCTGCCGGCTGGTACTGTGCGCAAGCGTGGTTGGCAAAGTTCAGCGGATCTGCAGTCTAAAATTAAGCATAGCTGCTAACGCTTGCTCAACAAGGGCAAATGCCTCAAAAGGATTAAAAAAAATGACTCCTGCACTCTACGAACGCTCCTTATTAGAAGATTTAGCCCCCTTGGAAGGCCCCAACGCTACCCGTGATCTGAGCGCCGCCGACCCCACCGAACCCAACTCTTACCGCCTGGCCTTTGCCGATCCAGAATTCATGGCCCGCCGTGAAACCCGGGGCATTCGTTTTCAGCTGGAACTGCTCAAACCCGATTTGGACCAGCAGGCCATGGGCATTGAGCACACGGTTGTGGTGTACGGCAGTGCCCGCTTCGTAGATTTAGAGGCGGCCACCCAAGCGTTGCAGCAAGCCCAGGCCAGTGGCGATGCCCAAGCCCTGGCACTGGCTGAGCGCGACATGCGCAACGCCCAGCGTTACGAGGCCGCCCGTCGCTTTGCCTATTTGGTTGCCCAATACAGCAAACGCCACCCCACCAATCAACGCGTGTACGTCTGCACTGGCGGTGGCCCAGGCATCATGGAAGCGGCCAACCGGGGCGCTTACGATGCCGGGGCCCCAACCATCGGGCTCAATATCCTGCTGCCCCACGAGCAGCACGGCAACCCCTACATCAGCCCGGGCCTGAGCTTCAAATTCCACTACTTTGCCCTGCGCAAAATGCACTTTTTGATGCGGGCCAAGGCGCTGGTGGCATTCCCCGGCGGGTTTGGCACCATGGATGAGTTGTTTGAAGTGCTCACCCTGGTGCAAACCACCAAGATCAAACCCGTCCCCATCGTGCTGTACGACTCCAAATTTTGGAAACGCTTGTTTAACTTTGAACTGCTCGTCGAAGAAGGGGCCATCAGCCCTGAAGATTTAACACTGTTCCAATACGCCGACACCCCCGAAGAAGCCTGGCAAATTTTTAAAGACTTCTACCAGCTCAAAGACTGAGCGCTACCGGTCTGCAAACGTATCACGCCCCAGCAGCCAGGGCAGGCGTGATGCGACCCCCACCATGGCCCCCACCCCCCAAAACAGGGCCGACACCCCCAGCACCGCCCCCAGGCTCCGCATCCTCGGCTTCGTGCGCGACTTCGTGATCGCCCGCGCCTTCGGCGCCGGCATGGCGACCGACGCCTTCTTCGTCGCCTTCCGCCTGCCCAACCTGCTGCGGCGCATGTTTGCCGAAGGCGCGTTCTCGCAGGCCTTCGTGCCCATCCTCGCCGAATACAAGAACCGCCAGGGCGAAGAGGCCACGCACACGCTGGTCAACCGCGTGGCGACGCTGCTCGGGCTGGTGGTGGCGGTGGTCGCGGCGCTGGGGGCGCTGGCGGCACCGCTGATCATTTATGTATCGGCGCCGGGCTTCTCGGGCGACCCGGGCAAGTTCGAACTCACCGTCGAACTCACCCGCATCACCTTCCCGTACATCTTCTTCATGTCGCTGGTGGCGCTGGCCGGCGGCGTGCTCAACACCTGGAGCCGGTTCGCGATTCCGGCGTTCACCCCGGTGCTGCTCAACCTCGCCTTCATCGGCATGGCGCTGTTCGCGGTGCCGTACTTCGACCCGCCGGTGCTGGCGCTGGCGTGGGCGGTGTTCCTGGGCGGGCTGCTGCAGCTCGCGCTGCAGATCCGCCCGCTGCTGAAGATCGGCATGCTGCCGCGCTTCGACCTCAACCTGTCCGACCCCGGCGTGCGCCGCGTCATGAAGCTGATGGCGCCGGCGATCCTGGGCGTGTCGGTGAGCCAGATCTCGCTGCTGATCAACACCATCTTCGCGTCCTTCCTGGAGAGCGGCAGCGTGTCGTGGCTGTATTACGCCGACCGCCTGATGGAGTTCCCAGCCGGCCTGCTCGGCGTGGCGCTGGGCACGATCCTGCTGCCGAGCCTGTCCCGGCTGCACGCCGACGACAAGGCCGACGAGTTCTCGTCGCTACTCGACTGGGGCCTGCGCCTGACCCTGATGCTGACCCTGCCGGCGGCGCTCGGGCTGGCGCTGCTGGCGGTGCCGCTGGTGGCGACGCTGTTCAACTACGGGGCGTTTTCCGCCATCGACGTGATGCACACGCGCAGCGCGCTGGTGGCCTACAGCGTGGGGCTGACCGGGCTGATCCTGGTGAAGGTGCTGGCGCCGGGCTTCTACGCGCGCCAGGACATCCGCACGCCGGTGAAGATCGCGATCATCACGCTGATCGCCACGCAGTTGATGAACCTCGCCTTCATCCTGCCGCTGCGCCATGCGGGGCTGGCGCTGTCGATCGGGCTGGCGTCGTGCCTCAACGCCGCGCTGCTGTACCGCGGGCTGCGCAAGCGCCAGGTGTATATGCCGCAGCCGGGCTGGGGCGTGTTTGCGCTGAAGCTGCTGGCGGCGCTGGCGGCGATGGGCGGCGTGCTGTGGTTCGCAAGCGGGCCGGCGGCGCTGTGGACCGAGATCGGCGGGCTGGAGCGCGCCGGGCGGTTGGCCGTGGTGGTGGTCGCGGGGGCGGTGGCGTATTTCGCGACGCTGTTTGCGCTGGGTTTCCGGCTGCGCGACTTCCGCCGGCGCGGGACGAGCTGATCGGCTCAAGCCACCGGCGGCAGCGGGATCTGATCACTGCGCTGCGCCCCCGCCGTGAACGCGCGACAGTCTTCCAGGAAACGCCGCATCGCCGCGCTGTGATACTTGCCGCGGTGCCACACGAAGCTGAAGCGCCGACGCAGGTCCAATTCCGGGGTCTCGAGCGCCACCAGGCTGCCGCGACGAAAGGCATCGCGCAGCGCAAGCCGCGACAGGCAGCCCAGCCCCAGGCCGCTCTCCACGGCGCGCTTCACCGCCTCGGTGTGCTCGAGCTCGAGCCGCGGCACAACGCCGCCCGGCCAGTGGCGCAGCGCGGCATCGAAGGTCGCGCGCGTGCCCGAGCCGCGTTCGCGCAGGATCCAGGGCTGGCTTGCGATCTCGGCAAAGGCGACGCTGCCGCGCCCGGCAAGGGGATGACTCGGCGCGCAGAACACGACGAGCTCGTCCTCGACCCAGGTTTCGACCTCGAGCTCGGGATCGACCACCTGCCCTTCCACCAGGCCAAGGTCGATCTCGTGATGCAGCAGCATGCCGGCAATGGTGGCGGTGTTATGCACCTGCAGGCGCACCCGGCTCTCGGGATGGGCTTGCAGGTAATTCGACACGATCAGCGGCAGCAGGTAATTGCCGATGGTGAGCGTCGCGCCCACGCGCAGGCTGCCCAGCCCGCGCTCGCCACGCAGCAGGGCTTCGATCTCGGCGGCGCGATCGAGCAGTTCCACCGCGTGCGGCAGCAGCAGGCTGCCCTGGTCGTTGAGGCGCAGGCGCTTGCCGTTGCGATCGAAGAGCTGCTGGTCGAACTGGTTCTCGAGTTCGGCCAAAGCCGCGCTGGCCGCGGACTGCGACAGCGCCAAGGCCTCCGCGGCGCGCGACACGTTCTCGCTGCGCGCGATCTCGACGAAGACCTCCATCTGGCGAAGGGTGAATCGCATATCTATCTAGTAGCTAAGCAATAGAAACATTATCCATTTTAGCGCTAACTGAGAATGGCTAGACTGTGTCCATCGTCAAATAACCCTTAACCGGGCCGACTCCGGCAGAGACCCAAACCATGAGCAACCTCGTCACCGAACGCGTCCTCAGCGTCCATCACTGGAACGACTCCCTGTTCAGCTTCCGCACCACCCGCGACCCGGGGCTGCGCTTCGAGAACGGGCAGTTCGTGATGATCGGGCTCGACGTCAACGGCAAGCCGCTGACGCGCGCATACAGCATCGCCAGCCCCAACTACGAGGAACACCTGGAGTTCTTCAGCATCAAGGTCCCCGACGGCCCGCTCACCTCGCGCTTGCAGCACCTGCGCGAGGGCGACCCGATCGTGGTGAGCAAGAAGCCCACCGGCACGCTGGTGCTGCACGACCTCAACCCGGGCAAGCGCCTCTACCTGCTCGCCACCGGCACCGGCCTGGCGCCCTTCCTCAGCGTGATCCAGGACCCGCAGACCTACGAGCGCTTCGAGAAGGTGGTGCTGGTGCACGGCGTGCGCTTCGCGTCCGAACTGGCCTACACCGACTTCATCACCCGCGTGCTGCCGCAGAACGAGTTCTTCGGCGAGCAGGTGCGCGAACAGCTCATCTACTACCCCACCGTGACCCGCGAGCCCTTCCGCAACACCGGCCGCATCACCCACGTGATCGAATCCGGCCGCCTGTTTGCCGACATCGGCCTGCCCCAGCTCGACCCGGCGCACGACCGGGTGATGATCTGCGGCAGCCAGGCGATGAACAAGGACTGCTGCGACCTGCTCGACGCGCATGGCTTCACGATGTCGCCGCGCATCGGCGTGGCGGGCGACTACGTGATCGAGCGCGCGTTCGTGGAAAAGTGAGCGCAGCCGATTGATTACAACGGCCGCGCAGGGATGGCACGGCCGTCAAACTTTTTCCGCATGCGGGGCTCGAAGTTGCTCCGACCCCCTCCTTTCCTGTGGAGCCCCGCATGTCTTCTTCCCTCTACGACATCGAAGTCGAACGCCTCTCCGGCGGCACCACCACGCTCGGCGAATACGCGGGCAAGGTGCTGCTGATCGTCAACACCGCCAGCCAGTGCGGCCTCACCCCGCACTACGCCGGCCTGGAGAAGCTGCACCAGACCTACAAGGACCGCGGCCTCGCGGTGCTGGGCTTTCCGTGCAACCAGTTCGGCGCGCAGGAGCCGGGCAGCGCGGAGGAGATCGGCGCCTTCTGCACCAAGAACTACGGCGTGAGCTTTCCGATGTTCGCCAAGATCGAGGTCAACGGCGACGGCGCCCATCCGCTGTACAAGTACCTCAAGCAGCACGCCAAGGGCATCCTCGGCACCGAGGCGATCAAGTGGAACTTCACCAAGTTCCTGGTCGGCCGCGACGGCCAGCAGATCGAGCGCTACGCGCCCACGACCACGCCGGAGGAACTGGTGAAGGATATCGAGGGGATGCTGTAGCGAAGGAGGCTGTGACCGGGGGCGCGCAGCGCCAGTGCCGACACAAGCAGCGCGCACCCCCGCAGCGCTTCAAGGCGTCACAAGTTCAACCGCGGGGAAGTACTGCCGGTACTTGCGCGGATCGCGCGTCAGTATCGGCCAGCCTTCCACTGCGGCATGCGCGCCGATGAAAAAATCGGCCAGCACGTTGCTCCGCTGGCCGCCGTTTCGGCGATAGGCGACGAAGGCCTTGCCGGCGAGAAAGAGCGCCGGCCCGGGGATCTCGACAACTTCGATGCCGAAATCCGTGACTGCGTCATCCAGCGCCTCGACGGTCGAGAAGGTCAAGGAAAGCTCGGCGTAGATGATTGGATTGATCGCAAGCCGATGCACTTGCGACTGCCGACGCAGCATGTCGATGGACCAATCCGCCCACTGCGGGTCGTCTTCCAGCACATGGATCAGCACATTGGTGTCGACCAGCAGCATCAGTCGTCGCCACGCAGCAAGGCCATCAGGTCGTCCGTGCGCCACTTGACGTCGGCCTTGCCGCGCAGGCGTTCGAAGCGTTGATTCTCGTCGCGTATCTCACCGGGGCGCGTCAGGACGACCTCGCCCTCGCGGTTGATGCGGAACTCGATCGCGCAGCCGGGCTCGAGATGCAGCGCGTCGCGGATGTGCTTGGGGATCGTCACCTGCCCCTTGCTCGTCAGTGTGGTGTGCATGTCGATCCTCTCCTTCCTGTATTTCTTACATGTCGTCGCAGCGTAATACCCCATTCCGCTAGCCGCAAGCGCCATGCGTGCCTGCCGCTGCCCACTCGGGTAGACTCCGGCCTTTTCCGCCCCACCGAACACCGCCAACGAGGTACCCGTAGTGGCCCAATACGTCATGTCGATGCTGCGCGTGAGCAAGATCGTTCCGCCCAAGCGTCAGATCATCAAGGACATCTCCCTCTCCTTCTTCCCCGGCGCCAAGATCGGCCTGCTCGGCCTCAACGGCTCAGGCAAGTCCACCGTGCTGCGCATCATGGCCGGCGTGGACAAGGAATACGACGGCGAGGTGCAGTGGCTCGCCGGCCAGCGCATCGGCTATCTGCCGCAGGAACCCGAACTCGACCCGGCCAAGACCGTGAAGGAAGAAGTCGAATCCGCGCTCGGCGAGATCATGGAAGCGCGCGAGAAGCTGGAAGCGGTGTACGCCGCCTACGCCGAGCCCGACGCCGACTTCGACAAGCTCGCCGAGGAGCAGGCGAAGTACGAGAACATCCTTTCTACGGCCGGCAGCGACGTCGAGACCCAGATGGAGATCGCCGCCGACGCGCTGCGCCTGCCGCCGTGGGACGCCGTGATCGGCAAGCTCTCCGGTGGCGAGAAGCGCCGCGTCGCGCTGTGCAAGCTGCTGCTGTCCAAGCCCGACATGCTGCTGCTCGACGAACCGACCAACCACCTCGACGCCGAATCGGTCGAGTGGCTGGAACAGTTCCTCACCCGCTTCCCCGGCACCGTGGTGGCCGTCACCCACGACCGCTACTTCCTCGACAACGCCGCCGAGTGGATCCGTGATGGAGCGCCTGCTCGACGAAGTCAGCTTCGACGCCGCACACCGCTCGGGCCAGACGGTCACCGTGGACGCCGCCTATGTCGATGCGCGGCTGCAGGCCCTGAGCCAGGACGAAGACCTGTCGCGCTACATCCTCTGACGCAAACGACCCGGGATTTTGTTGCCCCGGGCCTGGGTCGTTGGATCGGGCAAGATCGGTAATTGCCTCAGGTGTTACTTTCATTGGCGTGTCTAACTGCTTTCTGCATAACGGTTTTTACTGTTCGCAGACTTGCAGACTCGCGCCTAAGTCCTTGATTTCATTGCAAGAAGATGTTGCAAGCCCCCTTGTTGAACAGGCTTTTCCTGCTACAGTGCAAAAAAGTGCAATTTAGTGGTGAAAAGTGCCGTCCGCCTCCGCGTTGGGGGTTTGTGCCGGGTTTATCGAACAGCAAGGGGTTGGGACCGTGTTTCAAGGGGCTTCTTCGCTCAGTCTGGATGCGAAGGGTCGGCTTTCTGTGCCGACCCGGCATCGTGACGTCCTGAGCGCGACCGCCTCCGGCATGCTCACCATCACCCGGCACCCGCACGGCTGCCTGATGGTGTTCCCGCGCCCCGAGTGGGAAAAATTCCGCGAGCGCATTGCGCAGCTGCCCATGTCGGCACAAGGCTGGAAGCGCATCTTCATGGGCTATGCGATGGATGTGGACATGGATGCCACGGGCCGGGTGCTGGTCTCTCCTGAGCTGCGCCAGGCCGCCAGCATCACCAAGGAGGCCATTCTGCTGGGCATGGGCAACCACCTGGAGCTGTGGGACAAGGCCGCCTATGAGGCCCAGGAAGCCAAGGCCATGCAGGACGCGATGCCCGATGTTTTCAGTGACTTTTCGTTCTGAGGGCGTACGGTGACCGGCCAGTCCTTACACACCACGGTGCTGCTCGAAGAAGCGGTCGACGCATTGCTGGGCGGCGCAGGCGATGCACCGGCCGGTACCTGGATCGACGCCACCTTTGGCAGGGGAGGGCATTCGCGGCGGATCCTCTCACGGCTCTCGCCGCAGGGGTGTCTGCTGGCGTTCGACAAGGACCCCGAAGCCATTCAAGAAGCAGCGCGCATCCCGGATGCGCGCTTTTCCATTCGGCACGAGGGATTTCGCCACCTGGCGGATTTACCGCCCGCCAGTGCCGCGGGTGTGCTTATGGATCTGGGCGTGAGTTCACCGCAGATCGACACCCCGGAGCGGGGTTTCAGTTTTCGTTTCGACGGTCCGCTGGACATGCGCATGGACACCACGCGCGGTCAAAGCGTGGCCGAGTGGTTGGCGGACGCCGAAGTAGGGCAGATTGCGGAGGTGATACGTGAATATGGTGAAGAACGGTTTGCTGGCCCCATTGCAAAGGCGATTGTTGCTCGGCGGCAGGAAAGGGGGCCTCTCGCAACCACTGCAGAACTGGCCGATCTCGTGGCTGGCACGGTCAAAACCCGCGAGCAGGGCCAGAACCCTGCAACGCGCACATTTCAGGCTCTTCGGATTTTCATCAACGCCGAACTTGAAGAGTTGCAACAGGCGCTAGAAGCCAGCCTGCAGGTGCTGCAGCCAGGCGGGCGCTTGGTGGTCATCAGCTTCCATTCGCTGGAAGACCGCATCGTCAAACAGTTCATCGCCTTGCATTCCAAAGAGGTGTTCGACCGCCGTGCTCCATTTGCCGTGCCCCAGCCCATGCGGCTCAGGGCGCTCGATCGCATCAAACCGGGCGCAGCGGAGGTTGCGGCCAATCCGCGCGCGCGCAGTGCGGTCATGCGCGTGGCTGAGCGTACCGAGGTCTGAGCCATGGCACGCCTGAATCTTCTGCTTTTTGCCTTGGTCATGGGCAGTGCCCTGTACCTGGTGCACACGCAGTACGAGTCGCGCCTGCTTTACACCGCGCTGGACCGTGCGGTCGCCGAAGCGCGCCGCCTGGAAACCGAGCAACATCGACTCGAGGTGGAAAAGCGGGCCCAGGCCACGCCACTGCGCGTGGAAACCCTGGCGCGAGCCAAGCTGCAGATGCGCACTGCCACGCCAGCCATCACCCAGTACGTGCCGGACCCGCTGCCTGGCGCGGTCGCATCGAAGGTGCGTCCATGAGCCGCAGTGTGCTCTACACCTCCAGCCCCCTGCTGGCCAGTAAGACGCCGGTATGGCGCAGTAAATTCATCGTGGCGATGATTGCGCTGGGTTTTGTCGGCCTGGGTGCCCGTGCCGCCTATGTGCAGGTGGTGGGCAATGACTTCTTTCAGCGCCAGGGCGAGGTGCGCTTTGCGCGCACCCTGGAGTTACCGGCCAACCGGGGCCGTATTCTCGATCGCAATGGCCTGATCCTGGCGTCCAGCGTGCCCGCAGCCAGCATCTGGGCCATCCCCGAGGATGTGGACCAAGACAAGCCCGAAGTGCGGGCCAAGCTCAAGGAGCTAGCGCGCCTGATGGGTATGCCGCTGGTCGAACTGCAGCGCAAACTGGCCGACGAGGACAAGACTTTCGTCTGGATTCGGCGCCAGCTGGACTGGGATGTAGGGCAGCAAATTGCTGCGCTGGCGATTCCCGGCATTTACCAACGCAAAGAATACAAGCGCCAGTACCCTGAAGGTGAGTCCGCAGCCCATGTGGTGGGGTTCACCAATGTGGAAGACAAGGGTCAGGAGGGCATGGAGCTGGCGTTCAACGATCTGCTGGCCGGGCGTGCCGGGTCGCGCCGCGTCATCAAAGACCGCATGGGTCGGGTGGTCGAGGGGGTGGGCGAGGTAGTGCCGCCGATGGACGGGCGCGACATGCAGCTGTCCATCGACAGCAAAGTGCAGTTTTTTGCCTACCAGAAGCTGCGCGACCAGGTCATCGCACACAAGGCCAAGGCCGGTAGCGTGGTGGTGCTCGACGCCGTCACGGGCGAAGTGCTGGCGCTGGCCAACTATCCCAGCTATTCGCCCGACAAGCGGCAGAACCTCACGGGCGAGCAGTTGCGCAACCGCGCCATCACCGATACCTTCGAGCCTGGCTCGACCATGAAGCCCTTCACGATCGGGCTGGCGCTCGATAGCGGCCGTGTCAAGCCTGGCACGCTGGTGGACACCACACCTGGGCGCCTGACCATCACCGGCTC
>JAANMX010003808.1_pt1 | contig 12746 bp, 12 predicted proteins | sample 7279681 | NCBI WGS metagenome assembly JAANMX01 (sample SAMN14094542, study PRJNA606508) | bioreactor metagenome | isolation source: A lab-scale SPAN reactor treating ammonium-rich wastewater day 351 | place: Ireland: Galway | collected 2018-01-01
ATGGACGACCCCGACTTCAACGACGGCCGCTACTCCGAGGCCGGGGTGGTGCCCCGGCTCGGCCTGCGGACCGCGCGGATGATGGCCCACATCACCTACCTGAGCGAGGACGCGTTCAGCGAGAAATTCGGACGCACCCCGCACCCGGAGCGGAACGAGCCCGGCTTCGGCATCGACTTCGCCGTCGAGAGCTACCTCGACCACCAGGGTCGCGTCTTCCTGGAGCGGTTCGACGCGCTGTCGTACCTGTACCTGTCGCGGGTGATGGACTACTTCGACCCGTTCAGCCGCCCGCACGCCACGGACGCCGTCGCCGCCTGTCCGGTGAAGTTCCTGGTGATGTCGTTCGACACCGACTGGCGGTTCAGCACCGAGCACTCGCGCCGGATCGTCAAGCACCTGGAGCATGCCCGGCAACCGGTCACCTTCCGGGACATCCCGGCCAGCTGGGGCCACGACTCGTTCCTGCTGCCGGTCGAGCGCTACCACGACACGCTGCGCGGCTGGTTCGACCGCGCCTTCCGGGAGGGTTTGCGATGACCCCGCGTCCGATCACCCTGCGTCCCGATCTCGACCTGATCGCCCACCTCGTCCCCGGATCCTCCCGGGTGCTCGACCTGGGCTGCGGCGACGGCGCGTTGCTGCATCACCTGATGGCCGAGCACGACTGCACCGGCACCGGGGTGGAGATCGATCCCGAGAAGGTGCTCGCCGCGATCGCCGCCGGCGTCCCGGTGATGGAGCTCGACCTGGACGCCGACCTGCAACTGTTCGCCGCGGCGTCCTACGACACGGTGGTGCTGTCCCGCACCATCCAGACCATTCGCCGTCCCGAACTGGTGCTCCGCGAGATGGCCCGGATCGGCAGCCGGCTGATCGTGTCGGCGCCCAACTTCGGCCTGCTGCAGCACCGGCTGATGCTGCTCAGCGGCCGGATGCCGATGTCCCGCGAGCTGCCCTACTCCTGGTACGACACGCCCAACCTGCGGTTCACCACCCTGGTCGACCTGGAGGACCTGTTCGCCAAACTGGGCCTGGTCATCGATCAGCGGATAAACCTGTCGATCGCCGGCGAGCCGGTGGGCAAGGGCTTCCGGGCCGCGAACCTGCGCGCCGGCGCCGCGGTCTACGTGCTCAGCCAGGGTTGAGGAGCGGGAGGAGGTGTCCGTTGTGAAGCGTGGTCTGGCGATCGACAACCTGGGCCGCGCCCCCGTCCCGGAATGGGAGGAGGTCGCCCGCGCCGCCTGGCCGGGCCGGCTGCCCCGGCCGGCCGCGGCGGCCGCCGGCCGGATCTTCCTCCCGGTGACCGCGCTGAGCTTCCTGCTGCTGGTGCTGGCCGCCTGGCTGCGGCTGCCCTGGCTCGGCCTGTTCGCCTGGACGGCCGGCGCGGTCGTGGAGTGGCTGGCCACGCCCGCGGACACCGCGGTCACCCGGCTGCTCGACCTGACGGGCCTGCGCGCGCCGCTGCGCGCCCTGTTGCGCAGCCTTCCGGCGGCGGCCCTGGTCTTCGGCCTGGGCGATGCCGGTGCCGGGATCGGCTATGTGATCGCCGTGCTGTTCGTCCAGTCGGCGTGGGTGGTGCAGCCGGCCGTCGCCACCTGGTTGTCGCGCGGCGCGCCGCCGCTGCGCTACCTGCCGGGCGCCGATCGCCAGCCCCGCCCGTTCACGGCGCACGCCCGCAGCTACGCCCGCGCCGTCGGCACCCCGGGGGCGGCGGTCGCCCTCGAACTGGTGGCGCTGACCGCCGCCCTCGGGCTGGGCACCCGGCTGCTGGTGCCGGCGGTCGGCTACTCGGTGATCACGGCGGTGGTGCTGCTGGCCGTCGCGGCGCTGGCGGCGTCCGGCTGGGCGGCGCTGCGGGTGCGCCGGGCACAGCCCCGCTGGGGTGAGGAGTTGCTGGCCGGGCTGACCGCGCTGGAGCCGGTTTTCCTGGTCTACGTGTCGCTGGCCGCGCGCCAGTCGAGGTACATCGTGAACCAATGGCTGCCCGCCCTGGACGCGTTGCCGCAGGACGGCGTCCTGCTGGTGCGGGAGGCCAGCCAGCTGGCGCCGCTGGCGTCCACCCGGCACCCGGTGATCTACGCGGCCGACCAGAAGGACGTCGAGCGACTGACCCTGCCGTCGGTGCGGATCGCGTTCTATCTGGCCTACGGGGAACGCAACGGGCAGCTGCTGCGCGATCCGCGCCCCGCCCACGTGATGCTGCTGCACGGCGACTCCGACAAGGCCACCAGCGCCAACGGCCTGGCCCGGGCCTTCGACGAGGTGTGGGTGGCCGGCCCCGCGGCCGTGGAACGCTACCGGGCCGCCGGGGTGAAGCTGGCCGACGACCGGTTCGTCTTCATCGGACGCCCCCAGGTCGCCGGGCTGCCGGCCGGGCCGACCGGCCAGCAACCGCCCGTGGTGCTCTACGCGCCGACCTTCGAGGGCTACTACGACCAGACCGCGCACACCTCGCTGGACGTCATGGGCGTCGAGCTGGTCCGCCGGCTGGTGGCCGACGGACGGGTCCGGGTGTGGTTCCGGCCGCATCCGGCCAGCGGGGTGTCGCGTCCGTCGATGCTGGCGGCGATCGCCGAGATCGGCGACCTGCTCCGCGCCGCTCCCGGTGACCATCTGGTGGCCGCCGACCGCGCCCTCACCCTGCCCCAGTGCCTGGCCGCCGCCGACGTGCTGATCTCGGACATCTCCAGCGTCGCCTCCGACTTCCTGGCCACCGAACGGCCGATCATCACCTGCGACCCGGACGACCTTCCGGCCGACGACTTCATCGCCACCTATCCGACCCAGTCGGCCAGCTACCTGCTGCACCCGGGCCTGGCCGAACTCGACGCGGTGCTGGCCGCCGCGCTCGGCGACGATCCGCTGCGCGGGGCCCGTGCGGCGATGCGCCGGCGGGTGTTCTGCGAGCCGCCGGGGGGCCCGCAGGCGGCGTTCGCCGCGAACGTGGCCCGGCTGGCGGCGTCCGGCTGAGCGTCTCGGCACTCAGGCGAACCGGGTGCGCAGCTCCTGCTCCAGCTGCTCCAGGCTGAGGTGCTTGGTCTCGGGGACGATGAACAGGTAGAACAACAGCGCGAACACGTTGAACGCACCGAAGGCGGCGAACGTCCAGGCCGGGCCGAGGTAGGCGATCATCAGCGGGAACGCGAAGGTGACCACGGCGTTCATGATCCAGCCGGCGCCGACGGCGACGCCCTGGGCGGTGCCCCGGATGCGGGCCGGGAAGATCTCCGAGACCAGCACCCAGTTCACCGTACCGGACTGCTTGAAGAACACGAACAGGGTGACCAGGCCGAGCACCACCCAGGGCAGGTGCGCGGGCACGGTGGCGGCGATCGCGCCGGTCGCGTCGATGTGCGGCGCGATGCCGAAGCCGAAGACCAGGGCGAGGGAGAACAGGGCGATCACGATGCCGGTCTCCTGGTAGATGCCCACGTGGCGGCGGGCCAGCCGGCTCACCAGGTAGATGCCGATGCCGGCGCCGATGGTCGAGGCGAGGCCGGTGACCACGTTGAGGGTGATCGCGTCGGCCGAGGAGAACCCCGCCGCGACCAGCACCTTCGGCAGGTAGTACATGGCGGTGTTGATGCCGGTCAGCTGGTCGAAGATGCCCAGGAAGCAGCCGATCAGCAGGACGCGCCGCGTCCACCGCGCCGACCAGGCCTGGCGCAGCGTCCAGCGCGCCTGGCGGCCCTCCACCCGCTGCACCTCGACCATCTCGTCGATCTCGGCCGCGATGTCGTCGCGGGGTTCCACACGGATCCGCTTCAGCGCCCCGATGGCCTCGTGGTAGCGGTGCTTGGCGGCGTACCAGCGGCTGGATTCGGGCATCAGCCGCATGCCGATCCACAGCCCGATCGCGGGCAGGGTGCCCAGCACCAGCATGTAGCGCCAGGTGTCGCCGTTGCCGGCGGCGATGACCAGGCCCTGGATGTGCTGGCCGAGATCCCAGGGGATCCACTCGCCGGCCGGGAACCGGCCGGTGGGGTCGGACGACACCTGCACCTGCGGCCCGCCCCGCGAGGCCGACAGCATCGCGTTGGTGGAGTAGGCGAGCAGCTGGCCGAACACGATCATGAACTGGTCGACGGCCACCAGCGGGCCGCGGATCCGTTGCGGCGCGGACTCCGACAGGTACATCGGGACGCTGGAGGACGCCCCGCCCACCGCGAAGCCGAGGATGAACCGGAACACCGACAGGATCAGCACGCTGCCGGACAGCGCCGAACCCAGGGTGCCGACGATGAAGACGATGGCCAGCAGCAGGATGTTGTGCCGGCGTCCGTGCCGGTCGGCGAGGCGTCCGCCGACGATCGCGCCGACGGCCGCGCCGATGGCCAGGCAGCCGCCGACCAGGCCCTCGTCCAGCGGGGTGAGGGCGAGGCCGCCGCCGGCGTGCGGGAGGTACAGGTAGGGCAGCGCCCCGGCGATCACGCCGGTGTCGAAGCCGAACAGCAGCGAGCCGAGCGTGGCGACGGCGACCAGCAGGCCGATAGGACGTCGCTTCCCCGACGGCGGCGTGGACGCCACCAGCTCGGCGAGCTCCTCGGGACCGGGGTCCGGCGGAAGGATCGCTGATCGGGACGCTCGCTGCTCCATGGTTCCCCTCGACGTGCCGGCGCGGATTTTTCCGGCGTCAGCATAGGGGCGTCGCGCGCCCCGTCCGTCAGGCGGCCATCAGCTGCAACCGGGTCGGCGCGTACGCCTTCGCCCGGAGCGGCATCCCGGCCTCTCCGGGGGTCCTGTTCGCCTTCCTGGAGTTGCAGGTATGGCACGCGGCGACGGTGTTCGTCCAGGTGTTCCGTCCGCCCTTGGAGAGGGGCACGATGTGGTCGACGGTCGCGGCCCGCTCACCGCAGTAACCGCAGGTGTGGGCGTCCCGCTTCAGCACACCGCGCTTGGTCCAGCCCGGCGCGCGTCCGTACAGGAACGTGGTCTTCACGTACCGCACCAGCCGGAGCACCTCGGGCTGCGGGAACGGTCCGAAGACCAGGTCGGGATGGGCGGACTCGACCACGGCGACCTTGCGCAACAGCATGCCGATGGCGTGCTGCAACGAGACCGTGTGGAGGGCGGTGTTGTCGGTGTTGAGGACGAGGACGGCCATTCAGAGGCTCCTTCCCGCTGGCTGCGGGCAAAAAGAAACCGCCCCGCGCGGGCGCGGGACGGTGCCAACTCCAGGAACTGGTAGAGGGTTCTCGGTCACGCTCCCTATCTGCACGCCGACGACCCGGGCGAGTGGAACGCTCAGGCTGCTCATCGGGACTCCTAGGCCGAGGACGGTCCAAGAGTAACCCGCCGCGTCCAAACGACACCACGACACTCTGTCTGACATGGTGAGCGAATGGCTGTCCTCTTCCGTGGCGAGATCTGGGTGGACTACCGGTTCGCCTACCTCCAGCCCGACGACGACGATCCCCCCGACGACTTCGGTCTCGACGGACAACGGAATGGCCTGTGTGGCGCAGCGATTCCGGGGGTGTTGTCGCTGACCTTCGGCCTGCACACCGGATACGTACCGATCACGGTGGAGGCGCTCGAGACCCGACCCGAACTCGACACGCAGTGGGAGGAGATCGTCGAAGTGTCGTTCGCGGCGACACGGACCGACTACGTGCTGGCTCCGTTCGAGGACTTCTATCCGCTGATCCTGCCGTTTGCCGGTCAGTATCGGGTTCGGTTCAATGCCTCGGGTATGGACCGTGCCAACGACGCCGACTATCGCAAGAAGAGACGCCGCGCGCTGGACCGCTATCTCCTCCAGTTGTGGCCCGACGCCGAGGCCCAGCCGGACGCCATTCTGCGGCAGACCAGCGAGTCGGCTGCCTACTGGCACCGGGTCGCGCAGGGGCTGGAAAAGTGACCACATGGGGAGCGCACCCACGAGTCCCACAGCGCGTGCCCGCTCCGCGGCAACCAACGCGACCCGAGAGCGCCCAGCCACAAGCGGTCTCGACGAGCTCGACCAACGAAGGACCACTCGACCCGCGAGACGAGATCAGGCGTTGAGCGCCAGTGCCGCGACGATCCGGTCGGCCGGGCCGCCGAGGTTGAGCAGGTCGGTGAGTTCGGCGAACACGTCCGGTTTGGCGGGGGCGGTCGGCAGGCGCAGGTCGTCCAGTGTCACGCCGAGGGGGAGGTCGCGGCGCACCCGCACCACCTCGCGGGCGCCGGCGAGGTAGTCGATGCCGGCGGCCAGCCGGTTCGTCAGGGCGGGGGAGAGCCGCTTCTCGGACGCCGCCGCGAGCACGCCCTCCAGGTCGCCGTAGTCGGCGATCAGCCGCGACGCGGTCTTCTCGCCGATGCCGGCGACGCCGGGCAGGCCGTCCGAGGCGTCCCCGCGCAGCGTGGCGAAGTCGGCGTACCCGGCGCCGGTGATGCCGTAGCGGCCGCGCAGCACCTCGTCGGTGACCCGCTCGTGGTTGCGGACGCCCTTGACCACCGACAGCACCCGGATCTCCCGGGCGTCGTCCACGAGCTGGAACAGGTCCCGGTCGCCGGTCACCACGTCCACCGGCACGGACGCCGTCGAGGCCAGGGTGCCGATCACGTCGTCCGCCTCGTAGCCGTCCGCGCCCACCACGACGATGCCGAGGGCGTCCAGCACCGCCAGGATCAGCGGCACCTGCGGGCTCAGCTCGTCCGGCACCACCTCCAGCTCACCGGCCAGCACCCGGTGCGCCTTATAGCTGGGCACCAGCTCGACCCGCCACGCGGGACGCCAGGAGTTGTCCCAGCAGGCGGCGGCGTGGGTCGGCCGGTACTCGCTGATGAACCGGGCCATGAAGTCCAGCAGGCCGCGGACGGCGTTCACCGGCTGACCGTCCGGCGCCTTCAGCGACGTCGGGAGACCGAAGAATGCACGGAAGTACAGCGAGGCCGTGTCATAAAGTTGCAGAAACGGCGGGTTCACCCGCACATAGTGACACGATTGTCCCCATGGAGAGTACGGACCGCCAGATCCTCGCGCTGCTGTCCACCGACGGCCGGATGTCGTACACCGACATCGGCCGCGAGACCGGACTGTCGACCTCGGCGGCCCAGCAGCGGGTCCGCAGGCTGGAGCAGCGCGGCCTGATCACCGGCTATCGGGCCGAACTCAGCGCCGAGGCGCTCGGCCTGGCCCTGACGGCCTTCATCGCGCTGAACGGGACCGATCCGGCGACCGACGAACAGATCCCCGATCGGCTGGCCCACCTGCCCCACGTGGTGTCCTGCTTCTCCGTCGCCGGTGACGCCAGCTACATCCTGATGGTCCAGGTGGAGAGCCCCGCCGCGCTGGAGACGCTGCTGACCCAGATCCGGCTGGCGGCCGGGGCGTCCACCCACACCACGCTGGTGCTGTCCACCCCGTTCCGGGACCGCCCCGTCATCTGAGCGGCTTCGGACGGCTGGGTAGCATGCCCAGCGTGACCGATCGCCTCCGCGCCCTGCCGTGGTGGCTACGCACTTCGCTGGCGGTGGCGGCCGGCGCCGCGGCGTCGACCGGATTCGCGCCGCTCGGCTGGTGGCCGATCCTGATCCTGGCGGTGGCCGGGCTCAGCCTGCTGAGCGTCACGGCGTCCGGCTGGTGGCATGCCGCCCTGGCCGGGTTCGGGTACGGGCTCGGCCTGTACCTGATCGCGGTGCGCTGGCTGAGCGCGATCTTCGTCGAGGCGATGCTCGGGCTGGCGGCGCTGGAGGCGGGCTTCCTGGCCGTGCTCGGCGTCCTGCTGTGGTGGGCCGGACGGTCCCGCGCCTGGCCGCTGCTGGCCGCCGGCTGCTGGCTGCTGGTGGAGTACCTGTTCTCGCATGTCCCGTTCGAGGGTTTCCCCTGGCTGCGGCTCGGCTACACCACCATCGACGCGCCGCTGGCCGGCCTGCTGCCGCTGGTCGGCGTCCCGGGGGCCGGCTTCGCCGTCGCCCTGGTCGCCCAGCTGCTGGCCTGGACGGCGATCGCCGGCGGCCCGCGCCGCCGCCTGGCGGGCCTGGCCGCGGCCGTCGCCGTGCTGCTCGGCGGGCTGGCCGGCCTGCTGGTCCCGGCCGGAGCCGAGCAGGGGACGGTGCGGGTCGGCTATGTGCAGGGCAACGCACCCGGCGGCGGCATCTACGGCCTCGGCGCGCCCCGCACCATCACCAACAACCATGTCGCCGAGACCCAGCGGCTGGCCGCACGGGTGGCGTCCGGGGAGCTGCCCCGGCCCGACTTCGTGGTGTGGCCCGAGAACGGCACCGACATGGATCCGCTCACCGACGGGCAGACCAATCGGGCGGTGTGGTCCGCGGTCGAGGCGATCGGCGTCCCGCTTGTCGTCGGCGGGCTCACCGACGGTCCCGGAGCCTACGAGCGGCAGACCACCACCATCGTCTGGTACCCGGGGACCGGCCCGGCCGCGACCTACCACAAGCGCAACCTGGTGCCGTTCGGCGAGTGGGTGCCGCTGCGCGGCCTCCTGGAGCCGCTGTTCCCGGTGGTGCGCTACGTGGGGGCCCAGTCGGTGCCGGGGGTCGGACCCGGCGTGCTGCCCGTCGATCTGTCCGGACGCACGGTGCGCCTCGGCACGCTGATCTGCTACGAGGTCGCCTTCGACGCCACCGTGCACGACACGGTGCTGGGCGGGGCCCAGGTCAACGTGGTGCAGAGCAGCAACGCCATGTACGTCGGCACGGCGCAGGTGGCCCAGCAGTTCGCGATCACCCGGGCCCGGGCGGCCGAGCTGCGCCGGGACGTCCTGGTGGTCACCACCACCGGCACCTCGGGCCTGATCCGTCCCGACGGCGGCGTGGCGTTCACCCTGCCCGAGTTCCAGGCGGCGTCCGGGGTGGTGGAGTTGCCGCTGCGCAGCGGCGCCACCCCCGCCGTGCTGTACTCGGGGGCCGTCGAGCTGGCCGGTGTCGCGCTCTCCCTGCTCGGACTCGGCTGGACGGGGTGGCGGTACCGCGGTCGCACCGGGCGGGTACGGCAGAATGGAAGCTCTGCATCGACCAAGGAGAAGCCGTGACCGATTGGGCAGAGCTGGGCAGGGTGCTCGTCATCATCCCGACCTACAACGAGGCCGAGAACATCGTCCCGATCGTGCAGCGGCTGCGTGCCGCGGTACCGGACGCCGACGTCCTGATCGCCGACGACAACTCGCCGGACGGCACCGGCCGGATCGCCGACGAGCTGGCGGCCGCCGACGACCACGTGCACGTCATGCACCGGGAGTCCAAGCAGGGCCTCGGGGCCACCTATGTGGCGGGCTTCGGCTGGGGGCTGGAGCGCGGCTACGGCGTCCTGGTCGAACACGACGCGGACGGCTCGCACCAGCCCGAGCAGCTGCCCAGCATGCTGCGGGCGCTGAAGCAGGCCGACATGGTGAAGGGCTCCCGCTGGGTGAAGGGCGGTTCGGTGAAGAACTGGCCCTGGCACCGGGAACTGCTGTCGCGCGGCGGGTCGCTGTGGTCACGCACCCTGCTCGGGCTGCCGATCAAGGACGTCACCGGCGGCTTCACCGCGTTCCGGGCGGACGCCCTGCGCGGCCTCGGCCTGGACGACATCGAGTCCGCCGGCTACGCCTTCCAGGTCGACCTGGCGCGCCGGGCGATCGCCCGCGGCTACCGGGTCGCCGAGGTGCCGATCGAGTTCATCGAACGCGAACGGGGCGATTCGAAGATGAGCGGACGGATCGTCGCCGAGGCGATGCTGCTGACCACCCGCTGGGGCATCGCCGCCCGCACCCGGCAGGTCAAGGAGTACCTCGGCCTGACCCGGAACAAGGCCGCGCAGCGGTCCGCCGAGAAGCGGGATCCGGTCCGGTGACCGCGCCGCAGCCACCCGTGCGCGGACGCCGCCCCTGGCTGGCGCCGCTGCTGCTGCTCTTCTTCCTGACCGTCCCGATCGTCGAGGTGTGGCTGCTGGTCGCCGTCGGCACCCGGATCGGGGTGCTGCCCACGATCGGGATCCTGATCGTCTCGGCCCTGCTCGGCACCTGGCTGATGCGCCGTGAGGGCGCCAAGGCCTGGCGGGCGCTGAACGAGGCCGTCAGCTCCGGACGGCTGCCCGGCGGCGAAGTGCTCGACCCGGTGCTCATCATGATCGGCGGCGTACTCGTGATGCTGCCGGGCTTCTTCACCGACATCATCGGGCTGATCTTCCTGCTGCCGTTCACCCGGCCGCTGGCCCGCGGCCTGCTGGCGCTGTTCATCGCGCGCCGGGCGGCCCGCTCGGGCATCGACCTGGACGTGATGCGCGCCAAGGTGCAGCCCAACACGGTGATCCGCGGCGAGACCGTACCGGACGGTCCGACCGCTCAGGCCGGCGAGCCGACGGCGGAGCCGCGGAAGCCGTCCGACCCGACCGTCATCAAGGGTGAGATCGAGCCGTAGCCGGTGTCGCGGGGTGTCAGTTGCCCCGGATCTCGTCGAGCCGCTCGGCGAGCAGCTCCTCCAGTTCTTCGATGGAACGCCGCTCGCGCAGCATGTCCCAGTGGGTGCGCGGTGGTTTCACGGCCTTGGCCTCGGGCTCGACGCCGTCGGAGCGCCGGGCGACCGCGCCACACCGGGGGCATTCCCACTCGGTGGGCAGGTCTGCCTCCTCGGCGAACGTGACGCTGAAGTGATGGCCCTTGGGACAGTCGAAGCCGATGTCCTGGCGGGCCGCGAACTCGACGCCGGCACCGTCGGCGAAGCTCTTCGATCCCAAACCGGAGCCGCGCAATGATCGCTCAGCCATAACCTCTCCCTTCGCCCGGGCGACCCAATGGTCGAACCCGGCCGGTTCCACGCTACCGGGTCACCCCAAGCCGCTCACAAGACCTTGGGTAACGCGTTTCCGGCCTCGATGATGCCCTTGCGCATGTCGACGCGGGTCAGCAAAAGCCCTCCGACAAGGAAGAAGAGCACCAGCGTCAGGATCGCCAGGCGGTAGGAGTGGCTGAACTGGAAGACCAGCGCGAAGCTCAGCGTGCCCAGCCAACTGGTGCCCCGCTCCATCGCCTGGTAGAAGCTGAAGTACTCCGATTCGCGGCCCTTCGGAACCAGCTGCGAGTACATCGAGCGGCTCAGCGCCTGGGTGCCGCCCATCACCAGGCCGATCGACGCGCCGAGGGCCAGCAGCGCCGGGAACACCCCGGCGGGCAGGAAGAACGCCACCGAGACCACCCCGAACCAGATCGCGATGCCGATCAGCACGGTCCGTTTCGCGCCCAGCCGGGCGGCCACGCGTCCGAACAGCAGGGCACCGCCGAACGCGACGAACTGGGTCACCAGGAAGGTGATCATCACGTTGGACGTCGACATGCCCAGCTCCAGCTGCGCGTACAGGCTGGACTGCCCGATCACGGTCTGGATGCCGTCGTTGTAGAACAGGTAGGCGACCAGGAACAGCATGGTCTGCGGGTAGCGCCGCAGATCGGCGAAGGTCGCGGCCAGCTGCCGCAGCGGGTTGCGCCGCTCGGCGGAGGAGTGGGTGACCTCCTCCAGCGCGCGCTGCGGCAGCGACCGCAACCCGAGCACCGGGATGATGGTGAACAGCCCCCACCACAGGCCGGCCGACAGCAGGCTGAGCCGGATCGCCATCCCGTAGCTGATCCCGAGCGACTCGTAGGCGGTCATCATCACCAGGTTGAGCGCGAGCAGCAGGCCGCCGCCCAGGTAGCCCAGCGCCCAGCCGCGGCTGGACACCCGGTCGCGGTCGTCGGGCGAGGCGATCCGCACCAGGATGCCGTCGTAGATCACCTGGGACGACCCGATGCACAGGTTGGCGACGATCATCAGCACCGCGCCGAGTTCCCAGTTGGTGCCGCTCAGCACGAACATGCCGGACGCCGCCGCGGCACCGACCCAGGCCAGGCCGCCGAGCCACCACTGCGGGTGCCGGGAGCGGTCGGCGATGACGCCGAAGAGCAGCAGCGCGATGGTGGTCAGGATGGTGGAGATGGTGACCAGGAAGGGGTGGACGGCGCCCGGCAGCACCCCGAAACCGAGCAGCGACACCGGGGTGTTGCAGGTCTCGCCGTCCGGCAGGTCGGGGCAGGCGGCATTGGTGGCCAGGCTGGTCAGATAGGGGCCCAGGATGACCGTGGCGGTGGTGGTCACGTAGGCGGAGTTGGCCCAGTCGTAGAAGTACCAGGCCCGCTGCTGCCTGGTGCTCTTGCGGCCCGTGCTCTTCCGGCCGGTGTTCGTCGGACCGGTGCTCGTCGGATCGGTATCGCCCATCAGTTCCCCTCCCACAGTCCCCACTCGGCCAGCACCTCGGCGAGCACCTCGATCCGGTCACTGACCAGGCCGTCCACGCCGGCCTCGATCAGGCGTTCCATCTCGGACCGCTCGTTGACGGTCCAGACGTGGACCGCCCGGCCGGCCGCGTGCGCCGTCCGGATCAGGCCGGGGGTGACCACCGGCACCCGATCGTGCCAGGCCCGGGCCGGGATCTGCAGGACGACACCGGGGGAGCGGGCGATCCGGCGTCCGAGCGGCACGTAGGCCTGCCAGGCGACCCCGATCGGGCCGGCCGCGGTCGCGACGCGCCCGCCGGTCAGGGCGCGGAAGGCCCGGATCCGCGCCGACGAGAAGGAACCCACGCACACCCGGTCGTGGGCATGGTGCGCGTCGAGGGCGCGGACCAGCGGCTCGATCGCGGACGCCACCTTCAGGTCGATGTTGAACCGGGCGTCCGGCAGCGTCTCCAGCAGCTCGTCGAAGGTGGGGATGGGGTCGATGCCCGCCACCCGCACGGTGCGCAGCTCGCTCCACGGCAGCCGCTCGGGGACGCCGGTGGCGTCCGT
>JAANMX010003810.1_pt1 | contig 12728 bp, 11 predicted proteins | sample 7279681 | NCBI WGS metagenome assembly JAANMX01 (sample SAMN14094542, study PRJNA606508) | bioreactor metagenome | isolation source: A lab-scale SPAN reactor treating ammonium-rich wastewater day 351 | place: Ireland: Galway | collected 2018-01-01
GTGGGTGGCGCACACCAGCGAGATGTCGACCGGAATCGACTTCACCCCGCCCACCGGCGTCACGCTGCGCTCCTGCAGCACGCGCAAGAGCCGGGTCTGCATGGCCAGCGGCATGTCGCCGATCTCGTCCAGGAACAACGTGCCGCCGTGGGCCTGCTGCACCTTGCCGACCGCGCCCTCGCGGCGCGCGCCGGTGAACGCGCCGCCGACATAGCCGAACAGCTCCGATTCGATCAGGTTCTCGGGGATCGCCGCACAGTTGAGCGGCACGAAGGGCCCGTCGGCGCGGCTCGAGGCGTTGTGGAAGGCGCGCGCGAAGAGTTCCTTGCCCACGCCCGATTCGCCCTGGATCAGCAAGGGGATGTTCTTGCCGCCGATGCGCTTGGCGCGCTCGATCGCGCGGTGCAGCTTGTCGTCGCCGGTATCGAGCTGATCGAGCGTGAGGCGGTCGCCACTGCCCGCGTCGGCCTGCCGCACGGGCTCGGCGGCGGGCCGGCGCGTTTCCTCAGCGTCGCCCACCCCGGCACCAACTCCGGCGCCCGCGAGCGCGAGCGGGCGCATGCCGCGCACCTGCACGTAGATCTCGCCCCCGCTCTTGGTGCCCAGGCGCACCAGGTCGCCGGCGCCCGCCTGAGCACGGTCGAGGATGGTGCCGAAGCCGAGCTTGAACAGATCGCCGAAGCTCGCCGTACCCGCCTCGCCCGTCTGGCGCACGAGCCACTCGCGCGCGCCGCGGTTGGCGCCGAGGATGGCGCCGTCGGGCCCGAGGGCGATCAGCGCCTCCTGCAGGCTGCCGACATACTCCGGCCGGGTGTGGAAGGCGAACACGATGTGCTTGCTGAACTCGGTCTCGAACAGCCGCTTCTCGACCAGTTGCACCGACAACCGTACCAGGCCCATCGTGTGGCGCTGCGGGTTGCGGTAGTCGCCCGAAATGTCGAACACGCCGGCGAGCTCGCCCTGCGGATCGAAGATCGGCGACGAGCAGCAGCTCAGGAAGACGTTACGGTCGAGATAGTGCTCGGAGCCGAAGACCTCGACCGGCGCGCGCTCGAGCAGGGCGGTGCCGATGCCGTTGGTGCCCAGGCTGGCCTCGTCCCAGCGCGCGCCCGGTTGCAGCGCGACACGTTGCGCGCGGTCCACGAAAGCCGGATCGCCCAGACTGTGGATGATCATGCCGTCGAGGTCGGCGAGGATCACCATGCTGCCCGATGCGCGGATCTGGTCGAACACGTGCTCCATCACGCCGCTCGCCAGATTCAGCAGGGTGCTGCTCTGGTTGCGCGATTCCTCGAGCTGACCGCGGCCGGCCACATCCACCGCACGCGTCGTGCGCGGGTCCAGCCCCGAATCACGACAGCGCGACCACGAGCGCAGGATCAGCGGAGAAACATCATCCTCGGGCAACACACCGCGGCTGAAAAACTCCTCACGCGCAATGGCAACACGGTCCTCGCGCGCCTGCTTCAACTGCGGCACAACGTTCATATCGTCTTCCTCCTCGTGCTCCCCGGAATCGTCGTCCGGAAATGCAGTTTTATGGTTATGTTCAAAAAAGTAGCACCTGCCCAACATTGACGCAAATGCATCGGCGCGGCACGGACCGCGGACCGCCGGGATTGCCGTGCAACGGGCGCCACGCGCCCCTGCACACGACTGGCACAAGGTTTGCCTGACAGAAGGGCTTGCGCCGTTTCAGCGCAGCCGCCCATCCGCGCACCGCGCGCCGGCGCACAGAGCCATCCATCGAGGAGGTGCCCATCATGCTTGCTGACTCCCTGCCCACCGACTCCATCCTGCGTCGTCACTTCGAGCAGCTCGCATCGGTCGCCGGATTGCCGCAACCCCCGCAGGATTCGGTACTGCTTCGCCACTACCGGCAGTTGCTCGACGCCCGCCTCGACCAGGCGCCAGCCACCGAGCGCCCCAGCGCCAGAACCGCCGCCCCGGAGGCGACGGTGACTCCCCAGGCGAAGGTGAGCCCTGCACCGCTACCCGCAGCCGCGCCCGAAGCGCCGCCAGTGATGCGCAGCCAGCCCACTGGAGCAGCGCGCGACGCCGCGTCGATACCTGATCGCAACCCGCCACCCGCCGCACCCACGAGCTGGTTCAGCCGTCTGCTGGCGCGAGTGTTTGGCAAATGAGTTTGGCAAATGCGTCTCGAAAATGACTTCCGCAACTGACTTCCGTAACTGATTCGACAACCGAATTCGCCAACGGACTCACCCCGCTATCTCCGCGCGCCGACCCACCCAGGAACACCCCAAGATGGCCGACACCACGACCGCCCCGGACACCCCAGTGCGTCGCAAAACCCGCGCCACGCAGCGCGGACGACAACTCGAGCCCGCCGCGCTCGCCGACATCGAAGCCCTGCTCGCCGGCCGCCCGCGCGCACGCGACAGCCTGATCGAGCACCTGCACGCGATCCAGGACACCTGGGGCCATCTCGCCCTGCGTCACCTGCGCGCGCTCGCGCACTGGATGAACCTGCCGATGGCCGCGGTGTATGAGACCGCCACCTTCTATGCGCACTTCGACATCGTGCGCGACGGGGAAATTCCGCCGCCTGCGGTGACCATTCGGGTGTGCGATTCGCTGTCGTGCGAGCTCGCCGGCGCGCGCGCACTGCACGCCGCGCTCGCGGCCGAGGTCGACCCGGCGGACATCCGCGTGCTGCGTGCGCCGTGCATGGGCCGCTGCGAAAGCGCGCCGGTAGTCGAGGTCGGTCACCGCCACCTCGGCCATGCCACGCCGGCCGCGGTGCGCACGCTGCTCGACGGCGGCGACCTGCATCCGGCGCCGATCACCTGGCAGCGACTCGACGCCTACCGCGCCGAGGGCGGCTACGCGCTGCTGCAGTCCGTGCGCGCCGGCCGGGTCTCGGTCGAGCAGCTCAGCCAGGTGCTGCAGGACGCCGGCCTGCGCGGCCTGGGCGGCGCGGGCTTCCCGACCTTCAAGAAGTGGAGCTTCGTGCGCGCCGAACCAGCGCCACGCTACATGGTGATCAACGCCGACGAGGGCGAGCCCGGCACCTTCAAGGACCGCCACTATCTGGAACAGGCCCCGCACCGCTTCCTCGAAGGCGCGCTCGTCAGCGCGTGGGCGGTGGACGCCGCAGCGCTCTACATCTATCTGCGCGACGAATACCCCGGCCTGCACGCCGTGCTGCGTGAAGCCATCGCCGAGGTCGAGGCCGCCGGCCTCGCCGCGCCCGGCTACATCGTGCTGCGTCGCGGCGCCGGCGCCTACATCTGCGGCGAGGAATCGGCGCTGATCGAGTCGCTCGAAGGCAAGCCGGGCAAGCCGCGCCATCGGCCGCCCTTCGTTGCGCAAAAAGGGCTCTTCGACCGCCCGACGCTGGTGAACAACGTCGAGACGGTCTATTGGATCCCGCTGCTGTGGCAGCGCGGCGCCGACTGGTTCGCCAGCCAGGGCCGCCACGGCCGCAAGGGCCTGCGCAGCTTCTCGGTGTCCGGCCGGGTGTCCAAGCCCGGCGTGCATCTGGCCCCAGGCGGCATCACCTTGCAGGAACTGCTGGATGAATACTGCGGCGGCATGGCGGACGGCCACCGCCTGCTCGCCTATCTGCCCGGCGGCGCCTCGGGCGGAATCCTGCCCGCGCGCAAGGCCGACCTCCCGCTCGACTTCGACACCCTGCAGCCTGAGGGCTGCTTCATCGGCTCGGCCGCGGTGGTGGTGATCTCCGACCAGGATGACCTGCGCGCGGTGGCAAAGAACCTGATGGCCTTCTTCGCCGACGAGTCCTGCGGCCAATGCACGCCCTGCCGCGTCGGCACCGAGAAGATGCTCGGCCTGCTCGAACGCGACGAATGGGACGCCGACCAGCTCCAGCGCCTCGCCCAGGTCATGCAGGACGCCTCGATCTGCGGCCTCGGCCAGGCCGCGCCCAACCCGGTCACCAGCCTGCTGCGCTTCTTCCCGGCCGAACTGGCGAAACAGGGCATCACCCTGCGCCCGGGCGCAGCGAACACGGAATCCGCCTCATGAGCATGCTTACCTCCGCGCCCGCCGCATCTCCATCCCCCTCATCCTCGGCTTCCTCCTTGACTGCATCGCCGGGCGCCTTCGAGATCACCCTCGATGGCGTCCGCGTGCAGGCTTTTTCGGGGGAGACGCTGTGGCAGGTCGCCAAGCGTGCCGGCGAACGCATCCCGCACCTGTGCTTCAAGGACGCCCCCGGCTACCGCGCCGACGGCAACTGCCGCGCCTGCATGGTCGAGATCGAGGGCGAACGCACGCTCGCCGCAAGCTGCATCCGCCCGGCCACCCCCGGCATGGTGGTCAGGAGCGCCAGTTCCGAGCGCGTGCGCGCCGCGCGCGAAGGCGTCATGGAACTGCTGCTCGCCGACCAGCCCGCGCGCACAGACAGCCCCGACCGTTCCAGCCATTTCTGGGAGATGGTCGACCTGATGGCGCTCGACATCGACGCCCCCGACGCGCAGCACACCCGACTTCCGCAGCGCCGCGACGCCCCCACCCCGCCCGACACCTCGCACACCGCGATGCACGTCAACCTCGACGCCTGCATCGAGTGCAACCTGTGCGTGCGCGCCTGCCGCGAAGTGCAGGTGAACGACGTCATCGGCCTCGCCCACCGCGGAGCTGGCTCGAAGATCGTGTTCGACTTCGACGACCCGATGGGCGACAGCACATGCGTGGCCTGCGGCGAATGCGTGCAGGCCTGCCCCACCGGCGCGCTGATGCCCAGCCGCATCGTCGACGAGCACGGCCGCGGCGACTCGGCCTGCGCCGACCGCAAGGTGGATTCGGTGTGCCCCTACTGCGGCGTCGGCTGCCAGCTCACCTACCACGTCAAGGACGAAAAGATCGTCTTCGTCGAAGGCCGCAACGGCCCGTCGAACGAGAACCGCCTGTGCGTAAAGGGCCGCTTCGGCTTCGACTATCCCAACCACGTCGCGCGCCTCACCGTGCCGCTGATCCGCCGCGAGGGCGTGGCCAAGGGCCTGGACCCCAGCTTCGACCCCGCCAAGCCGCTCACCCACTTCCGGGTCGCAAGCTGGGACGAGGCGCTCGACCTTGCCGCCGCCGGCCTGCGCCGCCTGCGCGATGCGCACGGCCCCAATGCGCTCGCGGGTTTCGGCAGCGCAAAGTGCTCCAACGAAGAAGCCTGGCTGTTCCAGAAGCTGGTGCGCACCGGCTTCCACTCCAACCATGTCGACCACTGCACCCGGCTGTGCCACGCCAGCTCGGTCGCGGCGCTGATCGAATGCATCGGCTCAGGCGCGGTCACCGCGTCCTTCATGCAGGCGCAGCAGGCCGACGTCGTCATCCTCACCGGCTGCAACCCGACGGTGAATCACCCGGTCGCCGCCACCTACTTCAAGCAGGCGGCCAAGCGCGGCACCAAGCTCATCGTGCTCGACCCGCGCGGCATCACCATGGGCGCCTACGCCCATCGCATGGTGCGCTTCACCCCGGGCAGCGACGTGTCGCTGTTGAACGCCATGCTCAACGTCATCGTCACCGAACACCTCTACGACGAGGCCTACATCGCCGCCCACACCGAAGGCTTCGAGGCGCTCAAGGCCCATGTCGCGCCGATGACGCCCGAGGCCATGGCGCCCGCCTGCGGCGTCGCCCCCGACGAGATCCGCGACATCGCCCGCCTGTACGCCAAGGCGGAGCGCGCGATGATCTTCTGGGGCATGGGCATCTCGCAGCACACGCATGGCACCGACAACGCGCGCTGCCTGATCTCGCTCGCGCTCGCCACAGGCCAGATCGGCCGCCCCGGCACCGGCCTGCATCCGCTGCGCGGGCAGAACAACGTGCAGGGTGCGTCGGACGCCGGCCTCATCCCGATGGTCTTCCCCGACTACCAGCCGGTGGGCGACGCGCAGATCCGCGCCGCCTTCGAGGAGCTGTGGAACACGCCACCCGACCAACCGCTGGCCGACAAGCCCGGCCTCACCGTGGTCGAAATCGTGCACGCCATCCATGCCGGTACCATCCGCGGCATGTACATCCAGGGCGAAAACCCGGCGATGTCCGACCCCGACCTGGAGCACGCCCGCGGCGCGCTCGCCAAGCTCGAACACCTGGTCGTGCAGGACCTTTTCGTCACCGAAACCGCGCAGTTCGCCGACGTCATCCTGCCCGCCTCCGCCTGGACCGAAAAGGACGGCACCGTCACCAACACCAACCGCCAGGTGCAGATGGGCCGCGCCGCCGTGCCCCTGCCCGGCGACGCCCGCCCCGATTGGTGGATCATCCAGGAGATGGCACGCCGCCTCGGGCTGGACTGGCACTACACCCACCCGCGCGACGTGTTCGCCGAGATGAAGGGCGGCATGCACTCGCTCGACCACATCACCTGGGAGCGGCTGGAGGCCGAGGAATCCGTCACCTATCCCTGTCCCGCCGACGACGCCCCAGGCCTGGACGTGGTCTTCGGCGACCGCTTCCCCACCGCCAGCGGCCGCGCGCGCTTCCGCCCGACGGTGCCGCTGCCGCCCGACGAGCCGATCGACGACGCCTTCCCCACCGTGCTCATCACTGGCCGCCAGCTCGAGCACTGGCACACCGGCTCCATGACCCGCCGCGCCACCGTGCTCGACGCGCTGGAACCGGCCGCGGTGGCCACGCTCGCGCCCGGCGAACTCGCCCGCCTGGGACTCGAACCCGGCGCTGCACTGTCCATCGAGACCCGCCGCGGCAGGATCACGCTCGCCGCCCGCACCGACCCGCTGATGCCCGAAGGCATGGTCTTCGTGCCCTTCTGCTACGTGGAAGCGGCGGCCAACATGCTGACCAATCCGGCGCTCGACCCGTACGGCAAGATTCCCGAGTTCAAGTACGCGGCATGCAGACTGGGGGCGGGCGCTCCCGCGGCATAGTCCAAGGCCGGTCGGCCGCCCCTCGGCGCGACCGGCCTGCCATCACACCCGCCGCTGCACCACCACATTCGCTACATAGACCTGCAGCGCCTCGTCGTCCTGGTTCAACGTCGTGACGCGCACCTTGACGATGCCCTGCTCCGGCCGTGACTTCGACGGGCGGACATCGAGCACCTCGATCTCGAGACGCAACTCATCCCCAGGCCGCGCCGGCCGCGGCCAGCGCAGTTCCTCCAGGCCGGCGCCGACCACGCCGCCGGCCGGGCGGAACTCGCTGTCTACCAGCAGCCGCATGGTGACCGCCGCCGTGTGCCAGCCGCTGGCCGCGAGCCCGCGGAAGAGCGTTTCCTGCGCCGCCGCCTCGTCGAGGTGGAAGGGCTGCGGGTCGAATTCGGCCGCAAAGGACCGGATCGCGTCGAGTCCGAGCGTGCGGCGGCCCGAGCCGAATTTCTGGCCCACGGTCAGGTCGTCGAGATAGTGAGGCGGTGTCATCGTCCAGGCTCCTTTGCCAGGTGATCGTGTTGGTCTTGATTGAAGCCGCGGACGACGCGATCGCCGCGCGCAGGCGGGTCAGGCGGCGCGCGCCTGCAGCGGCTGCACCCGCGCCTCGCGGATGGGGAGATTGACCAGTGCGGCGGCGAGCGCGAGCACCATGTCCGCGTACCACATCCAAGTGAAGTCGCCGAGCTCGCTCAATGCAAGTCCGCCCAGCCAGGCACCGAGAAAGCCGCCGATCTGGTGCGACAGCAGGGTCAGCCCGAACAGCGTCGCCAGATAGCGCGTGCCGAACAGCTTGCCGACGATCGCCGCTGTCGGCGGCACCGTGGCCAGCCACGTGAAGCCCAGGCCGGCGGCGAACAGGTAGAAGGTCCATGCGGTGGGCGGCATCAGCAGGTACCAGGCGATCAGCAGCGCGCGCGAGCCATACATCAAGGCCAGCACGTGCTTGCTGCGGTAGCGCCCCACCCAGGCCCCGGCGAACAGGCTGCCGAACACGTTGGCCAGCCCGATGATGGCCAGCGAGGTGCTGGCCACCCCGGCAGGAAGGCCGCACAGGTCGACCTCGCCGGGCAGATGCGTGACCAGGAAGGCGATGTGAAAGCCGCAGGTGAAGAAGCCCGCGTGCAGCAGCAGGTAGCTCCGGTCCTTCAGCGCCGCGCGCACGGCCGGGCCAAGGCGCTGCTCGCCCCCCGCCGCCGGCGCTGCTGCGGTCGCGACACCGGGCGCCGCGAGCCGGCCGACCAGCGGCAGCGCAGCCAGCGCGGCCAGCGCCATCGCCCACATCGCGCCCATCCAGCCGATCGACTGGATCAGCTTCTGCAACAGCGGCGCGAACACGAACTGGCCGAACGAGCCGCCGGCGTTGATCACCCCCGACGCCGCACCGCGCGCATCGGCCGGCAGGCGCTGCGCCGCGGCACCGATCAGCACCGAGAAGCTGCCGATCCCCGAGCCCATCGAGGCCAGCAGGCCCAGGCTCACCGCGAGGCCGAAGCCGTCGTCGACGAAGGGCGTCAGCGCGCAACCCACTGCGAGCACCACCAGGCCCGCCACCAGCACCACCCGCACTCCGTAGCGGTCGGCGAGCGCGCCGGCAACGGGCTGGATCGCCCCCCAGCTGAGCTGACCGATCGCCAGCGCCAGGCTGACAGTGGCAACGCCCATGCCGGTCGCGCTGTTGAGCGGGCTGACGAACAGTCCGAACGACTGCCGCACGCCCATCGTGACCATCAGGATGCCGGCGGCGGCCAGGGTGACGACCAACACGTCGGGGCGGCGCAGGGTGTGGAACATGGCTCGAACTTCCGCTTTCAGACGAGCGCGATTGTGTCCGCCCGGGAACTCGCCGACAAACGATCTATACTGCGCCATGCAATAGTTTTTCTACACCATGAATCCTTACCCGCCCCTGAAGGCGCTTGTTGCCTTCGACGCCGCGATGCGCACCGGCAGTTTTTCTCTCGCTGCGGCAGAGCTCTTCGTCACCCCCGGTGCCGTCGGCCAGCAGATCCAGAAGCTGGAGGAATGGCTGGGCGTCGCGCTGTTCGTGCGCCAGGTCCGCCAGGTACAGCCGACCGAGGACGCGCTCGGCTACTGGAAGCGCATCCAGCCCGCGTTGGCGCAGATCGCCGACGCCAGCCACAGGCTCCGCGACCGCCGCAACAGCGCAGTGGTGCTGTCCATGCCGCCGGGCTTTGCCACCAAGTGGTTCGCCAGCCGCATGGCCAGCCTGCTGCGCCAGCATCCCGAGATCGAACTGCACCTCAATGCCACGCCGCAGGTGATCGACCTCGAGCGCGAATCCATCGACCTCGCCATCCGGTATTTCGACGGCCAGGCCCCCGAACTCGACGTGACGCTGCTGCTGCAGGACGAGAGCCGCGTCTACGCCAACCCGCGCTACCGCGCCCCGCTCGACCTGCGCGAACCGGACGACGTGGCGCGCGCGACGCTGCTGGTGACGACGCTGCAACCGCACTGGCCGACCTGGCTGGAGCGCTACAGCCGGCTGTCGGCGGCGCGGATCGCTGCCATCCCGCGCATCCACTTTGACCAGAGCCTGATGGCGATCGAGGCCGCGCGCCAGGGACAGGGCCTGATCCTGACCAGCCCGCATCTGGTGGAAGCGGAGCTGGCCGAAGGCTCGCTGGTGGAAGCGTTCGCGCACGCGCTGGCACTGACGCAGGGCTACTACCTGGTGCACCACGGCAGGCTGCCGCTGCGCCCGGCGGTGGCGACGGTCAAGCAATGGTTGATCGATGAGGCCGGCAACTCGGTCCATGTGCCGCCAGGCCCTCCGTCATGAAGGCTGCTGTCGCCGACCCGGCTACGCAAGGGGACCCCGCCTCATCCCGCTGGATCGCGCACGGTTCTTGCTTTGCGCGATAGCCTGTAACAGATCTGTAGCCAACCCGGCGCGCTGCACCGCCATCGGGACAAGGGAGCACAAATGAAGAAGAAACACCTTCTCGCCACCATCGCATGGGCGTTCGCCGGAAGCGCCGCCTTCGCGTCACCCGCGGACGACGTGATGACGCCCGACATCGAGAAGGGCGAACGCGAGGTCGAGTTCGCCTATGGCGCGGACCGCAACGATGCGGGCAAGTACGAAAGCGCGCTGGGGCTCAGTTTTGGAGCAGGTATCACCGACCGCTGGGCGACCGAACTTGGCGTCGAGTTCGAGCGCGAGCGCGGCGAGCACATGAAGTACAGCGGGATCGAGTGGGAGAACCGCCTCGGCCTCATCGTCGACGAGGAGGCACCGGTCGCGCTGAGCCTGCTGGTCGGCTTCGAACGTCCGCGCGAGCGTGCAGAAGGCTGGTCGTCGACGCTGGGCCTGTTGTCCGAAACCACCGTCGGCCGCTTCCTGGTCAACGCCAACCTGCTGGTGGAGCGCAACTGGGACGTCGATGCGGAGGGTGAGGGCGATGACGAAGGTGACGAAGGTGACGAAGAGGACGAGGAAGAGGACCTCGACCTCGGTGTTGCGGATGGCGACGATGACGACGCCGAAGCCCGCACCACGCTCGGCTACCAGTGACAGGTGTTGTACCGCCACTCGCACCGCATCTATTACGGCCTGCAGGGCATGGGCGAGATGGGCCAGTGGGACGACTGGGCCAAGCGCGATGACCAGGAGCACAAGATCGGTCCCGCCCTCTTCGGCCGCCTCAAGACCGCCGGCGGACAGCGCCTGAACTACAACGCCGGCCTGCTGTTCGGCGTCACCGACGGTACGCCGGACTACACGCTGCGCTTCAAGCTGGAGTACGAACTGTAGCCCGTGAGCCCCGTAGCCGGTGGCTCAAGCCCTCGCGCCGACATTCAGCCACCGTCCCCCGGCTTCATCGCGATCACCATCCACTGCACCCCGAAACGGTCGGAGACCATGCCGAAGCTCGCGGCGAAGAAGGTTTCGCCCAGCGGCATCTGCACCTGACCGCCGTCGGCCAGCGCGGCGAAGCGGCGTTCGGCCTCGGCGGGGTCGACCACCGACAGAGCCAGCGAGAAGCCCGAAAAGCCCGCCTCGTCGGTACAGCCGCCGTCGGAAGCCATCACCACCGAATCGCCGATGCGCACGCTGGCGTGCATCACCTTGTCGTCCCAGCCGGGGGGAATCGCCCCCGGCGGCGGTTCGTCGGGACTCTCGCGGAAGCGCATCAACATCTCGACTTCCGCGCCCAACGCAGTCTGGTAGAAGCTCAGCGCCTCCTCGCAGCGGCCACCGAAGTTCAGATAGGGTTGAACCTGCATGATCGTCCTCCTTGGCAGTCAGGGGCTGTCCTCCCCTGGACTTTCACTGTAGACCATGCCCACGCCAGCCTGCGGGCCAGGCGCCGGCGCCGGGCTGTGAACGTCACCCTCCGGCACCGCTCAACCACAGGAAGCCACTGATCGTGAAGAAGGACGTCACCGTGGTCGCCACCAGCGCCGCGGCGCACAGCCCCTCCTGGCCGTACTTCTGCGCCAGGATCGGATAGATGCTCATCATCGGCATGCAGGCATTGAGCACCGCTGCGGTCTGCAGCGCCGCGCCGTCGAGCGGCAGCGCGAGGAAGGCCAGGTAGACCAGCAGCGGATGCAGCACCAGTTTCCCGACCACGATGAAGCCGATGTCCCCGGCAGCGAGCTTCACCTTCAGCCCCGCCAGGGTGCCACCGATGTAGAACAGCGCCACCGGCGCCGCGGTGCTGCCGAGCAGTTCGATGGCGCGCGCGGCGGGCAGCGGCAGCTTCAAGCCCAGCGCCGACAGCGCGACCCCGGCAAGAATCGCAAGGATCATCGGGTTCCTCGCCAGGCTCAGCACGATGCCGCGCAGCACCACCGGCCAGCGCCCCCCACCCCCGCCCCCGAGTTCGGCCAGTGCCATCAGCAGCGGGAACATGATCAGCGCCTCGACCATCGCATACACCGCCAGCGCTGCGCTGGCTGTTCCCGACGACAGTTGCTGCGCGATCGGATAGCCGATGAAGGCGCTATTCGAGACCGACATCCCCATCGCCAGCACGGCCGCGATCTGCAGCTTGCGTCGCAGCACCGTCATTGCCAGCGCCACCACCAGGCCGACCACCGCGAGCGAACCGAGCGCATAGGGCAGCAGCAGGTCCAGACGAAGCGTCTGGGTGATCGAACCCGCCGACATCGCGGTAAACAGCAGCGACGGCAGCGCGAAGTTGATCACGAACACCCCGAGCGCGCGCATGTCGGTGGTAGCCAGCACCCGCAGGCGGACCGCGGCGAAGCCTACTGCGATGAGGATGAAGATCGGGCCGGTGATGGCGAGGATGGCGAGCATGGGCGTGGACCTTTGAGCGCTACATGGGAAAGGCGGAGAAGATCAACATCACATTGCCAGGCTCGTTGATCCGGCGCATCGACGATTTCGTCGCCCGCCACCCGGAGTACCGCAGCCGCAGCGGTTTCCTCGCGCAGAGCGCACTGGACCGGATCACGCACTCGGCCTGAGCGCGGGGTCTGCTTGCCGGCCGGCGAGGCCGCGGTGTGCGGGAACGCCGGACCACGGCTCAGCGCACCTGCGCCAGCATCGCGTCCTTTTCGGCCCGCACCCGCGGGTGATAGCAGTCGGCCGGTTGCGCACCCAGGTGGCCCACGCAGGCGTTGCAGTCGACGCATCGTGGCCCCGGCGTGCCGTCGTGCACGTGGCGGTAGAAGAACGGGTCGGCGAGGAAGGGGCGGCCGGCGGAGACCGCATCGCACAGGCCGCGGGCGATGGCCGCCTCCATCGCCTGCCGGGTGCGAAAACCGCCCACGCTGATCACCGGGATGCGGAGCCGCGCCTTGAAGTCCGGCGTGTAGTCGAGGTTGAAGCCCTCCCGCCCCTTCCAC
>JAANMX010003821.1_pt1 | contig 12692 bp, 8 predicted proteins | sample 7279681 | NCBI WGS metagenome assembly JAANMX01 (sample SAMN14094542, study PRJNA606508) | bioreactor metagenome | isolation source: A lab-scale SPAN reactor treating ammonium-rich wastewater day 351 | place: Ireland: Galway | collected 2018-01-01
CCCCGCGGTCAAAACGCGGTGCGCACCGAATTGGGGGGTCTGAGACTGCCCGAATTCGGTCCTTGGGGATCAAGGGGTTGCGCGGAAATTTCAAGGAACCTCCGGCATTTTTTCGTTTTTCGGGGAAAGATCGAGGACATTTTTCGAGTTTCTGAGTCGGGATGACGAACTGTACAGGGGTCGCCCGCAGATCCCGGTTGAATGTAGCTTGAGCCAGCGGTTGTGTCACCCGATTTTTGGGGAACGGGCCTCGTTCGGCTCAACCCACTACTTTGGGCGGTCGGCCCATGCGGGAGTGTTGCCGGGGCTGGCGGAAGAAACGGAGATCCTGACCGTCCTCGACCCATGCGGCGACGGCCAGCACCTGGCCGACCAGCAAACGGCGGAGGGAGCCCGGATCCGACGCGAGCCGGACGTTCATTTCGCGCTCGAAAGCACCAAAGAACTGGCCAGCGCCATGCGATTTCAGCCGCCATCGCCCTTCCCCGACGCGCTCGAAATCGGACGGCTGGACAATGCCGCGGTTGATGGTCCGCACGACGAGTCGATCCATCCTGGCCCGGAAGGGCTCTTGGAGATCACAGACCAGCGATTCGTAGGGATTGTCCGGGCTGTGGAGGAACCCGAGCCAGGGATTCAGGCCCTGGCCACGGATCAGCACATCGAGTCGCGCGAACAGCATGTGGTAGGCGAAATCCAGCAGCAGGTTGTAGGGGTCGCGTTTGGCACGGGGCTCCCGTCCCTCGCTCAGGAAGAAGGTGTCCTTGGCCAACCCATTGATGGGGCGGAACAGCTCGCGTGCGATCCGGCCCTCCCAGCCGCGGACGGCTTCCATCGATTCGGGCGGGGCCTCCGCCATGAGCTGGTCCAAAAACGCCTGCGCGGTCTCGGTCGCCCGCCTCGCCGCGGGATCGGCGGTCTGCTCGAGCCACGCGAGATAGTTGCACGCCTTGGCCTCAACGATCCGCCGTGCGACGCGGATCTCCTCCCCGGGATCGGCGGCGTTCCTCCGGGCATGGTGCTTTGCCGCCCGCTCCCAGGCGCTCCGGCGCTGCGGCGCGATCGTGAGGATGTGCGCCCCGTGCGGCTCGCAGAGGCTCACCGGGATGCCCCGCCGCGCGCAGACGGCCAGCAGGCGCGTGGAGAGGACGTCGGTCCCCATGACCACGAGGTGGCTGACCCGATACATGGGATATCTCGCCAGCAACTCGCCGCCCTTGCGCGCCACGATGGTCTCGCCATCCACGCCCAGCATCACCCGCAGGTCGCCCACGAACACCGGCATCCGCAGCGACGCATGCTCGACCCATTCCCCGGCGAGATCCGCATCGAGGCGCAATCCCAAAAAATCCAAGCCCTCGCGCAACGAGGTGATCGCCGTCTTCTCGAGCTTCATGCCGAGGCCGCGGCGCTCCAGCTCGCGCCCGACGTCGGCGAGCGCCCGTTCCGCCTCCTCGGGACCGCGCGTGAGTATGATCAGGTCATCGCCGAAGCGGATGAGCCTGCGATCCCGCGACCCGATCGCACGGTCAAAATCCGCGAGGAACAGGTTGGCCAAGAGCGGCGACAGGGGGCTCCCCTGCAGCACGCCGCGCTCGCGCTCTCGCACGACCCCTCCCTCCTCGACCGGCGCGCGAAAGAGCGCGCCAACCAGCGCCATCGTCCGCCGATCCGCGCGCGGCAGGATATCACCCAACACGCCATCGAGCCGATCCCAGGCGATGCTGTCGAAGAAGGATTCGATGTCGGTCTCCACCGCGTGGGTGAAACCTTCCCGCAGGGCGGCCGCCACGATGGCGGTGGTATCCTTGGTGGAATGGCCCGGGCGGAAACCGATGGCCGCGGGCCCGAGAACGCGATCCAGATAAGGCTGCAATATCAGGTGCACCGAGCGGTTCAGGGCGCGGTCGCGCGGCGACAGCGATCCCACCCGTCGCGTCCCGCCTGAACGCTTTGGCACCGAGAAAATCTTGGCTGGAGCAGGCCGGAAGGTCCCGGAGATCGCGTCCTTGGCAAGGCCGGCGGCCAGCGTCATGTCGTCATCGATCGAGGCCAAGAACCCGTCGTCGTCTTCCTCAGCATCCTCCCGCATCCCGCGGCAGACCTCAAGGTATCGCGCGGGGTTGCCGATCTCCCGGTCAAAGAACGTGCGGCCGGTGTGCAAGACGAATCGGCCCGCTCCATTGCCGATGCGGTTGCCCAGATGCAGTTCGGAGCAGAGGGCCAGCCATGGCAAGATCTCGGCCCAACACCCCCGCAGATACAGCGGCCCCTGCATGCCCATGAGATCCTGCCGCCGGGAACCACCGTCGCCGGCATGTGTCTTCGGACGGTGCGCGTGCCGCTCGAACGCCCAATACCAAGGCAGAACCCGAAGGCCATGGAATGCCGCCAGCACCCCGGGCGGCAGTCCCGGTAATCCCAGCTCGGCCAGCCGTCGCTCGACGCACCCCGCAAAATGCGCGGCTTCGATCCGCCAGCGCACCCCCCGCTCGTCCGGCTCCGGCCCGGAGAACCCAAACGGTGTCAGGAAGTCGAGGCACAATTCATCCGAGGCGGGGTCCAATTTCCCCGCCACGCGCGCCGCCGCCTCCGCCCAACTCCGAGAGGCGACCCCGCCCATCGATTCCACGGTAAAGTTGTGGGACTCGTCGGCCAGCCACGACGCCAATCCCTCCCGGAACCGCCCCACTTCATCCAGGGGCCACCCGGGAAAGGCCAGTTCGATATCGTACACCCGCCCCAGCCGGATCCGCTCACCCCATGGCTCCGCCACCGGATGGAACAGGAAGGGGCGCCGCCCGCAGCCGCACGCCCGAATCGCCGACAGAAACACCGCTTTCAGGATCCACAGCGGGTGCTCCCGGGCATAGCGGTTCCGCAGATTGCGCATCCGCACCGAAACCACCGGCCAGAGAAATGCCGCCATCGCGGGCACCCCGGCCAATCCCTCCCCGCTCCATCCGTTCAATCGCGCTCCCGCCATGGCCATCTTACCCTCCCCGGCCAGTGGCACCCCGCCCGCTGACGCTCCCACCGTCGGATCCATTTCTCTTCGCGGTCCCTCGCGGCGCGCCACCGGCACCCGCCATTCCGGGGCCCGGCACCGCCGTGCCATCCAAGATAAATGCGCTCGCCTCCGGTTGGAAGACCGGAGATGCCCCGGCCCCGGCGAACCGCCGGTGCGCGTTGGGCGCCAGCGCGTAGCATGCCACGAATCCCGTCTCCAGATGGAGCCCCTCGATCCGCCGCAGCAGCCCCTCCCGTGCCCCGCGCGTCAGGCGGCATTCAAACACGCTCTTCTGCACCCGGAACCCATAACCCGCCAAAACTTTCGAGACACGAGCCCGCTCCCGGTCGTCGGTCACGTCGTATGCCAGCACGTAGTCGGCGGCTTTCATGGAATAGCCCCTCCCGGGCTCACCCGCCGGACCGACCACGCCACCCGCCCCCGGGGGCCTCCCCCATCGTCGGGACCGAGAACTGCTTCCTCGATTTCCATCCGCCGAGCCATGCCCCGGCGGACCCAAGACAATTTCCGCGGATGTCACCGTCCCGTCAAGCAGCGCCGGCCACAGGAGATGTCCCAAGATGTCTTCCGCGCCCAGACGCGGGTCGCCGGACGCGACGCGCGGAACGGAATTGCCCGGACCGCACCCTCCCGACAGGATCGGCGAATGAGCTCCCGTGCGTTGGTCGTCCTCTCCAGCGAGCAATTGATGCCCAATATTCAGAGCCTGCTCTACTTTCACGGCGTCCCCGAGGCGCCCCTCCACAACCTTTTTATTTACCTCACCGCAGACAGGCAGCGCTCAATTGAACCCGCCAACAAGCTGATGGCGTTGGCACGCAGCCAGATCCGCCACGTCAAGATCCACCACAACGCGCCGGATGCCTTGTCGCTTCAGCCCTCCGCCGTGACGGCTCAAATCCGCGAATGGCAACAAGCACACGATGGCCCCGCGACCGAGTGGATCCTGAACGCGACCGGCGGGCTGAAGCCCATGATGGCGGGCATGCTTGCCTTTGTCGGCGAACCCCGCACGCGGGTTGTGTATGGCGAGTTGCAGCGCGGCTGGTTTGAATTCAACCGGGCCCCTTCCGATACGTCTCTGTCAATGGTGCCACTGCCCGTCCCGCAGAACTTAACTGACGCCATCCCCATCACGACGCTCATGGAAGCGACCGCCGACAAGCCCGGCGATTTCCGCGTCTCCGACGAGCCCGCTCCCGCAGTCGATTTTCTCCCGACGCTCCACCGGCTCATCGCCAATCACTGGGACTTCAGGCGCACCTGGAATGAACTCGGTATCAGGGACGAACTCGCCATCGGCGGTTTTCCCTTTGAGCACCTCGTGGTCTCGGCGCTCAATACCGGCGGCGTCACGAACAACCTATCGAACCTCAAGCTCTCGCTTTCGTCGGGCTCCCACCGTCCGCCGGTGCAAGAGTCAGACATCTGGATCAACCATGGCGGCAGGCTTTACCTCCTCGACTGCAAACTCGTTGACGAAAGTCTGGCTGGCGCCGACCAAAAGAGTCTGCAGATTCGAGACGCACGCGAGGCCGCACGCCGCTTCGGCGGCCTCAGCGCCAAAGCGATTCTCCTGCGCCCGAACTTGACTTTCACCGACGATCTCAAGGCTCTCGCGAGATATCTTGGCGTTGAGATCTTGGACGCGATCTCCGTCGACACTTTCTTCGGATCGCTGGCCTCCGCGATCGACATCAGTCCCGTTCCCGAACCATGGCAACGGGCTGACGGCGCGCTCAAAGAATACCGGGATAGGACCTTCCGGCTGCCATTCTCTGACCAGCGAGAACGCCCGGAACAGCACCTGGCCGAGGGCTGCGACGCCATACTCGATTTCGAGGCCTCCCCTCCCAACCCGCCAGAGGGCCGGGCGATCGGCAAAACCGATGCGCCCATCGAAACTATGACCGCCTTTCGCCAGCAACAGTGGGTGGCCTATATCCATTTCGGTCGCCTGTTCTTCCGCCGCCATATGGCAGAGGACACGGAAGAGGCCACCGATGCCGACGTCATGGCGAAACTGGACGCACTCGGCATGCGTATCGTCGGGTCCCACCGCACGAGAGATTGGCTAACCACCGCATTCGTGGTACCCCCCCGAATCCGATTGTCCGCCGTCGACGCCGCTCTCGCGCCCTACCTCGGCAAGAAACTGCTGGCCCGCAATCCGCCCAGAGAATTGCCGGGGCACCCGCCAAAAAAGCGCCCTGCGATTAAGCATCCGCCGCTCAAGCCCAGACCACGCGAATCCAAGCCGTCACCGCCACTGATGGGGCAACCTTTCAAGCACCTTGAGCTTAATGCCCCCGATCCCCTTCCAGCGCCACACCACAAGCCCAGCTGATACCGCGAACCGATTGCCGCGAGGTCTCCTGTCTCAGCCGAAACCGCTGACTAACACAACAAGCGTCGGAATTCCCGGACAAGATCGCTCTTCGTGAGCACTGGGACGCCCAGCAATCGGGCATACTCCTCGACTGGCCCGGGGAGGTCGCTGCGCCGCACGACCACGAGACGCCCCTGGAGCCCTCCTCCCTGCTGGACATCGAACAGCGCCTGTTTGAGCAGGATGTAATGGGTGGACTCCAATTCACGCCGGAGCTGCCCCAGGGCGAGGTTGAGATCCTGCTCCCGGGCGCCTGGCGCCGGCAGAAACTTTTCGATGACCTTGAGTTTTTTCTCATGGCGCGTCTTGTCCTTGCAGTCAACGATCCAGAGATGGCCGCCCCAATTGAACAAGATATCCAGGTCGGTCTGATCGCTGGCGGCGCCGATCGTCTGGATGCGGACACCCCGATAGACGCGCCCAGGACCAAATCGCAACACGGCCGCCGCCACCGCGACCTCCAAGTTCTCGCCTTTCCCGCCGGCCACCTGCGCCGGCTGGATCCACTCGGTGGCCATCTGGAAGAGCTTCGTCCCAAATACGCCCTCATCCAGTCCCCTCGCTTCATTTCTCAACGCAAGGGGCGATGGCTGACCCGCGATCTCCACCCCATCGATCTGGCACCGCAGCAGCGCCACCGCATCGAGACCATCGGCCTGGTGCGGGTCGATAGGCTCGACCCGCGTGACCAGCCCGCCCCCTTGCGCTTCGAACCAGCAGAGCTGGAGGCGACGCTCGAGGTAGCAGGAACGGGCGCCGGTCTCGATGGCCGCGAGGAATGCCCCCGTGGACATGAGCTTGTTGCCGCCCGTGAAATGCACCACCGCATCGCCGGACACCTCCCGGATGGCGCCCGTCACGGCGACCCGTGCCCCGTCCATGTCGTCGTCGGGGACCTCGCGCAGTTCCACTCGCTCCAAGAATGGCAGGGCGCCACCCGCGAGCATGTCGCGCAGCCGCTCGGCCGGCCGCCTCGACTCGCGCTCGTCCCGGCTGTGCAGTAACAGGACCCGCGATGGCCGGATATGCAGCACCGCGTGGATCTGCGGCCAGATCTGCCGGCTCGCCGTTGAGAGCATGCGGACACCGCTCATGCCGGTCTAGCGCCCTCACCCGCGGCCTTCAGCCGATGGACATCCTCCTTCAACTCCCTGTGCTCAAACTGGACTTTCATGGCAAAGGCCTCCCTAGTCTGGTCACGCAACCGGACGCTCTCCTCCTCGAGGGACTTGATCCGATCTCGGCAGGGCTGCCCCACGTCGCTCACCCGCGCCTGGAGCGAGGCTGCAGTCTCTTGGATCTCTCGCACGCCTCGCTGCTCCCGGCGATCGATCGTCCACAGGACCTCCGCGGACGCCGACATCGTTACGCCGCCTTCGACCGGTTCCACGAAACCGGCGAACAGCTCGCGCTCGTGCGGGCGGAAATCTTGGCTGGCGCCAAAGTATTTCTCCTCCGGCACCACCGTCTCCTGCTCGGTCAGCTCCAGCGCCGGCCACGCGCGCTCGGAGAGATCGAGGTCGAAGTGCGCCGGCAGATGGAACAATTCGCGCAACACCCCGCCGACCGCCTCCGCGCAGGCCCGGCCATCGGCGGTGTCCGTGACCAAAAGCACCACCGTGTCCGCCGGGTCTACGCCCAAGCGATGGAGGGAATTGATCTCCGCGGATGCCCGAGCAGCCCTCCCCTCCGGGGCCGACAGATCCATGCCCGCCAGCCTCGCGCGGATCTGTTCGCGCAGCCCCTCGGCCGACGCATCCCATGGCCGCGGTTTCCCCAATAGGCCACGTAGCGCCCCGCATCCCTGCGCGATTGGTGTCCCCGTCGTGCCGAGGATCGTATGGCTCATGTTTTCGGAGGGGTCGGGCTGGAAACGCTGGGCCACGCCAGCGCCCAATTCCCCGGGCTCATTCCATTCACCACGAAATTCCCGACCCATTCGCCCGGCTTGGCATCGCGAGGGAAACGGTCCCTGTCGGGCGCCGCCTGCAAGTATCCGATGTCGCTGGGCCCACCTCCAACCAGCTTAAACCTCGGGTTCCCGTCAGGCACCTCCTTCCCCTGCTTGAATCGGCCGAGGAAGACGAACTCCCTGACCTGTCGGATATGCCCACCGCCGGGATTCGCCGCGTGCCTCGTCCCGCCCGACGGGCCGACCTTGGCCTGCCCCGGGCGTGGGGCCCCAGGGGTGTTCGGACTGGAACGTCCCCTCCCGGCGATCTTGGAGTAAGGCGGCAACACCAGTGGGGGAGCGGTCTTTTTGAACCCGGCGAACTCTTTAACATCTCGGGGGTACCTCATCCTCGCCGGATCCGGGCCCGCATCTTGGCGGGCCATCAGCCGCAGTTCTTGAATGGGAGCCTCGCCCTCCCATCCGTCGCCACCCCAGAGTTCCGCCATTTTGGCCCGAAAATCACCGAGCCAATTGTCCGGGTCAAAGGATTTGGACTGGTTTAAGAAATCCCTGACCTCGGCGGCATCGGAATCGATCTCGATCCGCACGCTGCCATAGCCCAACGGCTTGGCCATACCCAAGGAGTGCCGGTACCGATCATTCGTTGGATCCCCGAAGGTGATCGCCCAGATCAGCGCCCCAAGCTCCCAAGGCCGCAGGTTATGGAACCTCAGATACCCCTCGAACCCGGCCCCGCGGTCGAGGGGCCGGAAATATGTGCAGACATCCCGGTTGTCGTTAGGGCTCGGGTTCGCCCGGGGCGCGGCGCCATCGCCGGGAACCGGGTATCGCTTCCATCCCCGGATTCTCGCGTCCTCGTTCTGCAGGGTGGAATAATGCCCCCCAGCGAGATGATCGCCCGACGCATCCGTCTTCTGTTGGATGTAGTTCGGATAAAAAGTCGGCTTGGGGCAGTTGAGCACCTCATCCCGGACGTCCAGAATCCGAACCCCTTCACGCGCCGGGAATGGCTCTGCCACGATCCGGCCCCGGAGCGCCGCATGACCCTCCACCTCCACCCTGCCGAAGATCGCCTCCGCGATCGGCAGCGAATCCCTCGAGGGTTTGCGATGTGCCTCGGGTAGCGCGTCGCGGATCCTCTTGTGATGGGCCAGCCGATACATCATGGCCAGCCCCAAGGAGTGCAGCGTCTTGCCAGGCCCGAAGGCCGCCGTCGGCTTGTCCGCCTTTGGCTCGCCATCAAACGCCAAATAAAATACGGGAATGCGGGTCACCTCCCCCTTCTTCAGGCGAGCCTGCCACCACTTCCAGTCCTCCGAATCCTCATGGATGAACTTGAAGTCATCCATGACTTCTTCCAGAACCGGGTGGGGACCCTTGGGATACGTCGATCCGGGATCGTCGAAGAAGACGAACTCCATGTGCTTCCGCCTCGGGACCCTGACGCCGCTGGAGTCCCGGGGCATCGGCTGGCCGGTGAAAACGAGAGTCCCCGGCGTTTTCCCCCGCAAACTCGTGACCTCGGCATACCAGAGGAGACTGCTGGTGTGCTTGTGCGCTGCCGGTGGATTCGCATCAAACTTGACCTCCAAGGATTTCTTCCCGATGTCACACCAAGCCTTGTAACGGTCTCGGGCCTGTTGCCTCTGGGAAAAGGGTGTCAACGGAGGCACGCCCTCCAGGAGAGAGTGATCCACGCGCGCGAACTCGCACGGCTGGAGCAACCATTTGCCACATTCCCCGCGGGTCAGCCACCCGGCCCGGGCCTTGGGGCGATACGCGCCACTCCTCTTGTCCGTTTCGCTCATCCAGCCGCGATAAAAATCAGGGTCGTCATTGTTGAGATCGCGAAATCCGTACCGTTTATTGTCGACGTGTGTCATTCGCGAGAACGTGGCGATCTCGAGCACGTTGCGCAGCATGCCCTTGATGCTGGTGCCAGGGATGGCGAACCGCCCGTCGGGGAGGCGAAAGAAGGTCTGGTGCGCCTCCGAAGATCGTTTCTGATCGGCCTTCTCCGGGTGTTTTCCCGGTCCCCGGATGAAGATGGGGGTCATGGCGGTGACCCGGAGGCGGATGTGGCCCGAAAGGCCGTCGGAGAACGGCACGTCGGCCCATGGCGTCTCGCCCGCCTCAATCTCGCAGACCTTCTCCGATATCGGGGCGAAGTTGTAAGGCGACGGAATGAAGCCCGGCGGGGGATCGTTGCGCCGACCACCCCCACCCCGTCCGCCCCGAAACCCATCCGTTCCACCTCCCTTGAAAGGCCCGTGGTGGCGGCGTCCACCGCCATGGACCCGTCGATCCCGCGGCCCGCCGCCGTGCTTTCCGTATTGCTCCATGCGTTCGCCTCCCGCTATTTAAACCCAACGAAGCGACTGACCGTCGGCCGCAACACGCCCTCCGCAGCCGGTTCCCAGCAGACCTCATACTTCGCCCTGACACCCTTGCCCGTCGTCCTCCAATCGTGCCTCAGGAACTCCCGGGTGATAATCCATCCCGCCCCCTTGACGGCTCCGGTCTTTGCGATCGAACTCGCCACCCATCCCGGCCCTCTCTGGCGGACATGGAGGCTGATGTCATCCGACCGCCGATACAATTCGGCTGAAAGCACGGGTCCCAGATCCTCGGGAATCTCGGCCCCGGCCTCCCGCAGCCAGAGCCTGTCGGCGAAACAGATCCACCCCTCGCCATCGAATGCCTTCAGCCGCTCCCGCAGTGCCTCTAGACCAGCACACCTTTCCGTTTCCGCCTCGAGCCGCCCACCAACAGGGACGGCAGACAATCCCATGGCCTCGAAAACCGCCGCCGCATCAGCTGGCATGTGCCTCCTCCTTCCGCCTTTCCCCATCGAAGTATCCCAGTCCGCGTCCCGCGCCACCGCCCAGTGGCAGGCGACCCTGACACAGGTCGTCGAGAGCCATGTCGAAAGCCTGCCGGGCCGACGGATCCACCTCGCCCCGCAGGTGGATGACGATCGCGATCGGCCCGCGTTGGAACAACGGTTTCTCCGTGAAGAGCAGCGCCTCCCGGGCCCCGCCGATGAACCGGTCGATGCCCACGTGGTGCTGGAGGTGCGGTTCGGCCAGAAAACCGTCCTTCCGAGATGGCAGCAGCGTGCCGGGCTCCCCCTCCAGAAAGACGTCGTCGATAAAGACGCGCCCGCGGGCACATGGCGTGTCGCGATCATCCCTCTCGCCCTCGGGAATTTGCTCGCCAAATAAGTCCCTCACCATCGCCTCGGCGCCCTTCAGCTTGTCTCTCCAATCCGGCCTGTCCGCAAAGCAGCCGACAAACGCACAGGCATGGAAAAGCGTCCGGTGGCGCAGGGCGCCCTTGATCGAGCTGCCGGGCAGATAGAATCGTTCTTCTGGTGTGCCCTGATCTGCCTGGCCCTCACGCTTCTTCCAGGCGATGAAGTGGTCCCGGACGGGCGCCATGTCCGCCTCGGAATCCCCGCCGCCCCCGAACATCCAGAAGAAGCGGGGCCGCAGCTTTAGCCTGAGCGCCTCGACTCCGCCACCATCGCCGGACGAGCCGGGCTGCGGCGCCTCCCAGGGCACGCCCGGCAGAGGCGCCTCTGAGATTCTGCCGTCCATCCTGCGATAGGCGTCGAAATCCTCGATCTTCGTCAAGTCAAAGCATCTGCGGCTGAGGCGCTCGACGCGGAATCGTCCGAGGCCCCGCCTCACCTTCCCCCCAAACCGCACGACCGGATCCTGCAAAAGCGCGATGAGCCGTCCCCAGTCGGCCTCGTCCTCGGGCCTGCCGACCAGTTCCAGCTCGAAGGTGAACCGATGCCCCGCGTGCACCACCAACTCATCGAACTTGCATCGGCTCGCAACGGTTCCGCTCCTCCCAATCCGCACATGGTCTCGCAGCGTGGGAGCGCGGGCGACATTCAATACGCGGTCGCTATCAATGATGTCTTTCAAGCCAAAGACCGGACGATCGTCTTGATCGTGGATGCACGCCCACGATATCGAAAGCCTCGAGCCCTGTCCCTCCCCGCGCCCGCCACGACCTGCCGCCCTCTGATATCCGAAAAGGCTGTTTGCCACTTCCTCGCCCCCGCCCCCCCCGCACGCATCGCGCAGCACGCCCGCGATGCTGGAGCCGGGGATGGCCGGGAGCCCGTTGGCGTCCAGCACCACCCCGGCGTCCGATTCGTCCCACTCCCGCCCCGTGCCCACGTGCAGCGGCGTCTCTAGCTCGATCACAACGCGCGCGACGTAGCGCAGGAGGCAATTCGGCGAGACGACATCGTCTTGATTCGGATCGCTCATGGCTTCAACGCTCCCCCTTCCGTCGCGCGACGAGAATCGCCGCCTCGCGACACGCGATCAACCCCAGCCGATCCGCGTGCCGCTCGCCAATCCCGGCATCGTCCAGCACCTTGTTCAAACTTTCGGACTTCAGGCAATCGAGGATCACCTTTTCCGCACGTCGCCCCTTCTTCTCATCGCACCATTTCTTCGACATCGCCCCATGGTGGAACAGGCCATCCGTCTTGTGATCAAGCGCGTCGCAGAGCTTTTCTAGACTTTCCGCGGAGGCAGCCTCCTCCCGCAACCTCGCCCATTGGCTGGAGCTTATCTGCCCGAATCCCGACCAACCTTCGGACCACTTCCGGGCCAACTCCGTCGCCAGCAACTGGATCTGCCGTTCCTCGTATCGTCGGATCATTGCCCTGATCGTGGGAGACTCGGGGCGGGACGGGGTCGCTTCCCGGACGCTTTCGGCCTCCGCCTGAGCCAATGGCGGTTCGGCACTCATCAGGTACCCGGGCTGCACCGCGACATGCCCCAACCCGTCTTGCCGGTGCGCGCCGACCCACCGCACGCCGGGCGCGAAGCCGATCTTGCCGCCCTCCACCTCCGGCTCGAACGCCAACACGCTGCCCTTGGCCATCACCTGGCGCTCGAGGTCGAAGGCGTTCCGGAACAGGTTGAATGCCGCGTAGGTCCGGACCCGCAGGAACGTCCGCCCGGGACACAGACGCGCGCCCGAGAGGTCGAACGCCGCAGCGTCCGGTTCCAGCGTCGGCTGGCCGACGGCATCGAGCAGGGCGAGATCGCTCAGGGCATGGACGAGCACCAACCCCCCGGCGCACGCCTCGGGGAGGCACCCGAGGCCATCCCCCGAATCCGCGTCTGCGCCCTCGATCTTGACTCTGCCGTACTCGGTGTTCCGAGACCGCCCCACCCGCAGCACCCCCCCGACCGCGAAGCGTTCCTTCAGCGCGGCCCACAGACCTTCCGCGACATCGTCATCCGCCCCGATGACCGAACCCCAACGCGATCCCTCCGGCAGCGACGAGAACCCGAAGAGCGACCCGTCCTTGGCCCGATCAAAGC
>JAANMX010003830.1_pt1 | contig 12676 bp, 10 predicted proteins | sample 7279681 | NCBI WGS metagenome assembly JAANMX01 (sample SAMN14094542, study PRJNA606508) | bioreactor metagenome | isolation source: A lab-scale SPAN reactor treating ammonium-rich wastewater day 351 | place: Ireland: Galway | collected 2018-01-01
CCACTGCGAGCCCCACACGTAACCCCCACGCACCGCCCCGGGGAGCACCGTGTTCAGGTCGTCATAGGTAAACTGGATCTTGTACGGTGCGGTGCCGCCGTTGCTCGTCCAAGTCACGTTATCCGGTACGTACTCCCCGGTTACCGGCGAGGTGTAGGTGAAGCTGATCTGGTTGCCGAACTTGTCCTGGATCGTATTGAGCGCCCAGACCCGCACCTCCGTGGTATTCGGCGCCGTGATCCGCGAGTCCGTGTCGCTGCCGTAGAGGTAGGTCAGACCGTTCGGCAAGCTCACCTGAAAATAGGACGGCCCGGTCCCCTGCGTGCCAACCGATACCACCTTCTGGTACCAATGCACCTCGGCGCGGTATTCCATGTTATTCGCGCCATACGTACCGCTGGCGATCTGCACGAGCGGTGCGCCATCCAGACAGAAGCGGTCCGTCGCACTGTAGGTCACCCCGCCGGCAGCGGACCCGTCCAACGGCTTCGTCCGCGGGCAGCGATGGATCTTGGAGAACCCCGACAGCGTCCAGCCGACACCGGCCAGACCATCTCCAGACTGGCTGTCGTAGACCAGCCCGATGTCCGGCTTCAGACCGTTCACCCCGGCCGCCACATCGATCGGTATCGTGTACGTCGCCGAACCCATCGGGGTTACGTCGCCGCTGCCACCTATGCGGCCGACCGCCGCCTGCGCACCAGCGGGCAGAGCCGCTACCACCATGAACGCTGCGGCCAGCAGCCACAGCGACCGGACTGCCCACACCAGGCGATGGATCGCGCGGACGTTCATCAGCCTCACTCCTCACCACCCGGTCGGGTGACTGACTGTCGAGTCCGGAGCGCGCGTCCCGCGCTGCAGATAGCGTTCGGAATCCTTCCCCTGCGCCGCTCTAATTACTCGACCTCTGCATCCCCTGTCAACGCTTCTCAATCAGCCACCCAGGCAACTTCCCCTACGCCTCCTCTCACGTTTCAACTTGGTCACTTTTGCCTCACACATTTGGGTGAAGCCAATGGGCTGAACTTCCCTCTCTCCACGTCCTGCGTTACGATGACAGGCAAATCGTGATTGCCAGCCACAGACGCGCGCGCATCATGACACCACTCACCACGCCCCATGCAGAAGCAGCCGACCGTGGTGCCATAGTCTGTCTTGCGAACTACTACACCCTTATCGCAACCGCAATTCGAGCCCGTCTCGACGCCACTGGACTAGCCTGGCGGCGCATGTCGGAGTTGGAACGAACCCTGTGGCTCAATCGCAAGGCCGCCTCGGCGGTCACGCTCCTGCTGGTACCGGCTGTGGCACTGGTCACCATCCGCTTGGCGCACTCATTCGCTGATGAGGAAACGGTTCACTGGACGCCACCGTCGAGCCCATATGATGCGGCCCGAGTCCCTGGCGCTTCGGACTACAAGGCCATCTGGTCCTCACACCTGTTCGGCACCCCGGCACCTCGCGTCAATGCACCTGCCGATGTCATTGAAGCACCGCTAACGACGCTGTCGTTCAGCCTGCATGGCGTGGTGGCGAGCACCGATGCCCGCTTCTCACATGCCCTCATCGCAGACGGCTCCGGCCGAGAAGGAATCTATTTTCTCGAGAGCGATATTTCTCAGGGTATCAAACTGGCGGCCATCTATACCGACAGGGTGATTCTGAATCACGCGGGCCAGTATGAAACATTGCGGCTGCCAGAGTACGGCGATTCCCGGCGTACTGCTGATCGCCTCGCAGGCGCACCCACAGCCACGGACCCGGAGGAATTATCCGGAGGAGGCCACCCGGAACAGACAGCTCCATCTCCGCCCCGCCTCGCCGACATCATGACGTCCCGACCGCATGTCACGGGCGGGCGATTCTCGGGACTCGAAGTGTATCCGGGTGAACGCGGCGAGGACTTTTCCAGGCTTGGACTCAAGCCTGGAGATATCATTACGGAGATCGATGGCCGCAAGCTTACGGCATCGGATCCCACCGCTCCATTTCAGAGCCTCGCCGCAGAAACGTCGCTTACCTTCACCATCGACCGGCGTGGGCAGACGCTCAAACTCAGGATCGACGATGACCGGCCTGCCAATATGGAGATTAACAGGGTGATGCAGAACTGACGGATTCGAAGCGGTTGTCATCGATTCGCATGGTTACCTCAGCAGGACTCGCCGTTGTTCCCGGCGCTGGTCGTTCATGCCGCCCGGTCGGGCCGCTGTTCCTACGTCACCAGCGGCGCCAGCCGCGCCATCCTGAGCAGGTTGTAGGCGCTGGCTGCGAGGTAGGCGTACAACTGGTTGCGCTCGATGCCGACGAAGCGACTCTTACGCAGCCCGCCGACGGTCTTCAGCCAGCCGAAGATCTCTTCGATGCGTTTTCGCTGCCGCTGACTGAGCCGGTAGCTCGCATGCCGGGTGGTGCGGGCATCGAGGCCCGGCGTGCGGCGGCTCTCGATGCGGGCGATGTGCGGGCGGATGCCTTTCTCCCGCAGGTGCGCGACGAACGCCTTATTGCAGTAGCCCTTGTCGGCACCGAGCGTGTCGATCGGCACGCGCTTGCGCCGCTGGCGGGCCAGCTGTTGTGCGGCCGCCACCGGCTCGGCGAGCCGGGCATCGGTGATCTGCAGATCGGCACACAGCCCGTGACGGTTATCCATGAGGGCATGGCCGGCGAAGCTGAGCTTGGCCGGCTGGCCCCAGCCCCGGCGCATGAGCTTGGCCTCCGGGTCGGTGCTGCTCTCGTGGGTGGCGTTGGTGCGCCGTTCCCCCTTGAAGTCCACCATGCCGGTGCCGTCGCCGCCGTCCTTCGGCGGCGGGCCGCCCTTCTTCCTGAAGCTCTTCAGGCTGGCCCAGGACTCGATCAGCGTGGAGTCCACCGTGAAGTGCTCGGAGCCGAGCAGCTGTTGCCCCCGGGCGAGCTTCAGCACCTGCTCGAAGAAGCGCCGGGCAATATCGGTCGCCACCAGCCGTTCGCGCAGCCGCGAGAAGTTCGACTGGTCGAGCCCGGGGTCGTCCAGGCTCAAATCGAGGAACCAGCGGTACAGCAGGTTGTAGTCGAGCTGCTCGCAGAACGCCCGGTCCGAGCGCACCGAGTACAGCGCGATCAGCAGCTGCCCCTTCAGCAGCCGCTCCGGGGCGATCGAGGGGCGGCCGGTCGAGCCGTACAGCTCGTCAAGCTCCCCGCTGATCGCTGCCAGCGCCTGATCGGCGTATGCCTTGATCGAGCGCAGCGGGTGATCTGCCGGAATCCGGCGTTCCGGCGACACGTAGGAAAACAGACCGGACTGGGGGCTGACTTCGCCGCGCATCGTTCGCGCTCCGACAGATATGCTGGCCCGATTATTACCCGCTGTGAACGACGTCGCGAGCGGTGTTTTGCATCACCCTGTTAACAAACCGCGAACGTGAGTCCGTACCATCGGACTCCTGGCCTAATTCAGCCCAGATCGGTGAAGCTCCATGTACCCGCCGAGCCACGAGTCATCCTGGCCCGCGGGCGCCTGGAGATTCGGCGGACCAACCCCAATGCGATACTCCTGCGTCCAGAAGCCCTGAATAGACGTCACACGGCTTTCACTGTCGGTGGTCACCCGGAGCAGCAGGTTATCCAGTCCCGGATTCTCTCCGGCTCCCCAGATGCTGATGCCCTTCGTACACTCTCCACCGCCCGTGTTGTCATGGCATTGGTAGCCAGAAAACTCCGCGGTCGTGACGGCGCCAACATTGCCTCCCAATGCCGGGCTGCGCCCGACAGGCAATTCTCCCGGACTCTGCCAGGTGCCTTCACCCCACTTCCCATCGGTAGTCAGCGCCGCTTCGGCGCTCGGGTAACAGTCGCCCGGGTCCTTCGTACGACAAATCCTCTTTGGATATCCCCTCGATCCAATAACGTAGTCGAAACCACCTGAGTCGTTCCTCGTCGCGCTCGTGACCCGGGTGGCAGCCAGCCGGTGAGTCATGGTGCGCCACTCTTCAACCGCCCTCAGCACTTTCGTGGCGGCACCAACCCTTGTTGCCACGCTTCGGACCGCGGGACCGACTTCGAAGACTGCCGATATCACTGCCTTTCCCGGCGCGCCCGGAGGTCCTGGATCGACGGTAACCACTCCGCTGACCACGGGCGCAATCCGGCCATCGGCCGGCGATGGCACGTGTGAAATAAGCGCCTCGGGGCTCCCCAGCGCATAGTAGACCGTATTCACCGTAGGCCCGACCCAGGGAATGGCCTGGCCGCCCAATTCGCCATGAGCATGCTCGTAGGAACAATCCACCTTGTACCAGAACAATGAGATGTGGATGCAGCCGTTCTCCTGACTGCGATTGAAGGTTCCCTCCACCGGCGTCTCGACGACCGCAGCAAACGCGGGATTCCCCGCCGTTGAAGCAAACAGCACGACAACGACTGCAAGATTACGCGCACCCCATACCACCCTCGGCACGCACGCCAAACCGAGCATGTCAGCCATCCCCGACTTCCACCACGACGCAGGATTCAAGCAGATCCCGCTGCTCGTCACCCAAGACCGCACGAGGAACCTTGACCGGCGCGCCCGGCACGCTCCCTTCCTTTTTCGCCTGCAGTTGCAGAAGCTCGGAAAACGTACCGCTCCTGACGATCTTCACTTTCGGCTCGACAAGGCGCTCCACCGATCGGCCCATCAAGTCGTAGTATGGGTTGACTTCCTTCAGGTTGCGGTCCAGATGTACCGACAGCTCCCTTATATCGTCCACCTGTGGCAATGCCCCTTCCAATTCGATGTAGAAGGTGTACTCACCCTGGCCGAGCGGCGTGATGGTGCCCATCACGGAGTAGTCACGCACGCCTGAACCCGCAGGACGCCATGCACCCAGCGCCTCTTCGACAGCACGCGCCGTCTGATGCTCCGTGACCTTTTCGCCGACGAGGTTGATCATCGTGCCGCGCCGGTACAGAAAGTTGAACACCGGCGCCTGCCCCACCCGGTCGACTACGCGGACGATGTCCCCCATCCGGTACCGGTAGAGACCCGCGCAACTGGTCTGCACGAGTTCGTATTCGTGTCCCAACTGGACATCCGCCAGGTCGACCGTCCTCGGTACGGCCGCATCGAGCCCTTCGAGCGGCAGGAACTCGAAGAATGCATTCCCCACGGCGAGGGCATAGTCATTGCGGCCGTCCAGCTTGAGGTTGATGCCCAGGATCCCCTCGGTAGATGAATGACAGCCTGAATAGAAAAGGATGTCATCGCCAGCGAGCTGCCGCAGCCGGGGTACGGAAAGCGCAAAGGAACCGGAGGTCACGGTCCTGAAGTACTTCATCCCAGGCCAGAGCCGCCGGGCCATGCCCTCCATGCCGTCTGCTAAGACCCGCTCCACCTCGGCAGCGCGTTGCGGGCGAGAGCCGCAGACGCGCAGCACGGCCCCGCGCTCTTCCGCCGTGAGTTTCAGCCAGGATGGTATGGTCCCGGATCTGAGGTTATCGACCAGCTCGTCCCGATGCTGGTCAAGAAGTCTAAACCATGCCGTCAACTGCGGGGCGAACGGGGTCGAGATGTACATCGCATCCCGATCGGCAAGACCGAACAGGGCATGCAGATACAGCATTGCTGCTGGATCCTGCACTGCGAACACCGCCTCAGGTGAGGTCCACAGCACCGGTATCTGCCGCCGGATTCGCGCCATTCCGGCATTGGGGCCCGAAACGAGGGGCACCTGCAATCCTGGCTCCGCCGGCGCCTGGTAGGTGCCCATCAGGCTGATTCCACGCCCCGGGCCTCGCGCTCCTTCGACCCCTCGATCGAGCACCCCCTGCTCCACAAGAGCCACCATGAACACCGTCTTTCCTACTGCTCGCGCCGAGCGCGGAATGCGCTTCGGCGTACCTGTGGTGCCGGCGCTGCCGACAATGGTTGTAACGGGATCGGCGGTTAGGACATTGGCTTCGCCGCGAGAGATTCTGGCGACCGGATCAAGGTAATCACAGTACGCCGACAGGGGCACTGCCGCCCGATACGCCGAGACCATGTCCGGACTGGTCAGAATACCGGCAAAGTCGTGCCGCCGTCCAAACTCGCTCGCTTGATTCCGTTGCAAAATCGACCGCAATTCGCGCAAGTTGATTGCATCGGCGTGCGGCAGACGGCGCTCGAACGAGCGGAGCGCCAGCGCGCTGGCGGCATGAAACAGCTTCTTTCGCACGCTCTTCATGGCAAGCAGCGATCCGACTTGGCGCATTGCCGCCGAGTTGCGGAAGACACGCGATCCATTATCGCCAAGCCGCCGCAGCCGGGTACGCGGCAGCCTTTTCCCCTATTGCCGCACCCGCCTCCCTCAGAACGAAGGCGCCCGGGCACTCACCCCCTGTCCGGCATGCAGCCGTTACCGACGGTATGCGGGCTATGCGCCGTGCGAGCTCGGCGAACGTTTCGTTTGGAAGTCCACGTGCAGTCGCCAACGGCGCACCGAGACGCAACTCGCGGGGTACAGCCATGTCATTGACACTACTGGGCACCCAAGCATAGCTGACGGTGACGCCCACAGTTGCCAGCGCTTGCTCGGCCTCCGAGGCCGCCAAGCCAAGTCTCCCAACTTCCACAAGCACCACATGCGTATCGGTGCCACCCATGACCGCTGGCAGACCGGCTTCACACAGGGTCGCCGCCAAGGTCCTGGCGTTGCCCACGAAAGCTTCTGCGTAGCGCCGAAATGCCGGGCCCGCGCTTTCCATGAAGCAAGCTGCCCTCCCGGCAAGTAACGCCATATTTTTTGAGATCTGCAGCCCCGGAAACAGGGTCCTATTGACAGCGCTGATCAACTCCCTGCTGAACGCCAAATCGAAATCCTGTCCGCACAGCGTCATGTAGGTGCTTGCCGTGGTGGGATGGGAGCAGTTGATGGGCGCGAGATAAGTCCCGGCAGCCACTAGGCTAGCAATGTGGACCATATCCATAACCAGCAACGCACCGATTTCGTTTGCCACCCGCCGCAGAGGTGGTTCACGACCAGCACCCGAAAGTCACGACTCATCGCTCGCAGTGCGCTCAACACCGCCAATTTGGCCATTGGCGGTGACAGGCTGCACGTTAGGGAAGCTCTGATCTACCGGTCATGAGAATGGGGATTTCGAACCGAACGCGATGCCTGTCGCTGCCTGTCGGTGATTTCGACCCCGATTGCGGGTCTGAACGCTGCTTTTGGCGACATTCATCGACACGGATCCTACGCTCGTGCATGCAGCAATTTCCTGCGCGCCATGAACAGGTTGGCCAACGCCGCGGTCACTTCCAACCGATGCCGGTTCTTGGCCAGCCCGCGGTAGCGCACCTTCTTGAAGCCGAACACGCGCTTGATGATGGCGATGCTCTGCTCGACCTTCGCGCGCACCGAGGACTTGCGCCGGTTGCACGCCTTGATCTGCTCATCGATCCGCCCGCCGATGCGGTATCGCCGGTTGGTGAAGTCCTTGGCTCGGGGCGCAGCCCGGCGGATTTCATCTCCGTGCCCTTGATACGCCTGATCGCCCCACACGCGCGTCTCCTCGCCATGCAGCAGGTGAGGCAGTGCATCGCTGTCGGCCACGTTGGCGGCCGAAGCGAGGATCGTGTGGATGAACTTCGTCTTGCTGTCTACCCCAACATGCGCCTTCATCCCGAAGTACCACTGCTGTCCCTTGGCGGTCTGATGCATCTCGGGGTCCCGCTCCTTGTCCTGGTTCTTGGTCGAACTGGGCGCGCTGATGATCGTGGCATCGACAATGGTGCCATTGCCGATCTTCATTCCATTCTCCTTCAGGTACTGGTTGGTCGCCTTCAGCAGCGTCTTGCCCAGCCCATTGCGCTCCAGAAGGTGGCGGAACTTGCAGATCGTGGTCTCGTCCGGCGCCGCTTCGATTCCCAGATCAACACCGGCAAAGCTGCGCATCGTCGCCGAGTCGTACAGCGCCTCTTCCACCGCGGGATCGGACAGGTTGAACCACAGTTGCAGAAAGTAGATGCGCAGCATCCGCTCCAGCGGCACCGGCGGTCTGCCGCCCGATGCTCCACCGCCCTTCGGGTACACCGGATCGATGGCCGCGGCCAGCTCCTTCCACGGCATGATCCGCTCCATCTCGCCAAGGAACTTCGCACGGCGTGTGGTCTTGCCGAACTTCTCAAATCCACCCAGTGTCTGCTGCTTCATCACGACCTCCGCACGATTAAGCAATCATGCCTCAGCGGGCGGGGGTAAATCAGAATTTCCTTAGCGCTGCTGGCCCCGAACAAACGGCACGCAGCGTCGTTTGCCTTCTGTTCGACGGCATCCAAACTCGATAATGCTCCCTGGAATCTGGCACCCATGGCGCTCTCCACAGTCGTTGCCGCGAGCACCGGCCATTGCACTGCCCGCAGAATTGAACCCCAGGGGTAGGCAGGTTCTCCGACGCGTTGAGCTTGATGGACTGGCTGTAGGATCGCTCTGCGTTGGCGAGGAGCGCCTCCAGTGAGGCCAGGGCCGGATCGGTATCGCCTTGGGCTGCTAGCTGGTTGGTTGTGAGTAGGGGAGCCACCACCACATCTCATAGCCTGCGCTTGGTCACCAGCGGTAGCTGCACCACACCGGGAAAGTCGGGAAATATCTGATGCAGGATGGACGAGTCAACGTGCGCACCGTCTATGAATGCCCAAGACCCTGCCCCTGGCTTACGCACTCCGAACTGGAAATTACGGCTCTCGATGCGCAAGCCGTTAGCTGAAATGATGATCAGAGTTGGTACTATCGCGAAATCATGAAACTTGGAATTCACCACTGTGGGCGGCTCAGGGAACGTGAATGACTCGATACGCATGTTCCCCTGCCTGATCCGTTTGACGGCCATGGCGGCAGCAGAACGCAGCGCATCTGCGCCGCCTGGAGCGGCGCGGATGTCGGCGAAGGTGAATTTCAGAACTCCATCTATATCACCTGAGTAAAGCGCCTCCATCGCTGCGCGAACGTCCCGCTGGGCGGTGGCGGCAGCATCGCCGGGCTCCGCAGCGTGCACTGGCTCACCCGGCTCCTTAGCATGTGCAAAACCGAGTGCAATTGCCAAAATTAGCAGAACAATTCCCGGTAGCACGACACTCCGCAAGCTCATATGTCGGTGAGCAATCTTCAGCCACACCCTAGCTGCACCACTCATCATGTCGGCAGAAACCGTAGCGGAAAGGTCATCGGAACCAGAGAGCACCATAAAAATTACCGACCCTGTGACCTACCAGTGCATGCAGTCTATGCAGTAAGGGTACATGTCTGTCGGTTCTCGCCACCACCTCCACCTGTCCATCAATCCCCGAGAACTCCAGCCCGTACGCCTTCTCTCGTTTCAATTTGGTCATGTTTGCCTCACCCATTTGGGTGAGACGGCACTCGCAGCTATTCCGAGACGCGACTGCGAAGATTGACAGTACAGGGAGAACCGCTGTAGGTTCATAACCGATAGACATGAAGCCTGCCGAACTCACTCGGCTGCAGTACATTGGGGAGATCGTTGTGCTGATCAGTGTCTGGTCGAATCGTCGGACAATTACCGCGGTTACGCTGCTGTTCTCGTTAATTACGGCATCTGGCGTGCGGGCCAGTGGACACTGCGACTATAAGCAGTTCTCGCCGCGCCTCAATCGCTGGTTTCCGATGTGCCAGATGCCAGCAAGTAATGGCACTTGTGAAACGCTCGCGGTCTCAAAAGGGATAAGCGAGGTCAAATATGCCGAAGGTGCCTGTGCAACGCAAGGGGTAGTTGGCGAGTGCACGACGGGCGACAAGCAGCGTTTTTTCTACTCAGGCAAGTCGTCCTCTCTCTCCACAGGCTGTCAGCGACTTGGTGGTGTTTGGAACACCAATCAAAAGCCACAGACCTCATCACCTTGAAGCGTTCCCCCAACGACGCGCCGCCATGCGATTCAGAGGTCATTCTTTTCACCAATCTGATGGTGGCTCGACAACACGGCAGGGCATCGAGAGATCTGCATGCATGGTGTTGGCCATCCTAGTATCACTAATCTTAACGTCACCGACGCTCGCAGGGGATGCGTCCGCTCCGCCAAGCGGGCCAACTGACCTGGTTCTATACAAACTTCCCACCTGCGGATGCTGCCGGACGTGGATGAAGTACCTTCAAGCCAACGGGTTTAGTGTCACCAGCTTTGACGTGAATGATCTCGTGCCGCTCCGGCAAGAGTACGGCATTCCCATGGAAGTAGCGGGTTGCCATGTCGCCAGGATCAGCGGCTACTTGCTCGAAGGTCACTTGTCAGCCGATGAAATCCGGAAGTTGCTGACAAAAAAACCAAATATCATGGGACTAGCAATCAAGGGCATGCCAAAGGGCGCTCCCGGAATGGATGGCCCCGGGTCGGAGCCCTATGATGTGATTGCATTCCAGCGAAACGGTGCCACCAGCGTTTTTGCATCGCACACCGGCTCGCAGGAACCACCAGCCACATCATCCGACGAGCAAGCGCCATCGGCGGAGAGGGAAAGGCAGCCGGCGCTCGAAGGCAAGTAGACGGCTTCGTAGTCTGCCGCGGGATTTCACCTGAGATTTGTCGCCACGGCAATCGACGGCTTCTGGACTAGAGCCTGAAAGGCATGCTGCGCAGCCGCCGCCCCGTCGCCGCGAAGAGCGCGTTGGCGAGCGCCGGTGCCAGGCCTGGCACGCCGGGCTCGCCGACACCGCCGGGACGCCCGCCCTGGGGTAGCAGCTGCACGCTGATCTCCGGCGTCTCCGCCAGGGACAGCAGCCGGCAGTCGTCGAAGTTGCCCTGCTCCACTACGCCGCCACGGATGCTGATGCGCCCGTAGAGCGCCGCAGAGAGTCCGTCGAGGATGCCGCCCTCCATCTGCGCGACGACGGTGTCGGGGTGGATGACGACACGCGGGTCGATGACGCAGCTGACGCGCAGCACGCGGAAGCCGGGTTTGTCGCTGCCGGCATCGGCATCCACCGCCACCTCGACCACCTGGGCGACGAGGCTGTCGTGGCTTTCGATGAAAGCGAGGCCGCGGCCCTGCCCCGCCGGCAGCGGCTGGCCCCAGCCGGCGCGCCGCGCGGCCTCGCGCAGCACCGCCTGGTGCTTCGGGCGGCCGTCGAGGTGCGCCAGGCGGAAAGCGAGCGGATCCTGGCCGGCGGCATGCGCCAGCTCGTCCATGAAGGACTCGATGACAAAGCAGTTCTGGGAGTACCCGGTGCTGCGCCAGAAGCCGACCGGCACGCCGGTCTCGCGCGGCTGGAAGGCGCAGCGCAGGTGGCGGATGCCGGTGTAGGGCAGGTTGGCCGCGCCGGACATGGCGGCGGCGTCGGCGCGTGCGTCGCCACCGCGTGGCGTCGGCGTCCTGCGGAAATAGCTGGCGGCGACCGACTGCGACGCCAGCACGTAGTCGAGCACGGCGATGCGCCCGCCGGCATCGAGCCTGGCGCGGGCGCGCGCCACGGTGGCCGGGCGGAACATGTCGGCGCGCACATCCTCCTCGCGTGAATAGAGGAGCTTCACCGGTCGCCCCGGCCAGGCCCGCGCAGCACCGACCGCATGGCGCACGAAGTCCATTTCCGCGCGCCGGCCGAAGCCGCCGCCGAGGAAGCTGCTGTAGACCGTCACCTTCGCCGCCGGAACCCCCGCCACCTGCGCCGCGACGTCGCGGGCGATGCTCGCCGCCTGCGTGCCGACCCAGAGCGTGACGCCGCTGTCGTCCACCCGCGCGGTGCAGTTCATCGGCTCCATGCACAGGTGCGCGAGGTACGGCTGCTCGTAGACGGCCTCGACCACCGCGCCTGCCTGCAGCGCGGTGGCGACATCACCCTCTTCGCGGAACACCGCCGGGTCCGGGTCATCCAGCGCGCGCCGCCAGCTCACGGCCTGCGCAGCGCCGGACAGCGCCAGCCGGTCGGCCGGCTCGGGCTTCAGCGACAGGCGGGCGGCGGCACGCAGCGCCGTCCAGCTGTCCGCCGCGACCACCGCCACCGCCGTCGAGCCGAGGCGCACCACGCCGGAGACGCCCGGCAGGCTGCTCACCTCCGGCGCGTTGTCGATGCCGGCGATGCGCGTGCCCACCAGCGGGCTGTGGCGCACGGCGGCGAAGAGCATGCCCGGCAGCACGGTGTCGATGCCGTAGCGCGCCTCGCCGGTGACCTTGGCGGGGATGTCCAGGCGCTGCGGCGAGGTGCCGACCAGGCGGAACCTGGCCGGGTCGCGCAACGGCAGGTCGCGGGGCACCGGTTCGTTCGCGGCGGCTTCGGCCAGTTCGCCATAGGACAGGCTGGCGCCGGTCACGGGATCCACCACCAGCCCGCGGAAGCTCTGCAGCCTTGCTGCCGGCACGGCCCAGCGTCTCGCGGCCGCTGCCACCAGCATGGCGCGCGCCGCGGCGCCGGCGCCGCGCACGGTATCCCAGGCGTCCAGCATGCTGGCGCTGCCGAGTGTCACGGCATGGCCCATGGCGTGGAACGCGTCGCGGGCAATGCGCTCCGCGAGGCTGCCGGCCTCCAGTGCCGCCAGCGGTCCGGTGCGCTGCGCGGGACCGAAGTTGTAGTAGGCGCGATCGACCGGCGTGAACTCGAATCGCACCTGCTGCCAGTCGACGTCGAGTTCCTCGGCCAGCAGCATGGGCAGCGAGGTGGTCACGCCCTGGCCCATCTCGGCCCGGTGCACCCCGAGGATGACCTCGCCCTCTGCGCCGATCTTCACCCA
>JAANMX010003832.1_pt1 | contig 12670 bp, 8 predicted proteins | sample 7279681 | NCBI WGS metagenome assembly JAANMX01 (sample SAMN14094542, study PRJNA606508) | bioreactor metagenome | isolation source: A lab-scale SPAN reactor treating ammonium-rich wastewater day 351 | place: Ireland: Galway | collected 2018-01-01
GCTACGACACCGCCGCGGTGGACAGATGGCTGGCCGCGGTGGAGCGGGGGGATCCCGTGCCAGAGGTGGGCGAGGTTCTCTGGCCCCACGCCGACGCCCGTATGGATACGGGGGTGATGAGCGCAACCCTGCAACCGGGGATGGCAATGGATATGGGCGGCGTCAGCATCTCGGCGGAGGGGGAGAGCGCCTTTGGCCGGGCCAGATATACGCCGATGGATTGCAACGGCGACGGCATCGACGATCTCTCCGTGCAGAATGGCGTCATCCGGCTGGACTTTCGCAATCTGCTCAGCCGGGTGCGCGGGCTGGATGTGACGCTGATGGCTGGAAAGACCGCGGCCAGCGGTTCGGTGGCTGTCCTCGACCCGGCGGTGGAGATGATCCGCCGGGTGGGTTTCGAGATTGTCCCCGGCCAGGGCGAGATCGTCTCCCTGCGTTCCCAGCAGCCCTACCACTACGCAGAGATCGCCATCGCCAATGGCTGTTTTCTCGGCTTCAGCCTGACACCCCCTGGCCCGGAAAGTGACCGCAGCCGTCCCGTGGCCGCGGTGGACGCCTGGCCGCCCAAACCGACGGCGTCTGCGCCGGCCCCAACGGCTACAGCGATCCCGCCCACGCCCGTTCCCCCCACACCGGCAGCCACGCCCTATACGCCCAGCCCCGCCGGGGTGAAGATCGATGGGGAAGCCGACGATTGGGTGGCGGTGAACCGGCAGAGCCGCAGCCAGTGGATAGCCTTTGACACGATTGTCTACGACCAGCAGTGCAGCAAGCGGTATCCCTACACAACCACAACAGAGACAGACCTGGCGGCCCGGGTCATCTTCACCCACGACGACGCCTATCTCTACGTGGCTTTTGTGGTGGAGGACGACGGCTTTGTGGGCTACACAGGCCAGGATTTGCGCTTCTTTCTGTCCGATGCGCCCCAACTGCTGCTGGATTTGGACCTGGACGGGGACGCCAACACCGCCCGTGTCAACGGCGACGACAAACAGATCGACTTTCGGGTGGGGGTGGAGAAGCCGGGCGACAGCCCGGTCATGGCCTTCTGGGATTTGGGGCCGGGTCGGGCACTCGCCCGCCTGTTGGATGCACCGGTAGCCGCGATGGTCACGGAAAACGGCTACTTTCTGGAGGCCGCCATCCCCTGGGAGGTGTTGGGGATAGAGCCAAGCGCGGGGCTGCGTCTGGGCGTGGCTGCCAGCGTCAGCGACAACGACACGCCGGGCACGAATATACAGGAATGTATGATTTCCGCCGCGCCGGCGCGGGATTGGGAAGACCCCACGACTTGGGGCGTTCTAACTCTGGAGTAAGTATGGCTAAGAAATTTCCTGAAAGCGGCGGTCCTGAGTACTCCTGGTGGCAGCAGATCGCGGCACGCTTCACAGAGGGGGTGCCTTCCTGGGTATGGATTGCCGGCGCGGTCATTATTTCCACGGCAGCGGTGTGGACGGTCAGTCAGATGGTTGGACCGACACAGACACCGGAGACAGCGGCTGTCACCGACACACCCACCCCAGCCACCGCAACGCCCCCAACCCCAACCCCAACCCCTGACAGCGGCCCTCCCCCCTTTGCCCTGGCCCAGGCCACAAGCGACAGGGTATGGGTGGCGACAGGAAGCGGAACACCCACACCCTTGCCCGCGCCCGAAAGCAGGCAGATCGGGGTAGGCAGTCGGGTGACAGTCGATGAAAGGGGTCAGGCCATTCTGCGTTTCACCGATTTCTTGGAGGTGGAGGTGCTGCGTGAGGCTGACTTGGAGGTACAAGAGTTGGACATCTCGGCTCGCTCTGCCCTGGCTATCTTCGGTCAAAGCGGCGGCGCGGCTGTCAATAATCTGCTCCCGGCTGCCACCCGGCTGGCACACCGGGTAAAAGTCAATACGGATTTTGCCCTCATCACCGCCACGGGCACAAAGTGGCTGGTGGCGAAGGAGCGCAACACCCCCCTGGAATGGGTAGTGGCTCTGGAAGCGGGCGCAGACGATCTGACCGTCGAGGCGGACGGGGTGATCAAAAATGCGCCCACAGGCATCGCCTTTTGGGTAGCCCCCTTTGGCGGGCCGAGTATCCCTGTCCACTACCTGTCCGTAGACCCCTGGCTGGAGAGTGTACGGGCTGGGGCTGTTCGGCGGGAAATCGGGGATGCGCTCTGGCCCCACGCCGACGTGATTACCGACACCCGCTCCTTCCGCACCTATACCGAAACGGTTGCCAGCAGCGGCCAGAATCCCCCGGTGATAGTGTTGGACGATGTGCTGATCGAACTTCACCCGGCACACCCGAAGGCCCCCTACGAGCTGCGGGACTGCAACGGCGACGGTATCCACGACGTTTATATGGAGCACGGCTGGCTGCGTTTCGATTTTCGGGGGATGCACGAACGGGTGCGGGCGCTGGATGCCCAGGTGATGGTGACGGACCGGACTGCTTACTTTCTGGCAGGCTACAACCCGGCCAATGAACGTCTGGCGTTGGATTGGGTCGATATCGACAGCCAATTGCTCAGCCTGCGTTCGGACATCCGCCTGCAGGCCACGGACCAGAAGCATCAGCCCTTCCACTATGCAGAACTGCGCCTGGACTACGCCTGTTTTCTGGGCTTCAGCCTGACCCCGCCCAACCCGGACGATTCCCCCGGCCCACCCCGCTGGCCGGTCCCTTCCCTAACGCCGACAGCCACAGTTTCGGCCACAGCCACGCCAACAGCTACGGTAACACCTGATGATCGGGTGAAACCGGCGGGGGTTACGGAAACTGTGACAGTTACAGCCACGCCTACCGGCTCGGTCACGGCCACGCCGACAGCGATACCGACTGGCTCGGTTACTGTAACACCGACCGCCACGCCCTCCCCGACGTACACGCCCACACCTATTCCCACCTGCGTTCCCCGTCAACCCACGGGCTGGGTGGCCTATGTGGTAACGTCGGGAGAGACGGCGCAGGATATTGCCACAGAACGGGGCGTCCCCCTGCCACAATTGATCGAAGTCAACTGTTTGCGCCCTCCCGATTATATCATTCGGACAGGCCAGGAACTTTGGGTGCCCCTGCGACCTCAGCCAGCCCCACCGGCCTGCGCCACCCAAGCCGAGATTACATTGAGCGTGCGCAAAATCTCGGACGATCAGGTGGTCATCTCCTGGGCGTCCAACTGTTTTGTCTCCGGCACAGTGGCCCGGGCCGATGGCTTTGCCACCACACCCCTGACGCTGATTGTCGGGCAAAACGGCTCCAAACAGATCGGCCTGGGCCGTTCGTGCCGGGTCGGTGAGACATTTATCATCTTTGAGTTGTGGTATGCGGCCGGACAGAAACGAACCGTCACAATGCAACTGGAGTGTTGAGAATGGACCAGACAACCCTGAATCTGCTTCTGGACGAGGCCCAGCGCGGGCGGCTGACCCTTTTTATTGGTGCTGATTTGAACGCCGAAGCCACGGGCCTGCCCAGTCAGGACGAAGTGGCGCGATTGATGGCCGCGCGTTTGGGCCAGGCCGTGCCCGACAATGAGCCATTGGCCCTTTCGTCGGTCATCCAACGGGCTGGCCGCCAGCGCACGCGGGATGTAATTCAGATACTCAAAGATCATTTGGAAAAGAATCAGCCACCACACCCCTTTGATAATCTGCTGGCCCGACTGCCTGTAGAGACATTCATCACCACCCGCTACGACGACGGGTTAGAGCGGGCATTTAGTCTGGCAGAGCGCAAAGTGCAGCCGATTGTCACTGATTTCGACACTGCTCTGGCCCGGCGGGACCAGCCTGTGCTGATCAAACTCTACGGCGATCTGCGCCAGCCCCAGAGTCTGACCCTCAGTGAGGATGACCTCTACGATCTACCCTCGGCCAAACGGGAGATCCGCCGCCAGGTGGAAAATGCCCTGCGGGGGACCTGCCTCTTTCTCTGCTTCGACTTTGACAGCCCGGATTTCCTGATACTCTGGCGGGAAGTGCTGAGGGAGTTGGGCCGCTTTGCGCCTATGGCCTATGCGGCGCCGGCTGCACCTCTGGCTGCCGGGGACAGAGAGCTTTGGGCCGGTCGCAACATTACCCTTCTGGACGCGCCCGCGCTGACCGTCGTCCAGACCCTGGCCGAGCGGCTGCAACCGGTGGGCAAGCCGCTGGGGGTGACAGCGATTGTCAAACCCGCCCTGCCTGCTGCCCAGTCCCCCTTCAAGCGCTATCGCAACTTCGATCTGGAGCTTGCCAGCGGGGAAGGGGTGATCGAAGTCCGGGTGCTGCGTTCCAGCGAAGGGGAGGACGAGGAGGCAGTGGTTGGATTGGAGGGTCCGCCACCCCGGCTGGACGGTGTGGGTGCGCTGACCGGCATCAACGAAGAGATCGGTTACCGGCTGCTGCCGGGGCGGGTGGGGGAGCGCTGGGCCGCGGCCCAGGCCACAGCCGAAAACGCGGGGGAAGGGGTGCGCCTGCGTCTCTTTACCCGGGATGAGGAGGCCGCGGCCATCCCCTGGGAAGCCGCCAAAATAGGCGAGCGGCGGCCCGCCCTGCGTCTGCAAACGCCGATGGTGCGTTATGTCAATGCGGCCCGGCGCACGGACGCCCTGCTGGTAGCTGGCCCTCTGCGGCTGCTGGCGGTGCTGGCCCCCTCAGCCGAGATTGGGTTGGCATCTTTGGAGAGCAACCGGGAGCGGGCCGGGCTGGAAGATGCCCTGGCCGGGTTGCAGGCCACAGGCCGGGTGCAGCTACACTGGCTGGAAGGCGCGGCGGTCAGCCGGGATGGGTTGCAGGATCGGCTGCGCCGGGTGCAGCCCCACCTGCTCCACTTCGTCGGCCACGGCGAGTACGACGAGACGACCCGGCTGGGCAGCCTGGCCTTTGCCAGAGAACGGGGCGGGACTGTCGAGAAGGATTGGGTGAACACGGAGGAATTGTCGATTTTGCTGGACGGGCTGAATATCCGTTTTGGCCTCTTCAACGCCTGCCAGAGCGGGCGGGGCGCGGGGGGTGTGGCCCACGCGCTGGTGCGCAGCAGCCTGCCCGCAGCCCTGGGGATGCAGGCGGATGTGCCCGACAGCGCGGCGATCGCCTTTGCATCGGGCTTCTATCGGGCCCTGGCGGATCGCTGGCCGGTGGACGCGGCGGTGGTGGAGGCGCGCAAATCTGTGCAAAACGCGGTCGGGCTGGACGCGCCCTGGTGGGCGCTGCCCGTGCTCTATATGCGGGCGGAGGATGGAAAGCTGTTTGGGTAGGGGGCTTAGTAAGCGTCAAGAAATAACTTGCGGGTTCTGGTGCGTCGCACTGTCCAATAAATGGTTCTCAGCCCCAGATGTAGCCGGACAGTGCGACGCACCGAGTGTATCTTATTTCTGGACGCCTACTTAGCGGGGGAAGCTGCGGCGGGCCAACTGTAAGGAGAGGCTGCCCACGACGACCTCCACCAGACCCGCGGTCAGCCGGAAGGTGTCCAGCGTGCCCAGACCCCAGGCCACCGCCACGTACCAGAGATGGGTGACAGCCATTACCAGCAGGGTGGCGCCAAAGAAACGGAGGAAGTAGCCCCGGCTGCGCCCTTTGGCCAGGCCCACCCGGTAGCGATTTTCCAGGATCACAATCACAACCAGCAGGACAAGACCGAGCACAACGGTAATCAGTTGGGTGCCCAGATGGATCACATAGCGATCGGCGTCGCTGCTAATGAGGGCAAAGATGACCGTTTCGCGCACAATCATCCCGGCAAGCAGCCCCAGAAGGATCGAAAAACCCCAAAATCCGTAGGCAACTGCGTAGAAAGCAAGTCTGTTTTTCATCGACACTCCGCGTATGGAATGATGCGGCAGGGGCATAGGGTACCTGTTCAGCCACCCCACCCCCACCCAACCTCCCCCACAGTGGGGGGGGTTGGGTGGGGGTGAGCAGTACGGCATGGGTCAACACCCATGCCCCTGCATCTGTTATTTCTTATTGTAACAGATTGTTGCGCATCAATCGACTTGGGGATAGGAGGCGTATTTAATGGGCTGATTGATTCCCGCCAGTTCCAACTCCTGGGCAAAGTGACAACTGGCAAAGTAGCCCGGAGCCAGGGCGACAAGCTGGGGTTCTTCCTGGCTGCAAATCTCTTTGGCATATTTGCAGCGCTCGCGAAAGACGCAGCCGCTGGGCAGATTGGACACGTCTGGCGGTTCGCCGGCCACCACCACCCGCTGCCCCCGGGATTCTTTGGATGTGCGGGGCACCGCGGCCAGGAGCAGTTCGGTATACGGGTGGCGGGGCTGGTTGAGCAGGGCATCCTTTGCCCCCAGTTCCACCAGTTTGCCCGCATACATAACGGCGATGCGGTCGCTGATATAGCGGATGACGCTCATATCGTGGGAGACAAAAATGTAGGTTAGCTGGAATTCCTCTTGCAGACGCTGGAGCAGGTTGAGAATCTGGGCCTGGATCGAGACATCCAGGGCAGAGACCGGCTCATCGGCGACCACCAGTTTGGGATTCACCACCAGGGCACGGGCAATGCCCACCCGCTGGCGCTGACCGCCGCTGAAGCTGTGGGGAAAGCGGCGCAGATGCTCCACCCGCAGCCCCACCTGCACGATCACATCCTTCACCCGCTCCTCCAACTCCCGCCCCTGGGCCACTTTGTTCACCAGCAGAGGTTCGCCCACCGTCTCCAGAATGTTCATGCGGGGGTTGAGCGAAGCGAAGGGGTCCTGGAAAATAATCTGTGCCCGCCGCCGAAAAAGGCGCTGATCCTCGCCCTCCATCTCCGTCACGTCGATTGTCCGCTCGTCCAGATTGAGCAAAACTTTGCCGGCGGTGGGGGTATAGAGCCGCAGAATGCAGCGCCCCAGTGTGGTTTTGCCACAGCCGCTTTCGCCCACCACGCCCAGGGTTTCGCCAGCGGCTACTGTAAAGTTTACATTGTCCACAGCTTTGACGTGACCCACCAATTTGCGTAGGAAGCCCTGATGGATGGGGAAGTATTTTTTGAGTCCTTGCACTTCCAGCAGGGGTTTGACAGATTCAGCCACGGCGGGTCTCCTGCAAGAGATGGGGGGTAGATGGGCGATTGTCGGTGTAGAGAAAACAGCGTACTTTGTGGCGAGGCGATGCTTCCACCACCGGCGGGAGGGCTGCGTCGCACACATCGGGGATGCGCTCGACGCAACGGGAGTAGAAGGGGCAGCCTCGGTGTTGGGCAAAGGGGCTGGGCACACTCCCCGCAATGGGGATCAGCGCGTCCAGCGGGCCGTCGATTTTGGGAATAGAGCGCCAGAGGGCCTTTGTATAGGGGTGCAGGGGAGAGTCAAAAATCTCCGCAGCCGACGCGTGTTCCATCACCATCCCCATATACATCACCATCACCTCGTCGGCCACGCCGCCCACCACAGCCAGATCGTGGCTGATGTAGAGGATAGCCATACCCAGCTCTTCTTTCAGGCTTTGCAGCAGGTCCAGAATCTGGGCTTCAATGGTCACATCCAGGGCGGTGGTCGGTTCGTCGGCGATGAGCAGCCGGGGATTGCAGGAGAGGGCCATAGCGATCATCGCCCGTTGACGCATGCCGCCGCTGAATTGGTGGGGGTAGGCATCCACCTGCCGCTCCGGTTTGGGAATCCCTACCCGGCGCAACATCTCAATGGCCCGCTCTTTGGCCTCGGCTTTGGTAACGCCGGGGATATGCAGCAGAATCGACTCCATTATCTGGTTGCCGATGCTGTGCAGCGGGCTGAAGGAGGTCATAGGTTCCTGAAAGATAATCCCGATCTCCTTGCCCCGCAAGGCCCGATACTCCGGGCCCGTGCGGTGTAGTTTGGAGAGATTGGTCACATCCCGGCCACCGCTGGCGTTGTTCTGGTAGAGCAGAATATCGCCGCCAATCTGCCGGGCCGGGGGAGAGGGTACAATGCCCAGAATGGATTGGGCCGTGACCGACTTGCCAGAGCCGCTCTCGCCGATGACGCCCAGGGTTTGCCCTTCGTTGATGGAAAAGCTGACGCCGTCCACAGCGCGCACAATGCCTTCGTATAAAAAGAAATGAACCTGCAACTCCTTAACTTCGACCAGCAGCTTTCCGTTGGGATTCGCCATAGATGCGCCTCGGGCTTAGGAGTAGGGGTCGGCGGCGTCGCGCAGGCCATCACCGACAAAGTTGAAGAGTAGGACTGTCACAATCACAAAGAGCGCGGGGATGAGCTGCCAGGGCTGATGGGCAATCGCCACAATATCCTGGGCGTCTTGCAGCAGTGTGCCCCAACTGACCGCGGGGGGTTGAATGCCCAGACCGATAAAGCTGAGCGCGGTTTCGGCCAGGATCATCCCCGGCACCGAAAGGGTGAGGGAGACGATTAGATGGCTGGTAAAGCCGGGCAAGAGATGTTTGAAGATGATGCGCCCTTCGCTGGCCCCCGCGGCCTGGGCTGCCATCGCGTAATCCTCCTCCCGCAGGGAGAGCAGTTTGCCCCGCACCACCCGGGCCAGCCCTGTCCAGCCGATGACGGAGAGGATAATTGTGATGGCAAAATAGGTCTTCAGCACAGGCCAGTTGCGGGGCAGGGCCGCCGAGAGAGCCATCCATAGGGGCAGTTGGGGGATGGAGATGAGAAAATCGATGATACGCTGGATCACCTCGTCCACCAGACCGCCGAAATAGCCGGAGATGCCCCCCAGGACAATGCCCAGGACAAAGCTCAGCAGCACGCCGATCAGCCCGATGGAGAGGGAGATGCGCGCGCCGATGAGTGTGCGGCTGAAAATATCCCGGCCCAGCCGATCCGCGCCAAAGAGCATCAGGGGTGGGCCATCCTCCTTCGAACCAAAGAAGTGGATATTCGTCTCGAACAGCCCCCATATTTTGTAGGATTCGCCCCGGCTGAAAAGCTCGATGGGAATGATGTTGTCCGTATTTTCGGTAAACTCATATTTGAAGGTCTGTTGATTCAGTTCCCGCCCATAGCCATAATAGAAAGGGCCTTCCCAGCCATTCTCGCTGAAAAAGTGGACACTCACTGGGGGGGCCTGCTGGTACTTTTCAAAGCGCCGACCGGCTGAGTAGGGGCTGAAAAAGCCGGGGAAGATAGCCAGCAGGTAGAGTACAATCAACAGGACCAGGGAGATCATCGCCAGTTTGTGTCGGCGAAAGCGAAAGCGTATCAGCTCCCATTGGCTGGCATAGTAAAAACTTTCATCAACGACCTGGCCTTCTGCTGTTACTTCGTCTTCGATGTAGCCGCTTGCGACGCTCATAGGTTGCGATCCTGTGTTCTACAACGACTGATAAAATTAGCTGCTCCGGCCCTACTTCGTCACGCCTTCATAGCGAATCCGGGGGTCCATCAGGGCCAGAAGAATGTCGGAGAGGAGTGTGCCGACGACGGTCAGGGCACTGAGAATCATAATAATACTGCCAGCCAGAAACATATCCTGGGCCAGCACAGCCCGCAGCAGCAGAGGGCCGGTTGTCTGCAACCCCAGAATCAGCGAAACCAGCACCTCGCCGGAGAAGATGCCGGGGAGAACCCAGCCGATGGTGCTCAGCACCGGGTTCAGAGCCATGCGCACAGGATACTTAAAGAGCAGTCGCATTTCGGAAACACCCTTGGCCCGTGCCGTAATCACATATTGCTTCTTCAATTCGTCCAGCAGATTGCCGCGCATGACACGGATGGTGGCCCCGGTTCCAGCCAGTCCGATAATCATCAGGGGCAGGAAGAGGTGTTGGAGCATATTTACGAACTTGTCCATCGTCATCGGCTGGCCCATATATTCCACATCGTAGAGGCCCAGGGGCGAAAAGTTCAGGTAGCGGAAGAGCATCCAGGCCAGCACCATTGCCAGCAGAAAACCAGGGGTCGCCAGACCGATAAAACCAAAGAAGGTGGCTACATAATCCCCGGGGGAGTATTGATGGGTGGCCGAATAGATGCCGATGGGGATGGCGACCAGCCAGGAGAGCAGAAGGGCCAGAACCGAAATCGTCAGGGTCAGGGGCAGGCGCTCGGCCAGCAGTTCGTTGACTGTGCGATTCCACTGGAAGGACCAGCCAAAGTTGCCATCGACAAGAATGCCTTCCATCCAGCGCAGATAGCGCATATAGGCGGGCTGATCGAAGCCGTACATCGCGATCATACGGTCGGCCTCGTCCTGGTTCAATTCGACACCAGAGGCGCGCAGACTTTCGATCTGATAGGTTACCCAGTCGCCGGGCGGTAGCTCGATAATTACAAAGGAGACAATCGAAATCAGAAAGAGGATAGGCAGTAGCATCACCAGACGGCGAAGAATAAATACTAACACCGCAATGCCTCCTAAGCGGAGAGAGTGGCTGAACGTACAAGAGGAAGTGGTTCTCTGGCTGAAACGTGAAACGTGAGAGCGTACACCGATCTCACGTTTCACGTTTCAACCTGCTTTAGGGCGCTGACCAGATACTGCCTGCGCCCTGCTTCGCTGCTACTCCTTGTAGAAGAACTGCTCGCCCGAGAAGTTCTGGGCGATGGCAAAGCCGGCGCTGGCCACGTTGCCCATACGGGCAGAGATGATCAGCGGGTATTTCACCTTTTCTACCAGCGTAATCATGGGCAGATTGGCCCGTTCCCAGGCGTAGCCCTCTTCCAGCATGGCATTGTACTCAGCCGTGCCTGGCACCAGTCCCCAGCGGGCCTTGTCCAGATCAAAGGCTTCCTGAACCCACGCGGGCAGCTCCTCGCCTTCACCGGTTTGCATGAAGTTCCACCACAGACGACCAGCACTCCCAATGATACCGCTGGTGTGTCCATCGGCGCTGTTCTCGTCGTGGCTCCACATCGTCCACGCCTGCATCTCGTTAGCTGTCAGGCGCTGGCCGAACAGAGTCGGATCGATCTGCTTGACCTGGGTGAAGATGCCCACATCCATCAGATATTCACCGATCAACTCAGCCGCCGGGGCCAGGTCCACGGCTTGGGCACCGGTCTCCACCAGGAAGACGAAGCGGTTGCCGTCCGGTCCCAGGCGGTATCCATCTGCATCTTTCTTGTCAAGACCCATCTCGTCGAGCAGTGCATTGGCTCTGTCCAGGTTTTGGGTGTACAGGTCTGCCCCGACGCTGCGTTCGGGCAGGCTGGCAAAGCCGTAGTAGAGGGTCTCAATCATCGAATCCCGGTTCATAGCCAGGCTCACAGCCTGCCGGAAGCGCACATCCCGCACCACTTCCCGCCAGACCGGATCGTCAAAGGTCTGGTTGATGAAGAGGTTGCTGGAGTCTACGTGCATATCCAGCAGAACGGTGGTGAAGCCACCTCTGGCCTCGTTCTCTTTGTAGAGAGGCACTTTGACCAGACCCGTGGATTCGCGCATGAAGTCCACATTGCCAGCGAAGATATTGACATTCAACATCTCCACATCTTCGGTCAACACAGAGACCAGTTTGTCGATGTAGGGCAACTGCTGGCCCATTGTATCGACTTTGTGGTAGTAGGGGTTGCGCTCGAAGGTGAGCAGACCCGGCTCGGTGGAGGGGACCAGCAGCCAGGGGCCAAGCCGGGGGCTGTCGATGCACTTGGGCTGGTTCACGTCCCAGCTCTGGCAGACTTTGGCGGCAAAGACCTGCCACCATTCATCGGTCAGATTCATCGCCGTCAGTTCATCCTTCAGGCTCTCGATAGGAACGTAGTCGATGTGATACTGCTTCAGATAGTGGGCGGGGCGGATCAGTTCGGTATAGCCATTCCAGCCCTCGATTACCAGATTGCGCAGGAAGCCGCCATAGGGTTCGGGGAAGGTGATCTTGAAGGTGAAATCGTCGATGATCTCCAAACTCATCGGCTCGCCCGCGGCCGAATAGCCGGTCTTGAAGCGGCGGGGGAAAGAAGGTGTGAGCTTCTCGTTGAGGTAAATATCCTCATAGGTGAAGCGCACATCTTCGCTGGTCACAGGCTCGCCGTCCGACCATTTCATGCCTTCGCGCATGTGGAAGACGAACTCTTTGTTATCATTGCTCACCTCAAAGTCCTTGAGGACATTGCCCCGGATACCATCAGTCCCCAGGTCCGGCGCAGAGAGCAGCGGTTCGTTGATCATCACAAAGATATCCGGATTCCAGTCCGGGCGGAAGTGGGCGGAACGCAGGGTACCGCCATACTTGCCGGGTTCCCAGTCAGGCAGGCTGGCTTCCGACATCAGAACGCCAGGGCCAACCACAAAGGGTTCCAGGGGCAGACGATCATCAACCCCAGGCAGTGTGCCCGCGGCCACCCTTTCGGCCAGCATCGGTGCTTCGCTGTAGGTGCTGCTGGGAGCAGCCGGTGCAGCCGGGGCCGGAGCCGCGGGGGCAGCCTCTTGTGCCGCGGGGGCGGCCGCAGCGGGGGCGGCCTCCTCTGCGGCAGGGGCGGGTGTTCCTGCGCCACAGGCAGCCAGGGCCAGTGACACAAGCAGCAGAATTGTCAACAACAGTGTCGATTTACGCATCTTCCTCCTCTTTTCCTTCCAATGGTTGGGACTACGGATAAACCTACGACAAACCAACAACGGGAAACACATGAAGGGAAACAATCGGGGGGTAGATATTGTCCGATTGCAAACACAAGTGAATGATCGGGCAGAAGCGAATTATCCATCCGGTGCGTCGCACTGTCCACGAAATGACTCTAGTCCGCAACCTCATCTGGACAGTGCGACGCACCAAAACGGGAAGTTATTCTTTGACAAGCC
>JAANMX010003835.1_pt1 | contig 12664 bp, 11 predicted proteins | sample 7279681 | NCBI WGS metagenome assembly JAANMX01 (sample SAMN14094542, study PRJNA606508) | bioreactor metagenome | isolation source: A lab-scale SPAN reactor treating ammonium-rich wastewater day 351 | place: Ireland: Galway | collected 2018-01-01
ATCCCGACCGCCAACACGCTCATCGTGCATCGCTCGGATATGTTCGGACTGGCGCAGCTTTATCAGTTGCGCGGCCGGGTCGGGCGCTCGAAGCTGCGCGCCTATGCGCTGTTCACGCTGCCGTCGAAGCACAAGATAACGGCGCACGCCGAGCGCCGGCTCAAGGTTTTGCAGTCGCTCGAAACCCTGGGGGCAGGATTCCAGCTTGCGTCGCACGATCTCGACATTCGCGGCGCAGGCAATCTGCTTGGCGAGGAGCAGTCGGGCCACATCAAGGAAGTCGGTTTCGAACTCTATCAGTCGATGCTGGAGGAGGCGATCGAGAATCTCAAGACCGGCGTGACTGAGATTGCCGACGATCGCTGGTCTCCGCAGATCACCATCGGGATGCCGGTACTGATCCCCGAGGATTATGTTGCCGATCTGGCGGTTCGGCTATCGTTGTATCGCCGGCTTGCCGACCTCGATACCGATGATGAAATCGACAGCTTCGCCGCGGAACTGCGCGACCGCTTTGGTCAATTGCCGGATGAAGTCCGCTACCTGTTCAAGGTCGCGGCCATCAAGGCCTATTGCCGCCGCGCCAATGTCGAGAAGGTCGATGCGGGACCGAAGGGTGCGGTGATTTCCTTCCGCGACAACAAGTTCGCGCAACCCGATCGGCTGGTGTACTTCATCCGCCAGCACGGACAGGCGGCGAAGGTCCGTCCCGACATGAAAGTGGTGTTCCTCCAGAACTGGAAAACCCCGGAAGAGCGCCTGATGGGCACCACCGAAATCATGCGCCAGCTTGCCAATCTCGCGGAGGATCGCAAGGCGGCGTAATGCGGTCGTTATGATGCCGCGCGCGCCTCACTGCTCAGGCGGGTGAGAAGCGATGCCGCGGAGTCGTCAAACCGGGATGCCGTCAGGGTGACCTGAGGATCGATCCGGGAGGCGCGTCTGGCGCTGAGCGTCGTATGCTTCATCACGCTCGAAAGCCGTCGCGCGATCATCTGCGCGTTGCGCAGATCAGCGTCGGCAAAAACCACAACGATCGAACCATCGGCTTCGAGCGTGCCGAAATCCATTCGCCGCATAAGCCGGCTGAGAATACGCGCCGCATCGAATAGGGAGCGTTCATGCTGCTGACCGAACGAGAAGCGCGCAATGGAGAGACTCGCGCCGCTGGACCGGGTCTGGCGGATCGCCATGTTGAGTTCACGGTGGAAGGCATCCCCGGTCAGGAGACCTGTTCGCGGGTCGAGGAGTCCGCCCGCATCCATTGATTTCAGCGTACGATGCAGGCGCGCCTCGAATGCGTGCTGCCGAACCAAAGGCAGAAACGTGCTGACGACATGATCGGGCTCGCTCGGCATCACTTCGAGATTGGGAAGATCATAGGCCGCCCACGGGCCACCGGCCGGAACCGAGATCGGCAGATTGCGAAAGCGCGTGTCTTCAGCCAGCACGGTCAGAAGCGCGTCGACCACGCGCCGGGTGAACCCTTCACTGATAACGACACCGTCCAGATCACGCGCGTTGAGGTGTTTCGCCGCCGCCTCGATGCTGAGCGCTCCGAGAACACCGAGCCGTTCGCCAAAGGCAACCGATAGCGTTGGATAAGCGGCGCCGCGCCCGATCAGGAGAACGGTCGCATCCCGGATCGGGTCGGCATCCGGCAGGCGTGGCGCCGCCGGATTGCCTGCAAGCCGCCGGAGGACGGTCGCGTGCAGCGTTCGCACGCGCAGCGCCGCATTGAGACGCCTGTCGAACCGGTCGATGCCTCCGTTCAGGGACGAGAACGGAAGCGCGTTGTCCGGACAGGGCGGATCGGGATCAGCGACGATCAGGGGCACGTAGGGCTGTATCGCAGCAAGCTGACCGGCGAGGCTATCCAATCCCGCGCCCGCGCCTTCGGTCGTGGGGACGAAGACGGCCGCCGGTTGAAAGCGTTCGATGCCTCGGGAGGCTTCCGACCAATCGATGTCGAGAACAGGAAAGATGCTCCGGCTCGCTCGAGCGACGACGGACGCTTGTCGCTCGCCGTGTGAGACAACGATAAGCGGGCCTTGCTGGGACATTTTCACCAACTCGGATACGTACCAAAGGCGTGTGATCCTAGTTTATTGTCCCTTAATGCGGCGTCAATGAATGGCGCCGGATTTGATCAGCCGGTCGCAGAGCGATCGCGAAATGCTTCCACCATCAACGGGTTCAGCCCCAGTTCCTTGAGCGCCTCGCGAGCGCGGGCATTGTCGCCGGCTCGCCCGGCAAGGCGATGGCCGCTCAGACGGTCGGGAAGCGCCGTCAGCATGGCGTTCGGTCCGAGCCGTCGTGCCCATTCCTGAAGATCCTGTGCAGGAAACCGGTAGCCGCCGACGGCCATGACGCCCGCCGGCGGCGCCGTGATCGCAATGGCGCCCGTGGCGCGATCGATCCGCGCGGCATAGCCTGTATCGACATAATCCGGCCGCGACGGCATGCCGAAGACCTCGGAAGGAGACTCCGGCGCGGCGTAGGCCGCGACCGGCACCATCGGCCCCCGCAGTCCCAGCGTTCCGTTCGGAGTCAAAACGATCTCTCCGGCTGTCGATGAGATGGGAACCTGAGGCGGCGTCCGATAAGGGCCGGGCATGATCGGAGCAGGGGAGCCGTCCTCCGCGCGGCGGCTCGCGAAAAGACCCGCCTCGCCGAACAGGTAGACGTCGGTCATCTGCCTCTCGTTGTCCGGCCAAAGCGCGCTCGATCCCACCTGTTCCGGAACCCGCCAGAGACCCACGACATGACGCAGGCTCGGGACGGAAGACAGAGCGCCGGATTCCGCCATCCGCAACGCTAGTGGGGCAGGTGCGACCAGCGTGTCGCAGCGTTCGGTTTCCATCTGCCGCACGAGAACATTTTCGTCGAAAGGATGATGCATCGCCAGGGTGCCGCCGCTGAGCAGCCACATCACGAAGGATGAAGTCAGCCCGGCGAAGGACGACGGCGCGAGAGCCGAGAGAATTGTCGCGTTCTGAGGCAGGCTGCTCTCGAGAAAGATGGCAAGCCCGGCGGCGATAAGGTTGACATGGGTTCGCGGCACGGCGAGGAAGCCAGAGCCCGAAGCCTCGAACGTCACCAGCGCGGCGCGGCGCGAATCCCGGATCATGAGCCGCGAGCGGTCGATTGTCCTGTCGGCGGCAATATCCAGCGGAACCATTCCCTCCGGCAAATTGCTGCCGAAGCCGCAGACATGACGGACGGAGAACACTTCCGCGGCCGCGTTCATCGCGAGATCGGCATGATTGACGCCGTCGATATTGCCCATCGCGACGATCGCGCGTGCGCCTGTCCGGTTGATCGCAACAGCGAGTTCGGCCTGCCGCCAAAGCTGGGGCAACAACGCCACGATCAGACCGGCGCGATGGGCGGCAAGCACTGTCAGCGCCAGTTCGATGGTGTTGGGTAGCTGTACCGCTATGATCGAATTAGCGGGCAGGCCAGCCTCGATGAAGTGGGCCGCCAATGCTGATACCGCCCGGTCGGCCTGGGCAAAGGTCAGATGTAGCGGCGGCTGTCCCGTCACCCGCAACTTGTCAGGCGGATCGATCAGCGCCGGTCGGTCCGGCTGCCGGACGAGGATGCGGTCGAAGAGTTCATCCAGCGTAGGCGATGAATTGTTCTGGAGCACGAAGTCACTTGCCGGGCTTCGGCGGCCTTCGCCACCATGTTTCGGGGATGTATCCAGTCAACGCGGTCGCTGCTGGTCGTTCTATCCGATTCCAGCGCGCGATCCATTGTTCTTGAACGTTGTAAACCGGAATCACGTAAAATCCGGACATCAGGACCCGGTCGAGCGCGCGAACCGCATCCACGAAATCCGGCCGCTCCCTCGCCTTGAGCATGGCGGCGATCATGGCGTCGATCGCGGGGTTCTTCACGCCCATGTAATTTCGGGTGCCCGGAATGTCGGCGGCTTCGCTGCCCCAGTAGAAGGACTGTTCGTTGCCGGGCGACAGCGATTGATCCCAGCGGTTCTGGATCATGTCAAAATCAAACGCCAGCCGACGCTGATCGAACTGCACGCCATCGACCGAGCGCACGGACACCTCGATGCCGGCACGCTTGAGATCGCGCGCGTAAGTGAGCGCGATCCGCTCCTGATCGCGGGTTGTCACCAGCATTTCAAAGGCAAGGGGAGCCTTGGTCGAGCGATGGCGCAGGACCGTGCCGTCAAATTCGTAACCTGCCTGCGACAGAAGCGCGAGAGCGGCGCGCAAGGCCTCGCGGTCCCGGCCTGAACCGTCGGTCACCGGAAGACGGTAACTGCCGTCGAGAATGTCGCTTCGTACGGCCGACGGAAACGGCTTCAGCAATGACCGCTCTCCGCCGTCAGCGGGGCGCGCGTAGGCGGACAGTTCCGATCCCGCGAAGAAGCCGCCGGCGCGGCTATAGAGTCCGAAAAAATAGTTTCGGTTGATCCACTCGAAATCGAACAGCAGCGTCAGCGCCTCGCGGACGCGAATGTCGGAAAACATCGGCCGCCGCGTATTGAACACCAGATATTCCGAGGGCGCGGGCAGGCCGGTTTTGATAGCTTCGCGGACAAGCTGACCATTGCCTGCTGCCGGGAAGTTGTAGCCTTCGTGCCAGCGCAGCGGTTCAGTCTCGACGCGAAAGTCATACAGACCGCGCTTGAACGCCTCGAACTGACTGTTGGCTTCGCGATAGTAGTCGAACCTGATCTCGTCGAAGTTCCACAGGCCGCGATTGACCGGCAGGTCGCGTCCCCAATAATCCGGGTTGCGCGTCAGCGTCACGCTGGCTCCAGGCTTGACGGCGGTCACGCGATACGGCCCGGACCCGAACGGGGCGGTCATCGAGGTCTGCTCGAAAGTGGCGGCATCGACGGCATGTTTCGGCAGGACAGGCATCAGGCCGAGGATCAAGGGCAGTTCGCGATCCGTGGTTCCACCGAAATCGAAACGCACGGTGCGCTCATCGATCGCCTCTGCCGTTGCAACCTTTGAATAATATTGACGATGGTTGGGCCGGCCCTTGTCCCGGAGGAGTTGCCAGGAAAAGAGCACGTCTTCTGCACGGACGGGCTTCCCGTCGTAAAAGCGCGCCTGTGGATTCAGATGGAAGGTGGCGTAGGTGCGGGCATCGTCGGTTTCAATCCTTTCCGCGAGCAGACCGTAGAGCGTGAAGGGCTCATCGTGACCCCGGGCCATCAGGCTCTCGACCACGAACCCCCGAATTTGCTGAAGCGCGACGCCTTTGACGATGAAGGGATTGAGGCTATCGAAACTACCGGGAACACTCTGAACCAGCCGGCCACCCTTGGGCGCGTCCGGATTGGCATAAGGCATCCGGCTAAAATCAGGCGGCAGGGCCGGTTCGCCATGCATCGCGATGGCGTAACCGGGATCCGCGGAAACCTGCTGCCATCCGGCGGCGAGCAGCCCGACCGCGAGCGCCAGACATACCGCCGTCCGGCAACGCGCGCGTGGCGGCGGTCGGCAATACCGGATCCATTTTGATTCGAACTTGCTCACAAGAAATTTTATCACAACCGCCGCGACGCGGTTTGAAAGGGGCACCAAAAGCGTATGTTGCCATTGATCTTTTTATGCGCCCTAGTATTGAAGGCGGTCAATTGATCATGACATCGCGAATCGTCACGTAACCGCCTCATTTCACTAAGAGACAGCCGCCGAATAGTCTGCGCCAATGCCTGCTCCTGGTGGAGAAATCCGGCTGATCGCGTCGGGAGCGCGAATGCCGAATTCGAAACTCCACCAGCAACCGCTCCATCGAGGGCCTGGGTTTGCAAGCGGTCCTTCAATTTTGCGTTCGAGGGAAGGCTCGCTGAAACGAAATGCGAATGTTAGAATCGGATCACGAGCGTTCAGGAAAGGGTTTTCCGCAATGAATTTTCGTCTCTCGACCACGTCCGCTTTGCATCGCGGACGGGCCTTTGCCCTGTTCGCCGCTGTGACGCTAGCGGTCGTTCCATTCGCGTCGGACGCTCCCGCCCAGCAAGCCGCCCCATCCAAAGGCAAGGCTGAGGCCGCCAAAGGAGCGCAGGCGCCGGCGGCCCAGCCAGCGCCAGCCGACCAGCAGGTGCAGCTGATCTATGCCCCCTGGACCAAGTTCTGCCTGAAAGGCCAGGATGCGAAAGCCAAGCAGGTATGTTTCACCGGCAAGGACGGGCGGATCGAATCCGGCCAGCCTGTGATCGCGGCGGTCATCATCGAGCCCGAAGGCGAGCCCAAGAAGATTCTCCGTGTGACGCTGCCGCTCGGGATGCAGCTCGTCCACGGAACGCGCATCATCGTCGATAACAATCCGCCGCAGCAGAGTGCCTACGTGATCTGCTTCGCCAATGGCTGCATGTCGGATTATGAGTTGTCAGCGGATATGCTCGGTCACCTGAAGAAAGGCCAGAATCTCATCGTTCAGGCAATCAATTCCAACGGCGCGCCGCTGACGCTGCCGCTTCCGCTCGCTGAATTCGCGAAAGCCTATGACGGCCCGCCGACCGACCCCAAGGTGTTCGAGGAAACCCAGAAGAAGCTACAGGAAGAACTGCAAAAGCGGGCCGCCGAAGCGCGCGCGAAGCTCGAAGCCACACAGCAGGGTACCGCCAAACAGTAGCTCGTTATTGAAACCAGATGGAAAAGCGCTCCTCGCGGAGCGCTTTTTTGTATCAGCCAGCTATAGCGTTTTCGAGCGAAGCATGTCCTCGGGCTTGACCCGATGATGGGGTACCGGTTCGCGTGAAGAAAACGCGTTAAAAACACTAAGGTAGGGTCTTTCACCGTTTCCATGAAGAGAGTGAAAGACTCTACGATCTCAGTTCAGAGACGGGTTGCGGGGGCGATAATCGCCGGATTCATCCTGGATGAAAATCTCCTTCACCTGCGAATGCCGGATTGGCTCGCCGGAGTCGTCTGGCAAAAGGTTCTGCTCCGACACGTAAGCCACGTATTCGGAATCCGCATTCTCGGCGAGCATATGGTAGAATGGCTGATCCTTGTGCGGCCGGACATTCTCCGGGATCGAGAGCCACCATTCTTCCGTGTTGTTGAAGACCGGGTCGATATCGAAGATCACACCCCGAAACGAATAAATCCGATGGCGAACGATTTGGCCGATCTGGAATCTGGCGGTACGTGCTTTCGTCATCCCTGACCGCATAGACCAGGACTGCGGACGAAGCCAGAGCGATCGGACTGGATTCCACGGACGGGAAGATCGAGGTCCTGGCTCAAGGCTGGCTAGAGCACGTTCGCTTCTGATTGAATCAGAAGCGAGGCTCTAGATTATTGTTTTGACGCGTTTTCTTCACGCGAACCGGTATCCGCTTCGCCGGAAAATGCTCTAAACCGAGGCTCCCTATGTGGCCGCTGCCGCCACGACGGTGCGAGACCCTCGCGCATGGCAAGGCGCCGGAGCGGGCCGACCTTGCTGATCGCGTGCAGCCCGAGCGCGCGCGCAGTCTGGATCGGCAGGAAATCGCTGAGCAGTGACCGGTTCGCCATGTCGATCGCGAAGGTCCGGCTCAGGACGTCGCTGCGCCGGGCCGTTTCGAATCGCGCAAGAGCGGGAGACGAGCCCGGGTCCTCCCCGGAGAACAGAGCGTCGCGGACAATCTCCGCGATATCGGAGGCGTCACGCAGGCCGAGATTCAGCCCCTGCGCGCCGATCGGCGGCAGGACATGAGCGGATTCGCCGACCAGAACGATGCGGTTGCCTGCAAAGCGCGCGGGCCGCTCGATCCCTAACGGAAACTGATTTCGTCCCTGGCCGACCTCAAGCCTTCCCAGGATCGAATGCGATCGTCTTTCGGCGACTTCGGCCAGTTCGCCGTCACTCAAGGCAGCTAGCCGCTCCACCTCCTTGGGGGAGGCGACCCAGACGACACTGGAGCGGTCTCCGGGCAGCGGCACGAAAACGCAGGGGCCATGCGGGGTATGAAACTCGGTCGAGGTGTTCCTGTGCGGCCGGCTATGCGCGACGTTAAAAGTCAACGCAGCCTGATCGAGCGCGCGACGCGTGATGCCAATGCCCGCGGCTTTGCGGCAAAGCGACTGCCGTCCGTCTGCGCCGACGGCCAGACGCGCGGTCAGCGTCTCTCCCTGCCGGGTGGTGATGGTGACCACGGTATCATCGGGCGTGACCTGTTCAGCCTCACCATCGATCCACGTGAGGTTTTCCGCTTCCGCGGCGCGCGCTTCCATGGCGGCCATCAGCGTACGGTTTGCAATATTATAGCCGAATGCGGCGCGCCCGATCTCTGCGGCGGAGAAACGGACCTCCGGAGCCCGGATAAGACGTCCGGTATCGTCCACGAGCCGCATGACACGGAGCGGGGCGGCATCGGCCTCGCAGCGGGGCCAGACGTCAAGCTCTCGCAGCAGATCGATGGAACCGCCGAGCAGGGCTGTCGTCCGGTTATCACCATAACCGACACGCCGCGCGATCAGCGCCGTCCGGGCGCCGGCATGGGAGAGGGCGATCGCCGCGGCCAATCCGGCAGGCCCTCCGCCCACGACCGCGACATCAAAGATTGCAACCGGCTTCGCGCTCTCGTTCATGGATCGACAATCGCCATTCGCAGCGCCATTTTCAAGCCCGCCGGCGAACGTCGCCGGAACCGGCTGAAGCCGTTCCCGACCGCTCGCGCGGCGGAGCGCCGCAACGACCATTATGCAAAGCTGTCCGATTCCTGATAGCAGGATGTGCAAATGAGCCAACCAAGCCGGCAGGACCCGCTACCCGGACCCGAAGCGTCGCGGACCGCCGCGCTCCTGGTCCATGTTTTCACGGCGACCGGGGCCGGAATTGCGCTGCTCGCCATGCTGGAAGCCGTGCGTGAGCACTGGGCGGCCATGTTTGCCTGGCTGGGTCTGGCGCTCCTCATCGATGGCCTGGACGGGCCGATGGCGCGGCGGCTGAATGTCCAGGCAGCGCAGCCAAACTGGTCCGGTGAGATACTGGACCTCGTGGTGGACTTCCTCACCTACGTATTCGTCCCGGCCTATGCCATCACCGCGAGCGGCCTGTTGCTTCCGCTCGCCGCGCCTTTGCTGGGCGTAGGCATCGTCATCAGCAGCGCGCTTTATTTCTCCGACCGCCGGATGAAGACAGATGATAACCACTTTCGCGGCTTTCCGGCGCTCTGGAATGCCGCGGCGTTCTATCTGTTTCTTCTGCGTCCATCGCCGGTGGCTTCGACCCTCGCGATCGCCGCGCTTATCGTGCTGACCTTCGTTCCTCTCAAGGTTCTGCACCCGGTACGGGTGAAGCGGTTTCGCGGTTTTAATCTGTCGCTGATCGCGGTATGGGCTGCGCTTGCAATGACGACCGTTGCTCACGACTTCAATGTGGCGATGCCGGTCACGGCCGTACTTTGCGCCATCGCATTCTACATCGTCTGCGGCGATGCCGTGATCCGTCTCCTGAGGCCAGAGAATCAATGATCGAACTGCTGACCAGCCCGGAAGCATGGGCTGCACTCGTGACGCTGACCGCGCTCGAGATCGTGCTGGGCATCGACAACGTCATTTTCCTGTCGGTGATCGTTTCGCGGATTCCGCCGAAGCAGGCAAAGCGCGCGCGCCAGGTCGGCCTTGCGCTGGCCGTGATCTTCCGCATCGCGCTGCTGACCGTGCTGGTCTGGCTGATCGGCCTGACCACGCCGGTGCTGACGGTGCAGGACTTCGCGTTCTCCTGGCGCGACATCATCCTGATCGGCGGCGGCCTGTTCCTGATCGCCAAGGCCACGCACGAGATTCATGGCGAGGTGGAGGCGCGTGAACACGAGGCGGGCGCCACACCGAAACCACGCGCGTTTCTTCTGGTCATCGTGCAGATCATCATCATCGATCTGGTGTTTTCTCTGGACTCCATCATCACCGCGATCGGCATGGCGAAAGATCTCGAGATCATGATCGCGGCCGTCATCATCGCATGTTTCGTCATGTACCTGTCGTCGGGGCCGGTGTCCCGGTTCGTCAGCGAACACCCGACAACCAAGATGCTGGCGCTGGCGTTTCTCGTGCTGATCGGCGTCGCGCTCGTCGCGGATGGCTTCCACTTCCATATCCCGCGCGCCTACATCTACTTCGCGATGGCGTTCTCGGCGGCAGTGGAAATGTTCAACGTTCTCGCCGGGCGTAATCGCAAGAAAGCGAGCCGCTGAGCTTCCCTTGAAGCGGTTCGCTGGTTGACAACGCCGGCCCTATGGCTTTCGCTCTCCTTGATGCACATTGCAGGGAGAGGGGACAATGACCAGGGCGGTACGCGTTCATCAGGTCGGCGGTCCCGAGGCGCTTGTCTATGAGGCCGTGGATTTAGGTGCGCCGGGGCAGGGCGAGGTCCGCATCAGGCAACATGCGATCGGCCTGAATTTCATCGACGTGTACTATCGCAGCGGGCTCTACAAAACGCCGGCCACCCCGTTCATCGTGGGCAATGAGGCCGCCGGCGAAGTCGTTTCCGTTGGACCGGGCGTCACCAATTTTCACCCCGGCGACCGCGTCGCTTATTATTTCGATCTCGGCGGTTATGCGACCGACCGCAACATCCCGGCGGACAAGCTGGTTAAACTACCCGACCACATCACCTACGAGCAGGGCGCGGTGCTGATGCTTAAGGGATTGACGGTCTGGTATCTCCTGCACAAGACCTTCAAGGTCGAGCACGGCCATCGCGTGCTGATCCATGCCGCGGCGGGCGGTATCGGGCTTCTCGCCTGCCAGTGGGCGAAGGCGCTCGGCGCGAACGTCATCGGCACCGTCGGGTCGAAGGCCAAGGCGGACCTTGCGCTGGCGAACGGCTGTGATCACGTCATCCTCTATGAGGAGGAGGACTTCGTCGCGCGCGTCAAGCAGATCAGCCGGAACGAACTGTGCGACGTGGTCTACGATGGCGTCGGCAAGACGACGTTTCCGGGCTCGCTGTCCTGCCTGCGGCCGCGCGGACTGTTCGTCAGTTTCGGCAACGCGTCAGGCCGGGTGCCACCGTTTCCATTGGCCGAGCTTTCCCATCACGGCTCGCTGTTCGCCACGCGCCCGAAGCTGAACGATTATATAGCGACGCGCGGTGAGCTTCTTGAAGGCGCCGATACAGTGTTCGCCGCCGTCATCACCGGCAGCCTGCACGTTCCGATCAATCATGCCTACGCGTTGAAGGACGCGGCGAAAGCCCAGACCGACCTCGAAAGCCGCCGGACCACGGGAGCCATCATTCTCAAGCCCTAAAAGACCGCCTCGCGCATCCGTAACCGCGAACAGAATTTCTCCGGGGCAGGGGACGAGGAGAATTTCCGTCCGGATATCCGGAAAATAGAAGAATCCTATCGCTATTTTCGTCACCTATCTTGCCGCCGACCGGAACCGTCGTTCATTGTAGCGCGTGTTGAGCCGGAGACCGACGATGCAACAACGATCCGACGACACTCGCGTAACCGTCAACGCCCGTGGCCTGACCGAGCAAACGGTGTTGCGGCTCCAGACCTTCGCACTCTATGGCTCGCTTGTCCTGATCGCGGCCGTGGTATTCGGCTCGCTCGGCATCCATCCATTCTGACAGAACGCTATTTAATCAGATTGAAAGGCGCGACGGCGATGCCATTGTCCTTGAGGGACTGGCGCAATGCACGCGCGATACGCACCGCGTCCGGCGTGTCGCCATGAATGCAGACGGTATCCATACGCATCCTGATCGGCTTGCCGGTAACTGAAATCACTTCTCCGGATTGAATCATTTTCACGACGCGGCGAGCGATATCGTCAGCATCATGAAGCACCGCGCCCGGCTTGCGCCGCGACACCAGCGATCCGTCATCTTCATAGGCGCGGTCGGCGAACACTTCATGCACCAGCGGCAGGCCAGCGGCTTCGCCGGCCGCCACGAGACGCGAGTTCGCAAGCACCACGAAGACGAGACCGGGGTCGACGGCTTTGATCGCGGAGGCGATTGCGCGCGCGGTCGTGTCATCCTCGCAAGCCGCGTTGGACAGTGCACCGTGGGCCTTCACATGCGTGACCCTGTGCCCCGCCATGGTGGCGATCGCCTGGAGCGCGCCGATCTGGTACGCGACAAGGTTTTCGATTTCCCTGGAGGTAAGGCCGGCGATCGGTCGCCGCCCGAAGCCGTGCAAGTCGCGATAGCCGGGATGCGCGCCGATGCTGACGCCACGCGTTCCGGCAAGATCGACGGTCCTCCTCATCGTGTCCGCATCGCCCGCATGAAAGCCGCAGGCGATGTTGACGGACGTCGCGAGTTCGATCATCGCAGCATCGTTGCCCATCGGCCAGACGCCGAAGCTTTCGCCAAGATCGCAATTGAGATCGATCGTCATGGTTCGTCCGATATGGCGCGGGGCCTTTATGGCTCCAGGGGCGGCCAAGTTTGCCACATCCCGCTATGTCTGCCACGTCCCGCTGTCGAATGCATTCACCGCGGTTCCGGCGATATTAGCGTTCCGCAAGGCATCGTTGATGTCGGTATTTCGCGCCTCGCGCACCCGGTCGGGCAGCGTCCGCAACAGATCCGCCATGGCGCGCGCCTCAGTCTGCGCTTCGGCGACGGTGACCGCCTTGAACCGGAAACCGCGGCCGACGGGAATCTGGGCGAAACGGCCGAGATCCGCTGTCATGATGGTTGCGATTTTCGGATAGCCGCCCGTGGT
>JAANMX010003837.1_pt1 | contig 12663 bp, 9 predicted proteins | sample 7279681 | NCBI WGS metagenome assembly JAANMX01 (sample SAMN14094542, study PRJNA606508) | bioreactor metagenome | isolation source: A lab-scale SPAN reactor treating ammonium-rich wastewater day 351 | place: Ireland: Galway | collected 2018-01-01
TCGACCGTCCCCAGCGCGACTTCAACCGACCCGAGCGGCAGAACTTCCGTCCCAATCGGGTCGACCGTCCCCAGCGCGACTTCAACCGACCCGAGCGGCCGCAACGCCAGGTTGAGCGCCCTCAGCGCAATTTCAACCGCCCCGTGAGGCAATTCCAGGCGCGTCCCCAGCGCTCGCCGCAGGTTCGCCAACCGGGGCCTCAGCGCCAGCCCAGACCTGCACGTCAACCAAATCAGCAACGTAGAAGACGCTGAAAGCAAGGAGCCCGGCGGATGACCGGGCTCCTTCCTTTCTGGACCAGCGCGACTGACCCAGATCATCTCGGTCCGAGCCGACATGCCCTAACCTGAGAGTACATCTCACCTGAATAGGGAGGCTCGCATGCCGATTCCCCTGGAAATCACCTTCCACGGTGTGGAAAAAGTGCCCGCTCTGGAAGAGCTCATTCGCGAGAAGGCCGAGCGCCTGGAGCACATCAACAAGCGACTGATGCGTTGTCGCGTCGCCATCGAGAAGCCTCACCGCCACAAGCGCCACGGCAGCGGCTGGCGGGTCCGGATCGATCTCACCCTGCCCCCCCGTCAAGAACTGGTCATCAACGAAGAGCCCGGCCTGGGAGCCCCTCCCCAGGAGGACCTCCACCAGGTGGTCACGGAGGCCTTCCACACGGCCGAGCGCAAACTGCGCAAGATGACCGACAAGATTCGCGGCGAGACCAAGCGCCATCCCGCTGCCGAGCCGAACGGAGTGATCAAGCGCGTCTTCGTCGACCACGGCTTTCTGCACGGCGAGGGTGGTTATGACGTCTATTTCCACCGAAACAGCCTGCTGGGGATCCCCTTCGAGGAGCTGACGGTCGGCACCGCGGTGCACTACACCGAAGAGGAGGGCGAGGACGGGCCCCAGGCCTCCAGCGTTCACGTGCTGGCGCGATCCCGCTGAGCGCGAGAGAAGCCTCCTGCGCTGTCTTCAGGTCCGAGGACAGCTGCTACGCAGGATCAGCTCGTGGGGTGCCGGTGCCACGAGGGCGACCGGCAGCTGGAGGAACTGGCGACGGTTCACCCCTCGCGCAGGGAAGGAACCCGCCGAACGCGCTGGGAAGGGCGCTCTGATGAAGGCGCTGTCAGGACTGGCTACCTCGATCTTGCTGATGCTCATCGCCTTACCGGTGGCTGATGGGCTGGGGCGGCTGGTGCTGAGACTTACAGGGGTTGAGGGAGGCAGCAGCCCCATCTCGGGAGTGCTGGTGGCCATCTTGCTGGGCCTGCTGGTACGCAACCTGCTGCCCCTGCCGGAGCGCCTGAATGCGGGCATCAAGCTGGCCACCACCACGGTGCTGCGCCTGGGAATCGTGCTGGTGGGCATCAAGCTGAGCTTCTTCGACCTCCTGGTGCTAGGAGCAGTGGGTATTCCGCTGGTGGTGACCGCCATCGTCACGGCCTTGATTTCGGTGCACTGGCTGGCGGCTCGCCTCGGGCTGAGCCAGCGTCTGGGCACCCTGATCGCGGCCGGCACCAGCATCTGCGGCATCACCGCCATCGTTTCCACCGCTCCGGCCATCGAGGCCAACGAGCAAGAGGTAGCCTACGCCGTGGCCAACGTGGCCCTGTTCGGGCTGCTGGGAATGCTCACTTACCCCTACCTGGCCCACGCCATCTTCTCCACCCCCGAGCAGGTCGGGCTCTTTCTGGGCACGGCCGTGCACGACACCTCTCAGGTCATCGGCAGCGCGCTGACCTACAAGGAAGTGTATGGGGCCGATCAGGCCCTCAAGGTGGCCACCGTCACCAAGCTGACCCGCAACCTGTTCCTGGCCGTGGTGGTCCCCTTGCTGGCCTGGATGCACGCCCGCCGCCAGCAGCGGCCGGGACAGAAGATCGACCTCAAGAAGCTCCTGCCCACCTTCGTGCTGGGTTTCGTGGCCATGGCCTTGCTACGAACCGTCGGCGACGTAATGTGGGGAGATGCCGCCACCTGGAAGGCCGTCACCCATCAGATCGGGGATGTGTGGGGGTCGAAGTACTGCCTGGGCACGGCCCTGGCCGGCGTGGGGCTCTCGACCCGCTTCTCCGTGTTCCGCGGGGTGGGCCTCAAGCCGTTTCTGGTGGGATTTTTCGCCGCAGCCCTGGTGGGATTGACCTCCATGGCGCTCACTCTTCTCCTCGGAAGGGCACTGCAGGCAAATCACGGACCGGGGCTATTCTTGCCAGGTCATCGCACCGTTCCCACCTCAGACGGGTTTCGGCACGCAGCCCTGAGCGCAGGTCACCTTCTTGGTGCCGAAGCGCGAGCAACGGCATACGCAAACGTGCTGGGGAGCATCGGAGGTCACCAGCAGCTCCCAGTAATCGGGCCGCTTGACCACCTCGATCTGGACGTCTTCACCGTTCTCCGGGCAACGAACGCGCTGCTCCTCGCGCACCCACGGCAGCTCATGCGCCGATAGATACCAGACCAGGCCAACCCCTGCCGTCACCGCCGTGATAGCGACCCCGAGGGGAACAAAGTAAACGAGCGACATCTGGCTTGCCCCTTCCGCAGTTAGAATCAGGATAACTCAAACAAGCGGGCGACGTCGTTGATCCCACGCAAACTTGTTCAGCAATACTGGCAAGATTACCGATTCTTCTGTTTGGAACCGCGGTGGCGGAGGCGGGCGCCTTCTAAGGCCGAGCCAGGACCAGCTCCGGGTAAAGGTTGCGATACTGCTCTCGGTGCACCAGCACCGAGCTGACGAAGGCCCGGGTCTCGGGGTAGCCGATCTCGTCCAGACTCAGGCGTCCGTCCGAGCCGCACCAGCGCTCGACGTTGGCAGGGCCCCCGTTGTAAGCCGCCAGAGAGCTCACCAGGTCGCCCTCGTAGCGGTCGAGCAGGGTGCGCAGGTAGCTCGTACCCAGGCGCAGGTTCAGGTCGGGGGTGGCCAGGTTGAGGGGGCCGTTCAGACCCTGGCGGCGTGCCATCTCGTCGGCTGTTCCGGGCATCAACTGCATCAAACCCACAGCCCCCACGGGGCTGACAGCCCGGGGCGAGAAACGGCTTTCTTGATACACGACGGCCGCCACCAGGTAGGGGTCGAGCTGGTTGGAGCGGGCCTGGCGCACAAGCTCGCTGCGGTAGGCCAGGGGGTAGAGACAACGCTGAAACGAAGGAAACAGGGTGAGCAGAGGGAGCACACACAGCCCGAGCCAGAATCCGTGCCGTCTGTTGAGCAACCGCGAAAGCCGCCTTTCAAGCCTCCACCCGGTGCAGCCACATGGACTCGACCTGGCGCACGGTCTCCTCCGGCGAACCGGAATTATCGATCACCACGTCGGCTCGCTTGAGCCGCTCGCCGGCGGACATCTGGGCGCTTCGCCGGGCCTCGGCCTGTTGGGCGGAGAGGCCATCACGCCGCATGAGACGCTCGAGTTGCACCTCAGGACGAACGTGAACCACCCAGACCTGATCGACATACCGTTCGCCCCCATGCTCGAGGAGGAGGGGCGCTACCAGGACCACAACGGGATGGGTACGTGAATGTTCTCCAAGCTCGTGGTGAATTTCCTTCCAGATCGCAGGATGGGTGATCTGATTGAGGCGCTCCAATGCCCGGGCATCGCCAAAAACCTTTTCGGCCAGGCCCTTTCGATCGAGCTGGCCGTCACCTTGCAGGATTTCGGGTCCGAAGGCTTCCACCAGCTGGCTCAGGACCGGACTGCCAGGTCTGGTCAGCTCGCGGCTGACCAGGTCGGCATCGACCAGGGCGGCCCCGCGACGAGACAACTCATCGGCCACCAGGCTCTTGCCGCTGGCAATCCCCCCGGTCAGCCCGATGACCACTTGCGTCAGGACTTCTCTTCGGCGGGCGCTTCCGAGGCGGGTTCCTCAGCCGGGGCCGCAGTCGAAGCTTCGGGCTCTGTCGCTTGCGCTTCGGGCGCGACGCAGACAGTTGTCTCGATGATCGGAACCTCGATCACCTCAGCCAGCGGAGCAGGAGCAGGCTCGGGGGCCGATTCCGATCTGGGAGCAGGTTTGGGCTTCTCTTCCTGGGCAGCGCTCTGACCCAGCAGCTGGGCCTTCAAGGCATCCGGCAAACGATCGCCCAGCGTGAACCCGGTCGAGGAGTCTCCCCCCCGATCGCGGTACTCGGCCGGCATAGCCATGCCAGGGTTCGCCTGGCGCAGCGAGAGCGTGATCCGACGGGTGTCAGGGTTGACGTCCAGCACCTTAACCTTGACCTCTTGCTCGGGCTTGAGAATGTCCTGGGGCTTGCCCACCCGGAAGTCGGCCAGCTCGCTGATCGGGATCAGGCCCTCCACGCCATCGGCAATCTCGACGAAGACGTAGTTCTTGACCAGCTTGCTGACCTTGCCCGGCACGATGCTACCCTCTTTGAAATTCTCCGTGATGGTCATCCACGGATCCGGGCGAGCCTGCTTGAGCGACAGCGAGATGCGCTCCTTCGATTTGTTGATGCTGAGGATGCGAACATCCACCTTCTCGCCAACACGCACCACCTCGCTGGGGTGCTTGATGCGCTTCCAGGCCAACTCGGAAATGTGCACCAGGCCGTCCACGCCGCCCAGGTTGATGAAAGCGCCGAAGTTGGTGAGCCGGGCCACGGCTCCACTGACGATCTGGCCTTCGTCCAGGTCGCCCATGGTGCGCTCTTTCATCTTGGAGCGCTCCTCCATCAAAGCGTTCTTGCGAGAGAGCACGACCTTGCGGCGAGCCTTGTCCACCTCAACGACTTTGAGCTCGAGCACTTCACCCACGTAGTCAGACAGGTCGTGCACCGGGCGCAGGTCGACGTGGGAGGCGGGCACGAAGCCGCGCAGCCCCAGATCGACGATCAGCCCGCCCTTGACCTGCTCGGTGCAGGTGGCCGTGAGGGTCTGGCCCGTCTCCTGAGCCTTGAGCACGCGCAGCCAGGCCGACTCAAGGTCGGCTCGTTTCTTGCTCAGAATCAGGACGCCCTCGGAGTCCTCCACGCGCTGGACCACCACGTCGATGGTCTCACCCACTTTGACGACTTCCTCGGGCGGCAGGTTGCGATGGCTCAACTGGCCCACCGGGATCTTGCCCTCGGTTTTGTAGCCCACGTCAACCAGGACGCCGTCGGCATCGACCCGCACCACCACTCCCGACAGGAACTCGCCGGGCGCGATTTTCTTGAACGAATCCTCATAGGCCATGGCAGAGGCCATGTCGGCGCCCGGCGCGCCCTCCTGGGCGGGGGCCGGGGCAGCTGCCTCGGAAACGGCCTCGGCGGCGATCGGCGTCTCGGCTTGCGCGGCAGCTTCAGCCTCGGGCTGCTGTTCGGTGGATTCGGTCTGAGTGTTGGTCATGGCGCTGGTTGCTCCTTTCGATGTGGCCCTGCTATGTCAGAGCCGGTCAGTTGTCACTGTGGTCGAAGGCGGGATTGCTGCGAAGCTTGCAGCGATCGCCCGGAAAGTTCCCCTCGAAGAGAAAATTCGCCCCGCTTCTCGTTTTCCTGTCTAACGCGACGAAAAAATCGCGTTGGGACAAATATTCAAGCCAATTTGGCCGCACCATGGTGCGCGAACGACCCACTGATCTCCTGCTATCGAGGTGGAAATCCCCTGATGCAGGCTCCGGTGGAGGAGCATCCTGTGGGCCGGATCGTGGCTCCCTCCAAAACCACGGCGGGGTTTCGCGGCCGAATCCTGCAAAGCAAGCAAGTCGGGCCTCCCGTTCCAGGGAGCGCCCGACTCCCCAGCCGACCCCAGAGGACGCTACCGACGTCCGACGGGCTCGGCCTCGATGCGGCGCGGCTGGGCCCAATTGGGACCGTGCAGCACCTCGACGGCGACCGGCACGTCCAGTTGGCGCACGCTCTCCATGATGCGGGCCACTTCCCGAGCCAGCGTCTCCTTCTGTTTCGGCTCGATCTCAAAGATCAGCTCGTCGCGAAGTTGCATCGCCAACATTCCGGGCAGGCTCCCCTCCCGCTGACGATGGACGATCTGCACCATGGCCGTCTTGAGCAGGTCGGCGGCCGAGGCCTGCACGGCAGCGCCTCGAGCGGTGCGCTCGGCCGTATCGCGGATATCGGAGTTGCGGCTGGTCAGCTCGGGCATCGGACGGCGTCGACTCTGCAGGCTGGTGACCCAGCCCCGTGTGCGAGCCTCTTCCAGCTGCTGGTCCAGGAACCGCTTGAGCTGAGGGTACTTCTCAGCGAAGCGTCCCTGAAACTGCTCCAGACGGCTGGAGGCGTCCGCGGCCGTAATGCCCTGGCGCCGGGCCAGACGGTGCACGCCGGCCAGGCTCAAGGCCACTTCGCGGGCGTCCTTGAGCACGTCCTCGTCCACCTCGGCGGGAGCCACTTCCAGGAGCTCAGAAGCCAGCTTGCGAGCCGCGTCCTCAGAGCGGGTGAAGCTCTTGAGCAGCCCACTCTCTTTGGAAAGGTGGGCAGCCAAACGCAGATCGAGCTGGGCGTAGCGTACGCCCAGCAAAATGCGCTTGCGATCCCGCGGGATCAGCGCACCTTTGAAGTGGGTGCGCAGCTCGTCCCGGAGACTCAGGTTGGGCAACTCCTCCACCTCGGCCAGAAGCCGGTTGAAGGTGGCGACCGCTCCACCCACCAGGCTCGGGCCCATCCACTGGATGCGCTCGGAAGAGGTGACCAGGTGGTCGGCCGAGCGCAGCAGCCAACCGTGGCGCGGGTGCACCAGCCGGGGCAGGGCTTCGAGATAGTAAGCGCGCAGCTCCTTGAGCGCCCGCCAATCACGCACCAGGTTCCCGATCTCGTGCTGCTCGGACACCTGAACGAGCAGCTCAGGGCCAACAGTGGCGCCGTTCTTGGGCCGGTTGAGGACCTGCAGGCCCATCCGGTCAAAGAGCACCTCGGTGAGGTCCTTGGGCGACTCCAGGTCGAACTTCTCCCCGGCGTAGCCGAAGATCTGGCTCTCCAGATCGCGGGTCAGGCGGTCGATGTGGTCGGAGAAGTCGTCGAGACGACCCGCATCCAGCCCGACCCCGTTCTTTTCCATCGAAGCGGCCACCCAGACCATCGGCATCTCGATCTCTTCGAACGATTCGAGCAGATTGCTCTCGGCCAGACGGCCCTCCAGAATGCGGGCCAGACGGCCCAGACCCAGCACTCGCAGGCCGGCCCAGGGGGTCAGTTCGTCGGCCGGCACCTCAGACAGGCGGCGGGCCCCAGGGCCCCGGCCGAGCAGCTCGGACTCGCTGGGGATGTCTACCCCGTAGCGACGTCCGATCTCGTCGAGCCAGAAGTTACCCTCCACCGAATCGAGCTGGTGGGCGGCCACAGCCACGTCGAAGAAGCTGGACTGGGGCCAGTTGCCCTCCACTCCGTCAAGCAGCAGGGCTCCACGCAGGTTGTGGACGTACTTGCGGCGATCCTCGCGCTCCAGGGCGGGACGCAGGAGCTCGATAGCCGCAGCGGCTTTCATATCCGTCTTGCGGGTACCCAGCGGAACCACCAGAGCTTGCTGCTCGTTGGCGGACACTGCCAAACCCACCAGATCGCTGCCGCTTCCCAGCCACAGGATAGACAGCGGCCCATCGGCTTGAGCCATGCGAGTGAGCGACTCTTTGGCCTCGGCGCCTTTGGCAAAACGAATTTCGACGGGCTGAACTTCGGCGTGGGCTCCATTGCCTTTGCCGTTGCCGTTGCCACTCGCTGCGCTTGACTCGAGCGATTCAAGCAGCTCCTCCACCTCCAGGCGACGGAAGACATCCTTGACGCGAGATGGGAAGTGCAACTTGTAAGTGAATTTCTCCCAACAAACATCCAGCTCGAGGTCGGTTCGGATGGTTGCCCGAGTCTTGAAGTCGAGCGCCAGATCGCGGTTCTCGGAGAGCGGGTTGCGCCACTTGGCCGGCAAGAGCTGTAACGAGTTGAGAAGATCCTCCAGGCTGCCGTGCTGAGAGAGAAGCTTCTTGGCGGTCACCTCGCCAATGCCCGGAACCCCGGTGATATTGTCCGAGGAGTCGCCGGCCAGAGCGCGCAGGTCGGCCAACTGGGCCGGGCTCAGGTTGAAGCGCTTTCGTACCAGCTCGTCGTCGTAGACCAGCATGTCCGAGATACCGCGCCGCGTCGTGAGCACGCGCACGTTGGGACGAACCAGTTGCAACAGGTCGAGATCACCCGAGATGATCATCACCTGCATCCCCTCCTCCGCGGCCATGCGTGAGAGGGTTCCGATGCAGTCGTCGGCCTCGTGGCCGCGGACCCGGTAGACCTGCACCCCGAAGGCGCGGATCAGATCCTCGATGAGAGGGAGCTGATGTGCCAGCTCCTCAGGCATCTCCATCCGCTGCGCATTGTAGTCTTGATAGCTGCGCACACGCTCGGTGGGAACACCTTTATCGAAGGCCACCGCGACGTGCGTGGGCTTTTGCATCTGCACCAGCTTGATGAACATGTCGGCGAAACCGACCACGGCGTTCGTGGGGGTGCCGGAAGTGGTCTTGGTCGGAGGAACCGCGTAGAAAGCGCGATAGGCCAGACCGTTGCCATCAATGAGAAGCAGTTTCCTGCTGTCGGACTCCATATGCATTTGATTCTCCCATAGCTCACCCGCGTGTTCTGACGCTGCTCGATTCAGCGCGCCAGACTCCGGCGGGACGGCAAAGGCCCGCGGTGAGAACCCCCACACACGGGCCAGGGCGCAATCTCAATAAATTGCGTGCCGGGCGATATTTGCGATTGTAGATTCTGACCTGGACCCGGACAAGGGGCCCCCGTCAGGGGCGCCTATGTTCTGCGACCGAGGGGGTAATCCCTTCCCCCGGGGATAAACTCGCCTGCACCAACGGGGGCTTGCCAATCAGGCCTCAACGGCCCCAAAAGGCCTTCGCAGCGTCCTTCAAGAAGCCGGGGCGGCCACCGTTTCTTGATTCTCCAGCACCAGGGCGTCAGCCACGATCTCGGCGATGTCGCGCGTATCTATCTCGCCGGCAAGATCTTTGCGCCCCAACGCATCGCTCATCATCGTCAGACAGAACGGACAGGCCGAGGCGATCATCTTGGGCTTCTTGGGCAGGTCGAGGGCGTCTTGCAGGCGCAGGTCGTTGACCTTCACCCCGTGCTCCTCCATCCACATCCGCCCGCCGCCGGCGCCGCAGCAGCGACCTCTCTCGCGGGACAAGTCCATCTCTTCCAATCGCATGCCCGTCGCTGCCAGAACCTCCCGAGGCTGCTCATAGACGTCGTTGTAACGCCCGAGATAGCAAGAGTCGTGATAGGTAGCCTCGGTGGCCTCGCCAAAGCGTACTTTGATCTTGCCCTCCTTCATCAGGTCCTGGATCAACTCGGAGTGGTGCTGCACGACGTAGTCCCCGCCAAACTGAGGATACTCGTTCTTGATGGTGTTGAAGCAGTGGGGGCAGGCCGCCACCACGCGTTTGACATTATAGCGGTTCATGGTCTCGACGTTCTGCTGGGCCAGCACCTGGTACAAAAACTCATTGCCGATGCGGCGGGCAGGGTCGCCGCTGCAGCCTTCCTCCTTGCCCAGAATGGCGAATTTCAAGCCCGCCGCCCGCATGATTTTGACCAGGGCCATGCTGACCTTTTTGTTGCGCTCGTCGAACGAGCCAGCGCATCCCACCCAATAGAGGACGTCGATCTCTCCGGGCTCGTCGGCCATCTCCTTGACCTCGAGGTCCTTGGCCCACTCGGCCCGCTGCGAAAAGCCGATCCCCCAGGGGTTAGAGTTGTTCTCCATGTTCTTAAAGGCCCGCTGCACCTCTTGCGGGAAGCGGCCTTCCACCTGCACGAGGTAGCGACGCATGTCGACGATCTCCTGAACGTACTCGATGAAGACCGGACAGGCCTGCTCGCAAGCGCGGCACGTGGTGCAGGCGAAGAGAGCCTCTTCGGACACAGCCGGAACCGAATTTTGAAGCACCCTCAGCTCCTGGGTGGGCTCCTTGCCGGCCCGCTTGTCGATGACCCCCTGGCCATGCTCGACGAGCTCCTCGCGCAGTTGCTCGGAGATCTTCTTGGGGTGGAGCGGTTTTTCACTGGCGAAGGCGGGGCAGACCGAGGTGCACCGACCGCACTCGGTGCAAGAGAGCCAGTCGTGGTAGTTCTTCCAGGTCATCTGGTCGAGAGTGGAGATGCCGTATTCCTCGTTCTCCAGATCGAGCTTGGTCAGCTCGCCGTAAGGGCGCTTCTTATTGAAGTAGACGTTGGGGATGCCGGTGATGATGTGGAGGTGCTTGGAGTAAGGCAGGTAGGCCCCGAAGCCCAGCACCAGAGCCAGATTGATCCACCAGGAAACCTCGCGGATCGCGCTCAAGGTGGCCGGGTCTCCCCCCGCCACGCCGGCAAAGCTGGCATAGAGATTGGAGGTTATGGGGTGGGTGCGCATCATCAGGGTGTATTCTTCGGGCGTGAGGGAGGACATCAGGTGCACGCCCACATCGGCCGCGCCCCAGACCAGCTCCACGACCATCAGGCTCCAGATCAGCCCCAGGATGAGCAGGGCGTCGGCGGAAGGCTCGGGGAACCTGGGCCGAATCACCACCCGACGCCAGACCGCCATGAAGACGCCGACCATGACCAGCACGATGAAGCACTCTTTGACGATGGAATAGAAAGCACCAAGTGGCTCGTTCATGGCCAGCAGGGGCAGATTGAAGTCGGGCCCGAAGAAACCTCGCAAGATCAAAGTGCCGTTGGCGATGGCCAGTACGCAGAACCCCCAGAAGATCAGGGCGTGGAGGATGCCACCGTAGGCCCTTTTGAGCAGGCGCTTCTGGCCGAAAGCGAAGACGAGCACGTCGGCGACCCGCTCACCGGGTTTGTCAAAGCGGTTGTCCGGCTTGCCCGCCCTGATGAAGCGATACAGCTTGAGCGCCTGACGAAGAAAGAGGGTGGCGGCTACCGCCACCATCAGGGTCGATATGAAGATTCGCATGCTTGAGATACTCCGCTAGCAGAGTGATGCAAAGTCCTCGAAGAGGATGCGTCACTCCGCGCCCAACAGATTGTCTGGCCGGCTGATGCCCTCCACAAAATCTTGTGGTGGCGGGGCTATACTTCGACACCACAGCCTGGTTTTGCATCAGCCTGCCAGATGGCCCGAAAGATAGGTTCAAGTGAAGTGCTGAAGGTTTTGCAGTCATTTGCGCCGACCGACTTGAATGAAGGCGCCCCCCGGGGGACAGACAAACCTTCAGCACGTAACGCTCGTGGCGGGTTTGCTGTCGGTGCGCGTGAGTCCTTTTCCAACTTGAACTTGTCAGCGGACCCGTGCGGTCCCTATACTGAGGCAACTTGTTGCCCGAAAAAACCTTGTGGCGCAGCCCCAATGGCTCGCTCTACCTCGCCTCGCTCTTCTTCGCCTTGATGGGGGTCTGCATCAAGCTGCTGACAGGTTCTGACTCTTCCACAAACGGGTTGGGCTGGCGCCTGGCTGGAAGCCACAACATGGATGCGGTTCCCATCGCCTTCTACCGCTCTCTGTTTCCGGCCCTGGCGCTGCTGCCCTGGCTGTGGCACGATCTCTTCAAGAACGAGACCAGGCGCCACCTCCCCGTGCTCATCCTGCGCGGGCTGGCGGGCGGGGGAGCCATGGTGGCCTACTTTGTGGCCATCGACCGCACCGAGCTCTCGACCGCAGTACTGCTCAACTACACCTCCCCGGTCTGGGCCGCCCTGCTGGCCGGCTATTTCCTTAAAGAGAGCGTGCCGCGCAACATCTACCTGGCCTTTCCGGTGGCCTTTTCCGGGGTCTACTTCCTGACCGGAGGGGCCGGGGAGGCGCCCGAGCCAGGGCGCATGGTGGGCTACCTGGCAGGACTGGGCTCGGCCCTGCTGGCCGGCATCGCCTACACCTCGGTACGCCAGCTCAGCTCCCACGTCTCGCCCCTCATGGTGGTCTTCTGGTTCTCGCTCGTGAGCTGCGTGATCGTGCTGCCCTGGCTACCCTCCCACCCTCTTCCCTCCCCCAGCGAGTGGGTGCTGTTGCTGCTGGCCGGGATCTTCGCGGGCGTGGCCCAGTGGACCATGACCATCGGCTATCAACTCAACAAGGCTGCCCGAGCCAGCACCATGAACATCGCCACGGTGGCCATCACATCCCTGCTGGCCATGACCCTGCTCGGTGAGCGCTTCACCTCCCGCGATGGGGTGGGGATGCTGCTCATCTTGCTCGGCCTGGTCATCGCCTCGCGGCGCTGACCCACTCGGGACGCTCGGTCGACAGAGGTTTGTCGGCCTCGAAGGGGTGTCCCAAAAGGGCGTAGACGACCACCACGCCCATTGCCAGAAGCCGCAGTCCCATGGGGAGAAGCCCCGGTTTGCACAGCTCGAGCGAGCCCCCCAGAATCGAGGCATAACAGATCGCCCGCCAGATCGCGCTCATCATGCGAGCAGGATAGCTGGCGGGCGGTCAAACCGGCGGCAAATCCGCCGAGGTCAGGGTCAAGAAGCCGTCAAGCCGCGGCCGGAGCAGCCTCGGGCTGAGCGGCAGGCGCCGGCTGAGGAGCGCCCTGCTGCTTGGCAGCCGCCTCTTCGGCTTGCTTTTTCATCTCCAGAGCCTTGCGCACGGCCGCGCCCGGATCGACCAGGCCCTTGCCCTGCAGAATCGGCATCATGTCGGGGCGCGGCTCGGCCGTATCCTTGAGCACCTGAATCACCTCGCGAGCGGACAGGTTGGGATTGGCCTGCGCCACCAGGGCCGC
>JAANMX010003841.1_pt1 | contig 12660 bp, 11 predicted proteins | sample 7279681 | NCBI WGS metagenome assembly JAANMX01 (sample SAMN14094542, study PRJNA606508) | bioreactor metagenome | isolation source: A lab-scale SPAN reactor treating ammonium-rich wastewater day 351 | place: Ireland: Galway | collected 2018-01-01
AGTTTCGCTGGCCTCCGGCCAGCGGCGACGGCCGGAGGCCGCCGCTACTCATGCGCTGGAAGCGCATGCCACTCGCCTGTTCAGCTCTGAAGGCCCGCTGGCGCATAGGCCGCAACCGCCCGCGCCATGCACGGGCGGGCATCGACGAGGCGTCGATGCCACTTTTTGCCTGTGGCTATTCCGCGGTGTATTCTCTGGATCGCTCACGGCCCGCAGTTTGCGAACAACCATGAAGCTGTCCTCCATCGCACTTGGCCTGTGCGCGTTGCTGTTCGCGTTCATGCCCACATCGGCGCAATCCACCGGCCGTACGATGTATGTGAGAGTCGCCGGCTCACACCCCGACGCGGTGGTGCAGAGCAGCACCGACTTCTTCGAGGCCGAGCCACTGGGAACACTGCAAGCGAACCAGCCCGTCGAAATGCTGGATGAAACAGACGGGAAGTACGTCAAAATCCGCTTCACCATCGATGGCAAGCAGATCGAAGGCTGGGTGAAGAAAGAGATCCTGCAAGCAGAGCCGCTCGAAGTCATGCCGCGTACGTCTGAAGACCAGGAAGTGCGCAGCGCCGGATTCGCAGAGAACAGCCGGCTGCACGTCGAAGAACAGATGCGCCGCGAGAGCCCCGAAATGAAGGCGGCGCTGGAGCGCATCGACAGCTTCGAGCAGTTTCTCAATGAGCAGCTTGGCGGCGATAAACGCAACCCTGACCCGACGCGCATTCAACAGGCCGTCCAGGACTTCCACTCAAAGGGCGGACTGCAGCTCGGGAGTATGAAATGAGCCAGCCCCGCGTCCTGATGTTGTTGGCGTTTCTCCTGATGGCTGGTTGCAGCGTTCGTTCCAGCGTCCTGTCCGAGGCCGTTAGAGCGCTTGAAGAGGCCTGTCTCGCAGATCGTCTTGAATCGAGTGAGCACTACTACTTTGGTCGAGCGGCTTCAGCCGTGGTGGTGGACGCGCACCCGATGGCAGACCTGAAAACGGATGCAGTCGGCGCGCGGATTGTGTACCTCAACCTGTTGGGCAGGTGCATTGAGGCTGGCTCCCGCGATGTAACCCGTTCTGCCGCTCGCCTTGGCAGTTTCGTCGAACGCTCGGCCGAACAGCAGGCAGAGGTGGATAATCTGGTGCTGTTCAAGGGCGTTCAGGTGGGCCTGCTTGAGGGGGAAGAAGTTGCCATGTTCGCCACGGACGGCGGATTCATCTGGCTGAGCCGGGGCGCGCTGGAACTGTGCGCCAACGAGGACGAACTGGCGGCCCTGCTGGCGATGCAGCTCGGCCACGTGCTGCTGAACCACCTGATGGAATGCTATCGCACCGAGCACGGCGGGCGGATCATCGAGCCCACCGGCGAGCGTGCAGACTGGTTCAACGGCGATAGCGTCGGCAGCAACTTCGGGTGGCTGGCAATCACCTATGCTGACGACCTGATGGAACGCTACTACGCCAGCCCCTACCACTTTGAGGCCGACCGTTTCGCGGCGCTAGCCCTGCTGCAAACCGGCTACGAGCCGCGGGCGCTGGTTGTACTGCTGGCTCGCATGACGGCCATGCGCCCTGATTCAAAGGCCGACGACTGGCTGCAGCGCCAAACTGATCTGGATGCCCGCATCGCCAGCCTCGCAACGTTCATCGACGAACATGAAATGCGCGTCGCCCCAACCTGGCCCGATAAAGCCGATTTCCGCCAGGCGCGCTTTGACCGCGCCATGGGTCGTTAACCACACCTGCGGCACGGAGCCTCGTCCGTGCGCGGCGCGCCGCTAGCTTACGCGTCGCGCTCAAGGTCAATAACTCGCCAACACCCACTCGCGCCAGGCTGTTTCGAGCTCTGCAATGGGTTTGCCGAAGTCTTCCTCGAGCGCCTTGATGCGCTCGCCTGCGGTCTTGGCGCCGCCTCTCTTCAGCCACTTGCGGGCCTGTTCGGCGTGCTGGTCGTAGATGAACTCCATGAAGCTGAAGGCTCTGGCCGCGTGGGCCTGCTGCATGTCGTTGGTTTCCGTGCCCACCAACTGCTCGAGCGGGATGTCGCGGTTAAAATTCACGTTGTAGAGCGCCACCTCGCGCAGCAACTCCGGCGTGCCTGACTTCTTGCTGAACTCCGGGATGATCTCGTCGTCGGCGCTGGTCGCCCCCACCTCTTTCAGCGTGTAGCGCTGCACCATGGTGGTGCCCAGCACCTGCGAGGTCACCAGGTAGCCGAAGCCGGTGTCCACCCAGGGCGCGCGGTCGTTTTCGCCGCTCTGGGCGTGGGCCAGCACGCGCAGGGCCACGGTGTTGCACAGCATGTCGTCGGCGCTGGCGTCGGTGTTCGACCAGCAGAAGTAGCCGTAGGGCTTGCTCTGGCCGTGGCCGCTGAGGCGCTTGGCGAAGTCAAGCTTGTCACCTTCCAGCTTCAGCACCTTCGTCAGCATGGCCTCGTACTCGTCGCGGTTCTGCAGCGCCAGAATGGTGTACTGGTGGCCGCCGAACGGCGCGCCCTCCTTGCCCAGCAGCTCCAGGGCGCGCTTGATCGTGGCGTCGCCGCTGCGGTGCAGGAACTTCACGCGCGGGTTGTCGTGGGTGGTGCGGGCCATCAGCCACTCGCTCTGGCGGCGGTTGAACTTCGCGCCGATGGCCGTGGCCTGCTCGTCTTCGCCTTCCACTTCGTCGCCGAAGCTGGCGGCCTCGACAATCTTGTGACCCTCGTCTCGCCACTTCCTGGCGAAGCCCGGCACCCAGTTGTCGCCTTCGCGCTCGTGGCCGCGCAGCTTGTGGGCGGCCGCGTCTTCGGGCGCGTAGTACAGCAGGTCGATGGCGAAGATGCGCGCGCTGCGCAGGTCGCCGGCGGCCTGGGCTTTTTCCACCAGCTTGCGGCAGCGCTCGGCGCACTTTTCGTACGCTTCCTTGCGCTTCTCACCCGGCTTCTTGAGCGCCTCCAGGTACGCGTTTCCGCTGACGCCGTCTTTGTCGGGCATCAGTTCGTCGGGCACCCACTTTCCGCTCTTCTGCTTGTAACCGAGGCCCTTCCAGGCCTTCTTATTCTCGGGCTCGAGCTCGCGGGCGCGGTCGTACTGCTTGCGCGCCATGGTGAAGATCAGCGCTTTCTTGTACTCGTCGCCCACGTCCACGTGCTTGTCGGCCAGGAACTCGTGCAGCTTCGCGCGTTCGCCCTCATAGTTGAACTCATCGCCCGCACGGCCCGGAACGGCCATCGCGACCAGCAGGGCGAAGGCGAACAGCGTGGTGAATACAGATTTCATGGCGTCTCCGGTGAAGGCCCCAGAAGGCAAGTGGATGATGCAGGTGCAACCTTACGCACCGGCGGGCGTCGCGTCGGCGGCCTGCCACTGTACCACGCGGTCGCGCCCGGCTTTCTTGCCCTGGTACAGCGCGTCGTCCGCGTGGCTGATCGACTCATCGATGCCTGCTCCGCTGTCGAGCGGCGCGATGCCATAGGTCATGGTGACCTTCAGCTTGCGGCCGTCGCATTCGATCTCGCGGCCGCGGATCGCCTCGCGCAGCTTCTCGGCGGCGATCTGCGCGCCGTTCACGTCAGTTTCGGGCAGCAGGAACAGGAATTCCTCACCGCCCCAGCGCGCGATGAAGTCCTGCGAACGCAGGCTGGCCCGCAGCTGTTCCGCCACCTCGATCAGCACGGCGTCGCCGGCCTGGTGGCCGTACTTGTCGTTGACCTGCTTGAAGTGGTCCACGTCGCCCATGATCAGCGTGGCGTTGCGGCCGCTGCGGCGTATGCGCTTGAGCTCTTCGTTGATGTACTCAAGCATGCGGCGGCGGTTGGTGAGGCCGGTCAACTCGTCAGTGGAGGCCTGCACCTTCAGGCGCTGCTCCGCGGCCGTGGTAGCAAGCCTGTAGTACACCGCCGCCATGCCCATGGCCGTGAACACCACGCCGACGTTCATGAAAGGAATGGAGCGCGACATCTGCGGCGATGGGCCGCTGAACTGGATGTCGCGTGTGAACCAGAACAGCACCGAGTACAGCACAAACAGGGCGGCAACCTCGATGAACACCACGCGCGGCGAGATGCGCTCATTGAGCCCGGCGAAGGGGATCAGCGGCCAGAGATAGAAGTGGAATCCGCTCTCCCAGCCGAGCTTGGTGACTGCCAGCGTGGCGTGGGCCGCCACCACCAGCTTGACCATCACCACGGCAAGGTCCAGCTTGCCGCGCCGGTTCACCAGCCGCGCCATCAGCCAGACAACGACGGCCGCCACGTTGACACCCGCCATCAGCGGCACACCCAGCAGCCAGAACAACGGGATGAAGCAGGCATGAACCGTGAGGCCGGCCAGGCACACGTAGTCGATTGCAACGAACAGGCGCCGTGATCCGGCCGACAGCCGGATGGTGGTCTTGCTCGGCTTGCCTGTGGTTGCCATCTAAGCTCTCTGGGTGACGGGCGCCATTGTGCTTGAAAGGCGGTCTGCCGCCAACTGCCGCTACTTCGGTTTACTCACTTGCGCGAGGATGGCTTCCGCGGCGACGCGACCTGTCTCGGCGCCGCCGTTCATGTAGCCCTGGAAATCGCCGCTGCAGTGCTCGCCGGCGAACAGCAGGTTGCCCACGGGCTCGATCTCGTGGCCGGCGATGGTGGTCCACTGCCCCGGGCGATAGCAGGCGTAGCTGGCCTTGGTGAATGCGTGGCTGGGCCAGTGCATGCGGAACAGCTTGCCCGTGTAGGCCCACTCCGCGCCAGGGTAGGCCTTTTCAAGGCCGGGCAGCAGGCGCTTGACCTGCTCCTTGGGCGTACCCTGCCCGACTTCGAGCGCCGCCTTGCCGCCTGAGTACAGCGTGATGCCGCCTGCCGCGCCGGGTTGCAGGCGGGCGTTGTCCCACGCCAGCTGGAAGGGCTGGTCCGTGAAGATGTTCCCGCCGTAGCCCTGCTCGCGCCACACGCGCTTGGACATCCCGATCATCAGCTTGGCGTTCATGCCATAGCCAAGCTCACTGATGGCACGGGTCTTCTCCGCCGGCAGTTCCACGTCCAGCTTCACTTCGCGCAGCAGGGTGAAGGGCAGGGTCAGCACCACGTAGTCGGCCGTCACCTCGCGCCCGCCGCTGAAGGCCAGCTTGTAGCCGCCCGCGACCTCGCTGATGCCTTCAAGTTTTCGGCCGGTTTCGATCTGTTCTTCGACGCGCTTGGCCAGTTCATCCACCACGCGCTGGTTGCCGCCCTTGACCTTGTAGCGTTCGTCGCTGTCGCCGAAGGCTTCCCAGGTCTCGGCGCCGGTGTCGAGGCCGATCAGCGACAGCATGTTGAAGGGTGATTGCTCGTCGGCATCCAGGCCGTACTCGGTGACGAAGGCGACCTCCAGCAGCTTGCGCAGCCAGCCGCTGACGCCCAGCGAATCGAAGTACGCGGCGATGCCCATTTTGTCGAGGCTGATCACCCTTGCGTCCTTGATGAACGCGTCCCACTCCATCTCCAGCAGCGCTGCGTCGGCGCCGATGCGCTCCACGTGCGGCTTGAGCGCGTCCAGCACCTCGCGCTCGCTGTAGTGGCGGCCGTCGAAGAAGTAGGCGCAGGGCTTCATGCCCTTGTCGCTGGTCATGTCCAGCAGCTCGAGGCTGAATTCCTTGCACAGGCTCAGCATGTCGGCGTGGGTGCTGTCGATGAACGAGCCGCCGATTTCCAGCGTCTGGCCCGGGTTCAGGATGTCGTCCTTGGTGAAGATACGGCCGCCGGTGCGGTCCGCGGCCTCGTAAACCTCGGCGCGGATGCCGCCCTGCTTCAGCAGGTACGCGCAGTGCAGGCCCGCGATGCCGGCGCCCACGATCGCCACGCGCGGGCCGTTGCCGCCGCCGCTGCCCTTCTGCGTGCTGGCGCAGGATGTGCCGCCCGCCAGCGCCGTGACTGCCAGTCCGCCGGCAGCCGCCTGCAGGAAGCGGCGCCGTGGCAGCTCAATCAGTTCGTCTGTCGGGATACCGCTGCGCCGTGAAAGCTGCGCCACACGAGCCAGCAGGCGCAGTCGCGCCATCAACGGTGTACGAGCCATGGTCCGCCCCCCTGGTTCGAAGCCTGCGGCAGTTTAGCGAGGGCCGCGCCGGACCGATGCGGAATTCGGCCCGCAATTCCACCGTGCCTGCGTACAGCAGGATCATCACGCAGCGAATGGGGAGGAACGCGGCCCTCTGCGCGAGGCTCGCAGTTGGGTATGCTTATGGCATGCGAGATCCGCAGGAACTCATCAAACGTTTCAAGTCGCGCGTGCACGTGCTGGACGGCGGCCTGGCCACGGAGTTGGAAAAACGCGGGCACGACATCAGCGGCAAGCTGTGGTCGGCACAGGTGCTGTTAGACGACCCGGGCGCGATCGAGCAGCTGCATTACGATTACCTGAAAGCCGGCGCCGACATCATCATCACCAGCAGCTACCAGCTCACCTTTCAGGGCATGAAGGAAGCCGGCTATACGCACGAGCAAGCCGAGGACGCGCTATGGAAAAGCGTCGAGGTGGCGAAGAAAGCCCGCGACCGATACCTCAGTGAGCTGGACGAAGACCTGCCCGAAGACCGCAAGCCCCTGATCGCCGCCAGCATCGGCCCCTACGGTGCCTACCTGGCGGACGGCAGCGAGTACACCGGTAAGTACTCTATCTCTCACGAGCACACGTCCGATTCATGTGGCGCACTGATGATCTTTCACAAGCTTCGGTTCGAGTTCCTGGCTCGCTCCGACGCGGACTTCATCGCCATGGAAACGATTCCGAGCAAAGAGGAAGCCAGCGCGCTGAAGATGATTGCCGGCTCTTTGCCGGAGACACCATTTTGGATGACGTTTTCATGTCGTTCACCCAGCACAATCAGTGATGGTTCAGATGTCATGGATACCCTTTACGGTGGTATCGCCACCGGTCTTCGTGGAGACGGCAACCTGATCGGTGTAGGCGTGAACTGTTCACCACCCGAATACGTGGCCCAACTAGTACATGAGTTCCACACCCAGCTGAATCCTGAGATTGTTCCTTTGCCTCCTGTAGTAATCGCATACCCCAACAGCGGCGAGGATTGGGACGCGGAGCATCGCTGCTGGGTCGGCGAGAACGACGCCGAGCACTTCGCCGAACACGCCCGCGAGTGGATCAAGGCCGGCGCCAACATCGTCGGCGGCTGCTGCCGCACCGGGCCGGAACACATCGCCCAGCTGCGCAAGCTGGTCGATGAATGGAACAGGAGCCGCCCGTGCTAACGGGCGGCTTTGCTTCGGCGCCCTCATGAGCGACGAATCCGAATGCTGCGTCTTCCACCTATCGACCCAAAGCCCGCCGATTGCACGGCGGGCTTGTGTTTCAGCGCGCGGGCTCCCTGTGCTTGCCCTATCTCCGCCTCTAACTAAAGTCGCCGGTCCTTTGAAACCCGGACTCCGGAGACCGTCATGCCGACTCCTTTCGTCAACGAACCGATCACCGTCAACTGGACTGAAGACCGCATCGCGGCCGTGAAAAAGGGCTTCGTGAAGGTGCGCGAGCGCGCCAACGAAATCCGCCCCCTGCGCCTGTGCGGCGAACTCGACAAAGACGGCGAAACCATCGAGTCCCACAACCCCAGCAACCACTCCGAACTGCTCGGCCGTGTGATCAAGGCCAACGGCGACCTCGCCAAGCGCGCCGTCGAGTACGCACACGACAAGTTCACCAACTACTGGCGCAAGACCGACGTCGGCATGCGCGCGCGCATCCTGATGCGCGCCGCCGGCCTGATGCGCCGCAAGTACCGCGATGAGCTGAACGCCTACCTGATTCTCGAATCCGGCAAGAACTGGACCGAGGCCGACGCCGACACGGCCGAGGCCATCGACTTCTGCGAGTTCTACGCCCGCGAGGCGCTGAAGCTGCAGGGCGAGCCCCAGCCGCTGACCGACCTGCCGGGCGAAGACAACAACCAGTACTTCATCCCGCTGGGCGTGATCAGCGTGATTCCGCCCTGGAACTTCCCGCTCGCGATCATGGCCGGCATGACCGTGGCCGCGCTGGTAACCGGCAACACCGTGGTGCTGAAGCCGGCCAGCGTGACGCCGCTGATCGCCGCGCGCTTCGTCGAAATCCTTGAGGAAGCGGGCCTGCCTGCGGGTGTGCTGCAGTTCGTGCCGGGCGGCGGCAGCGACGTCGGCAACGCGATCGTTGAGCACCCGCTCACCCGCATGGTGGCCTTCACGGGCAGCAAGGAAGTGGGCCTCGGCATCGCCGACAAGTGCGGCAAGCTGGCCCCGGGCCAGATCTGGATCAAGCGCACGATCCTCGAGATGGGCGGCAAGGACGCCATGCTGATCGACGAGGGTAGCGATTACGAAGATGCCGCCAACGCCATCGTGGCCGCGGCCTTCGGCTTCCAGGGCCAGAAGTGCAGCGCGTGCTCGCGCGCGATCTTTGTCGGCGAAAGCTACGACAAGGTCGTGCCGCTGGTGGTCGAGAAGACCAAAGCCCTCAAGGTCGGCCCGACCGAGGACAAGGCCAACTTCATGGGCCCGGTGATCGACAAGAAGGCGCAGGAGTCGATCATGAAGTACATCGCCGTCGGCACCAAGGAAGGCAAGCTGCTGGCGGGCGCTAAGGAAGGCGACAAGAGCGGCTATTTCATCGAGCCCACGATCTTCGGCGAAGTGAAGGCCGACGCGCGCATCCACTGTGAAGAGATCTTCGGCCCCGTGCTGGCGTGCCTGCGCGCCAAGACCTTCCAGGAGGGCCTCGACATCGTGAACAGCACCGAGTACGGCCTGACCGGCGCGGTGTACTCACGCAAGGCTGAGCACCTGGAGCTGGCAAGGCGCGACTTCCACGTCGGCAACCTGTACTTCAACCGCAAGTGCACGGGCGCGCTGGTGGGCAGCCAGCCCTTCGGCGGCTTCAACATGAGCGGCACGGATTCAAAGGCCGGCGGCAAGGAGTACCTGCTGCTCTTCACCCAGGCCAAGCTGGTGAGTGAGAAGACCAGTTGGTAGTTGATGGTTTGTAGATGGTAGTTCTCGGGCGGCGCGAAAGCGCCGCCCGTTCACATGAAAACCGCCTGCCCGACGTCCGCGAGGATGTTAGACTTACCGTCATGACCAGCGCCGTTGCCAAGATCAAAGAGCAGTTTGCCAATCTCAGCGACAATGAGCGCCTGCAGTTGCTGTTGGAGCTCTGGTCGACACTCTCCGGCGAGAACGATGTCGAGCTCACTGCCGAGGAAAAAGCGTTGCTGGACCAGCGACTGGCGGAACAGGAAGCCAATCCGCACGACACGATCCCGGCCGAAGAAGCCATCGCACGTCTGCGCGGTAAGGACCGCACCTGATGCTTCCCGTCGAGATTCGATCTTCCGCATTCCATGATGCGGAGGAAGCTCACGAGTACCTCCAACATCAACAAGACGGCCTGAGCTGGCGCTTCACCGAGATGCTGAACCTCACGATCCGCCGAATCGGGGCATTCCCGGAGTCCAGCGCCGAGATGTACCGGGGCATCCGCTGCGCGCTGGTGCCGAAGTTCCGCTACCGCGTGTTCTACCGGGTTGAATCCACACGTGTCGTGGTGCTTGCCGTTCGGCATCCTTCGCGCGAACAGCCGGACTGGAGCAGTCTGGGCTGACGGAGCACACGTCGCACAGGGTCATCTGACCGAGGTCGTTCCATCCTCGCCGTCTCCTTTGCTATGGTGCAGGGCAGCCGACCGGGAGACGCCATGGAGCCGCCGAAGCCTGAGATTTCGAAGCATGCGCGCATCAAGTCGCTGGAGGAATACCAGCGCCTTTACCATGAATCGCTGGAGCAGCCTGAGGCCTTCTGGGGCCGCCAGGCCAGGCGGCTGAACTGGTTCCATGAGCCCGACCACGTCTTCGATTACGACTTCGAAACCGTGGACGTCGCATGGTTCGCGGGCGGCAAGCTGAACGCCTGCTTCAACTGCGTGGACCGCCACCTCACCGACCGAGGCGACAAGACCGCCATCATCTGGGCCAAAGACGAAGCCGGCGAATATGAGCGCATCAGCTACCGCGACCTCAAGCACGAGGTCGCCCGCGTCGCCAACGTGCTCAAGGCCCACGGCGTGGGCAAAGGCGACCGCGTCTGCATCTACCTGCCCATGATCCCGGAGCTTGCCTACACCATGCTGGCCTGCGCGCGCATCGGGGCCGTGCACTCCATCGTGTTTGCCGGCTTCAGCGCCGATTCCCTGCGCGACCGCATCCTCGACGCCGGCTGCAAAGTCCTGGTCACCGCCAACGAGGGCCTGCGCGGCGGGCGCCCCATCCCGCTCAAGAAGACCTCAGACAAGGCCTGCGAAGGCCTCGACATGGTCAAGACCATGCTGGTGGTCAAGCGCACCGAAGCGGAAACCCACATGCGCCAGGGCCGCGACTTCTGGCTGCACGAAGAAACCGCCCGGCAGCGCAGCACCTGCCCGGCCGAGTGGATGGACGCCGAGGACCCGCTGTTCATCCTGTACACGAGCGGAAGCACCGGCAAACCCAAGGGCGTGCTGCACACCACGGGCGGCTATCTCACTTACGCCGCCATGACCCACGAGTACGTCTTCGACCTGAAGGAAGACGACGTCTACTGCTGCGCCGCGGACATCGGCTGGGTTACCGGCCACAGCTACATCATCTACGGCCCGCTCGCCAACGGCACGACCACCGTGATGTTCGAAAGCACGCCGCTCTACCCGGACGCCGGCCGATACTGGCGCATGGTCGATGAGCTGGGGATCAACGTGTTCTACACGGCGCCGACGGCCATCCGCGCGCTGATCGCGCAGGGCAACGAGCACGTCAGCAAGTACAGGCGCAGCAGCCTGCGGATCCTTGGTAGCGTCGGCGAGCCGATCAACCCGGAGGTCTGGCAGTGGTACCACGACGTGGTCGGCGACAAGCGCTGCGCCGTGGTGGACACCTGGTGGCAGACGGAAACCGGCGGCATCCTGATCACGCCGCTACCCGGCGCGACGCCCTGCAAGCCGGGCTCGGCGACGTTGCCGTTCTTCGGTGTCGAGCCCGCGCTGGTGGATGACCAGGGGGTCGAGCTCAAGGGCAACGGCGTGCGCGGCAATCTTGTCCTGAAGCGCTCATGGCCCGGGCAGGCGCGCACCATCTTCGGCGACCACGCCCGCTTCAAGCAGACCTACTTCAGCACCTACCCCGGCATGTACTTCACCGGCGACGGCTGCAGCCGTGACAAGGACGGCTACTACTGGATCACCGGCCGCGTCGACGACGTGCTGAACGTCAGCGGCCACCGTCTCGGCACGGCCGAGGTCGAAAGCGCGCTGGTGGAGCACAGCGCGGTGGCGGAGGCCGCCGTGGTGGGCTGCCCGCACCCGATCAAGGGCACGGGCATTTACGCCTACTGCCACCTGACGCCCGAGGCCAAGCCCGGCCCGGAGCTGATCGGCGAGCTGAAAGAGAAAGTGCGCGAAGTGATCGGCCCGATCGCCACGCCGGACCACATCCAGTTCGTGCCGGGCCTGCCCAAGACAAGAAGCGGCAAAATCATGCGCCGCATCCTGCGCAAGATAGCCGAAAGCGAGTACGAAGCACTGGGCGACATCACCACACTGGCCGACCCCGGCGTAGTGGAACAGATCGTGCAAGGCCATAAGGAGGCCCAGCGTGGCTAAAATGAAACCCCGAAAGGTGAACGTCGAAATGCCCGGGCTTGAAGACTTTGAAGTACCGCCCGACGCGCCGCCAGAAGCGGCTAAGCTGATGAAGCTGCTTCAGAAGGCGTACACCAACCCCGAAGGCTTGTCCGAAAACGAATTCGCCAAGTTCATGGAGATGGCCAATGCCATGACGGCGGCGGCGGACGCGGCGATCGACCCGGAGGACAGGCAGCAGGCAGCGGAAATCGGCGCGCGGGCATTCGGCTTGTGGCAAGCAAACAGGTACGAAGAAGCATTCGAGAAAGCCAACGAGGCGCTGGACTTCAACCCGCAAGAGCCGAGCGCCAACATTGTCAACGCGCTGCTGTCCATCGAAGACGACCAGGAAGCATTCGAAGCCATGAGCGCCATTTCCATGCAGGTGGACTTCGAATTGCAGAGGGACAACGGCCACGCCCGCATCGCTCTGCTGGAGGCCATCCGCAACCTTACGCATGTACAGTGCGGCATCGCGGCGTATCAATGCGGACACTTCGAAAGTGCGATCGGCCCCCTCATGGAAGCGCTGGAACTTGGCGATGGAGAGCAAGCCGGCGTAGCCACTCTGTTTCTCGTGCCGGCGCTGATCGGTGACGATGAGGCAGAGGAGGCGTTGCGACTGATTGCGTCCGCGCCGGAGCCCCACCCGATCATGGAGTGGGGACGCGTGCTGGCCCTGCTGGCCCTGGAGAAGGACGCCACGACAGCCTTCAAGTCGGCGATGGAGTACGCACCGAGGGTGTTTGAGTACCTGGTCACAGCGCCGCTGACCGACAGGCAGTACGAAGAGGCCCTGATGGCGAAAGATCAAGTAGCCTACGCCGCACACCTGTTCCGGACGCTGCTCAGAAAACGAAAGAAGTTGAACAAGGCCTTGAAGCAGCTCGCGCGCTGAGCGGTGACGGGCGCCCGCGCCCGATCACGGGCACATCTATGAGTGATTGGGTCAAGGGGGCTGAGGGTTGCTTGCGGGGTTGGTCCAAACATCTATTCGATGTCACCGCCTGAGCGGGCATCACTTGACGAGTTCGCGCCGGC
>JAANMX010003842.1_pt1 | contig 12659 bp, 7 predicted proteins | sample 7279681 | NCBI WGS metagenome assembly JAANMX01 (sample SAMN14094542, study PRJNA606508) | bioreactor metagenome | isolation source: A lab-scale SPAN reactor treating ammonium-rich wastewater day 351 | place: Ireland: Galway | collected 2018-01-01
CGTTAGGCGTAATGCTACCAGCGACCGTGCTAACATAACAATTTAAAACTATAAATAAACTGAATTGGCGACAATAGAAATCATAACCGACATAAGACAAGCTATACCAAAACGAGGTGTTTGGTATCAGTATTATGACGACATTTTTGTTTCAGTAATCCCTAGCGAAAAAGTAGTTCCACACATCAGACGAAAAACAATAACTGATGATGACAAGAAAATAGACCGCCAAACTTGTCCTTGGCATCTTGACTGGCAATATAATGAAATTGAAGCTAACTATGGATATACAATACTTGGTAAAAAAACTTATGAAATCCAAATTATAATAGATAATGAATTACACCGGATTGACAGCTTAATAGAATCTATAGCAATTGAATTTCAACACACTTTGTCTGTAAGTAAAGAAGAAATGAATTCAAGATATACAGCTCATAAAAAAGCAGGCTTTATTCCTTACTTGGTTCTTGATTTGACAGGGTTTTCATACAACACTTTCATAGTTTCAATTTCACAACAAGAACTCAAAGACGAGGCACATAAATTGCAACGTATTTTAACAAAGTGGGTACAAACAAATTACCACCAAAATAATAATTTGTTTCTTGACTTACAAGACGCTCTTGTAAGATTATCAGACTTCTTCAAAGCTAAACATTTGAAATATCACAAAAAGGATTTTGTTAATTGTTTACTAAGTTTAGAGACTAAATTTCTAGAACATAAAAAGGAAGAACAACAAAGACAAGAAGAGTATAGAAAACTAAAGCTTTTATCTGAACAGAGGTCAAGAGAAAGGGAAATTGAATATGAGAGAAATGAGAATTTTGTCTTAAAAACCGAAAGTGAGGAATTTAAATATTTTCGAGTTTGCTTGTCAGACAATGTAATTAGACCGTTTATAGAAAAGTATGAAAATGACAGATTTGATTATTTTTTCGATTCTGATAGCGAAGAAAATTTTCACGAAAAATATCATTATTATTATTCCAAAGACAGTGAATTTGAAATTCAGTACAAAACTGTAAGTGTAATAACAATAAATGAAATTAGCACTTATAAAGGTCTAAAACAGAAAAAAGATTACAAGTATCTATTTGCTGAAATAAAAATTACAGAAGGAAAGCTGTCAAACAAAAAAATAATTAAATTTAAAAAAGAATATGGTAAAACAATTTTACAACCAGAAGATAGATTTATGTTCTAATATATTTATAAACATTAAACGAAAAATAAAAAGCACATACGCCTAACAGCGGTTTGGCAAAAGGCGGGGTTTGGTGCTTCTATGAAAGTGAAGTGCTAAATTCAAACTTTGTGCTTTCTATAAAGTTTAGTGCTAGAAAACCCGCCCTTCGCCAAGCCGCAAAACGTTAGCTGACACCCGAGAGAAGCACCTCCACAACAAAAGAGATGCGATATTGACTTAGATTCGATAAATAAGATTTAAAAAAAAGAAGTATATGCCGCCATCATATCAACAAATATTAGCCTATAACGAGAAATGGATAGTTGAAAAAATAGCTTCAAATCCAGATTTCTTTAGTAACTTATGTGCCGAGCAAAAACCCGATTATCTGTTTATTGGTTGCTCCGACAGTCGTGTAGATCCGGATATTTTTACAGGACTGAATTTAGGAGATATGTTTGTGCATCGAAATATTTCCAATATCGTTAATCCTATTGACTTAAACGTAGCCTCCGTTATCCAATATGCCATTACCAATTTAAAAGTGAAGCACATCATCGTTTGTGGACATTATGGTTGTGGCGGTATCAAAGCGGCTATGAAAGAAGAAGGGATTGGAAAGAATAGCCCTTGGCTACAAATTATAAAAGACATTTATCGTATCCATAAATCGGAATTGGAAAAGATAAAAGACGAAACCAAACGCTACGACCGATTAGTTGAGCTGAATGTCATAGAACAAACGGAAAATGTAGTTGAAATGGATTGTATTCAAGCTTTAAAAGGCACTCCTGATTATCCTGAAATTCACGGTTGGGTGTTTGATATGCGTACAGGGAAAATCGTGGAGTTGGATACCCAATCTTCAATCACTAACCAAACTGACAAAGGAAGTTTGTCATTGATACGAAAATTAAAATCGTTATTTAAAAAAAGATAAAGTTATGAGCACACAAACAATGAAAGCAGCCAGATGGCACGCTGCCAAAGACATCAGAGTAGAAGAAACAGTCATTCCTACTCCCAATGACGATCAGGTAAAAATCGAAGTTAAGTTTACCGGAATTTGCGGTTCTGATTTGCACGAGTACAATCACGGACCGCAATTAATCCCGTTCGACAAACCCTATTTACTCAACGGACATCAGGGTACAACTACTTTAGGGCACGAATTTTCAGGCATTGTGGATTAAGTAGGCGCAAACGTAAAAGGCTATAAAAAAGGCGACCGGGTAGTAGTCGAACCCATTTTCAGAAATCCCGATAGTCCTTTTATTGAATCAGGAGAATATAATCTTTCCGAACCTTTGGGATTTGTGGGTTTAACTTCTGATGGTGCATTTGCCAAATATGTGGTAGTAGAAGATTATATGGTGCATAAAATCCCTGACACGATGACTTTTGAACAAGGAGCGATTGTTGAACCTGCTGCAGTTGCAGCTTATGGCATTCAGCAAAGTGGTCTTAAAATGGGCGATACCATTTTAATTTCAGGAGCCGGCCCGATTGGATTACTTACCGTTCAGGTAGCTTTAGCCGTGGGTGCTTCTCAAATTTTCGTTTCTGATTTATCGGAAGCAAGGTTGGCTAAAGCAAAAGAAATTGGTGCTACTCATACATTTGATGCAAGAGATAAAGATATTCCTAAAAAGATCAAGGAAATGACCGGTTATGGTGTGGATATATTTATTGATGCCGCAGGAGTGCAAGCCTCGTTTGACACAGGAATTAACAGTCTTCGCAACGGTGGAACAGCTGTCTTGGTAGCTTTATTTGCCAAAGAAGTCATCCACGATGCATTAAACCAAGCACTACGGGAAATAACCGTCAAAGGGATAATTGGTTATCGGAATATATTTCCACAAGTCATTGCCTTAATTAACAGTGGTCGTCTTCCTGTAGAAAAATTAGTTACAAGCGTTATTGAATTGGATGATATTGTGGAAAAAGGATTCGAAGCCTTGATTAAAAGTCCAACCGAAGTGAAGATTTTAGTTGAAATAAAATAGGAAACTAAAAGACAGATAATACGGGCGATCAGCTAACAAGGTATTGCCAAAAGCGGGGCTAAACAGCTTCGATTGGACATTTGTACGAGGTTCAACTTTCGTCCTTCGATTAAATTTTGTGCTAAAAATTCCCGCCTTCGGCAATACCCGCACCGTTAGCGGCAACCTTATCAAAACTGCGACCAACAAAGAGAGAATGGAAAATATTGACATTGAGAAAGTAGCAATAAATGACATTGACCAATTACAAAAAATTGGACGACAAACTTTTTACGAAACATTTTCTGAAAGTAACACCGAAGAAAATATGGAAAGTTATTTAGAAAATGGTTTTTCGACTGACAAATTAAAAACTGAACTTAATGACAAAAACGCAGAATTTTATTTTGCGAAAATTGACGAAAAAATAATTGGATATTTAAAACTGAACTTCGGACAATCTCAAACCGAACTAAAAGACGACAAAGCTCTAGAAATTGAAAGAATTTATGTTCTCAAAGAATTTCACGGAAAAAAAGTTGGCCAAATTCTATATGACAAAGCAATCGAAATAGCCAAAAACAAAAATGCGGATTATGTTTGGTTAGGAGTTTGGGAAGAAAATCCGAGAGCAATAAATTTTTATAAAAAGAATGGTTTTGTAGACTTTGACAAGCATATTTTTAAACTTGGAAATGACGAACAAACAGACATTATGATGAAACTAAAACTAACGAATTAAACAACGCAAAAAAGGCAGCCGCTAACACGGGTTTTGCGTCAGGCGGGCTGACGTGCAAACTTGAAGTATCTTGCTTCTAATGAAATGTAGTGATAAATTGAAGCTTTGTGCTCCGAAAACCGCCCGAACGCAAAGCCCGAAACCGTTAGCAGTAACCATAAAAATGACAAAGACAATGAATAGAATATTGACGATTATTTTGACACTTATGACGGTAAGTGTATTTGGACAAAAAAACCCAACAGATGAAGCACAATCGATTGTTGCGGAAGGTAAACTTTTATACAAATCCGAAATGGCTTCGTGGTATGGGACAGATTTGTTCTTAGAAAATTATAAAGACAGAGAAAACATTGGCGGTTACTTTTCTTACACAGACAACGACATTGCAAAATGTGTCTTCTTCTCAAAAGCAGAAAATCCAAAAGTAATCGGGACAATTTCCTTTGACAGCACTTACAACATAAAGACAGCAAAAACCGACTTGACAGAAAGAGATTTCACACAAGCAGAAAACGACTTGTATCAGATAAGAAAAATTGCATTAGACGAATTAAACTCAAACAAGGACGGACTTTTCAAGTTTTACAAAAACACCAACCCAAATATAATTCCACTAATCAACGGACAAGAAAAAAAAGTTTACGTTTTGACGGGACCACAACAAAGCGGTGTTGTGATTTTTGGTAACGACTACTTGCTGACATTTGACAAAAACAACAAACTTGAAACAAAAAAACAACTTCATAAAAACATAATTCCAATTGAATACGGAAATACAGAAGAAGGAAAAGAAGTTGTAGGAGCAGTGCATAGTCATTTGCCAGAAACAGGCGACTTTATTACAGCGACAGACATTTGTACATTGATGCTATATGCGAAGTTTGCAAAATGGAAAACTTATAACGTAGTATCTGAAAAATATTTGAACATATGGAATTGCGAAACAAATGAATTAACAGTAGTTCCAATGAAAACAGTTGACAAAATCAACAAAGACCAAGAAAAGAGAAATAAGAAAAAGAAAAAAGATGAATAATGGCTACTGCTAACACGGGTTTTGCGTCAGGCGGGGTGACGTGCAAACTTGGAGCTTTGTGCTTCGTATCAAGTTTAGTGCTGACAGACAGTTTAGTGCTCCGAAACCCGCCCGAACGCAAAGCCCGAAAACGTTATCGGTCACCCTATTGAACCACCGTGCAAAAATTAAACAGACAGACAAATGAAAGGACAAGCCAACGCTTCGGCAAAATCAAAAGAGGTGCAACCAACCGCACCAAGCCAACGCACTGCACCACATTTGCTTTTGCCCCAACCGCACTACCACAGAAACAAACCCTTTTAGACTGAAACCTACGAACGAGATAGAATGAAAATAAAAAGTGCAACATCATTTCGCTATTGGTACAAGACCAAAATAAAAGAGATTGACAGAAACGACCCAACCCACAACGAAAATTTTGTAGGTACTTATCATAAAGAAAACGGCAAAAAAACTATCAAAGGTTTTTTTGAAATGTATCACGGAGACAAACCCGACATTGCAAGCTATTTACCGTCAATTTTGAAAATTGCAGAGGACGGACAAGCGATTTATGAATTTTTGCAAAATGCTGTTGATTGTGGCTCTACACACTTTTACATTTTCTACAACGACAAATACTTTTTAGCAATCAACAACGGAAGTCCGTTTGATGTTGAAGGCTTACAATCAATTTTGAACATTGCTCAAACCACCAAAAAAGACCCCAACAAAATCGGACGGTTTGGAATTGGTTTTAAGTTGGCTCATAGATTAGTTGGGAAAAACGAAGGTACAGACGAACTTGTTAGACAATACAAAGGTCCGATTTTATTTAGTTGGGCAAAATTACAAGATTTAGAAAGTTTGTTGAACAATGAACACATTGAACCGTTAGTTCCTAACAAAGAAAACTATCAAGAGTTTATCAATTCACCATATTTGCTAAAACTTTTACTTACAAACTTTCCGTCAGACCCAAACGAGAGAGTAAAAGATATAAATTATCAAGACAAAATTTTATTTCCGCAGGCGGAATTAAAAGAACTCATTGATTTCCTTAACGAAAACTTTCAGCAACATTCTGATAGCTTAAAGAAAAACGTTCTAAAACAAGGCAGTTTGTTTTTTATCAAATTGGGGGAAGACAAAAAGAAACTTTTAGATAAAGATTATTCTGAACTTGTAAACGGTATTCAATATTCAATGAATACTTTGAAACGCCTGCAAAAAGTTTACATCAACAACGATGATATTGGAAAAATACCTTTGCAACTTGAAGAAGGAACTATAAAAAAAGGTTCTGACGAGTTTGAACGAATTTCGCCTGAATACAAAGAGTTTGATATAAAATTTGCTATTGGTTTTAACACTATAAAATTTGGAAACGAGAAATCTTATGAGCAAATAAAATTACTCAAAGAAAAACCGAACTTCTACAAGTATTTCCCTATGGGAGATGAAATAAACGGACTTAGTTTTATTGTTCATTGCGACAGTTTCAGCAATGAAGCCAACCGCAGAAAACTACACGAAGACGATGTAAACAGAAATCTGTTTCCAGAACTTGCGAAATTCATCACGCAAAGACTTGATGAATACAAGGCAAATAACCGAAACAAATTTTTAAATCTTTATGCTTCGTTGCTATTGTCCGACATACCCGAAAGACAAAACAACAAATGGCTTAAACCTGTTTTTTACGACACTTTGTTGGAGTATATTCAAACAAACATACCAACAACAGACGATATAATTGAAGAAATAGATAATATCAAAATCAAAAAGTTTGATTTTGATATATCTCTATCAGATTTGGGGTTAAGTGATATTCATTGGTTTTATTGGAAAGAAGATGAAGACCAATACCTATTAAACGAAGCCACCTCAAATGAAAAAATTGGTATTGAAGAATGGAGTTTGCGAGATGTTTTCATCAACGCTGATTTGGATTGTTTGAACGATTGGATAAAAGGTTTACCCCAAAAAGATTATGATAATTTTTTAAAAGAACTTGATAAAGAATATTTTTCAAAAGATGCAATTGAAAGATTGCTTGAAACCGAGCTTTTTAAGTTTTCGGACGGACAATTCTATTCAATCAACGAAGTTTCTAACAATGAAGATTTAGTATTTCTTTCAAATAAGGTTGTTAGTATTCAAAAGGAACTAAAATCACTTGATTTCTCAATTTCCGATTTGGATATTTCAGCGTTTAGTTTTTACGATAAGGTTTCGTCCAAATTAAAGTCAGATGAAGATTTGTATGATACAATTTCAGAAAGGACTTCAACCGAAAATAATCTTACAGTCAATCAGAAACAAAATCTTTTCAAAAACTTCATCAACCCTGCAACAAAATTTATTGGCATAGGCGATGAAACACTCAAAAAACTTGAATTGTTTTGTGATAATCAGGGAGAAATAAAACCTCTTTTTCAATTGGTTAATAGTTCGCTAAAAAAATACACTTGGTTAAATCCTTATAAAATTAAAGCAGATGAGAACTTTGAGAAATTAAGCAACTACCTAATTCAAGAAGAAGATTTATTTGACAAAATCATTTTACCCAACATTGAAGTCATTAAGGAAGAACTTACCGAAGCCAAAGAAATAAAAGAACTCGTTACATTCTTCAAAGAAAATCATCGTCCATTTTTCAATGAATATATTATCCAAAAACGAACCAATGACTATGAAATAATTGATAAGTCAGACAAGTTTCAAATTATTCCACCAAAGGACGAAAGAAAAACTTTTATTGATTTCATTGAAACTTACTTATCCGATGAATTGATTGTTCTTCCTTACGATTTTTCAGACTTCAACGACCAAGACGGTATTTTAAAAGGTGAGAAATTACATTCTCAAATATTGGAATTAGTAGATGTTGATGTACATAAGGAAACGCTTGTTGATTTTATTCACTACAATGAGCCTAAACGTAAGTTTCTTCAAGAAATTTCGATATTCAATTTTAATTCAGAAGCAACCTACACAAAAGAAGATTACGAGTATAAAATTTTGGATTTAGCTTGTAGTGAATTAAAAGAAAACGATTATTCAACTTTTAAAGACAAGATTACAATTCAAACTGAAGAACAAGATTTGGCACTTTCTCAAATCCCTTCTTCGGCAGATAGAATTGTTATTGACCATAAAGAATTATCCCAATCGCAGATATTACCTAATGAAGCTAAGAACGGTAAATATTTAAGTGATTTACTCGAACAGTTCATTACAATAGGCTTGCAAAAAGAGCAACTTTACAAACTCTTTGGTATTCAGTCGGGAAATGACCCCAAACAAGTTTTTGAAATATTGAAACAAGAGTATGACGTTTTGGAAAACGCACAGCAATTGACATTTGTGCTTTTGTATGCAAAAGAATTTGGTGGAAATATTGAAAACTTCAAAGTCGAAGCATTAGATGATAAAGAATGGGAATTGAAGTATAATTACTACACACAAACACTTTCATTTATTGGAGCAGATTGTTTACTAAAACCCAAATATTCCGAAGTAAGTAAAATTATTAGTTTACCTATTGAAATTTGCAATAGTGATTATCAAATACTGCATCAACCTTATTTTTTAGAAAACAAGTTCGTTTGTCCAAGTTTGAAATCTGATTTATCGGAAGAAGAAAAAATTGCATTGATTGATTTCTTATATTCAGAATGGAGGAAAGACACGAATGGGCAGAAAATCAAAAACATTGATTGGAGCAAAATTGATGACATTGAAACAGAAAACATTTTAGGTTTTAATCCAAACCATTCTGTATTTCCGAGCAAATACGCTTGTGAAAGTGAAGTATTGCCTGATTATTTAATAAAATGGATTGGTAAAGATGAAAATAAAATCTCTTTTCTATCCGACTTGGGTGTTTGGACAGAAAACTCTGTTGTCGTTGAATTGCGGAATTTCTTAAAAGGCAATAGTAAAGGATTTCACAATAATCGTTTAGCACAAGAAACTCGCTTTAACGATGATGAAACAACGCTTTTCAATGCGTTTGAATGGTTGAAAGAAAACGAAATTGAATTATCAACTGATGAGCAATACGAAACATTTAAAAAAATTAAAGAAATCATCAACGATAATAGAAATAACAATGATTTGGTAATTCAAGACGAATACGATTATGTAGAATTAGAAGAAAATTCAACAGAATGGAAAGAAACTGAAAGCTATACAATTTATCTGTATGATGAAGAAATGCCAAAAACTGTTGGACTTGATGAAATAGACGAATATGTATTTTATCGTTATAATGAAGATAATTATGCTATCAACGAAAACGCAATTTATCTAAACAGCAAAGAGGACAAAAAGAAGACACTTCAAAAAATCGCTTCTGATGAAGAAAATGATTTCACGTTTGAAGATTTGTGGGCTTTGTTTGGCGAAAGTTCAAACAGAGAGCAAGAACTTGAAAGAGAAATTGCAAGATTGCAACAACAAGTTTCCAAAACCGATAACGCAACATTAGGAGCAGAGTTTAGTTCTGATATTTCAAAAAACGACCAAAAAGAAGCTAATAGAGAAGCGAAGGAACAAGTAAAACAGAGATTGGAAAATGAAGGCTTTGATTTTACGCAAGGTATAGGTAATTATTCAACAATTGACGGTGTATTAAAAGACGGTATTGAATTTCCGCTTGTCGTGAAAAGTTACAAATACCAAGACGAACCGCTAAAAATCGGTGCAAACGAGTGGATACAGCTGATGAAACCCAATTCTATGTTTTGGGTAAATTTTGGCTATGGAAAATTAGGTTGTTTAAAACTGTATGAACTTCTAAGAAATCAAGACAAGCTAACAATCAGTTTCAGCACCGAAAATCTTGATGTAGGCGACCGATTAGATAAGTTTGCGGAATTATTACATTACTTTGGCAATGTTCATTTTGATTTTAATAGCGTAATGCCGAGCAATGTTGCGAGCAATTTAAGCGACTATCGTTTTGATGAGCGTAAAACTGAAGAAGATTTGAGTAGTGATGATGAAAGTTTATTATAGAAATGAGATACACAAGGCAAGAACATAGCAATTTTCTTGAAGAAGAACTTCAAGCACAAACAAAAGCGTTTAATCAAAAACTAAACTCTTCGGCTACTTTTTTGCTTCAAGAAAGGGAGGAACTTTTTGTTGCTCAATTCCTGACATTCAAAGACGGAGAAATGATTTTGAAATTCTCCACAAAACGTGGTTTACCACGAAAAGGAGAATACTTATACTGTTTTACAGTTCCAAAAGAATTACGAGATTATAGAAATTGGAACGATAAAACGTATGGTGATTTGATAAAAGAAAAAGGAAATTTTACCGAAACGGTTTGTGTTTGGCAATCTCCCGCAAAAGATAAAGACGGAAATTTAGATACAAACTTTTGTTTGGCAGGTTTTCGGGGTGTAGATTTAGATTTTGCGGTAAATATTTCAGAAGCAGAAAAAATGATTTTGCTTTTGGGTCCGAACAAACCGCCTTTTGAATACATTGCCAATCTTCAAAAAATAGTACAAACCAGTAATTCGGAAAATGTAAATCAGATTTTAGACCAAGATTTTCAAAACACAGATTGGCAACCGTCTTTACTTGACAATCAAAAGGACATTCCAAATTTTATTTTAAATCAATTAACGTTAAGCGACCATTTAATTTTAATTGGTCCGCCAGGAACGGGAAAAACATATCAAATTGCAGAAATCTGTAAGAAACTTTGTGAACAAGGGAAATCTGTTTTAGTAACATCATTAACAAATAGAGCGTTAATGGAAGTTGCTGAAAAGCCAGCGTTAACCGACCTATTGGGAACAGGAAAAGTATTTAAAACCAAAATTTCAACAGACGAAGCAAAAGAAATTCCACAATTACAACAAATAAAAGAGTTAAACCCTCAACCAAGCAACTTGGTTTTATCTACGTTTTTTATTGCAAGTAGCGAAGCTACAAACATAAAAGACAATCCACCTTTTGATTATGTAATCGTTGATGAAGCAAGTCAGGCGTTACTTGCAATGTTTGGTGCTTCAAAACTTTTAGGAAAGAAAAATATATGGATTGGCGACACTAAACAGCTTCCGCCTGTTGTGGCAATTAACGAAGATAAAGTCAGCAAAAAGAATTACGATTTTTTGGTGGACGGATTAAAAGCACTTTCAGGCACAGCATCAATCCCAATTTATCAATTAACTGAAACGTATCGTTTACCCAATAGAGGTGCGAATTACACAGGCTTATTTTACAACAACAGCCTAAAATCAAAAGCAAAAAATGATATTCGTTTAGCTTTCTTTGAATTACCAAACGATGTAAGTGTATTTTTTAATTCACAAGGTGGTTCAACACTCATAAAAACCGATTTGGAGGTTGGAAACAAAAAGCCAAAAAATGCGTTAGAAATTGCGAAGTTGTTGGTTGTTCATTTGTTGAAAGCTAATGAAAATTTACACATTTCTGTTTTGAGCAATTACATTGAAACCGTAAAAGCACTGCAAAAAAGCATTTTTCAAACCGTTGGCAATCCCAAAGATTTGCTTATTGAAACCGTTGCAAGAATACAAGGTTTGACAACCGATGTTGCGATTTTTGTTATTCCAAATTCGGGCTATAATCATTCTTTGGAAAAACGATTGTTCAACGTGGCTACAAGTCGTGCAAAACGACATACAATTATTATTTCTGACACGAACATTGTTACTTCTTATCCGCAGCTAGACGAAGAAGTAAAAGCATATTTGCAAAAACTGAATGAGGAATTTTCGTTTTATTATACGTCAGACAGAAAGTTAATTGAAACCCGAACACCACAACCCGACGAAAGCAAAGGAACTGAACAGCATCAAACACAAACAGGTTTGAAAGTTCTTGGCAAAATTGACCTTTCAAAATTTGAGAAACCGAAAAAGGAAATCAAAAAAGATAAGGAAAATATTTACATCATAGACACAAATGTTTTTGTTGATTATCCCGACATTATCTCAAAAATTGACAAGAAGTATCAAGTCATTTTATCTGCAAAAGTTATTGACGAATTGGACTATTTGAAAATTTCATTGACCGAAGAACAAAAGAAAAATGTTCATAAAGCAATCAAACAAATCAATGACAGTTTTGATAAGCGAAATCTCAAAATGGACACAGCCGACTTGACTTTGCTTCCAGCCGACTTTAACAAAAAATCGCCTGACAACTTTATTTTGTCAGTAGCGTTGAAGTACAACACCGAAAACCCAATAGTGCTAACATCTGACAACGGATTGCAAATTAAAGCAAAAGGATTAGGCATAACGACAATAACGCTAAAAGACTTTTTAAAACAAACGAAACATTAAGCCTACGCATTGGTGGCACATTTGCATTTTTACCGACACACAAAGCCAATCAAAAAATGCAAAAGAGCCACCAGCCAACTCACCACGACAGACCAAATGAACGGACAAACAACATACAGACAAGAAGGGCGAACCGATAATAACTAAGCTTTCGTTGGGCTTGAAAAGCCAACAATGAAAGCCTGTTGAACGGAACCTTCGGGGGCTTTTTTGGCAGTCTATGGAGTTATCGTTTTTAGAATTTAGATACACAAAGCAGTTTTTTTAGAAGTACTGCTTTTTTGTGGGCAGAAGTGGCACTTTGTAGGGTTTAAATGCTGTGATTTTTCGTTTCAGCATATAATTTCCCTTACCCGCAAAGTTTATTTCGCAGAGA
>JAANMX010003843.1_pt1 | contig 12659 bp, 13 predicted proteins | sample 7279681 | NCBI WGS metagenome assembly JAANMX01 (sample SAMN14094542, study PRJNA606508) | bioreactor metagenome | isolation source: A lab-scale SPAN reactor treating ammonium-rich wastewater day 351 | place: Ireland: Galway | collected 2018-01-01
GTTGATAAGATCGGGATCCTCCTCGCCTTCATAAGGGAACGGACCCATGCCGAGCATGCCGTTCTCGCTCTGAAGCTGAACGTCGATATTGTCGGGTATGAAGTTCGACACCAGCGTCGGAATACCGATTCCGAGATTGACGTAATAGCCGTCACGCAATTCCTTGGCGGCACGCGCCGCCATCTGCTCGCGGGTCCAGGCCATGAGGTTCTCCTGTCACCTTGTCATCACTGCAAGGAGCTTGGTGCTTTTCGGGATCATGCCGCCGCCGGGCGTGGACGGGTATTGCGGAACTCGATGTGCTTCCTGGCGCCGCCGACCTCGACGATGCGCTTGATGAAGATGCCGGGGGTGTGGACGTGATCGGGATCGATCTCGCCCGCAGGCACCAGATGCTCGACTTCCGCGACGGTCACCTTCGCGGCGGTCGCCATCATCGGGTTGAAGTTTCGCGCGGTCTTGCGATAGACCAGATTGCCGGCGGTGTCGCCCTTCCAGGCGTGAACGATGGCGAGATCGGCGAACAGTCCTCGCTCCATGAGATACTTCTGGCCGTCGAATTCCTTCACCTCCTTGCCCTCGGCAATGAGCGTGCCGACGCCGGTCTTGGTGTAGAAGGCCGGAATGCCGGCTCCGCCCGCGCGAATGCGCTCGGCCAGCGTGCCCTGCGGATTGAATTCAAGTTCCAGATCGCCGGCGAGATACTGCTGGGCGAAAAGCTTGTTCTCGCCGACATAGGACGAAATCATCTTCCTGATTTGCCGCGTTTCGAGCAAGCGACTCAGTCCTATGCCATCGACGCCGGCGTTATTGGACACGAATGTCAGATTTTTGACTCCCGAGTCACGAATGGCCTCGGACAGCGTTTCCGGGATGCCGCACAGGCCGAATCCGCCGGACATGATCATCATGCCGTCCCTGAGAAGGCCATCAAGGGCCGATTTGGCGTCAGGATAGACCTTTTTCATGAGCTGCGACCTGCATGGAGAATGGCGCTTACCGGCGCGGGCAGAATGAAAGGTAGTTAGGCAAAATACGCGCGAGGCGTCAATTGGAGGCATAGAGCGTTTTCACGCGAAGTGGACACCGGTTCGCGTGAAGAAAACGCGTCAAAACAAAACTATAGAGCCCGCTTCTGATTCTATCAGAAGCGGAAAGACTCTAGCCGATCCTGGCGACGCGAATTTGACAATCGCTGGCCACGGTGCAGCGATCCGGCTGCGAATATCAAACGCGCCGTGGCGGCCCGCAAATGTGAAAATAGAACGATCGGCGGCCTTGAAAGCGTCAAGAAAACCAATCAAGTTGCGCGCGCCGCCGGGCACCACCCGACCGGCAGGCGTCACCCGATCCCGGACATGTTGATTGACGATGGCCCAAGGACGATGGCCCAAGGAATGAAGCGCCTGGGAATATCGGTCGCGGCCATTCTGGGAGTTGCGGTGATCGGCCTGACGGGGCTGATCTCCATGTCTCGGCTGCTCGACCACGATGCCCTGCGAGACGCCGTCGAAACCCAGATCCGAACGGTGACGGGGCTCGATTTCGTCGCCGATGGCCGCATCGACGTCTCGGTTTTTCCCGGCAGCTACGTTTCCTTCCATGATGTCCGCATCAAGGGCAGCGACGCCGATGCGCCAGCGCTCAGCGTCGAGGCGCTGACCGCCAATCTGCGCCTGCTTCCACTGCTCATGCAGCGGTTCCAGATCGCCGACGTCATGTTGCTCCACCCTCACATCCGCGTTAAGCGCGCTGCCGACGGCCATAGCAACTGGACCCCCTTCATGGAAACGATTGCGCGGAACATGAAGCCCGGCGCCGACAGCCCGCTCTCGTTCTCGGAAATCCGAATCCAGAATGGCGAACTCAGCTATGACGACGGCGACGGCAGGATTTCCGAGAATCTCCGCGGCATCGACCTTTCGCTGGCGTGGCCCTCGATTTCCCGCTCGTTCGCAGCGACCGGACAATTCGACTGGCGTGGAGAGCGTGTCGACGGCAGCATCAGCCTCGGCGACTTTCTCGCGGCGCTATCGGGCGAGCGGTCCGGCCTGAAGATCAAGGTCGCCAGTCCCCGGCTGAAATTCGCGTTTGACGGCACGGTCGCCAATCCGGTCAGCCTGATCATGGAAGGTACGCTGTCCGCCGACAGCGCTTCCCTGCGCGAGGCGCTGCGCTGGATCGGGCAGCCTCCTCCCGGCAGCGGCGGATTCGATCGTTTCGCGCTCAAGGCGCGCGCCAGCGTGATCGGCTCGTCGGTCGCGCTCACCAACGTCAACATCGAAATCGACGGTAACGTGGCCGAAGGCGTCATGACCTACGCCAACAACGGACGGCAGACCCTCCAGGCCACGCTGGCTGCCGGCACGCTGGATTTCACGCCTTACGTCAAGACGATCCGGCTGCTCGCCAGCGGAGCCCGCGACTGGAACCGGCAACTGTTCGATCTGCACGCGCTGTCCGCCACTGACCTCGACATGCGGCTATCGGCGGCGAAGGTCATCGTCGGATCCACCAGGCTGGGAAAAACCGCGCTCGGCGCCAACCTTCGCAACGGATCGCTGGCGCTCAGCATCGGCGAAGCGCAAATCTATGACGGCGTCGCGAAGGGATCGTTCGCCATCTCGCACGCTGAGGAGGCCGCCGATGTGAAGGCGCAGTTTCAGCTTATCGACGTCGATCTGCAAGCCTGCGTCAGCGATCTGTTCGGCACGGGCCGGCTCTCCGGACGCGGCAACCTGAATGTTTCGCTTGAGGCCAAGGGATCGAGTCCGTACGGACTGGCGCAATCGCTCGACGGCACAGCGGTTCTGACCGGTCACGACGGCGCCATCGGCGGATTCAATGTCGAGCAGTTGCTGAAGCGGCTGGAGCGGCGGCCACTCTCCGGCGGCGGCAGTTTCCGCAACGGAAAGACACCCTTCGACAAGCTGAATGTCGCCCTCAATTTCCACGACGGAGTCGCCGTCGCGACCGACGTGCGCATCGAGGGACCGGCAGCGCGCCTCACCCTGACCGGCACGGCATCGGTGCCTTCGCGGGACTACGATCTCAAGGGCACCGCAAGCCTAACCTCGGCGGGGGCCGACAATTTCGAACTGCCGTTCGTGGTGCAGGGTCCGTGGGACGATCCGCTCGTCTTCCCCGATCCCGAAAGCCTGATACGGCGATCCAAGGCCTCGGCGCCGCTGCTCGATGCGGTCAGGGACCGCAGGGCTCGCGATGCGGTTCGTTCGGTGATCGAGCGTCTGACGAATCATAAGGCGGGTTCCGGGGCAGACCTCCCCGATGGCGCGGGCGGATCCGGGACGTCGCATCCGAACTGACGTTCCTCGCAAGCCCTTCGTCAATCCCAGGCGCGCCTCGATCCGGCGCCTACAGGGGTGCTGCGTTTTCGCCCTGCCGGCTTGAGAGTTTCGAGACCAGAGACGCGGCCACGATGACCACGGCGATCGATCCGACGATCAACGTGCAGATCGCGTTGATTTCAGGCTTCACGCCGAGGCGCACCTCCGAATAAATCCGGATCGGGAGCGTCGTCGAGCCTGGACCCGTGGTGAAGCTCGCGATCACCACGTCGTCCATCGACAACGTAAAGGCAAGCATCCACCCCGCGACGACCGACGGCAGGATCAACGGCAACGTCACCTTGACGAACGCCAGGAAGGGATCGCAGCCGAGGTCCATCGCGGCCTCCTCCAGGCTTCGATCGAGCGAGCCGAGGCGCGACTGCACCACCACGGTCACGAAGCACATGGTCAGCGTGGTATGCGCGATCGTGGCTGTCCAGAATCCGCGCTGCGCGTCGACCGCAACGAACAGCAGCAGCAGGGACAGCCCGGTGATCACCTCGGGCATCACCAGCGGCGCGTACAGCATTCCCGAGAACAGCGTGCGTCCATGAAAGGAGCCCGCGCGCGTCAGGGCGACCGCGGCCAGCGTTCCCAGAATGGTCGCCGCCGTGGCCGACACCGCGGCGACCCGCAAGCTCATCGCAAGCGCGGACAACATGGCCTCGTCGTTGAAAAACGCCACGTACCAGCGCAACGACCATCCACCCCAGACCGTCACCAGCCGCGAGGCGTTGAACGAATAGATCACGAGAATGACGATAGGCAGGTACAGAAACGCCAGACCGAGCGCGAGCGACGTAATGTTGAACGGCGACAGTCTGGCGAGCACCGGCCTTGCCATCATCGCGTCCCTTCCAGGCGGCGACGCTGCACGCGCTCGTAAACGAGAAGCGGCGCCAGCAGCAGCACCAGCAGCACGACGGCGATCGCCGACGCCACCGGCCAATCGTGGTTGTTAAAGAATTCCAGCCACAGCGTCTGCCCGATCATCGGCGACGCCGACCCCGCGAGCAGATCCGGAATCACGAACTCGCCGACGATCGGAATGAAGCACAGCAGCGCGCCCGCGCCGATACCCGGCAGCGATAGCGGCACCGTCACCAGCCAGAACGTCGTCAGACGCGAGCCGCCAAGGTCGGCGGAAGCCTCAAGAAGCGCGGGATCGATTTTCGCCAATGTCGCGTAGAGTGGCAGGATCATGAAGGGCAGATAGGAATAAACCAGCCCGATATACATCGCCGCATCGGTGGACAGCCACACGACGGGCGCGCTGACGAGACGCAGCGCCATCAGCACGTTGTTCAGGATGCCGTCATGCTGGAGAATATTGATCCAGGCGTACACGCGGACCAGAAACGAGGTCCAGAACGGCACGATCACCAGGATCATCGCAATCGGCTGCCAGCGTGCCGGCAGGCGCGACATGCCGTAAGCGATGGGATAGCCGATCGCGAGCAGGATCGACGTCGAGACCAGGGCGACGACGACGCTCCGCAGGTAGGACAGCACGTAAAAATGATCCGACGCAAGCAGCCTGAAATTGTCGAGCGACAGCGCCGCGATGGCCGCCTTGAGAGCAGCAATGCCCTCGGCCGGATCGAACACCGGCAGATAAGGCGGCTGCGCCATTATCGCGTGCGACAGGCTGATCTTCAGCACGAAGCCGAACGGCAGCAGGAAAAACAGCAACATCCATAAGAACGGCGCGACCGCCGCCCTGCGCGCGGGAGTGGCGAAAAGACGCCGCCCGCTCATCGGTCAAGCACCATGCAATCGTCCGGCGCGAAACACGCCACCACGCGCTGCGCCATATCGAAGGCTTCGGCCTCCCGCCGAACGGTGTTGGCGACCGATGCATGCAGCAGCGCGCCGCGATCGAGCCTGACCTGATAGCGGGTCTGGCCGCCAAGATAGCTGACGCCGGCAATGACGCCTTCCATGCGGTTGATCCCGGCCGCATCGCCCGCATCGGGTGCCGCCACGCCGCTCGACAGGCGAATCTTCTCGGGGCGTATCGCAACGCAGACCCGATCCGTCGTCGGCGCCTGCAAGGGCGTCGCCACCGTCACCCGTCCGGCGGACTGCGTCGCGACCGTCATGCGGCCGCCACCGCTCGACTCCACCGCGCCATCGATGATGTTGATCCCGCCGACGAACTCGGCAATCCAGCGCGAATTCGGCGTCTCATAGAGCTGTCGCGGCGTCGCCACCTGTTGCAGACGCCCCGCATTCATGACGCCGATGCGATCCGCCATCATCATCGCCTCCTCCTGATCATGGGTGACGATGATGAAGGTCATGCCGAGCTGGCGCTGCAGCCGCATCAATTCGGCTTGCGTGTTCTCGCGCAGCTTCTTGTCGAGCGCGGCCATCGGTTCATCGAGCAGCAACAGCCGCGGACGCCGGGCGAGCGCGCGCGCCAGCGCCACGCGCTGCCTCTGGCCGCCCGATAGTTGCTCCGGCTTGCGTTTTTCCATGCCATCGAGACTCACCAGCGCCAGCATCTCCGTGACCCGCGCTTCGATCCCGGCGCGCGGCAGGCCCGCTCGCCTCAGCCCGAACGCGATGTTGTCCCGCACGGACAGATGCGGAAACAGCGCGTAGTTCTGGAACATCATGTTGACCGGTCGCCGATGCGGCGGAACGCCGGATATGTCCTGACCGTCGAGAAGGATGCGCCCGCCATCAGGCGTCTCGAATCCTCCCAGCATCCGGAGCAGCGTGGTCTTGCCGCAGCCGCTCGGCCCCAGCAGCGCAAAGAACTCCCCCGTCCTGATGTCGAGCGACAGATGATCGACAGCGGAAACTTCGCCAAAGCGCCTGACGACCGCATCGATCTGCAACAATGGCTTGTCGGCCTGTGCCGTCGCTTCGAAATCACGTCTCTCCTCGTCCGTCATTCCATCCGGTCTCGTTTCGCGAGCATGATCCTGGCCTCCAGGGATGCGATCACATTCCATCGCGTGTTCGTGCGACTATCGAAATCAAACGACCATCGGCAATACACGTTGCCGGCAGAACTTTGGATGCGGCATTCGGGCCCGGAGGCACCAACTCCTACTCAACAGGCGTGGTTGAGATTGACTGGCAAATGTGACCCGGATTGCCACAATCGATCTCTCATGATTAATGACCACCGCCAAAACATGATCCCAACCCACGGATGGCCGCCAGCGCAAAGCGGAAACCGGTTTTCGGACAGGATCATGCGCGATTGAAGGAATGAAGTAGAGTTTGATTCAACGCCGTTGAATCGGCCTTTCAAGACAGGCCGGCGCGAATTGCGCCGCGGTGATCGGAAAACAGTCCGGATTACAAATGGACAGGATCGAGTGCGTTGTCGTGGGTGCTGGTGTGATCGGGCTTGCGGTCGCGCGGCGGCTCGCACGCGCCGGCCGGGAAGTGATCGTTCTGGAGGCCGCGGACAACATCGGAACAGTAACGTCGTCGCGCAACAGCGAGGTGATACACGCCGGCATCTACTATCCCTCCGGCAGCCTGATGGCGCGAACCTGCGTCAGCGGCCGCCCCGCCCTCTACGCTTACTGCCGGGAGCACGGCATTCCACACCGCATGTGCGGCAAGCTGATCGTGGCGACCACCGAAGGCGAGGTCGACAGGCTGCAAACCATCAGAGCACACGCGGAGGCCAACGGCGTTGAAGACATCCGGCTCCTGAACGGCGACGAGGCCCGCGCGCTTGAGCCGGCGCTGCGCTGCGTGGCCGGGCTGCTGTCTCCCTCGACCGGCATCATCGACAGTCACGCCTTCATGCTGGCCTTGCGCGGTGACGCAGAGCGGGACGGCGCGGCATTCGCATTTCATACTCCCCTGTCGGGCGCGAGGGCGACGCCTCATGGGTTTGAGATCGAAACCGGTGGCGACGCGCCGATGACGCTCGTCTGTGATCTGCTGATCAATGCCGCCGGCCTTGATGCTCCGACAGTGGCGCGCCGTATCGAAGGCATGCCCGTGGAACGGATTCCACCGGCCTACCTCGCCAAGGGAAGCTATTTCAGTTGCAGCGTTCGTGCGCCGTTTTCGCACCTGATCTATCCGGTCCCCGAGCCGGGCGGCCTTGGCGTGCATCTCACGCTCGACCTCGCCGGCCAGCCTCGCTTCGGCCCCGACGTGGAATGGATCGAGACACCGAACTATGACGTCGACCCGGAGCGCGCGACCCGGTTCTACCCCGCGATCCGGCGCTACTGGCCTGACCTGCCTGACGACGCCCTGATCCCCGCCTATTCCGGCATCCGGCCCAAAATCGTGCCGCCGGCGGTGGCGGCGCAGGACTTCATGATCCAGGGACCCGCGGACCACGGCCTGTCCGGGCTGATCAACCTGTTCGGAATTGAGTCGCCCGGCCTGACCGCATCACTTGCGATCGCCGATCACGTCGCCGCCCTCGCTGCCAAACAGTGAACTGCCAAACAGTGAACCGGGCACGGAAACAGCGAACGCAACCGGCTGAAAGCAGGCTCGCCAGCGAGCCGGCAGCAGTCAACGGCTGTTGACTCCGTGACCCCTAAAGCGAGTGATTGGGGATTAGTGGACAGTCCCGGCCGTGGAGAATTTAAGTCTTTCGATCTCGTCCTTGAGCATCAATTTCCGGCGCTTCAACTCGGCAATCCTCAGGTCGTCACTGGAAAGGTGCCTGAGAGCATCGTGCAATTCGCCTTCCAGAACGCGATGTTTCCGTTCCAGTTCAGCGAGATGCGCCTGAATTGCCATTCGAACCTCCTCGGTGAGATGAACCTCAGATTCGCCCCGAACCCTAAAGTCTACATGAACCAGAACAACTGTCGATGGGGGCTGAAGGACCCGTCAATCATTTTTGCGGGATTCCAAAATCAACCGCTCGCATGGAACCCGCGACTTGCGCGCAGCGCGGGCAAGGAAGATAATTCGCGAAGTTGATAGTTCAAACCTTCGCACCACTCTTCGCGATTCAAGTCAGTACGTCATCATGGCCGACGAAGAAGATCGCGAACTCGGATCCGAGCTCGCCCGTCTGCAACAGGAACACCGCGACCTGGACGCCGCCATAGATGCGCTGCATCAATCGCCCGCGCCGGATCTGCTGCGGCTACAGCGGCTGAAGAAACGCAAGCTGCAGTTGCGCGATCGCATCTCCTTCATCGAAGACCAGATCACGCCGGACATCATCGCCTGAACGCCGGGCGGCCTGCTTTCGAACGACTCGCCTTGCGCCCTGAGGATGAGGGGCAAGGCATACCGCTTTAGCGCGTATTCCGCAAAAGCGGATACCGGTTTTGCGATCAGAATACGCGCAAGTTTTTGATTGAACGTGTTTTCTTACGGCTAACCGGATTCCACTTAGCCGGAAAACCCTATAGGTGACTTTTTCATCGTCTTGATCGTCGCGAGGCTTGCCGCCGTTCACCAAGAAGGGATAGTTCATGCCCCACCGCTTGCCTCGTCAAGGCGCCTTCCTGTAACCCCGATCAGTTTCCGGATTCCCGAAGAAACAACAGATAAATGACCGCCGTTGTCGCCATCATCATGGGAAGCCAGTCGGACTGGGAGACCATGCGTCACGCCGCTGAAACGCTGGCCGCGCTCGGCGTCACGAGCGAGAACCGGATCGTCTCCGCGCACCGTACCCCTGAAAGACTGTTTGCGTTCGCCAGGGGCGCCAAGGCCAAAGGGTTCAAGGTCATCATCGCGGGCGCGGGCGGCGCGGCGCACCTGCCCGGCATGACGGCGGCGCTGACGGAACTTCCGGTGCTGGGTGTGCCCGTGGAGTCCAGGGCGCTTGCCGGAGTCGATTCGCTCTATTCCATCGTGCAGATGCCGGCCGGCGTTCCGGTGGGGACGCTCGCGATCGGCAAGGCGGGCGCCATCAATGCGGCGCTGCTGGCGGCAAGCGTGCTGGCGCTGAATGACCCGCCGCTCGCCGGCCGCCTCGAAGCATGGCGCAAGCGGCAGACGGATGCGGTGGCCGAGCATCCGGAGGAATCGGCGTGACCGGTTCCCGGCGGCCGACGCTTAAACCGGGCGGCACCATCGGAATTCTCGGCGGCGGTCAGCTCGGCCGGATGCTGGTCCTGGCGGCCGCCCACCTCGGCCTCAAGTGTCAGGTGTTCTCGCCGGACCCGGACTCCCCTGCGTTCGACGTTGTGCAGAACGCCACCTGCGCCGAATATGCCGACGTCGAGGCGCTGGAACTGTTCGCAACCGACGTCGACGTGATCACCTATGAATTCGAGAATGTCCCGGCGGCGACCGCGATGGTGCTTGCCGCACGCCGGCCGGTGCTGCCGGATCATCGTATTCTGGAAACGGTGCAGGACCGCCTGCTTGAAAAGAATTTCGTCACCGGTCTGGGTATCGGCACAGCAGCCTATGCCGACGTGGCGTCGGCGCAGGGACTTCGTGAGGCGATCAAGGTCATCGGCCTGCCCGCCGTGATCAAGACCCGCCGGTTCGGCTACGACGGCAAGGGACAGGCCATCATCCGCGCGGGCGACAACCTTGATCAGGTATGGGACGATCTCTGCACCAAGTCGGCGGTCGTGGAGGCCTTCGTGCCGTTCGAGCGCGAGATCTCCGTGATTGCCGCGCGCGGCGCCGATGGCCGTGTCGAATGTTTCGACGTGACCGAGAACGAGCATCAGGATCACATCCTGAAGTATTCGCGCGCGCCGGCCGCGATTCCTGATGCGCTCGCCGCGCAGGCTCGCGATATGGCCGGGAAAATTGCCGTCGCGCTCGACTATATCGGCGTGCTGGCCGTGGAGATGTTCGTGGTGGGCGGCGCGAGCGGGCCGACGCTCCTCGTCAACGAGATCGCACCACGAGTCCACAACTCCGGCCATTGGACACTGGACGGCGCCTCGGTCTCGCAATTCGAGCAGCACATTCGCGCCGTCGCCGGCTGGCCACTCGGCAGGCCGGTGCGGCAGGGCAGCGCCGTCATGACGAACCTGATCGGCAAGGAAGTCCTCGATTACCGGAAGTGGCTCACCGTGCCCGGCGCCGCCGTTCATATCTACGGCAAGGGTCCGCCGCTCCCCGGTCGCAAGATGGGACATGTGACCGAGGTGCATGTGACGGACGTCAAGGGCCGCGACTGATAATAAAGCGCGACCGATAACGGGGCCGACGCCGAAAAGCGCGTCTGCCCAGAGAAAGATTTCTCATAGGGAAAAGGATTGCCGGATCGAGCCCGGCAATCGCTCGTCTGTAACGCTACTTTTTCCCCGCGACGACGCCTTCCGGCTCACTGCTGAGTCCGCGATAGACCACGCCGCCGATAACGCCGCCGATCAGCGGCGCTACCCAGAACAGCCAGAGCTGCTCCAAAGCCCAGCCGCCGACGAATAGAGCGGGACCGGTGCTGCGCGCCGGATTCACCGACGTGTTGGTGACGGGAATGCTCACAAGATGAATCATCACCAGCGCGAGCCCGATCGCCAGCGGCGCGAAACCCGCCGGGGCTTTGCCGTGGGTCGATCCCATGATGACGAACAGGAACATGGCCGTCATCGTCACCTCGGTGATGAAGGCCACCGTAAGGTTGTAGTGACCCGGTGAATGCTCACCGTAGCCGTTCGATGCGAAACCCTTGGCGACATCAAAGCCCGCCGCTCCGCTGGCGATCACATAAAGCAGCGCGGCGGCGGCGATCGCCCCGATCACCTGCGCGATGATATAGGGAACCACCTGTGACGCCGGAAACCGCCCGCCCGCGGTCAGACCCAGGGTGACCGCCGGATTGAGATGACAGCCCGAAATATGCCCGATCGCGTAGGCCATGGTGACGACGCTCAAGCCGAAGGTGAGAGCCACGCCCAGCAGCCCGATGCCGACCTCGGGAAACGCCGCCGCGATGACGGCGCTGCCACATCCCATAAAAGTCAGCCAAAAAGTGCCAATCAGTTCGGCCGCGTATTTCCTGACGTCCATGACACGCCTTCCTTTGTTAAAGAATCAACCACCCCGCGCAGGCTTATAAAACCCCGATGTGAGGCGTTGCTGAACCCCAATCACGCTTTTTTGGGGGAATTCCACCCGAATTTCGGCGTCTTCGGCGAACCAAATGATCGTCCAACATTGGACATCCGCGCCCTAAACTGATATATGGGCGGCCTTGACGCTGAGGGCTTCGCTTTTGTCGGCCCTTCGCTGTCTGACAAATCTCACACTGTTCAACTGAAAAGAGGATGCCGCGTGCAGGTTCTCGTTCGCGATAATAATGTCGATCAAGCCCTCAAGGCGCTGAAGAAGAAGATGCAGCGTGAGGGAATTTTCCGCGAAATGAAGCTCCGCGGCCATTACGAAAAGCCCTCCGAGAAGAAAGCGCGCGAAAAGGCCGAGGCCGTGCGCCGCGCCCGCAAGCTCGCGCGCAAGAAGATGCAGCGCGAGGGCCTGCTGCCGATGAAACCGAAGCCGGTGTTTGGCGCCGGACCTGGAGCCGGCCGGGGTGGTCCAGCCGCCGGTCCTCGTGGACCGCGCTGAGCCCTCACGCGCCATCTCGACACCCCTGCATCGACATCAGTTAAGCGCGGATTTCACACCCGCGCTGAAGCTGTTGCGTCCTGATATGGATATTTCGCGACGACAGCTTTCCGCTTCTGACGGAGTCAGAAGCGAGGCGCCATGATCCTGATTTGACGTCTCTTCCACGCGATCCGGTGCCCATCCTTAGGCTCGAGCCCGAGAAAAAACTTCACCCGGAACAAGCTTCGCTCGAACGCTATGGCGCGGGTCAGATCCGCACCAGCCGCGGGATCGGAAAGCCTGGCCTGCTGCCGGCTTTTCGGACACCATTTTAAGCTAGCATATTTTGTACCTCGAACTCGACGGGGCTCAGATAGCCCAGTGTCGAGTGCCGTCGCCGAGGGTTGTAAAGAGCTCGATGTAGTCGAACACGTCCGCCCTGGCGTCATCCCTCGTCCTGTAGACCTTGCGTGCTGTCCGCTCGGTTTTCAGCGACGAGAAGAAGCTCTCCATCGCAGCATTGTCCCAGACGTTGCCCGACCGGCTCATCGAGCAGGTGATGCCGTGGTCGGCCATCAGCCGCTGGAACTGCTCGCTCGTATACTGGCTGCCCTGATCACTGTGGTGCAGCAAGCTGTCCGGCCTGCGTGGTCGCGGTGCTGCCATGGAGTATCTGGCCCATAGTTCCTCCCGGAATGCGGAGCCAGCTTGACTGATTCCACCACACTCCGGGACTGAAGAACTAGAGCCGATCGACATTCAGGATTCCCAAGATGCGTAATCGCTGATTCATAGGGTTCCGTGACTTGCACGGAGCGTGTGATGGCGGCGAAGCGGTAC
>JAANMX010003848.1_pt1 | contig 12650 bp, 6 predicted proteins | sample 7279681 | NCBI WGS metagenome assembly JAANMX01 (sample SAMN14094542, study PRJNA606508) | bioreactor metagenome | isolation source: A lab-scale SPAN reactor treating ammonium-rich wastewater day 351 | place: Ireland: Galway | collected 2018-01-01
TACGGCATCGGCACGGACCCCGTGGCCGTCGCGAAGGTCCTGAACGACTTCGCGAAGGGCAACGAGAAGTTCGTCATCACCGGCGGCGCGATGCCGGGGCAGGTCATGAGCGCGAAGGAAGTCGCCGCGCTCGCGTCGCTGCCCTCGCGCGAGGAACTGATCGCCCGGCTGCTCGGCACGATGCAGGCGCCGGTCGCGACGTTCGTCCGCACGCTGAACGAGGTGCCCGCGCGGTTCGTCCGCACGCTCGCCGCCGTGCGCGACAGCCGCGAGGCCCCCGCAACCACCGCTTGAAATCCAACAGGGCGCGCCGCGCGCGCCCGTTCTCCAGGAGACGTTCCCAATGTCCGCTGCACAAGCTGAAATCCTCGACAAGATCGCGTCGATGACCGTCCTCGAGCTCTCCGAGCTCATCAAGGCGATGGAGGAGAAGTTCGGCGTCTCGGCCGCGGCCGCGGTCGCCGCCGCGCCCGCCGCCGCCGCCGCCCCCGCCGCCGCCGTCGAGGAACAGACCGAGTTCACCGTCATGCTGACCGCGATCGGCGACAACAAGGTCAACGTCATCAAGGCCGTCCGCGAGCTGACGGGCCTGGGCCTCAAGGAGGCGAAGGATCTCGTCGACGGCGCGCCGAAGCCGGTCAAGGAAGGCGTCTCCAAGGCCGACGCCGAGGCCGCGAAGAAGAAGCTCGAGGACGCCGGCGGGAAAGTAGAAGTCAAGTAAGAAGGCGCGCGAGGCCTGACGGCCGCGCGCCTTGGAAGAATCACGACGCTGAGAGCCTGACGCAGAGGCTGAAGCGGCGGAAATCGCGGGCGGAGCCCGTCGATTTCCGGAGGTACGAAGAACCGGGCGTGGCGCGAGCAGTTCGCCCCGTCCCGAGGTCGACGTGCTTGCGGTCGGTGTGTCCCGGGGCTACCTGGCCGGGATCGAAAGGTGGACGGATCGGCCGCATCCAGACCGGTTCGGCGCGTCGCTCCCTCGGTGATGAGGGGGCGAAGCACAGGACGTTCCGCGCGAGCGCCCTGTGCTTCGTCTTCCGACGCGACTGCGGAAGACGGGTTTGGTCGGGCGCGCCTCCCCGGTGCGTCGTCCGCCAGCGGCTGGTAGAGGCCAGCCACCAGGCCAGGGGCGCAACGCCCCCGGACAGTCCGAGCGCGGCCCGGGATGGGCCGTGCGGCATCGCATCTCGAGCAACGACCGCAACCAAGGATCGACCCCGGCCATGGCGACCAACCCGACCCATTCCTACACGTTCACCGAGAAGAAGCGCATCCGCAAGAGCTTCGCGAAGCGCGCGAGCGTGCTCCGCGTCCCGTTCCTGCTGGAGACGCAGCTCGCGTCCTATCGCGCGTTCCTGCAGGAGCACTCGCCGGCGGACGCGCGCAAGGACGAAGGCCTGCAGGCCGCGTTCACGTCGATCTTCCCGATCTCGAGCCACTCGGGCAACGCCCGCCTCGAGTTCGTGAGCTTCTCGCTGCTTCCGCCGGCGTTCGACGTCGTCGAGTGCCAGCAGCGCGGTCTCACCTTCTGCTCGGCGCTGCGCGCCAAGGTGCGCCTGATCCTGCTCGACAAGGACGCGCCGCGGGACGCCGGCAAGGAGGTCGTGAAGGAGGTGAAGGAGCAGGAGGTCTACATGGGCGAGATCCCGCTCATGACCGAGAACGGCTCGTTCATCATCAACGGCACCGAACGCGTGATCGTCTCGCAGCTCCACCGCTCGCCGGGCGTGTTCTTCGAGCACGACCGCGGCAAGACGCACAGCTCGGGCAAGCTCCTGTTCTCCGCCCGCGTGATCCCGTACCGCGGGAGCTGGCTCGACTTCGAGTTCGACCCGAAGGACTTCCTGTTCTTCCGCGTCGACCGTCGCCGCAAGATGCCGGTGACGACGCTGCTCAAGGCGATCGGGCTCAACAACGAGCAGATCCTCGGCACCTTCTTCGACTTCGACACGTTCCACTTCGGCACGCGCGGCATCGAGCTCGACTTCGTGCCCGAGCGCCTGCGCGGCGAAGTCGCGCGCTTCGACGTGCTGGGCAAGGACGGCAAGGTGGTCGTGCAGAAGGACAAGCGGATCACCGCGCGCCACGTGCGCGAGCTCGCCGAAGGCGGGGTGAAGCGCATCCTGGTGCCGGCCGACTACGTCCTGGGCCGAACGCTCGCCACCGACGTCGTCGACAAGTCGACCGGCGAAGTGATCGCCAAGGCCAACGACGAGCTGACCGAGGAGCTCATGAAGAAGCTCGCCGACGCCGGCGTCGCCGAGGTGAGCACGATCTACACCAACGACCTCGGCCAGGGTCCGTTCATCTCGCAGACGCTGCGGAGCGACGACACGCCCGATCCGTACGCGGCGAAGGTCGCGATCTACCGGATGATGCGGCCGGGCGAGCCGCCGACCGAGGACGCGGTCGAGACGCTGTTCCACGGCCTGTTCTTCTCCGAGGAGCGTTACGACCTGTCGGCGGTCGGCCGCATGAAGTTCAATCGCCGCGTCGGCCGCGACGAGCTCAAGGGCCCCGGCACGCTCACCAACGAGGACATCATCGCGGTCATCCGCATCCTCGTCGACCTGCGCAACGGCCGCGGCGAGATCGACGACATCGACCACCTCGGCAACCGCCGCGTGCGTTCGGTCGGCGAGCTGGCGGAGAACCAGTTCCGTTCGGGCCTCGTGCGCGTCGAGCGCGCGGTGAAGGAGCGCCTGGGTCAGGCGGAGAGCGAGAACCTGCTGCCGCACGACCTGATCAACGCCAAGCCGATCTCGGCGGCGATCAAGGAGTTCTTCGGCTCCTCGCAGCTCTCGCAGTTCATGGACCAGACCAACCCGCTCTCCGAGATCACGCACAAGCGCCGCGTCTCGGCGCTCGGGCCGGGCGGCCTGACGCGCGAGCGCGCGGGCTTCGAGGTCCGCGACGTGCACCCGACGCACTACGGGCGCGTCTGCCCGATCGAGACGCCGGAAGGCCCGAACATCGGCCTCATCAACTCGCTCGCGCTCTACGCGCGCACCAACGAGTACGGCTTCCTCGAGACGCCGTACCGCAAGGTGGTCGACAGCCGCGTCACCGACGACATCCAGTTCCTGTCGGCGATCGAGGAGTCGCAGTACGTGATCGCGCAGGCGAACGCGAAGGTCGACGGCAAGGGCAATCTGGTCGACGAGCTGGTCAGCTGCCGCAACCGCAACGAATTCATGCTCGCGACGGCGGACAAGGTCCAGTACATGGACGTGGCCCCCGCGCAGATCGTCTCGGTGGCCGCGTCGCTGATTCCGTTCCTCGAGCACGACGACGCGAACCGCGCGTTGATGGGCTCGAACATGCAGCGCCAGGCGGTTCCATGCCTTCGTCCGGAGAAGCCGCTCGTCGGCACGGGCGTCGAGCGCACGGCCGCGGTCGACTCCGGCACCGCGGTGATGGCGCGCCGCGGCGGCAAGGTCGACTACGTCGACGCCAGCCGCATCGTCGTCCGCGTGAACGACGCGGAGACGGCGGCGGGCGACGTCGGCGTCGACATCTACAACCTGGTCAAGTACAAGCGCAGCAACCAGAACACCAACATCAACCAGCGTCCGCTGGTGGAGATCGGCGACCAGATCGCCCGGCACGACGTCATCGCCGACGGCGCGTCGACCGACCTGGGCGAACTCGCGCTCGGGCAGAACATGCTCGTCGCGTTCATGCCCTGGAACGGCTACAACTACGAGGACTCGATCCTGATCAGCGAGCGCGTGGTCGGCGACGACCGCTACACCTCGATCCACATCGAGGAGCTGTCGATCGTCGCGCGGGACACCAAGCTCGGGCCGGAGGAGATCACGCGGGACATCAGCTCGCTCGGCGAATCGCAGCTCGGCCGACTCGACGAGGCCGGCATCGTCTACATCGGGGCGGAGGTCGAAGCCGGCGACGTGCTGGTCGGCAAGGTCACGCCGAAGGGCGAGACGCAGCTGACCCCGGAGGAGAAGCTGCTCCGCGCGATCTTCGGCGAGAAGGCCTCCGACGTGAAGGACACCTCGCTGCGGGTACCTTCGGGCATCAGCGGCACGGTCATCGACGTGCAGGTGTTCACGCGCGAGGGCATCGAGCGCGACAAGCGCGCGCAGCAGATCATCGACGACGAGCTCAAGGGCTACCGCAAGGACCTGAACGACCAGCTCCGCATCGTCGAGAACGACCAGTTCGCCCGCATCGAGAAGATGCTCGTCGGCAAGACGGTGAACGGGGGGCCGAAGCGGATCGCCAAGGGCACGAAGATCACGAAGGAGTACCTCGAGGGCGTGAACCGGCATGACTGGTTCGAGATCCGTCTCGCCGGCGAGGACTCGGCACAGCAGCTCGAGGCGATGAAGGACTCGCTCGCGAAGCTGCGCGAGCAGTTCGACGCGATGTTCGAGTTGAAGAAGAAGAAGCTCACGCAGGGCGACGAGCTGCCGCCGGGCGTGCAGAAGATGGTGAAGGTCTACGTCGCGGTGAAACGCCGCCTGCAGCCGGGCGACAAGATGGCGGGCCGCCACGGCAACAAGGGCGTCGTCTCGAAGATCGTGCCGGTCGAGGACATGCCCTACATGGCCGACGGCATGCCGGTGGACATCGTGCTGAACCCGCTCGGCGTGCCGTCGCGGATGAACGTCGGCCAGATCCTCGAGGTGCACCTGGGGTGGGCGGCGAAGGGCCTGGGCCGCAGGATCGACGAGGTGCTGAAGGCGCAGGCGAAGGTGGCCGAGGTCCGCGAGCTCCTCGAGGCGGTCTACAACTCGGAGGGGCGGCACGAGGCGCTCGACGCGCTCGACGACGCCGAGACGATGCGGCTCGCCGCGAACCTGCGCGGCGGAGTGCCCTTCGCGACGCCGGTGTTCGACGGCGCGACCGAGGAGGAGATCAAGTCCATGCTCTCGCTCGCGGGCCTGCCGTCGTCCGGCCAGGTCAGGCTGCACGACGGGCGCACCGGCGAGGCGTTCGACCGCGAGGTGACCGTGGGCTACATGCACATGCTGAAGCTCCATCACCTGGTCGACGACAAGATGCACGCGCGCTCGACCGGCCCGTACAGCCTCGTCACGCAGCAGCCGCTGGGCGGCAAGGCGCAGTTCGGCGGCCAGCGCTTCGGCGAGATGGAGGTCTGGGCGCTGGAGGCCTACGGCGCCGCGTACACGCTGCAGGAGATGCTGACGGTCAAGTCCGACGACGTGAACGGCCGGACCAAGGTCTACGAGAACATCGTCAAGGGCGAGCACAAGATCGAGGCCGGGATGCCGGAGTCGTTCAACGTGCTGGTGAAGGAGATCCGCTCGCTCGCCATCGACGTGGACATGCAGCGCGACTGATACGGCAACGACCAAGGGGAAGGGGGGAGAGGGAAGAGGGAAGGGTGAAGAGGGAAGAGGGAAGGGTGACGCGAATCGGCACGTACACCCTTCTCCCTTCCCCCTTCTCCCTTCCCCGAACTCCTTTCCCCTTCTCCCTTCCCTCCAGGAAACAACGACGAGGTAAGCGCACATGAAAGCACTGCTCGATTTGTTCAAGCAGGTCACGCAGGAAGAGGAATTCGACGCGATCCGGATCGGGCTCGCCTCGCCCGAGAAGATCCGCTCCTGGTCGTACGGCGAGGTCAAGAAGCCGGAGACGATCAACTACCGCACGTTCAAGCCGGAGCGGGACGGACTCTTCTGCGCGAAGATCTTCGGGCCGGTCAAGGACTACGAGTGCCTGTGCGGCAAGTACAAGCGCCTCAAGCACCGCGGCGTGATCTGCGAGAAGTGCGGCGTCGAGGTGACGCTCGCCAAGGTGCGGCGCGAGCGCATGGGCCACATCGAGCTCGCCAGCCCGGTCGCCCACATCTGGTTCCTGAAGAGCCTGCCGTCCCGGATGGGGATGGTGCTCGACATGACGCTGCGCGACATCGAGCGGGTGCTCTACTTCGAGGCGTTCGTCGTGACCGATCCGGGACTCACGCCGCTCAACCGCGGCCAGCTCCTGACCGAGGACGACTACCTCGCGAAACTCGAGCAGCACGGCGACGACTTCCAGGCCTCGATGGGCGCCGAGGGCATCCGCGAGCTCCTGAAGGGCCTCGACGTCAACCACGAGGTGGAGAGGCTGCGCAAGGAGCTCGAGGGCACGACCTCCGACACCAAGATCAAGAAGATCGCGAAGCGCCTCAAGGTCCTCGAGGCGTTCCACAAGTCGGGGATCAAGCCGGAGTGGATGATCCTCGAGGTGCTGCCGGTGCTGCCTCCCGAGCTGCGTCCGCTGGTGCCGCTCGACGGCGGCCGCTTCGCGACCTCGGATCTCAACGACCTCTACCGGCGCGTCATCAACCGCAACAACCGCCTGAAGCGGCTGCTCGAGCTGAAGGCGCCGGACATCATCGTCCGCAACGAGAAGCGGATGCTGCAGGAGGCGGTGGACTCGCTGCTCGACAACGGCCGTCGCGGCAAGGCGATGACCGGCGCGAACAAGCGGCCGCTCAAGTCGCTGGCCGACATGATCAAGGGCAAGGGCGGCCGGTTCCGCCAGAACCTGCTCGGCAAGCGCGTCGACTACTCGGGGCGCTCGGTCATCGTCGTCGGTCCGCAACTGAAGCTCCACCAGTGCGGCCTGCCGAAGCTGATGGCGCTGGAACTCTTCAAGCCGTTCATCTTCAACAAGCTCGAAACGATGGGCCTCGCGACCACGATCAAGGCCGCGAAGAAGATGGTCGAGAGCCAGGAACCGGTGGTCTGGGACATCCTCGAGGACGTGATCCGCGAGCACCCGGTGCTGCTCAACCGCGCGCCGACGCTGCACCGCCTCGGCATCCAGGCCTTCGAGCCGGTGCTGATCGAGGGCAAGGCGATCCAGCTCCACCCGCTGGTCTGCACGGCGTTCAACGCCGACTTCGACGGCGACCAGATGGCGGTGCACGTGCCGCTGTCGCTCGAGGCGCAGATGGAGGCGCGCACGCTGATGCTCGCCTCGAACAACGTGCTGCTGCCGTCGAACGGCGAACCGTGCATCGTGCCGTCGCAGGACATCGTGCTGGGTCTCTACTACGCGACGCGCGAGCGCATCGGCGCCGCGGGCGAGGGCATGCGCTTCTCCGACGTCGCCGAGGTCGCGCGCGCCTACGAGTCGCGCCAGGCCGAGCTGCACGCGAAGATCACGGTGCGCATCCGCGAGGTCGGCAGGCGCATCGACGAGAGCGGCGCGCGCGTCGTGACCACGAAGCGCTACGAGACGACGGTCGGACGGGCGCTCCTGTCCGAGATCCTGCCGCCGGGGCTCGCGTTCGAGAACATCAACAAGCCGCTCAAGAAGAAGGAGATCAGCCGCCTCATCAACGCGAGCTTCCGCCGCTGCGGCCTGCGCGAGACGGTGATCTTCGCCGACAAGCTGATGCAGGCGGGCTACGGGCTCGCGACGCGCGGCGGCATCTCGTTCGCCGCCGACGACATGCTGGTGCCCGCGCAGAAGCACGCGATCATCGAGCAGGCCGAGCGCGAGGTGAAGGAGATCGAGGCGCAGTACACCTCGGGCCTCGTCACCCAGGGCGAGCGCTACAACAAGGTGGTCGACATCTGGGGCCGCGCCGGCGACGACATCGCGAAGGCGATGATGAACCAGCTGGGCGAGATCGAGGTGACCGACCGCGAGGGCAAGGCGGCGCGCCAGGCGTCGTTCAACTCGATCTTCATGATGGCGGACTCGGGCGCGCGGGGCTCGGCGGCGCAGATCCGGCAGCTCGCCGGCATGCGCGGCCTGATGGCGAAGCCGGACGGCTCGATCATCGAGACGCCGATCACCGCGAACTTCCGCGAGGGCCTGAACGTGCTGCAGTACTTCATCAGCACGCACGGCGCGCGCAAGGGTCTCGCCGACACCGCGCTCAAGACGGCGAACTCCGGCTACCTCACGCGCCGGCTGGTCGACGTGACGCAGGACCTCGTCGTCACCGAGGGCGATTGCGGCACCGGCAACGGCGTCGCGATGAAGGCGCTGGTCGAGGGCGGCGAGGTCATCGAGCCGCTGCGCGAGCGCATCCTCGGCCGCGCGGCCGCGGCGGACATCGTGAATCCGGAGACGCAGGAAACGCTGTTCGAGAAGGGCACGCTCCTGGGCGAGGACGAAGTGGATCGCATCGAGGCCCTCGGCATCGACGAGGTCAAGGTGCGCACGCCGCTCACCTGCGACACCCGCTACGGGCTGTGCGCGACCTGCTACGGGCGCGACCTCGGCCGCGGGCACCTGGTCAACGTCGGCGAGGCCGTCGGCGTGATCGCCGCGCAGTCGATCGGGGAGCCGGGCACCCAGCTCACGATGCGCACGTTCCACATCGGCGGCGCGGCGTCGCGCACCGCGGCGGCCTCGCAGATCGAGTCGAAGTCGGCCGGCACGGTGCGCTTCTCGGCGCTGATGCGCTACGTCACCAACGCGAAGGGCGAACTGGTCGTGATCGCGCGCTCGGGCGAGGTGATGATCCACGACGACAGCGGACGCGAGCGGGAGCGCCACAAGCTGCCCTACGGCGCGACGCTGCAGGTGAAGGACGGCGACGTCGTCAAGGCGGGCAGGGTCCTGGCGCAGTGGGACGCCACCGCCCGGCCGATCGTGACCGAGTACGCGGGCCGCGTGAAGTTCGAGAACGTGGAGGAGGGCGTGACCGTCGCCAAGCAGGTCGACGACGTGACCGGGCTGTCGACGCTGGTGGTCATCGATCCGAAGCGCCGGGCCACCGGCTCGGCGCGCGGCGTGCGCCCGCAGGTCAAGCTGCTGGACGACGCCGGCAGCGAGATCATGCTCGCGGGCAGCGACCACGCGGTCAACATCACCTTCCAGCTCGGCTCGATCATCACGGTGAAGGACGGCCAGCAGGTGGCGGTCGGCGAGGTGCTCGCGCGGATCCCGCAGGAGACCTCGAAGACCCGCGACATCACCGGCGGCCTGCCGCGCGTGGCGGAACTCTTCGAGGCGCGCTCGCCGAAGGACGCGGGCATGCTCGCGGAGGTCACCGGCACCGTGTCGTTCGGCAAGGACACGAAGGGCAAGCAGCGCCTGGTCATCACCGACCTCGACGGCCAGCCGCATGAGTTCCTGATCCCGAAGGACAAGCACGTCACGGTCCACGACGGCCAGGTGGTGAACAAGGGTGAGATGATCGTCGACGGCCCGGCGGACCCGCACGACATCCTGCGGCTCCTCGGTGTCGAGCAACTCGCGCGCTACGTGACCGACGAGGTGCAGGACGTCTACCGGCTGCAGGGCGTCAAGATCAACGACAAGCACATCGAGGTGATCGTGCGGCAGATGCTGCGGCGCGTCCAGGTGGACGACGCCGGCGACACGAAGTTCATTCCCGGCGAACAGGTCGAGCGTTCGGACCTCCTCGACGAGAACGATCGCGTGACCGCGGAGGGCAAGCAGCCGGCGACGTTCGAGTACATGCTGCTCGGCATCACCAAGGCCTCGCTGTCGACCGACTCGTTCATCTCGGCGGCCTCGTTCCAGGAGACGACGCGCGTGCTCACCGAGGCGGCGATCATGGGCAAGCGCGACGACCTGCGCGGACTCAAGGAGAACGTGATCGTCGGGCGCCTGATCCCGGCCGGCACCGGCCTCGCGCACCACAACGCTCGCAAGCGCCAGAAATCGCTCGGCCCGGAGGCCGCGCTGATGGAAGCGGCGGCGGAAGCGGAGGCGCAGCAGGCCGCCGCTGCCGCAGCGGAGGCGGCGGCGAACGCGGCCTGACGCGCATTCGATCGACCGGGGGCCGGCGGGCGACCGCCGGCCCCGTTTTTTTCCGAACCTCGCGCCGGGCGGGTTGACTCGCCGGCGCAGCCGACTATCCTTCGCGCTTCGGCCTCGACGCCGGAACGGGAGACGACATGAACTGGTACCTGATGGCGCTTCGGAAGTACGCGCAGTTCTCCGGGCGGTCGCGGCGCAGCGAGTACTGGTATTTCGTGCTGTTCGTCGTGCTGATCGAGATCGTGTCGATGGGTATCGAGCGGATGCTCGGGTTCGGATCGGACGGCGGCTACGGGATGCTCTCCTCGCTCTTCGCGCTCGCGATGTTCATTCCGCATCTCGCGGTCGGCGCGCGGCGCCTGCACGACACCGGCCGCAGCGGCTGGTGGCTCCTGATCGGCTTCGTCCCGATCGTCGGCGCGATCGTGCTGATCTGGTTCTTCGTGCAGGACGGGCAGCCCGGCAGCAACGCCTGGGGGCCGAATCCGAAGGAAGTGCCGGCCTCCGCCTGACGACGGTCAGTCGACGGCCGCGACGCTCGCGGCCGCCGCCGCGCGCGGGGCATCCGGCCAGCCGTCGCGCACCAGTCCCGCGAGCGCCGCGATGGCAGGATCGTCCGCGCGGTCGCGCGGCACGATGAACTGGAGCGTCGTGTCGAGGCGCGCACCCTTCCACGCGACCACGTCGCCGGCGCGCACGGCGGTGTCGGCGAGGTCCTCCCGCATCAGGCCGGCACCCAGTCCGGCCACGACGAGCGAACGCACGACCGTCTCGTTGTCGGCTTCGACGATCGTCTCGGGCACCCGGCCGCGACCCGCGAACAGCGTCTGCGCGAGCGCATGGTGCGAACTGATCGCCGGGGTCATCACCCAGGGGAGCGCGGCGACGCTCTCCCAGTCGTCGTCGCGAACCCGGCTCGCCCAGGCTGCAGGCGCGACGACGATGTAGCTCACCGTGCAGAGCGCGAACGGAGCGACCGCAGGGTGGGCGAGCTCGCCGTAGTAGAAGCTCGCGTCGAGTTCGCCCTCGACCACCTTGCGGAACGCCTCCCCGGTGACTTCATGGCGCAACTCGAGGTGGAGGAGCGGGTGCCGCTCGACCGCGCGCGCGAGCAGGTCAGGCAGGCGCAGGAACTCGGGGTCGGCGAGCGTGCCGACGCGCAGGTGGCCGGCGACCTCGCCGCGCAGCGCCGACGCCCGGCTGCGCAACTCGGTGGCTGCGCCGATGATCCGGGACGCGAGCGGCAGCAGTCGGGCGCCTGCCGGGGTGAGCGCCATGCCGGAAGCACTGCGCTGGAACAGCGCGAGGCCGAGGTCGTCCTCGAGGGCCTTGATCTGGGCTGAGACCGCGGGCTGGCTGACGTGGAGGCGCTCGGCGGCCCGGGTCAGGTGCCCGAGTTCGGCGACCGTGGCGAAGCTTCTGAGCTGATAGAGCTCCATCGGGGGTTCCTGGTGATGGCCCCATGATGAATGCTGCGGCGCAGCAATGCAAGATCCGCCGATCTGAATATTTTATGGAGTTGATCCAAAACGACTATTTGAAATGCCTGTGGCGCGGGGCCATGATCTTCCTGTGCGCTGCGACACGATCGTGGTGCACGTTTTTGGGCCGATCTGGCCGAAAGGACCGTCATGAAGCACTCACTTGTCTCCGATTCGGGCTCGGTCACTTCCCTGTTCGATCTCCTGGCCGCCGGGCTCCTCGCGAACCCCGCGGTGCCGACGTCGACCTCCGGCGCGACCCGTCCGCGCGGCAGTGATCACCGACCAGGGCCGGATCACGAGGCAGTCATCGTTCTCGGCCGCAAACAACCTCTCAAAGCAGCTGAACGCGGGCGCCTTGCCGATCCCACTGGAAATCATCCAGGCGAAAGAGGTGAGCGCCACGCTGGGTGAGGACTCGGTGCTGGACTCCGTGAAGGCGGGTGAGGTCGGCCTGCTTGCCGTGATGCTCTTCATGATCCTGTTTTACCGGCTTCCCGGGGTGCTGGCCTCGGCGGCACTGCTCGTCTACACCTCCGTGACGTTGATGGTGTTCAAGGTGTGGCCCGTCACGCTGACACTCTCGGGTATCGCGGCGTTCGTGCTGTCCATCGGCATCGCGGTGGATGCGAACGTGCTCATCTTCGAGCGTATGAAAGAGGAGCTGCGCAGGGGCCGCACACTGAGCGCGGCGATCGACATCGGGTTCGCGCGGGCATGGTCGTCGATCCGGGATTCGAACGTGTCGACGCTGATCACGTGTCTCATCTTGTACTGGTTCGGGAGCCAGTTCGGCGCATCGCTGGTGCAGGGTTTTGCGCTGACGCTGGCGATTGGCGTGGGGATCAGCATGTTCTCGGCGATCACGGTGACTCGGACGTTCCTGAAGATGGTGCTGGGCACGCCGCTGGCGAAGAGCCATTTCCTGTTCAACGCAGAAGAAGTGAAACGGACCAAACCGGCCGGGCGGGCAGCCAGGGCGACGGGGGAATAGCTGCATGCTGGATTTCGCTGGAAAGCGATGGTGGTATCTCTCGGTCTCGATCGTCCTGTTCCTTGCCTCGGCCGGGGCCCTGGGCCTATGGGGCCTGAAAGCGGGCATCGAGTTCACCTCCGGCTCGTCGTTCACGCTGGAGTTCACTGAGCAAACGGTGTCGCAGTCCGACCTGCGGCAGGCGATGCACGACCTGGACCACCCGGAAGCCCGTATCCAGGGCGCCGGGTCCAACACCTACATCATCCGGGCATCGGAGCTGGAGAACGCGCCCAGCCTGGACAGCGCCGCGGGGCCGACCCCGCCCGGCGAAATCGACGCTATCGAGGCGGCGCTCCGGGCGCGCTTCGGTGAGTTTACGCGGGAAGACTTCTCGACGGTTTCGGGGACGGTATCGAGCGAGATTGCACGGTATGCGACATTCGCCGTATTCGCCGCGGCCGTCGCCATCC
>JAANMX010003849.1_pt1 | contig 12646 bp, 11 predicted proteins | sample 7279681 | NCBI WGS metagenome assembly JAANMX01 (sample SAMN14094542, study PRJNA606508) | bioreactor metagenome | isolation source: A lab-scale SPAN reactor treating ammonium-rich wastewater day 351 | place: Ireland: Galway | collected 2018-01-01
CAACAATCATCTCTGACACTTTACACCCGGAAAATGGCTGCTCCGGCTCCCTCCCCTAGCCTCAGCACCCCTCTATACCCTACCTCCGGGAATTGCTGCGTCTTCACGTTTCACGTCTTCACGTTTCACGTCTTCACGTTTCACGTCTTCACGTTTCACGTCTTCACCTTTCACGTCTTCACCTTTCCCCACGCAAATCGTGGCTTCGCCACCCTGTCCTTTATGCCTTGCTGACCTTCTCAGTTGATACTCTGCAATACCGACACCACATCCCCGGTGCAGCCGGTCAGCGTGTCGCCGATGAGCTGGAAGGTCTCAATAGGCAGCCGGGTCAGCTCACCGTCCAGCGCCAGAGCAACCCGATTACAGCGGCTGGTGGCGCTCATCAGAAAGCTGTGGAGTTCGATGCTGGCTTCGGACGGTTCTACACGGGCGAGGTTGTCCGCTCCCTGGCGCACTGCACCGATGACGATGCCAATTTCGGCGCGCCAGCCATCGTTATCGGGAAGGGGCGTGGCAAGCAGTATCGCCAGGCGCTTAAGAGACACAACCAGCAGGGAGAGGTCGGCGGCAGTTTCATTGAAATAGGAGCGATCTGCGCGGTAGCCGTTTTCTACAGGCGGGGGTAGCGGATCGGCCTGGGGAACAGGCGTGTTCGTGGGGAGTACGGGTTCGCTCTGCTGGGGGGCCGGGGCTGTCTCGACAGGACCTGGCGTTGCTTCTGCGCTCAATGTGCGGGCTGGGGGCTGGAACGCCACAACCCGCTCGTTGACAACCACTTGAAAGTTGCCACCGGTTGAGGAGGCGACAAACAGCCCAACCCCCGCGGCCAGGATTCCAACCCCCGTTGCTATTCCCTGCAAGACCCCTACCAGTGTCTCTGACATGACAGTGTGACCGATGGCTAGAACAAACGACACGATTATTCCGTCTATCGGCACAGATCGCCTGTCTGTTCACGCCCAGTCGGCAACGGATCGACTCACACGACTGCTTGGCCCCCGGCATTTATGCTGATGATCACATTGCCCTTTTTCTGCCCTGTTTCCACATATCGATGAGCCTCGACAATCTGTTCCAGGGAATAGCGCCGGTCGATGACCGTTTTGATCCCACCCGCTTCCATCAACCCGGCCAGAAAGACTAAATCCTCGCGCTTGGGGCTTGTCATCTCGAAGATCACCCGCTTGCTGCTCCTGCGCGAGGCCCACTTTCCCCGGATAAATTGTAGCAGCCCGGACGGGTTGGCGATCAGATAGCGCCCGTTTGGGCGGAGTGACCGAACCGTGCCCGTGAAGGGACTCTTGCCGATAATATCGAAAACGACGTCGTACAGTTCGCCGTTTTGGGTGAAATCCTCTTGCGTGTAGTCAATCACTTTGTCCGCGCCAATCGAGCGCAGCATCTCCAATTTGTCGGCGCTGTCCACGGCGGTCACTGCCGCGCCAAAGTGTTTGGCAAGCTGTACGCCAAAAGTGCCGATGCTGCCCCCTGCGCCGTTGATCAGCACCTTTTCGCCGGGCTGAATCTTCGCTTTGCGCAGAAAATGCAGGGCTTCCAATCCGCCCAGAGCAACCGGGGCTGCTTCTTCATAGCTCAGACTGGCCGGTTTTATGGCGATGGCCTCTTTTTCGGGGAGAGCCACATACTGGGCGTAGGTCCCAAAACCCATACCGCTGCTGCCAAAGACCGCATCGCCCACCTGAAAGCGCTCCACATCTTTGCCGATAGCCTCCACTTCCCCCGCCAGATAAGTGCCCGGTATACGCATTCTCGTCGGCTTGCGAAGACCCACATAGGCGCGCATAGGAATGCGAACCCAGTAGGGGAAGCGCAGATTGCGCATTTCACAATCCCCGGTTGTAACCGTCGTGGCGTGGATTTTGACGAGAACTTCGTTGTCTGCGGGGACGGGCTTTGCCACCTCCTGGAGTTGCAGAACCTCCGGCGGGCCGTAGTTTGTCCAAATGATTGCTTTCACAGCAGTTTTCCTTTGCCCTTTTGGGAGGCTACAATTCAATACGATCACGCTGAGTGCAACGCTAACACCAGAGAGATGTCATCCCCGCTGCCCGCCGCGGAGGTCTGGGCCAGCCAATCGGGCAACTGCTCGCCCACCCCGGCCAGCCCGTCGGCGCGGATGGCCGCCAGCAGATCCGCCCCCACCTGCTCGAAAGAAGACGGGTCCACAAAGGAGTTGGCGTAGCCGTCGGTGGAAAGCAGCACCAGCCCGGGCGGCTCCCCCAGCGTCGGCTGAAAGGCCAGGCGTACACTGGCCGCGGCATTCGCCATACACAGGGAAGTCGTCTCGTTGCCCAGCAGACGGGCGTCGGCGGGCAGGGCTGGCCTACTGACTGTGCCATCGGCGGCCACAGTCAGAATGTCGCCGTCGCCCAGTTGCAGGTAGAGGTGGAATTGTTCGGTCAACAGCCCAGCCACCAGCGTGGCGCCGTAGGGGGTGAGGAGATCGGCGGTGTTGTCGCTTTCCGCCGGGAGGGAGCCGAGTTCGTGGCTGGCGAAAGGATAGCGCCGGGTGTAGCGGCGTACCCGTTCCTGCCAGCGGCGCACCAGCACTTTGGGCAGCCACTCGTCGCAGAGCCGCTTGACCAGCGTCAAATCCGGGGGAATGTCGGGGGTGATCAGCCGGGGCAGCAGGTCACGGGCCAGGACGCGCACGGCGGTATTGACCGCATAGGCCGCGCCGATATGGCTGCGGGTATAGGCCGCGCCCCCGTGCCCGTCCGCCACAGCCAGCACCAGCGGCAGACCCTTCGGCGTCGCCTGCCAGCTACGCACCGCGTCCTGATTGACCGCGCCGCTGCGGATGTGGGCCGCGCCGCGCACGCTGGCCGCGGCACATTGCCATCCTTCGACTGGCCGTCGGATTGAGTTTATCGAAATCTCAGGATGACGCCTACCAGACATCGGAGGCGTCCGGCACAGCGTCCGGCGGGGTGGGCAGGGGCACATTCAGATTGGGCGACGTTTCCAGCATCTGGCTGGCCGGGGACGAAGCCGACTGGAGCACAGCCGTGGAGACCCATTTAACATAGCGCACCAGACTCTCGGCGTTGTTGGCTTGCAGGGGTTCCAACTCCGGGTGGCCGATGAAGCGCTGGAGGGTGGCTTTGTCGGCGTCGTCGCCGATGGCGATGGCGATACGCACGGCCTTTGTCCCCCAGGGCTTCTCCATCAGCGCCCGCAACCCCGCGCTGAAATCGTCGGTGGGCTTGCCGTCGGAGACCAGCACCAGCACGGGCGGCAGGGCCCGGGCGGGCATCACCGCCACGTCCAACTGCTCGGCTACCAGTTGCAGGGCCTTGCCCATATCGGTCACGCCGTCGGCTTCCAAATCCTCCCAGCGGAACTGCTCCATCGGCGTGGCCCGGGCTACGTGCCACTGGCTGCCGTTGGAAAACTTGACCGCGCGCACCAGCACCTGGGCATTGGGATTCTCCCCCGCCACCTGGGCCATATGGGGAATCGCCTCGCGGATGGCGTGGTTGAGCGCCTGAATTTTGCCCCGCTGCCCCATAGAGCCGGAGCAGTCGGCGATCCAAATAAAGTGTAGGGGGCGGCTGGACAACGCGCCGCCGGGGAGTTTTCGTTCCATTTCGTGCCGCCTTTTCTCAAGAGGAACGCAGATTGCGCAGATGGCCGCAGATTTCGCAGAAAAAATCCGCATTGTGGCAAAGAAGTTCGACTTTTTCCGAAAAGTCGAACTTCTGGAATCCGCCCGTTCCGTTCAATCCGCGTTCTATTCCTAAATCAGATGTTCATCCAACAGTTGGGGGCCGGGGCCGGGACGGCTGGTGATAATCCGCTCCACACTACGCAGCGCGCCCAGCCGGGTTTCCACTTCCAGCGCGGCATCGGCCTCGCAGATCAGATGCACATTCGGCCCGGCGTCAATCGTAAAGTAGACGGCCAGCCCGTCCTCCTCCCGCCAGCGGCGCACGGCCTGGAGGATTTCCAGGGTGCCCGGCTGCCAGTAGAGCAGGCTGGGGGTGCTGGTCATCATCACACTGTGCATAGCCAGCGCGTCCAGCTCGATGACCGGGCCGAGACGGTGGATGTTCCGCTCGGTGATGGCCGCCCGGGTTTCTGCCAGCCAGCCGTCTACCTGGGCAATGCGCCCGTCCAGCAGGGGGCTGCTCTTTGCCAGCAGATGACCGCCTGCGCTGCTCAGCTTCTTCTCCTCGCCGCTGACCACCGCCACCACATCGTGCAGGTCCCAGTGTTCCGGGCCGTGGAGGGGAAAGGCCACGCTGTCGGCGTCGGATGTGCCCTGGGTCCACTCCACAAAGCCGCCGAAGAGGCTGCGGCTGGCCGAGCCGCTGGAACGCCGGGCGATGGCCGAGAGACGGGTGGGGTCCAGTTCCAGCCCCAGCGCGGCGCAACCCGCCACTGTCAGTGCGGCGAAACCGCTGGCCGAGCTGGCGATGCCCGATGCGGTGGGGAAGTTGTTTTCGCTCGTGACCCAGGCCCGCCAGTTCACCCCGGCCAGCCCGCGCAGGAGGTCCAGATGGCGGGTGAGCCGTTGGCTGCGCGCCCTGGATTGGGCCACCCCATCCAGCACAAAGGCGTCGTTCTCCAACACCCCCGTATCGTCCCAGGCCACAGTCGTCGTCGTGTGGGCGTCGGCCAGGGTCATACTGATGGAGTTACTCAGGGGAATGTTGAGGCTTTCGTCGGCCACGCCCCAGTATTTGATGAAAGCGATGTTGCTGCCGACCCGGGCCGTGGCGATACTCATTGCAGTTCCCGCTCCACCTGCTGCTCAAACCGGCGCAATATATCGTCGATCAATTCGTCGTGGGCGCGGAAGTGAATGATCACCCCGTCATCGGTGGCTTCGATACTGGCCTTCCAGCCGATGCCCTCCACCAGTTCCAGCTTATCCACAACCCCCGCGCCCAGCCGTTTGAGGACAGTCTCGGCCTGCTCCGGGGTCAGACCGGGAAAGTCCAGGGATTCGGTGTCGTACATCTCATCGCTCTGAAAGCGGGGGTCGTGGCGGTCTTCGGCGTCTCCCAGAGAGGGTGCGCTGATTGGCATACAATTTCTCCTGTGTATCCATAGGGGATCTGGTGCGACGCACTCGCCATACCAGATTTACCGTTATATTCTCTCCTGGCGAGTGCGTCGCACCGGGACAGTTGTTCTCCTTTTATAAACTACTCTTGTCCAGCAATGGCATTCCCACGGACGCGCCCGCACCCAGCATCTGTAGAAAGCGGGGCACCAGCCCGTGCAACTCGGCGATGCGCTGGGCGGGGCTGGCGTTGGGCACATGAATCCGCCCGCCGGCCATTGTGTCGTGGCCGCCGGCTGTGCCATTCTTGCCCACAATCGAGCGCACCAGCCGCCCGGCCTGGGCATTGGGTTTGTCGGCCCGCACAGAAATCACCAGCCGATCCTCAAAAATGCCCAGGCAGATGGCCCAGGAGACATCCTCCATCCGCAGTATCAGGTCCGCCACTTCGGAAGCCATATCCGGACGGCTCATCTGAAAGAGCAGGCTGACCGAAATAAAGCCCGTGCAGGCCGCGCCGTTGCCCTCGGCTTCCTCCGGTTCATCGCCCTTGCCCGCCGGAGTCTTTTCGCCTTCGCTCTCCGGGCAACGGTAGAGCATTGTGCTGGTCAGCGCATCGCTGATTCCCCGGAAATAGGAGCGGGAGAGCTGGACGTGCTCGATCTGATTGAGCAGATCGGTGTTGACAAAATTGCGCAGGACGGTGTAGGCCCAAATGTCCAGATCGGTTGTGTGGCGGCTCAGCCCCCGGGTGTCGGATTTGATGCCGTAAAAGAGGGCGGTCGCCAGTGTCTCGTCCACCTCCATCTCGGCAATTGCCACATATTCGGCCAAGAGGGTAGCCGTCGCGCCCACCTCCGGGCGCACGTCGTGGATCACCGCCCGAATCTGGCTGCGCTTGGGCGGGTGGTGATCCGCGGCCAGAATCACCTGCTCCGGGGGATAGTTGATTTCGTAGAGCAGATGGTTGCCCGCGCTGGGCTGGGTGTCCACCAGCAGAATGGCGTCGTAGGCAGAGAGAATCTCTGCGGCTTCAAAGGTGGGAATGCGCAGGGCGTGGGGGGCAATCAACTGGGCCATCGTGCGGTTTTCGGCCCGGCCAATCATCCCGCCGTGGCCGAGAGTGACAGGCGCGGCAGGGATCAGATGGCGGATCAACCGTTCCAGGGCATAGCCAGCCGCGATAGCGTCCGGGTCCGGGTCATTGTGCATCAGCACAAGGATATTCTGTTTGTCGGTCAATAGACCGCGCAACTGTTGAATACGCCGCTCGCCAGCACTCTTGCGCTGGGTGCTGAAATCCGCGGGAAGGGAAAGATGGGGCAAGGGAGCATCCGTTCTGCTGGGATGAAGACCGACGGGTGCGCCTATTATACCCGCATCTTTCCCACAAAAGAAGAAGCGGGATTGGGGATTGGGGATTGGGGATTGGAGATAGGAGATTGGAGATTGGGCGTCAGCACTGTTCACTGCTTACTGATCACCATTGGCCGACACCTCTCAATCGCCCTCACGAAATCTCCAATCCCCAATCCCTACTCCCCAATCCCTACTCCCCAATCCCATAGATCGCCATCATCACCAGCAGGAAATCGTATAGCCCGTGGGCGATGGCGCTGGTGGTGGTGTTGGTGCGGTTGCGCAACACCCCAAAGACCGCGCCCAGCAGAAAGACGACCAGCACCCCGTCCCAGCCGTATTGGAGGGCGTGCAGGCTGGCAAAGAGCAGATTGGAGAAGAAGATGCCCAGCCGGGGTTGCAGAACCCCCCGCACGCCCAACTCCTCACCCAGCCCCGCGCTGATACTGAGCACAATCGCCCCCAGGGGCGTAAAGGCAAAGGCGATCAGCTTGCCGAATGCCTCGCCATCCGTGCGCGGCCAGCCCATCGCCTCCCACACCAGACCTATGCCCAGGTCCAGATAGTGGACGGCAAAGACCAGCACCACCGCCACTGCCACGCCCAGCCCGACCTGTGGGAGCGTTGGCCGCACAAAGCCCAACCGGCGCAGACTGCCCGCAAAATCCCGCTGGACACCGTAGCCCACAGCAAAGACGGCCAGGGGCAACGTCCACACCAGCACGTAGACCGTCGCCAGCAGATTGCTCTGCTCATCCAAACCGCCGGAATCTTCCAGCATTTGCATAAAAGAGTCGGAGAGCAACGGGGGCAGCCCGGTGACGAGCAGCGGGGCCAGCAGAGTTAGCGACAGGCTGATCACCAGGGCCAGGGCCATCCCGTGGACAAACGAGCCGGGGTCCAGGGGCAGCCAGCGGCTGATTCCCCGGCGCACGGGCGGCAGCAGGGAGACAACCCCCAGCAGCAGGCCCAGGGCGGAGATTCCCAACACGCCGCCCATTACGCCAAAATCCACCCCGCCCATTCCGTTACCACTGCCCATTGCCTCCAAATCGATTGTGCCAGAGGCCAGCAGCGTGGCACTGGCGACGCCAAAAGCGGCCAGCCCCACCAGCCCCAGCCACCAGAGCACAGCCAGGATTTTGGCCCCGTCGTTGCCCTGGCCCAGATAGGCCAGCAGGGCCAGCAGCACACAGGGGATATACATCAGGCCGGTAGAGGCAAAGGCGCTGGCCTCGCCGCCCAGGGCAAAGCCGATGGGCAGGGCCAGCAGCATCAGCCCATAGCCCAGCACCGCGGGCCAACGTTTGGCCGGGGGTGCATCAACCGGTGAGGAGGGGATTTCGGCTGTTGTGAGTGTCATATCTTTCTCCGGGCAAGGCAACGGGACAGAGATCGCTGGCAAAAGTATACCACAAGCGTCCGGATGATTCCGGGAATAGTAGGCTGCGATTTCTCCCGCCCTGCAACGGAAACAGACCACCTAACGCGGTTCAGTTGCTCTCGTTCCCTATCCTCGCTATAATCAATAGACCACTAACGATTGCTCCCTGCCGGTCCGTGGCCGGTGGGCTGGTCACAGACTACGCCCAGAGCATTGCGGTCTTTCAGAGAATCCATCCAGCCTTTTCATCACCCCAGCCCAGGAGCCGTACACAATGAAAACGATCCCCGTTTCTGTTCTCACTGATTTTGTTAGCCGCATCTTTCAAGCCGCGGGCGTCTCGGCCAGCGTAGCCGAGAAGGTAGCCCTTTCGCTGGTGGCCTCCAACCTGGCCGGTCACGATTCCCACGGGGTTGTGCGGGTGATGCAGTATGTGGGCGCGGTGGAGCGGGGCGAGACGGTGGGTGACGCCACACCCGCCGTCACCCACGAGACAGCCGTAATGGCGACGGTGGACGCCCGGCGCGCCTTTGGGCAGGTGGCCGGGGCCTTTGCTATGCAGATGGCAATCGACAAAGCTCGCCACGCGGGGATATCCGCCGTGGCCCTGCACAACAGCTCCCACGTGGGGCGGCTGGGCGAATGGGTGGAGATGGCCGCGGCGGAAGGAATGATCGGGCTGGCTTTCTGCAACGGCGGGCGCTCCGGCGGGATTGTGGCCCCCTTTGGCGGCGCGGCCCGTCGTCTGGGCACAAACCCCCTGGCCGCGGCCGTGCCATTGGGGGGGCGCCCGCCCTTTGTGCTGGACTTTGCCACCAGTGCCGTGGCCGAGGGCAAAGTACGGGTGGCCCGCAACAGCGGCAAAACGATTCCCACGGGCTGGGTGCTGGACAAAGAGGGCAACCCCACCACCAACCCCGCGGATCTCTACGAAGGCGGAATGCTCGTGCCCGCGGCGGGGCACAAAGGCTATGCCCTGGCTGTGTTGGTGGACCTGCTGGGGGGGATGCTCACCGGCGGTGGCTCTGCGCCCCAGGCAGGCACAATGCAGAGCAACGGCGTTCTCTTTATTGTGCTGGCCGTCTCTGCCTTTCGCAGCCCGGAGGAGTTCAACGCCGAAGCCGAAGCAATGGCAGATCGCATCAAATCTGCGCCCCCCGCGCCCGGTTTTGGCGCAGTCCTGCTCCCCGGCGAGCCAGAGCAGCAGACCGCGGCCCAGCGCCGTGCCAACGGCGTCCCCCTGGACGAGGGGACGTGGGCGCAGATGGTGGCCGAGGCGACGCGGCTGGGGGTAAGCGTCCCTCTGTATGGATAGGACGGAATGCCACTCCGTCCTACAACGCCCGGCACATCTCTGCAAACTCGGCGGCGTCTGCCGGGGCGAGGAAGGGGGGCAGGCTGTCGAAGATCGCTTTGGCCGCGTCCAGCAGACGGCCCGCCTGCTCCCCTTCCCCTCGCGCCAGGGCCACGCCCCCCAGCCCGGCCAGACAGCGGGCCATCATCCCCCTGTCCTCGGCGGCCTGATGGAAGGCCAGACTCTCGCTGTAGAAGCTGACGGCTTTCTCCCAGCGCCCCTGACGGCGGGCCACCTGCCCCAGGTGGTGCTGGGTGATGGCGATGGCCTCCCGGCTGCCCAGGGCCACAAATTGTTGGTGCGCCTCTTGCCAGCAACCGTCCGCCTGCCCCACATCCCCCATCAGCCAATAGGCTTCCCCCAGCAGCGCCAGCCCCCAGCCAATCTCTGGTCTCTGGCCCAAAGCGCGTGAGAGGTCCAAAGCTTCGCTGTAATGGCGAGCCGCATCCCCATAGGCTTCTTCAAAAACAGCCAGCAGCCCCTGCTGGTGCAGGGCAAAGATACGCCCCGGCAGATCCCCCACCTCTCGAAAGACCCGCAGACTATCTTCCAGCCAGCGATGGGTTTGGGCGCGGTCCGCCTCTGGGGTAAAGACCGCAAAATGGGCCAGGGATGTCAAAACATCCGCCGCGTGTACCCTGTCGCCCAGGGCCTGGAAAATGGCGAGCGCTTCATCGAAGAGGGCAGTGGCGGCAGGGAGATCGTGGCGGTCGTTGGCCGCCCACGCGGCCAGGCGCAGGGCCTCGCCCAGCCCGGCCTGATCGCCGTGGCTGCGGGCCAGGCTCTGGGCTTGCGCCAAATGGACTTGGGCTTCGGCATACTCGCTCTGCTGGCCCAGGAGTTGGGCCAGGGCGTTGTGAACCCGCACCCGTTCCGGCGCTGCGCCCGGCCCGGCGGCCAGGGCGCGCAACAGCCATTCCCGCCCCTCGTTGTGATAGCCTCGGCTATACCAAAATTCCTGCAATGTCCCGGCCAGGGCCAGGGCCGTCTCCGGCTCCGACGCCACGGCCCAGCCCAGCCCGCCGCGCAGATTGTCGATCTGATTCTCCAGCCGGGCCAGCCAGACCGGGCGGGCAGCCGTGCGCATAGCTCCGTCCGCCTGCCGGGCCAACCCCAGCAGCCAGGCGGCGTGGCGGCTGCGGATGGCGTTCTCCTCCCCCGCCGCGGCCAACTGTTCGCCGGCATAGGCGCGCAGGGTTTCCAGCAGCCGGTAGGATTCAGCCCCAGCCTGGCGCTCCGGTTGGATCAGACTGTGGGCGGCCAGCCGTTCCAGCCCCGCCGGGTCGAGACCCAGCCCGGTCACAGCCTCGGCGTCAAAGCTGCCCGCAAAGACGGCCAGCCCCCGAAAAAGCCGCTGCTCTGGGGCAGAGAGCAGCCGGTAGCTGCGCTGGATGGCCCCGGCCAGGGTGCGCTGGTGGGGCGGCAGGTCCTGGGGTCCGCTGCTGAGCAGGTCTGGCCCTCTTTCGGTCAGCCGGGCCAGCAGCTGATCCGGCGAGAGCAGGTCCATACGCGCCGCGCTTAGTTCGATGGCCAGGGGCAGGCAGTCCAGTCGACGGCAGATGGCGGCGATGGTGGCCTGTTCGCTCTCTGCCGGGGCAAATGCGTCGTGGGCGGCCTGGGCGTGGAGGCGAAAGAGCGCGGACCCGGCCTCGACGGTCAGGGGCGTCACCCGCACCCGCTGCTCGGCCCGCAGATGCAGCCGCTCCCGGCTGGTCACCAGCACCCGCAGCCCGGCGCACTCGGCCAGCAGTTCCGCCACCAGCGGCGCGGCGGGGATAATCTGCTCGAAATTGTCCAGCACCAGCAGCATCTCTTTGCGACGCAGATGGCCGACCAGCCGGGCGGTGGGCGACTGGTTGGCTTCCACAGTCAGGTGCAGGGCCCGGGCCAGAGTGGCGGGGAAAAGGGCCGGATCGTCCAGGGGGGCCAGGGCCACAAAGATCGCGCCATCCCGCCACGCGCTTTGCAGCCGGGTGGCGATCTCCAGAGCCAGTCGGCTCTTGCCGATCCCCGGCGGGCCGAGGAGGGTCATCAGCCGCCCGCCGTGGCCGAGAAGCCGGTTGCAGAGGGTACGCACTTCGTCTTGCCGCCCCAGCAGCGGGGTGGGCGGGCTGGGCAGGGGGGCGCGTTCCTCGTCGCTGTGGGTGATGTGGCTGCGCCGGGCCGAGGTGACAGCGGCGGGGGGGCGCTCGCCCCGGGTCGCCGCGGCCATTTCGACCAGACGGGCGGCCAGGTGGGGTTCGTCCTGCAAGCCCAGGGCAGGGACAAGCATCTGGGCCACAGTGGAGACATCCGGCTGACGGCTCTCGTTCTCCAGGTTGGAGATGAAAGAGACGCTGTAGCCAATCGCCGCGGCCAGATCGCTTTGGGTCATCCCGGCGCGCTTGCGCATCTGGCGTAGAAGTGGGCCAAAGTTTATGGGCGAGGGGGAAGTCATACCAGCCATCAATTAACGCAGGCCAACCGAATGGAGCAGTTCGTCGGCCCATTGGGAATCCGGTTGTGACAGGGGCGGTGTGGGGGGGCGTTTGTAGTTAACGGCCAAATCGTAGCCGGCCCGGTCGTAGAGTTCGTGGAGAAGCTGGTTGAGTTCCAGCCGGGGTTCATCTTCGCCCTGGCGCAGGGGCACAGGCAGGCTAGGGAGCGGCTGGCGCAGCCCGACACAATAGACCTCCACCTGGGGACGCTGCCAAGCCCGGCTGACGACAATCCGGTAGTCGCAGCGCTGTTCCTGCCGCCAATAGAGGGGGGGCGATTCACCGCCGCGCAGGAGATCGATTTCGATCAGATTGGTCTTGCTGGACAGTACTTTCTGCCGTTTGTCGTTGTATTCCTGGCGACCGGTGGGGTTGCTTTTGTTGGCGGGGGACAGGAGTTCGATGACTGTGACCACTTCGGCTGTCTGCACGCTGCGAATCTCCAAAAAACGTTCGACCACCTCCTCCGGCATGGGAATTTCGGCCAGAATGGGCGTTCCGTCGTTGGCATAGGCCGGGGTAGCGCCGGTCTGGGCCATTCCTGCGGGCTGGAAGACCAGCACATCGGGGATGCCCGCAAATTCGTCTGGTGTCCGGAGAGAGAGATAGGTGCGCCGTTCCACACCGACAAAATAATTGGGGCGCAGGCGAGGGGCCAGGGCATCGGCAATCGCAACGAGCAGGCGCGTATGCACTTCTCCCCAGATACCGGGCTGTTCGAGATAGGGGTCCATACCGGGAAAGGGTGTGGGCATTGGGGATAGCCTCCCGCTACTATCAGTAGCCCGCAATACGCTCCGACTTGGCCTGGACTGCGGGCTGGCGATTGCGGACTATAGGAACGCAAATGACTGTCTGGATTATACGCCAGGAAAGATGACCGGGCAAACGGAATACAAATAGGCCGTATCTCCAAGTGCAAACCTGTGTAGTTTCTGCTGATTGACTGACAGATTTATTTCATATGTTGGTAAGGTTTTGATTCATTCGAGCATAAAGATGGAAGAGAAACTGAGAGTAGATGTAGCCCCTTGGCG
>JAANMX010003852.1_pt1 | contig 12638 bp, 12 predicted proteins | sample 7279681 | NCBI WGS metagenome assembly JAANMX01 (sample SAMN14094542, study PRJNA606508) | bioreactor metagenome | isolation source: A lab-scale SPAN reactor treating ammonium-rich wastewater day 351 | place: Ireland: Galway | collected 2018-01-01
AGGGAATGTGGCCGGGTATCCCTGTGCGTCACCTGCGAACCAACCATTCGCGTCATCCTCTCATTCGCGGTCAGCCGTCCATTGGCTCCGCCACCTTACGCAATACGCCTTACCCCGCCCCGCTCACCGCAATTTTGACAACCGTCTCCCCGTCCAACTGATACGTCCCATTGAGGGCGTCGAAGCCGTCGGCCACCCCCTCCAGGGGCAGCACGTGGCTGACCAGATCGGCGAAGGGATATTCGTTGCGTTCCAGCACAGTCAGCCCCCGCACGAAGTGGTTGTAACGGCTGCCCCAGATGCCCTCCAGACGCAGGTTGCGGCGCAGGAAGTGCAGGTTCGGGTTGACGGCAATCGTGCCGATGTCCACAAAGTGGCCCACCTCGACAAAAATGCCGTCGGTCTTCACATATTCCAGCCCCTCGGGGAAGGCGGGCAGGAAGCCGGCGCACTCGAAGACCACATCCGCGCCTTCGCGCTTGCGGGTCTCGGCCAGAACGACCTTCTGGCGCTCCTTCACATCCCGATAGACGCCGATGTCCACCGTCACATCGGCGCCCAGCCGTTTCGCCAGTTCCAGCCGCTCCGGCGGGCCGCCGATGACGATGACTTTGCCCGCGCCGCTGGCCCGGGCCGCGGCCGCGGTGAGCAGCCCAATCGCGCCGGACCCCTGGACAATGACCGTATCGCCAATCTCCATTTTGGAGCGCATGACCGAATGGGTCGCCACGGCAAAGGGTTCGGCCAGCACCCCCACTTTGGCCGGGCCGTCGAATTTGACCCAACAGTTCTGGGGATCGGTCATATAAATATATTCTGAAAAACCGCCGCTGAAGGGTTCGTCTGTCCCGCGGAAGCCGTAGGCCACGCCGCTGTTGCGGGGATGAAAGACCACCCGATCCCCCTCTTTGAGCGGATTGCCCAGAAAATCTTCGCTGACACCCTTCCCCAGCCCAACTACAATTCCTACAGCTTCGTGGCCCATCAGTGTTTCGCTGGCAATCCCCTTCTGCCAGTTGTGCAAGTCTGTGCCGCAGATACCGCCCAACTCCTGGCGCAGCAGCAGTGTGCCCGGTCCGGGGTCGGGTACGTCGAAGGTGCGAATCTGGAACTCCTGTCCCAGAACAGAAACAGCCCGTCCGATGGATGGCATAGGTCAACTCCTTGTGAGAAGGATTGTGGGATGAAGGGGTGATGGGACTGGGTTGCGCTGGCCCATAGAGTGGCGTTGGAGACGCACGCACAACTGCGCCCTGTGATAGCTCTACGCTATCACAGGGCGCAGTTCGTGTCAAAGCCGGGAAGAAGGGCCTGCTTCTGGTGAATGAACAGCGCTTGCCACCTCTCACCTTCTACCTTCCACTTGCCCCCCCTCCCTGCTGGTGATATAGTGTTGGCAACGAATCCACCCTCCTCTGGCCTGCCGATGACCACAAGCACCGCCAATTCAAACCCCATCCGCCGCCTGGCCCGCAGCCAATCCCCGCTAACTGTCGCTGTGGAGATTGTCTTTGCCCTGCTGATTGTGGTTGCCTTCGGGTATTCACAGCGCACGGGGTTCTTTGGCGGACGTAACCAGCCGGATTCACCGCTCCCACCGGGGACAGAACAGCCGCCCTCCGTTGCGCCGGGCAGCGCATCGGATTCCCCTTCCCTGACCCGGCTGGTCGGCTTTGACCCCACGGGCAAAGCGTGCCGCCAATTGATTGCCAATGGCAGCTTTGAGCAGGTGCGTGATTGGCGACTTTCCCTGACCTCCCGCCCCGCTGTCTATACCGACGAGCGGGCCAGCGCGGGCCTGTTGAGTTTGCGTCTGGGCTTGGGCGTGACGGATCAGCCCGTGAACAGCGATAGCTGGGCCAGCCAGACTCTGGAACTCCCCGGAGATGCAGAAACACTTGTCCTGCTGGCCGATCTCTGGCGGAGCGCCAGCGGCGGCGGTCGTGACCGTCAGTCTATGCAAGTGCGGGTGGGAAACGAGTATTTTTCCCTCTTTGACGATTCCCTGGATTTGCCCGAATGGCAGACAGTGGCTTATGACCTGACGCCCCTGGCAGGGCGCAGGGCTGAACTGATCTTTGCCGTTCATAACAGCGGCGGGCCGGGGCGGGCGGCGATGGGCGTGGACAATGTACGTCTCTATGCCTGCCAGCGGCCTGGGGTTGCCTCTCGCGCCGATACCGAGGGAAAGACGAGGGGCCCCTTTTCCCTGCTCCTGCCCCTTATCTCGCTGATGCGGGAGACCGTCGGGCCTGCCCCCACCCCCACCCATACCCCATCCCCTACCGCACCCGCGGTCTGCACGGAACTGGTCGCCAATGGCGGCTTTGAAAACGGCGGCGGCTGGACGATTCCCAACACACCCCGGCCAGGCCGTTTTGTCACAGAGCCAGTCTGGGACGGCAAGCGCAGTCTGGGATTGGGCATTCCCCCCGGTCAGGCCAACGCCTACAGCGACAGCACCGCCTATCAGTGGATTTCGTTGCCTGCCAGCGCGGCCCAGATTACCCTGCGTGCCCAATTGTGGCGGGCGGGCGGGGGTAGCGGGGACTTGCACTATCTGTGGGTGGCCGCGGAGGGCAAGACTACCCGCATTTTGCAGGGACTGGACGACTCCCGGCGTTGGCAGGAGATCACTTTTGATCTGACCCACCTGGCGGGTAAGCGGCTCTTTCTGTTGGTGGGAACTTTCAACGACGGCGTGGGCGGGGTGGCGTCGCTGTTTGTGGACGGGGTTTCCGTGCAGGCGTGCGACTCGCCAGCGACACCTGCACCGCCAACGCCCAGCCCCACGCCGACTACGCCGCCCCTGCCCCAGCCAACCCCCATCCACCAGCCGCCCGCGCAGATGGGCAGCCCGGATTTCGGTGTCAACGCCTTTCTCTGGTGGCGGGCGGAGATTGCCGACCGGGATTTGCAGTTGATGGATGAGGCCGGTTTCCGCTGGGTACGCCAGAGCTTTGCCTGGGAAGATATCCAGCCGTCGCCAGATGAATATGTGTGGGAGCGGGCGGACCGGGTGGTGGGGCAGGTCAACGCCAGGGGACTCTCGCTGCTGGCCCGGCTGGGGATGGACCCGGACGCCACAGACTTCTGGGCCGGTCAAGCGCCCGCCGCCAACGCAAAATTTGTGGAATTTGTGGCGGCCCTGGCCCAACGCTATAACTGCACACCCCAGGCCGTGGGCTGCGTCCAGGCCTGGCAGGTCTGGAATGAGCCGAATCTGGCGAGGGAGTGGGGGGGCAAGCGTCCCGACCCGGCGGCCTATACGGCTCTGCTCGGCCAGGTCTATGGGGTCATCAAAGCGGCCAACCCCAACGCGCTGGTCATCAGCGCGGGGATGGCCCCCACGGGCACGGACAACGCAATCGCTATGCCGGACACCCGCTTTTATACGGAGATGTATCGGGCGATGAAGGGCAGCAGCGCGGGCTACTTCGATCTGCTGGGTGTCCACGCCGCGGGTTTCGCCGCGCCACCCGAGACCGACCCGGCCCAGGCCGCAGCCAACCCGGCCTATGGGGGCCAGCGCTTCTTCGCCTTCCGCCACGTGGAAGATATTCGAAAAATTATGCAGGCCAACGGCGACAGCGCCAAACGCATCGCCATTCTGGAGTTTGGCTGGACCAGCGACCCGGTCAACCCGGATTATATCTGGCACGGCGCGGGCGCCGGCATCGACGAGTTTGTCAAGGCCGACTACCTGCGCCGGGCCTACATCTACGCCGCCGAACACTGGCAGCCCTGGATCGGGCTGATGAGCGTTCTCACAATACCCAATCTGGACTGGCTGAACGACGGGGATCCCTTCGACGAGGAGCAGTACTGGTGGGCAATTCTGGAGCCGAGCCGGATCGACGAACTGCGCCTGCGCCCGGCCTTTGTGGAGTTGTGTATCTATTTTCGGGGGGTGGCAGGGGAGCGGTGTTTGTACGATCCAAATTGATGACAAAAAGAGCCGCCAGGTTTCGGAAAACCTGGCGGCTCTTTATTTTAGCGGGCTGTCATAGCAATTGTGTTGTCATTTCAAGAAGCCGGGACTCATCAGTCATCGCCGCTTCCCATCCCCAATAGTCCAACTCAACCGCGTAGGAATGGCGATCAGCGATTTCGCCTGCGTCCCACGCGATTTTGAACGCCGCGAAAGAAACGCCGTATTTTGCTTCAAAAATACGTTGGCGCTCTCTGGCTTTTTTGAGTTGGAGCATCTCGTTCATTAACGCGCACTCTCACTTTGTCGAAACTGAACGCAAAAGAGCTGCCCGGTTTTCCGAAACCGGGCAGCTCTTTTGCAATTACCCAATCCGCGCCCGTTTGCTGTCTCTCGGCGCAATCGGTTCAATCGACTGCCGCTCGTTGATGGCGATGTGGCGGGGCGAGCCTTCTTTCGTGTAGGGATAGGCCGGGCCGCCTGCCGGCGCGGCCCAGCGGGCCGCGTTGGCGATCACCTGGCGGATGATCGGCTTGTGATACATCGGGTAGGTCTCGTGGCCGGGGCGGAAGTAGAAAATTTTGCCGTTGCCCCGGTGGAAGGTGCAGCCGCTGCGGAAGACATTGCCCCCCTCGAACCAACTGATGAAGACCAGATCGTCGGGGGTGGGGATGTCGAAAAGCTCGCCGTACATCTCGCACTCGTCGTTCTCAAAGAAGGGGGGCAGCCCCTGGGCGATGGGGTGGCTGGGCTTGACCACCCACACCCGCTCCTTCTCGTCGGCTTCCCGCCAGCGCAGACTGCACGATGTGCCCATCAGCTTGCGGAAGATTTTGGAGAAGTGGCCGGAATGGAGGACGATCAGCCCCATCCCTTCCAGCACCCGGTTGTGGACCTTCTGCACCACTTCGTCGTTGACCGCTTCGTGGGCTTTGTGACCCCACCAGACCAGCACATCGGTCTGGGCCAGCACTTTGTCGGTCAGCCCGTGCTCCGGCTCGTCCAGGGTGGCCGTGCGTACATTCGTAAAGCCGTGCTCCCGCAGCCCCGCGGCAATCGCGCCGTGGATGCCTTCGGGATAGAGGCCGCCGATAAATTCGTTCTCGTTCTCGTGTCGAAATTCGTTCCAGACTGTAACGCGGATGTCGGTCATAGGAAGTTCCTCGATAGTGATTGTTGGTTGTACAGATGACAAGGTGACAGGGTGAGGGGGTGACAAGGTGAGGTGCTCAGTCACTCTGTCACCCCTTCACCTTGCCACCCCTTCATCCCACCTTTACCATCTGCCCATTCTGTCGCGCCGATGCCTGAATCGCATCCCACAGCTTTGCCATGCGCAGACCGACTTCGGGCGGGCAGGGGTTGGGGATCGTTCCCGAACGCACGGCCAGGAATTGTTGCCACTGGCCGAGAGAGGCGGGGACTTCCACCGGTTCGGGCATGGGGTCGCCGGGCTTCTGCATCAGCAACTTTTCGCCCCAGATGCCCGTCTGGATTAAGCCACCCGTGCAGAAGATGGAGACGTCTGAGCCGATCATCTTCGGCGGCATCTCTCCACAGCCGCTCAGTGTGACCAGCGCGCCGGAAGCCAGACGACCAATCGCTGCGCCCAGAATGTCCACCGGCGCGCCCCGGTTGTCCAGCCAGGCCGCCACTTCGACGAAATCCTCCCCGGCCAGGTCGGCCACTGTGTTGAGCATATGCGCGCCCGTATCAAAGAGAAAGCCGCCGCCGGCCACTTCGGGGATCTGCCGCCAGGTGCCGCTTGTGCCCGCTTTCCAGCCCTGGTAGGCCACCGCGTGGATGTTCAGAATTGTGCCCAATTCGCCGGAGCGCAGCATTCGCTCGGCTGTGCGGATTTGGGGGGAGAGGCTGCCGTTGAAGGAGACGACCAGCAGTTTGCCCGTTCTGTCCCGCACCGCGATCAGTTCTTGGGCTTCCTGGGCGTTCATCACCATCGGCTTTTCCAACAGCACATCCAGCCCGGCTTCCAGACAGGCTTTGGCCTGGCCGAAGTGCAGGGCGTGGGGGGTGATGATGAAAACTGCGTCCAGTTGCTCGACGTGCTTCTCCAGCAGATCGGCCAGATCGGGCACATTGGGGGGCGGGGTCAGCCCCGCTTCGTCGAAAATCTCGCAAAAGGCTTCGTAGGCGTTGGGCGAAGGCTCGCACACGAAGGCCACATTCGTCGTGTCCTGTTGCTGGATAATGCGGCGCAGGTGGTGGCGGGCCATGCCACCTGTGCCGATAAAGGCCATCTGCACAGTGCCAACAGGGGAAATGGAGGTCATTGGGGAAACTCCTTGTGGTGTTTGTTCTTTCAAACAAGAAAACAGACAGACCCCAGGAAATGGGTCCATCTGTTATGCTGCCAAATCTGGCCCCAAATGTCCAATTGGAGCGCATATCCGCGATAGTTAATTCTGATCTGAGCGAATTTATCCCTTCGACAGGCTCAAGTCGACAGGCTCAAGACACCGCAGCGACAATCCACTTTTTCAGCGTTATCAGCGCCCTATCAATTCTCTGTCTCGGCCACCCGGCGGCGGGAGCGACGGCGCACGTAGAGATCGCTGGCGACCACAAAGAGGACGACCAGCCCCTGCAGGGCGATGACCAGCGCGCTGGGCACCTGCACGCTGCGCTGCATTTTGTCTGCGCCCACCAGCAGGCTGCCAAAGAGCGCGGACGCGGGAATCGCACCCAACGGGTGCAGCTTGCCAAAGAGCGCGGCTACAATCCCGCTAAAGCCATAGCCGCCGGACATACCTTCGATCATCCGGTGGTGGACGCCCATCACCTCCACCGCGCCGGCCAGCCCGCAAAAGGCCCCGCTCAGGGCCATAGAGAGGACCACATATTTGGAGACAGGAATTCCCGCATAGCGGGCAGCGTGGGGATTCAACCCGACGGCCCGGATGCGGTAGCCGATAGTTGTGCGCCAGAGCAGAAAGTAGACGGCTACCGCCAGCACAACCGCCAGAATCGCGCCGCTGTGAAAGAGGGTGCGGGGGACCAGACGGGTCAGCCAGACAACTTCGGGCAGGGCTGCGCTCTGGGGAATGTTCGTGCCCGCGGCGATTTGGGCCGGGTCCAGCATCGGCCCCCGCAGGAGGAAATTCATCCCCTGTAGGGCAATCTGATTCATCATTACCGTACTGAGAATCTCGTTGACCCCCATACGCGCCTTCAGCCAGCCGGGGATACCGCCCCAGACCAGACCGGCGAGGGCACCCACTCCCATCGTCAATGGCAGCAGCAGCCAGCCCGGCAGGTTCGCCAGGCCGATAGCCAGGGCGGATGCGCTCACCGCGCCGAGGATAATCTGCCCTTCGCCGCCGATGTTAATGACCCCACCCCGAAAGGCGATACAGATGCCCAACCCCACCAGCAGCAGAGGGGTGGCTTTGGTCAGGGTTTGGGTGATGCCGCTGACATTGCCCAGCGCACCGTTGACCAGCGCGCCGTAGGCCCGCAGGGGATTGACACCCAGCATAGCCAGGAGAAACGCACCTACGATCAGCGCACCGGTCACCGCCGCCACAGGCAGCAGCACATCGGCCAGGCTATCCAGTTTTCGTCGGTTGGAGAGGGTTGCCATCGAATGTCCTAAACGGGAGGGGTATAAAGTTGGCTAGAGTATAGCACAGATTCACTCGACAATATACGTTACGAGCAACTCGCGGAGCCGCTCGGCTTTCCCCACCAGTTCCCCGCTCTCCAGATGCTGAATCTGGAAGAGCTCCACCAGTTGGGCGTAGAGTTCGGGCAGGCCGAGAATCTCCACGATCTGTTCCCGAATCCACTTGTCGTAGGCGATGGGATAGACCCGACGGCTGACAAAAAGCGCCTGCAAGAACTCCCGATGGGCATTGTAGAATCTGTCCAGAGACTGGAAGTGAAGCCCCCGGGCGCTGTAGAGGGGGATGTGGTCCAGGTTGTTCAGGCAGAACGTGCGGATCATTGCCAAGCGTTCTCGGCGCAGGTCGTCGTTGTAAAAGGGCAGCCAGCGTCCGCGTAACTCATCCCAATAGGCGCTGCTCTGGTGGAGGGGGTGGGCATAGACCAGGTGATTGCCGATCTCTATCTCGAAGCTGTCAGGTCCACCGGTCCACCCCCGTTCGACGGGCGCATATTCGCCGCTGAGCACGTCCAGATGGACTTCGGCGAAGCGACCGGCAGCCTCCAACTCCCGGAAGATCGCCGCCTCGGCGTACCAGCTTTCCCAGCGGGCTTGCAGGTCAGCGGCCCCAGGCCCAGGCCGCTCTGGGCGCAGCAGCAGGCCGATATCCAGACAACTGTCTGGGCTGGCTGTGCCTCGGGCGCAGGAATTGAGGAGCAGGACCGCGTCCACTTCATCTGCGAAGCGCTGTGTAAGGGCCTGGGCCGCGGCTGCGTGGGCCCCGGTCGGATAGGCGGGTTGTGGGTTGTACATCGGTTTTTCCAAATTGGGGGTTGCGCACCCGGAACAAATGTGCTATTCTGTGGAAGCCGTTTGACACCCTATGCTACTGGTTCATTGTTCCCTAAACAGGAGGAAATCGTATGTCTCATCCTATCCAGCATTTCGAAGTCTCTGCCAATGACCGGGCCGCCGCGGCCGCCTTCTATTCTCAGGTCTTTGGCTATCCGACTCAGGACTTCCCCGACATGAATTATACAATGGTAATGACCGGGGAAGGATCGCCTACCATCGGCCTGAACCCAGTGGGCGAGAACAACCCGGCCGGGCGGGTGATTCCTTATCTTACCACAGATGATGTGGCAGCTACCCTTGCCAAAGCCAGCGCGGCTGGCGGCACAACAGTAATGGCGTCCACGCCGATTCCCACTGTGGGTGATATCGGAATGTTTCTGGACCCGACAGGCAATCTGATTGGCGTCTGGCGGCGAGAGAGTCAGTAAATACTACAACGGATGCAGAAAAGAACGGGTTCGACAGCGTAACAGACTATCCGTTGCCCTCTCCATCCGTTGTAGGATGCACTATCAGCGGAAGCGTTCGGACTGGAGGGCCTGCCAGTGGAGCTCCACCAGAAGGGCGTCGATGGCTGCCTCATCCGGTGTGGCGGGCAGGCTGGTATGACGCTCGGCCTCGGCCAGTTCTGCCTGCAAATCCTCGACTATTTCCAATAGTTCGGGATAGGTGTAGCGCCCTGCCTTGACCGAACGCAGCCATTCGGCGTCCGGGCGCTTGACCCGCACAACCCCTTCGCGCAGGATTTCGATGCCCATGCGATAGAGGCGCAGCAGGTGCAGGGCGTGTTTGGTGTCATAGCCGTGAATCTCTTCCAGCGCGCCCCGCTCCGGGTTGCGATTCTCCCGCCACTTCTGATAGTTCTGCCAGTGTTTGTTGGCTCCCCGAAAGGCCCGCTCCTGATGGGTGTTGGAAAAGCGCACGCCGCCCTCCGGGTGGGGCTGCGCGCCAAAGTCGGCAGGCTTGGGCTGGTGGTCCGGTGGATTGTGCAGCCAGCGGTAGTGGGTCTCCATACGTCGAATCTGGCTGGCCGCGTAGCCGGCGTAGGTCTGGGCCACCTGGCGCGAGAGAAATAAGTCCCGGGCCCCGCGCAGTTTTGCGCCAAAGCTGTCTATGTAGCGTATATCCTCCTCCGCTGCCCAGAGAATATCAAGAATGTTGGGGTTGTTGGCCTGGGCCAGGGTCACAAATTTGCTCAGGCTGTAGATGACCGTATCGCTCGCTCTCTCCTCGTATTGTTCAAAGCTGCCCAGGCCCAGAATATAGCGGCGGGGCGGGATGCAGACGCCCCGAATGTCTGTGTCGCTCTCGTCGTCGGCTGTGCCAAAGGCCCGGCTGCCCCAGACAACTTTGAGAATTGTCACCCGTTCAATCCACTCTGCGCTCATTGCCCCCCTCCAATCCCAGGCTAAGACGCAGCCGCACCAGAAAATCGTTGAGAGCCGCCCGATTGGTAGGCTTCTCTGGCAGAGGGCTGGTTTCGTAGGCCAGGCGCAGCTCTTCCTGCAATCCAGCCAGGGCGCTGTCGTGTTCATCCGGCGGCAGAGCAAAGGCCGCCTTTTCTGTCTGTTTGGCTGCAATCAGTTCGAGAAGATGACCAAAACCGTAGCCGGGCGCCAGGTCGGCCAGGTTGGCGTTGACCTCACCGCTGCGCAGGAGGTGCAGCCCGGTCAGGCTGACCCGGTAGGCGTAGAGCAGGGGTTTGAGCCGGGCTGGCCCTTTCTGCCTCTCTTCCTGCCACATCTGCCACTGCCCCCTGGCATAGCCGGCATAGGCGTGGTAGACGTGACGGGCGATAGTCCCCTGGCGGACCAGACCGCGCAATTCTTCAGCCCAGGGCGTCTCTATCACCACCAGCGGGGAGAAGAGTTGTTCCAGATAGTTGCCGTTCTGTTGCAGCAGCAGGGCAAGAAACTTGCCCACGTCGTGGCTGACCAGATCGATCTCCAGCCCGTTGTCCTCCCAGGCCCGGGTGACCGTCTGTTTCGGCAGGTCCAGCCCCAGCAGAGCTGACACAGGCAGCAGGTGAGCGCCCCGCAGGTCCACATCGCTATCGGCAGACGCGAAGCCGTAGAGATGCGCCCCGCTCACGGAGACGAGCAGGAGTGGATGGGGCAACGCCGAAGCTGCCAGCGTGGAGAGATGGGTTAGATTTAGAATGCGGCTGTCGATTGTCATGGCTACTCTTGGGCTTGCCAGGGCTGGTAATCCAACGACTGGTGGCGGAAATAGGTGGTGTAGAGTTCGGCGTAGTGGCCGTCCTCTTCCAGCAGATCGTCGTGGGTGCCCTCTTCGATAATCTGCCCGTTGCGCAGGACGAGTATGCGGTCGGCGCTGCGCACAGTGGAGAGGCGGTGGGCGATGACGATACTCGTGCGCCCGTGCAGGACAGTCGCCAGCGCGGCCTGCACCTGGCCTTCGGTGATGGGGTCGATGCTGGCCGTGGCTTCGTCCAGCAGAAGGATGGCCGGGGCCTGCAGAAGCACCCGGGCCAGGGCGACCAGTTGGCGCTGGCCCAGAGAGAGCCGCGCCCCCCGTTCGCCCACATTCGTATTGATTCCCTGGGGCAGGTCCTCCAGCCAACTGCCGTCGCCCAAATGGGTGGCAGCCGCGGCCACCTCTTCGTCCGTCGCGCCGGGCCGCCCGTAGCGGATGTTGTCGGCCACTGTGCCTGAGAATAGGAAGGGGGCCTGGGGAACCAGCCCCAGTTGGCGGCGGTAGTCGCCCAAGTCCAGTGTGCGGATGTCTCGCCCGTCGATGAGCAGTTGGCCGGCCTGAAATTCGTAGAAGCGCATAAGCAGTTTGACCAGACTCGACTTGCCCGCGCCCGTGTGGCCCACAATCGCCAGAGTCTCCCCCGGGGGAATGGTCAGGCAGAAGTCGTCCAGCACTGCGTTGCGCCCAGTGCTGTAGTTAAAGCTCACCCTCTCAAAACGGATTTCCCCCCGCAAGCGGCCCACCGGCTCCTCGGCCCGCTGCATCACCTGGGACTCGTCGTCGATCAGCGCAAAGACCCGTTCGCTGGCCGCCAGCCCCTGCTGGAATTGGCTCCAGAAGGAGGCGATGCTGGTCATCGGGTAGAAGAAGATCGTCAGCCCCTGGACAAAGAGATACCACTCCCCCACAGAAATTGTGCCCCGGATCGCCAACTGGCCGCCCACAAAAATAATCACCGCCACACCGATGCCGGAGACTGTGTTGAGCAACGGGTAGATGCTGCCAAAGACGGCCACCCGGCGCACCTGCACCCGGTAGGCCAGTTCGTTGATGGCCTGGAAGTCCTGATAGATGGCCGCTTCCTGACGAAAGTTCTTGGCCACGGCAATGCCGCTGATCGTCTCCTGAATGGTGGCGTTGACGGTGGCCTGGGCGCGCTGGGCCTGCTGCATGGCGTGGCGAGCCAGGCGGCGAAAGGTGAGGGCGATGGCGATAACCAACGGGGCGAGGGTGAAGGTGATCAGGGAGAGCAGCACATTCTGGCTGAGCATCACCCCGCTGATGACGACGACCAGCACCATTTGGCTGAGCAGGTCGATGGTGAGGGTGACGACCGCGGCGAAGTCCTGGGTGTCGGAGGTCACCCGGCTGACGATGCGCCCGGATGCGTGCTGGTCGAAGAAGGAGAGGTCCCGGCGCATGACCGCGGCGAAGGCGTCCTCGCGTAGGGCCAGCACCACTTCGCCCACGGCGCGCGCCGAGAAGCGCTGCTGGACAAAATTGAAGGCCCAGCTCAGGCTGCCCAATACCGCCACCAGCCCAGCCGCGCCCATCAGCAGTTGCAGTTGGGGGTTGTCCGTCAACTGGTCGATGATGCGGGAGATCAGAATCGGCGTCAGGGTGGAGACCAGCGAGACGAGCGAAACCATCCCGACCACGACGGCGACCCGCCGCCACTGAGGCCGGAAATAGACCAGTATGCGTCGCACCAGCTCAGTGTCGTGGTAAGAGCGGTCATATTCTTCGGCTTCCAATCCGCCGGTTACACCCATTGTCGATTCCTTTTTGGTGATGGAAGAATAGGACGCAGATGACGCTGAAAAGAATGATTGCCGCTGATTTTATCAGCGAAAATCCGCTGTTTCTCCGTCATCTGCGCTTGCCTTCCGTGTATTCCGTGTATTCAGTGGTTCTAGCTTTCCACTGCTAGAACCACGGAACACACCGAATACACGGAAAAAACAGCGAAAGTCCGCTACTTCTGCGCCATCTGCGCTTGCCTTCCGTGTATTC
>JAANMX010003858.1_pt1 | contig 12614 bp, 10 predicted proteins | sample 7279681 | NCBI WGS metagenome assembly JAANMX01 (sample SAMN14094542, study PRJNA606508) | bioreactor metagenome | isolation source: A lab-scale SPAN reactor treating ammonium-rich wastewater day 351 | place: Ireland: Galway | collected 2018-01-01
CCGATGCGCTGATCGTCGGCGTAGTCGGTGGCGCACACCCATAGCCGCAGGATGTCGGCGCCCGATTGCGCGATCACCTTTTGCGGCTCGGTGGTGTTGCCGAGCGACTTCGACATCTTGCGGCCCTGCTCGTCGAGCACGAAGCCATGCGTCAGCACCGCCTTGAACGGCGCCACGCCGTTGGTCCCGACGCTCTCCAGCAGCGAGGAATGGAACCAGCCGCGATGCTGGTCCGAGCCTTCGAGGTAGAGATCCGCCGGGAAGGGCAACCCGCGCGCGGGCAGGACGAAGGCGTGGGTCGAGCCGGACTCGAACCACACATCGACGATGTCCATCACCTGCTCGTAGTCGTCCGGGTTCCGGCCTTCCCCGAGGAAGCGGGCAGCGGCGCCAGGCTTGTACCAGGCATCCGCGCCTTCCACCTCGAAGGCGGCGGAGACCCGCTCGATCACCGCCGGGTCGCGCAGCGGCTCGCCGGTCCGCTTCTCCACGAAGACCGGGATCGGCACGCCCCAGGCGCGCTGGCGGGAGATGCACCAGTCCGGCCGCGCCGCGACCATCGCGGCGAGGCGGTTGCGCCCCGCCTCCGGCACGAAACGGGTGTTCGCGATCGTGCATCATACGTTTTGCAGCAAGGTAAAATTCGTTTTGTACTTAGCAGTGCAATGCATCCCGACAGTGAAATAACAAAGCACGTAGCACAGCATGGTGATGGTGTAAAAGTGCTTGCACTTTGGGTGGATGATGCTGAGAAATCATTTTACGAAACAATGAGCCGGGGAGCAAAGGCTCATACACAACCAACTACTTTATCAGACGAATTTGGAGAAGTGAAAATTTCAGCGATACATACTTATGGAGAAACCATCCATAAGTTTGTTGAGCGTAAAAATTACAAAGGTGCTTTTATGCCCGGTTTCAAAGCTGCCAAAAGTTCTATTCCCGTAAAACCAGTTGGCTTGCGACATGTAGATCATTGCGTGGGCAATGTAGAGTTGGGTCAGATGAATCAGTGGGTGAAATTTTACGAGGATGTAATGGGATTCAAACTTCTTATTACGTTTGATGATAAAGATATTTCAACTGAATACTCTGCTTTGATGAGTAAGGTGGTGAGCAATGGAAACGGATATGTGAAGTTTCCGATTAATGAACCTGCCGATGGAAAACGCAAGTCACAAATTGAAGAATATATTGAATTTTATCACGGTTCAGGAGTGCAACACGTAGCTATTGAAACGGCAGATATTATTTCTACAGTTCGGGAATTGCGCAGCCGTGGAGTTGAGTTTTTGCATGTGCCTGATACTTACTATGAGGACGTATGGAACAGAGTAGGGCATATCAATGAAGATACAAAAGCAATTAAAGATTTAAATATTTTGGTTGACCGTGATGATGAAGGTTACCTGCTTCAGTTGTTTTCAAAACCTGTGCAGGACAGACCAACTGTATTTTTTGAAATCATTCAGCGTGTTGGTGCCAAATCATTCGGCAAAGGAAACTTCAAAGCACTGTTTGAAGCTATAGAACGCGAACAGGCTTTGCGCGGAAATCTTTAAGAATAATTTATATTTTTCTGAATTGGCGGTTCTCGGTTTACAGGGCCGCCAATTTTATTTTATGAGCACATTTTCATAAGGTACTCTGTTGAGAATAGAGCGACCTAAAGTAACTTCATCGGCATATTCCAGTTCTCCACCTATGGCTACACCTCTTGCCAGAATAGAAATTTTTACTCCCGAATCGCGAAGTTTTTTTGAAATATAAAATACGGTAGTATCTCCTTCCATAGTGGCGCTGAGGGCCATTATTACTTCTGAAATTTTTCCGGAGTTTACTTTTTCAACCAATGAATCAATGTTCAGCTGCCCGGGGCCAATACCATCCATTGGTGAGATAATTCCTCCAAGAACATGATATAGTCCGTTGAATTGCGAAGTATTTTCAACAGCCATCACATCTCTGATGTCCTGCACCACACAAATCTGCGAGTTGTCTCTTCGCGGATTGGCACAGATACTGCAAACTTCTGATTCAGAAATATTATGGCAACTTGTACAATAATTGATGTTGTTTCTCAACCTGATAATGGCATTGCCGAAACGATTTACATCGGCAGCATCCTGTTTGAGCAAATGCAATGCAAGCCTCAGTGCACCTCTGCGGCCAATACCCGGCAGGCGCGAAAGTTCATTTACAGCTTCTTCCAGTAAGCGGGAAGGATAATGTTCCATTTTTAAAAAGCAGGGAAATATTTGTCAAATATAGGTTGTTTAAAAATATCAGATGTGGTTTTTATTTAAATCATCATTAAATAGTAATCTTGTTAATCAAATATTTTACTCTTGACTCCTGCTCTCATTCTTACTGTGGTGCTTATCTACACCATCTTGTTGTTCGGCATCACATTCTACACTTCACGCAATGCCGATAATCAAAGCTATTTTGTCGGTAATCGCGCATCTCCCTGGTATGTGGTAGCTTATGGTATGATAGGTGCTTCGTTATCGGGAGTAACTTTTATGTCGGTACCGGGCGATGTGGGAACAGGAAATTTCTCTTATTTCCAGATGGTGTTGGGTTATCTGCTGGGATATGGAGTGATTGCTTTTGTATTGCTTCCTGTGTATTACAGAATGAACCTGACTTCTATCTATACATATCTCAAAGAGCGGTTGGGGATAAGCACTTACAAAACCGGAGCTTTTTTCTTTATCCTTTCGCGTGTAGTAGGTGCTTCGTTCCGATTGTATATTGTAGTATATGTTTTGCAGTTGTTTATTTTTCAAGCCTGGGGTGTTCCTTTTTGGCTAACGGTTTTAATATTTATTCTGCTCATATTAGCATACACTTTTAAAGGTGGAGTAAAAACCATCGTGTGGACAGATTCTCTGCAAACAACTTTTATGTTGTTGTCGTTGTTTTTATCAGTTTACCTTATATCAGATCAACTCAACTGGAGTTTTTCAGAAGTAATTTCTCAAATCACTAAGAGCAGCTATTCAGATATTTTTGTATGGGACTGGCATGCCGGAACATTTTTTCCTAAACATTTTTTCGGTGGAATGTTTATTGCCATTGCCATGACAGGTCTTGATCAGGAGATGATGCAGAAAAACATCAGTTGCCGCAATGTTGGTGAGTGACAAAAAAACATGGTTACATTCAGCATCATACTTGTATTTGTAAATCTTGTTTTCCTCTCGCTCGGTGCATTACTTTATTTGTATATTCAGAAAGAAGGAATTGTCATTCCTGAAAGAACTACAGATGATTTGTTCCCAAGTATTGCGCTAAATAATTTAGGAACTTTGTCAGCCATTTGTTTTATCATTGGATTGATATCTGCAGCCTATCCAAGTGCTGACGGTGCACTCACTGCACTTACTGCTTCGGTATGCATAGATTTCCTCGGTTTTGAAGAAGGAAAATATTCAGAAGAGCAAAAGACAAGAATACGCAAAAGAGTACATGTGATTTTTGGATTTGTTTTGCTGGCAGTCATCGTTATTTTTCATGCCATCAACAATCAGGCTGTCATACGTCAGATTTTCAAAGCTGCTAACTACACTTATGGGCCATTGCTCGGATTGTTTGCCTTTGGAATATTAACCAAACGAAATGTGTTGGATAAAATGGTGCCTGTTGTAGGAATTTTATCTCCGATTATTTGTTATGTGCTGGACGTAAATTCAAAAGAGTGGTTTAACGGATATAAATTTGGCAATGAACTCATCATCGTAAATGGCTGCATTACCTTTTTGGGTTTACTTTTGTTATCACGTAATAAGAAAGTATTGTCATGAACCGTGAAGAATTAAGTAAAAAATATAATCAGCCTGAATCAAAACTTATTGAAGCACTTCAGAAAATATGTGGTGAAGTTTTTGTTTTTACAGATGAAGAAGTTCGGAATGATTATGGCCACGATCAGACAGAAGATTTGTTGTTTAAACCTTCAGTAGTTGTAAAACCAAGAACACCAGAAGAAATTTCTGAAATTTTAAAGTTAGCCAACCGTGATAATATAGCAGTGACTCCCCGTGGAGCAGGCACAGGCCTCAGTGGTGGAGCATTGCCTGTGCATGGAGGTATCATTATTTCTATGGAGCGCTTCAATGCCATTATTGAAATTGATGAGCAAAATCTGCAATGTACTGTCGAAACAGGTGTGATCAATCAGCATTTGCGCGATGCCGTTGAAGCCAAAGGATTGTTCTATCCTCCTGACCCGGCAAGCAGAGGCAGTTGCTACATAGGTGGAAACCTTGCCGAATGCAGTGGCGGACCAAAAGCAGTAAAATATGGTGTGACGAAAGATTATGTGCTCAATTGTGAAGTGGTTTTGCCAACAGGTGAAATCATTTGGACAGGAGCTAATGTTTTAAAAAATTCAACAGGGTATAATTTAACTCAACTGATGGTAGGCAGCGAAGGCACACTTGGCATTATCACCAAGGTAGTGCTCAAGTTAATTCCGCTTCCCTCTGAAAATTTGCTGATGCTTGCACCATTTAAGTCAGCTGAGAAAGCATGTGAAGCAGTATCTGCAGTTTTCCGCCAGGGAATCACACCTTCGGCAATGGAGTTTATGGAGCGTGAAGCAATTGAATATGTGATGCAGTTTACAGATGTAAGGGTTGAACTGGCTGACGACACCACTGCACACCTGCTTGTTGAAGTGGATGGCAACGACAGAGATGTGTTGTTTAAAGAATGCGAAAAAATAAGTGAAGTATTGTATGCACATGACTGTGGCGAAGTGTTGTTTGCAGAAACATCACAACAAAAAGCTGACTTATGGAGAATGCGCAGAGTTGTTGGCGAAGCGGTGAAATCACATTCGGTATATAAAGAAGAAGATACCGTTGTGCCACGAGCACATTTGCCCGAGTTGCTCAAAGGAGTTAAGCAAATCGGAGCGAAATATGGATTTCGCAGTGTGTGCTATGGTCATGCGGGCGATGGCAATCTGCATGTCAACATCATTAAGGAGAATATGAGTGATGAAGACTGGAATGAAAAACTCCCTTTGGGAATTACGGAAATATTTAAGCTATGTATCAGTCTTAACGGAACCATTTCAGGCGAACATGGAATAGGGTGGGTTCAGAAAAATTATATGCCATTGCGTTTTAGTCCGGTTGAAATTGCTCTTCAAAAAGGAATAAAAAAACTCTTCGATCCGAATGAAATTTTAAATCCTTCAAAAATTTTCTGAAAGAAAAGTTTTAAGGTTGCTCAACAATTTTCAATCTTGCATACTTCAGCAGCAGTTGTTTTGACTCTCCGTTTTCAAAATTTACAACCGCTTTTAAATCGGGCATACGTCCTTCCAGACTCATCACCTTGCCCTTGCCAAAACGTTGATGCAACACCTGCATTCCAATCTCAATGCGCAATGGGTCATCAGCTGTAAAATTTTCCAGCAACTTTGGGTCAACAGCTTTGGCAGCAGGTTTTTTAGCTAATGGTTTCAGTTTGTTTTTTGTGAAGCTGTTGTTGCTGTAAGTTGGTAAGTTGTCGTCACCTGAAATTCGTCCTCCTCTTTGGGTTGTAGGTTCAGGTGCAAATTTCATATCAACAAATTCTGGATTTATTTCACTGAGAAAACGACTTGGTTCGCATCCGGTAAGATTACCCCAGCGATAACGGGTCATGGCATAACTTAAAGTTAAACGCTTTTCCGCACGCGTAACAGCTACATAAAAGAGTCTGCGTTCTTCTTCCATGTCTTCCCTTGAGTTTATGGAAAGTTGTGAAGGGAAAAGATTTTCTTCCAATCCTGACACAAACACTTCTTTAAACTCTAACCCTTTAGCCTGATGAATGGTCATAAGAGACACTTTATCATCATTACCGTCATCTTTATTTTCAGCATCGGTTAACAGTGCAATATCCTGCATGTATTCATTCAGCAAACGGGTATCGGATTCTCGCAGTTCTGAAGAAGGAGATTCAAGAGGCAGATTCCCTCTTTCACTAAATTCTTTAATACCTGCAAGCAGTTCCTGAATATTTTCATAATGGCTTACACCTTCAGATGATTTGTCGTTAAACAATTCCTTCAGCAGTCCGCTGCTTTGTGCAATATGACTTGCCACATCATAGGCATTTTGAGTTTTTGACATCACAGCAAAACTCTTAATCATGGTAACAAAGTCTGATATTTTTGTTTTGGTTGCTGATGCGATATCTATCTCTTTGTCGTGAATATCTTCCATCACATTCCAAATGGTGCAGGTACGCTGATCGGCCATCACCATAAGTTTTTCATACGATGTTTTTCCTATTCCTCGTATCGGATAATTGTACACACGTTCCAGTGCTTCTTCATCGGCATGATTGATGGTAAGTCTGAAATAGGCGAGGAGGTCTTTAATTTCTTTTCGTTTAAAAAACGAGAGTCCTCCATAAATACGGTAAGGGATATTTAATTTACGGAGAGCTTCTTCCAGTGATCGCGATTGAGCATTGGTGCGATAAAGAATGGCAAAATCTTTATTCTTATATTGATGATTCATTCTGTCTTCGAAAATGGTATTTGCTATCTGATTACCTTCTTCGTTGTCGCTGATAGCTCTCAGCAGTCTGATTTTGTCACCGTTTGTGTTATCTGTCCAAACTTCTTTTTTCAGCTGATGTCTGTTGTTGGCAATAACATTGTTGGCAGCACCAACAATTGTTTTTGTACTGCGGTAATTTTGTTCCAGCTTAAATGTTTTCAGATCAGGATAGTCTTTTTCAAAATTCAGAATATTTTGAATGTTGGCTCCTCTGAAAGCATAAATACTTTGCGCATCATCGCCTACCACACAAATGTTTTCGTGCTGAGCTGCCAGTTTGCGTACTATGATATACTGAGCATAGTTGGTGTCCTGAAACTCGTCCACCATGATGTAGCGAAATTTTTTCTGATACTTCAGCAAAGCATCCGGATGGTTTTTCAGAAGCAAATAAGTATTGAAAAGTAAATCATCAAAATCCATTGCATCAGCCTGCTTCAGTCTTTTCTGATAAATTTGATACAACTCACCGATTTTAGGTTTCCCTGCCATACGGTCTTCGCTCATCAGTTGATCATTGCTCAGATAATCACTTACAGAAAAAAGATTGTTCTTGGCGGATGAAATGCGGTTGAGTACCAGAGAAGGCTTGTAATTCTTGTCATCTAACTGTTGCTCCTGAATAATTTTCTTTACCAGATTTTTTGAATCATCGGCATCGTAAATGGTAAAAGCGGCAGGGAATCCGATTTTTTCAGCTTCAATTCGTAAAAGTTTTGCAAAAACAGAATGAAAGGTTCCCATCCACAGACTCATTGCATCGTTGCCAACCATACTGATAACACGATCTTTCATTTCGCGTGCAGCTTTGTTGGTAAAAGTAAGTGCGAGAATATTGAAAGGATCCACTTGGTTATGCAACATGTGTACAATCCGGTAAGTCAGAACACGTGTTTTCCCTGAACCTGCACCGGCAATTATCATGCTGGGTCCATCCATACACATTACTGCATCGCGCTGTGACGGGTTTAATTGATCTAAATAATTACTCATTCTGATGTTGCTATCGAAATATAGCTATAAGATATTGACGAAAAAAAAAGATTTTCATTTATTGTTAAACACCGTAGTGAAATAAAGTTTCCATAAATGATGAAACTTTTCTGCGGACAGATGATATTGTTACATGTACTTTCTCAGAAAAGTATAGTAATCATGTTTGAGGTCAACATACAGATGCTCAAAAACCTTCATTCTTTCGCGCAGTGATGTTTCAATTTCAAGTGTTTCCTGAGTTACTTTTCCGCCTTTGCTAATAGCTTCGAACTCATCATCCATGCGGTTTTCCAGTTGTTTCACATCGTGACGGATAATATCAATCTGATCTTCCTGAATGATTACCTGATTCTGGAAATGCTCAGCTTCGCGAAGAATATCTTTGTTGGTATTGCTTGTTACAACATGAGAAAGATGCTTACGCCAGAATCGCAGTTCGTTTTTATAAAAGTCAAGTGCTTTGAGCCATTCAAGCAGCTCTACGTGGTTCAAATCTATTTTTGTAGCCATATTCTTTCAGTAAAATTTATTTTGCTAAAATACAGAATTCCTCTGACAGATTTCATCAATAGTAAGCTAAAAAACATATTTGCACACTTGCAATTAAATTGATTGGAAAATACTATTTTTGAACACACATAACCAACTTATAAAAATAATATTATGAAACCATTTTTAAAATACGGATTATTAGGAGCTGCATTATCTATCATCTGGACATTGATAGGTTACATCATGGGAAATGAAATGCAGGAAAAACTAAAGTGGCTTAGCACGATAATCATGATAGCGATATCGGTTTTTTGTTTTATTGCTGCCATAAAGGAAGAACGATTAGCAGGGGAGGGGTTTATCAGTTTTGGTAAAGCATTTGGTACTGCTTTCAAAACAGGTTTGATAATGGCAATTATTGGCGCAATTTTTACTTATCTGTATTTTGCGTTTATCAATACAAGTTATATGACTTTTGTTCTGGAAAAAGCGCAGGAAGAAATGTCTAATCGTGGTATGGATGAAGAGCAAATAGAAATGGCTATGAAAATGCAATCTAAATTTATAACTCCACCGGTGATGGCGGGTTTTGCATTTGTTGGTGGTTTAATCGTTAACCTGATTATTGCTCTGATTCTGGGAGCTGCAATGAAAAAAGAAAATCCTGCAGGAGAAATCAAATAAAGGATTCAATACTTTTTTTGATTATTCCAATACATTCGTAAAGCTGCTCTTCATTAATAACCAAAGGTGGAGCAAAGCGGATGATATCACCGTGTGTTGGTTTTGCAAGCAGACCATTTTCTGCAAGTTTCAGACACACATCCCATGCATCTTTGCCTTTATGCGGTTTGATGACGATGGCATTTAACAAGCCTTTTCCTCTGACCAGCGTCAGCATTTCATGGCTTATGGTATTCAACTCCGAACGGAGAATTTCTCCCATGTGAGCTGCATTTTCAGCAAGATTTTCCTGTTCAATCACGCGAAGAGATGCCATACCTACAGCACATGCCAGAGGATTACCACCATAAGTAGAGCCATGTTCGCCAGGTTTTATCGTAAGCATAATTTCATCATTGGCAAGAACAGCACTCACGGGCATCATTCCGCCACTCAATGCCTTCCCAAGAATAAGAATATCAGGATGAACATTTTCATAATCACATGCCAGCATTTTTCCGGTACGTGCAAGCCCTGTTTGAATTTCATCAGCAATAAATAAAACATTTCTTTCTTTACATAAAGAATATGCTTTTGACAGATATCCATCGTCTGGTACTACAACACCGGCTTCCCCTTGTATAGGCTCAACAATAAATCCTGCAATGGCAGGATCTTCAAGTGCTGCTTCTAATGCAGCTAAGTCGTTATACGGTATGATGGTATATCCCGGAGTAAAAGGGCCATATCCGGTAGATGCAGTAGGATCGGTAGATGCTGAAATAATAGAAATGGTTCTGCCATGAAAGTTACCTTCACAAAAAATAATTTTTGCCTGATTACGCGGAACGCCTTTCACCTGATAAGCCCATTTGCGACAGAGTTTGATGGCAGTTTCTACTGCCTCTGCCCCTGAATTCATAGGCAACATTTTATCATAACCAAAAAGTTCAGTAATATATTTTTCAAATTCACCTAACTGATCATTATAAAATGCTCTCGAAGTGAGTGTAAGCTTTTCTAACTGAGAAGTTAAAGCTTTGATAATATGAGGATGACAATGTCCCTGATTTAATGCAGAATATGCAGAAAGAAAATCGTAATATTTTTTCCCTTCAGCATCCCAAACAAATACACCTTTTCCTTTTGACAAGACTACAGGTAAAGGATGATAATTATGTGCTCCGTACTTTTCTTCCAGCTCAATAAAATACTGATTCGATATGATGCTGCTCGTATTCATAAAAATTACATTTTAATAAACTACAAATATACATGAAACACTCCAAAGAAAATAATAACACCAGTGATACATGATATGAAAATTATAACACAACTTACTATGTAAATGGTTTCAGGAATGATGATTTTATTTTATTTGGTATTCTGTCTGTTTAGATAGAATTCATAATTTCGCAAACTAATGGTATAATATTAGATATGCCAAAATAAACATTAACAACATGGCGAAATACTTAATTACATTAATCACTTGCGTTTTCTTTGCAACAGGGTTGCAGGCGCAAAATTCTAATTTGATTCTCTTTACTGAGAATGGCGAAAAATTTTATGCAATTCTTAATGGAGTAAGGCAAAATGACAAACCTGAGACCAATGTAAAAATTACAGACCTCAATGCTAATTTTTACAAGCTTAAGGTGATTTTTGATGATGCTAAATTAGGAGAGAAGAATTTTAACGTAGGACTCAATCCCGGAACTGAAACTTCTGTGATGATTAAGTTCCATGCTAAGAAAAATGAATATGTTTTGCGCCCTGTGAGCGAAACTCCTATTGCAGAGGCATTGCCACCGGTTCCTAATCAAACGGTAGTAGTGTATTCAGCTACGCCTACACCTGCACCGGCTGCAACATCTGTTACTCAAACTACAACTACAACTACGGGCGTACCCGGAGATAACGTGAATATGTCTGTTGGAGTGAATATGGGTGATATGGGAGGTGGATTTAATGTGAATGTTTCCGGAGGAACAACACATACCACCACACAAACTACTACCACAACTACAACTGTTAGTCACTCTCATACGATTGACGAACCTGTAGCTCCGCCACCACCGCCACCTGCTTATCTGCCGGGCTATAATGGCCCTTATGGATGTCCGGTGCCAATGGCTCCACAGGATTTTGAGTCTTTGAAGCAGACTATTTCAAGCAAAACTTTTGAAGACAGCAAAATGACCATTGCCAAGCAAGTATTGCAAAGCAATTGTCTGTTGACCTCACAGGTAAAACAGATTATGGGTTTGTTTACTTACGAGCAAAGCAAACTTGATTTTGCAAAATATGCTTATGCTTACACCTATGATATCGGGAATTATTTCAAGGTGAATGACATGTTTACATTCGAATCTTCTATAGATGATTTGAACCAATATATTTCTTCTCAGAGAAGGTAGTCTGAAAACTGTAGGTATTGAAAAAACGGGAGAGGCGGCTGAAAGCCGCCTCTCCCGTTTTAATGCAACAATTTATTATGTTAAAAAACAGTTTATTTCACAAAATCAGTTAATGCCGCAGCATCTTTATAACCCGATGCTTTACGAACAAGTTTACCATCATTAAAAAAATAGAGAGATGGAAGTTCTGTTGCTTCAAGTGTTTTTGCCAGTTGCTGATTATCGTCTTTATTGAAACGAAGAATTTTTACATTGCCTTTCCATGCTGTTTCAAGAGAGTCGAGCGTTGGTTTCATTTTCACACATGGCGCACACCAAGGCGCGTTGATGTCAACCAACACTTTGCCTGATGCTTTCAGTTGATTAAACTCTTCCATATTAATTCCTGCATTCAAAGTATTTCTGTTTTCCACCGGAAGATTGGCATCTGTCCATGCGCTGTAACCGCCCTGCATATCGTAGATGATTTTAAATCCCATCTTTTTAAAATATTCACAAGCTTTTGCACTGCGACCACCCATATAACAATATACGAATAGTGGCTTTTCCTTATCAAGATAAGGAGCACGCTTTTCCAAATCACTACTGTTGATATTCATGTTCAGTGCATTTTTCAGATGACCTTTCTGGAATTCTTCAGGAGTGCGCACATCTACTAATTGTCCATCCGGTGTTTCATGTAATCTTTTGGCAAATACTTCAGGTGTCAACAGTTGATTGGTTTGACATTCTGCCATTCCGCAACCGGCAATTAAGAGCAAAGTGACTATAATATTTTTCATCGTTATTAAATTAGAGTGTTAACTTTAATAATCTCATTGTTGATAGCATCGTTTTCTATCAATCCATCTTTTATTCTTACAATACGATGGGCATATCGTGCAATATCCTCTTCATGGGTTACTACGATAATGGTGTTACCGTTGCTGTGAATTTCTTCAAACAAAGCCATAATTTCAATGGATGTTTTTGAATCAAGATTACCTGTAGGCTCATCAGCAAGAATGATAGATGGATTGTTGACCAACGCTCGGGCTACTGCAACCCTTTGTCTTTGACCTCCTGAAAGTTCATTGGGTTTATGATGAATGCGATCTCCGAGACCAACATTACGAAGTACCTTTTCTGCACGTTCCAAACGTTCTTCTTTTGCTACTCCTGCATATACAAGTGGCAATGCAACATTTTCTAAAGCTGTACTTCGTGGCAGCAGGTTGAATGTCTGAAAAACAAAACCAATTTGCTTGTTGCGAACCTCTGCCAGATCATTATCTGTCATTCCGGATACTGCAATTCCATTTAGTTCATAATGGCCGGCAGAAGGAGTGTCTAAACATCCTAAAATATTCATGAGAGTAGATTTTCCGGAACCCGAACTTCCCATCAGTGCCACATACTCATTTTTTGAAATATCAAGGGTGATAGAGCGTAAAGCATGAATGGTTTCAGTTCCAACTTTATATTCTCTTGATAT
>JAANMX010003859.1_pt1 | contig 12608 bp, 10 predicted proteins | sample 7279681 | NCBI WGS metagenome assembly JAANMX01 (sample SAMN14094542, study PRJNA606508) | bioreactor metagenome | isolation source: A lab-scale SPAN reactor treating ammonium-rich wastewater day 351 | place: Ireland: Galway | collected 2018-01-01
GCTGCGGCGTGCCAGGAGCCACGACAGCCGGGCTCGCTCGGCCAATGTAACGCCCGGCATTGAAACGTGGCCCCTTGCATTGTTGCGGGTACCCGGCCCGCACCTTGGACTAGATATAGCCAAGCGTCCAGTGAGGGCCAACCGCCGCGCAATTTCGCGCGGTTTGCGCGCCAGTGCGGCTATGCGCGGACGAGCCGCGCTGCGAAAAAGCCGTCGAGCCCGCCCATGCGCGAATCAGCGGCCGGCCAGTGGCAGGGCAGCGTCCGCAGGTCGCCCGCAGGCGTGAGGAATTCGCCGCAGCCGAAAACATCGGGTGGCGCAAGCGGCCGGCGACGCATCGCCGGATTGCGATGCAGCAGCGCGTCGATGGCGCGCTCGCCTTCTTCGGCTTCGAGCGAACAGGTGCAATAGACCATGATACCGCCCGGCTTGAGCAGCGTGGCAGCGCGATCGAGCAGGCGCGCCTGCAGCGCGCACAGCTTCGACAGATCGCGCTCGTCCTTGAGCCAGGCGATGTCGGGATGGCGGCGGATCGTTCCGGTCGCAAGGCAGGGCGCATCGAGCAGCACGGCGTCGAACGGCCCGCCGCTCCATTCGGCTGCGTCGGCTGTGACGATGTCGGCCGACAGGTTCAGGCGCCCGAGATTGTCGACGAGGCGCTGCAGCCGCGGCTTCGAGCGATCGACGGCGGTGACGTAGGCGCCGGCATGGGCAAGCTGCCGATCATGCGCTCGCTCGTCACGCTGGCTTATGACTGCCGCCTGATGAATGTGGCAGCCGGGCGATCCGCCGAGGATGCGTTGCAGCTCCGCGACTGGCTGGTGGAGAGCGATGCACGCCATGATCCCCAGGCGCATACCCTCAGGCCGGATGTGGTGCTGCAGCTGTCTGAAAAGATCATCGAAGAGGAATCCGCTTATGGCCGGACACGTATTGCGGTGCTGGCCACTGTCGAGGAATTGTCCCGGGCTGAGGCCGATGGAGAACTGGACCTCTCGGACCGTGAAAAGAAATGGCTGCTTCACCTGCAGAACGAGACAGAAACATTGCCGGAGAAGGAAGAGGACTTCATCGCAGAAATGCTCTCGACTCCGGAAGCCGCGAAATTTTCCAGGGAGGAATATGGCCTTTAACCATGAATGCCCGCGAACGTTACCATGCCACTATGCACTATCTCCCACGGGACCGTTGTCCGATCATGGATTTCGGTTTCTGGGGGGAAACAACTGTCATCTGGGAATCCTATGGCCTCCCCAGAGGGGCCAACACCGATTCCTTTTTCGGAATGGATCCGCAATGGATCTTCTGCGGCGGGAACATGCACCTGTGTCCGGGATTTGCTGAGGAGGTGCTCGAGGACAAGGGAGAAACCCAGGTCGTCCGGCAGGGGGATGGCGCTGTGGTGGAGCGAGGGAAATTTCTTGGATCGATCCCGCGCCATCTGGATCATGCACTCAAGGACCGGGACTCCTGGGAAAAGGAGTTCAAACCGCGCCTGCAGGCGGATGACCCGGCACGTTTCCCCTGTGAGAATGAATGGAACAGCCTGGTAGCCGAATGGACCCGCCCGGATCGGGACTACCCCCTGTTTATTGGAGCGGGGTCGCTGTATGGCATCCCGCGCAACTGGTTCGGCCTGGAGAGGATTTCCGAGATTGTTTATGACGACCGCCCCCTGTTTGAGGAAATTGTCGAGACCCTGGCCGATATCTGTGTGGCGGTGCTGGAAAAGACCCTTTCCGCCGGGGTGAGGCCGGAGGCGGCTTCAATGTGGGAAGACATGTGCTACAACTCGGGACCGCTCCTGTCACCAAAAGTTTTTAAAGAAGTTCTGGTCCCTCATTACAAGCGGATCACCGGTGTTCTGAACAAGTATGGGGTGGACATCGTCTTTCTGGATTGTGATGGAAAGATCGATGCGCTGGCCGGGCTGTGGCTCGAGTCCGGGGTGAACACCATGTTTCCCATCGAAGTGGGAACATGGAAACACGATCCGGTCGAATTCCGGAAAAAATTCGGCAAAGAGATGCGGCTGATGGGTGGTGTCGACAAGCATCTCCTGGCAGGATCCAGAGAGGATATCACCCGCGAGGTCGAACGCCTCGCTCCACTGGTCGAGGAAGGAGGTTTCATCCCAATGCCCGATCACCGGGTTCCACCGGATGTTCCTCTATCGAATTACATCTTCTATATCGAGGAAGCGAAACGAGTCTGGGGGAAGGGACTGCCGAACATCGCTCCCACCGGTGTCATCGATCCCAATGCTCCCAAAGCCCGTTCCGATCTGTATACCTGGCATTTAGGAGATTAGAGCCATGAACTCAAAACAACGCTTCGTTCAGGCCATGGAGTATCGGGGATATGACCGTCCTCCAACCCATTTTTATGGGACTCCGGAAATCACCGCCGATCTGATGGAGGTTCTCCAGGTCAAGACTTATGAGGACCTGCTGCTGGCTCTGGGAACCGATATCCGCCATGTCGATCCGAGATACATCGGCCCCGAGCTGCCAGTCCATCCGGATGGTTCCTGGGAAGGCTTCTGGGGTGAAAGGTACATGAACTACAACTTCGGCAAAGGGACTTATCCCGAAGCGTGCTACCTCCCCTACGAAAACATCACCGATCCGGAAGATCTTAAAAATTTCCGGATGCCCTCTGCGGACTGGTTTGACTATTCCCACATCCGTGAAGACTGCGAGCATTGGAAAGATTATGTGATCTGCATCCAGGGGGCCGGCACTCCCGATTTCATGAATGGCATCGCACGCTGCCGTGGGGTGACCCAGGTTCTGTATGATGTGGGAACCGAAGATCCTGTTTACCTTGAACTGTGCCGTCAACGGTTTGAATTCTTCTATGAGATGATCGAGCGAACCCTTCAGGCAGCAGAAGGCCTGATCGATGTCGTCTGTTTCGGCGAGGATCTGGGAAACCAGGGCGGGATCATGATCAGCCCGGCGAAATTCGAAAAGATGTTCGCACCTTTCATGAAGGAGCTGTTCGCCCTGGCTCACAAATATAATGCGCGCACCATGATGCACTGCTGTGGAAGTGTGCATGACCTGCTGCAGCGGTTGATCGACCTGGGCCTGGATATCATCGAAGTGGTGCAGGTCGATGCCGCCAAGATGAACATCGAAGACCTCCACCGTGAATTCTACAAAAAGGTGGGCTTCTGTGGCTCGATGAGTGTGCAGAGCACACTGCCTTTCGGGACCCGTGAAGATGTGGTGCGGGAAGTGAACCTCCGCAAAGAACTTTTCAAGGAGGGTGGCATGATCATCGCCCCGACCCATGCCATTCAGGTGGGAACTCCGATCGAGAACATCATCGCCATGTATGAGGCCATCGGGAGCCTTCACACCGTATGCGCCTGAAAGTTCTGAGCTGTGAGGTTTTTTACCGCGAGCTGTGCTCGGTCATCGCGGGTTCTCCCCATTGTGTGGATATCGAACTGCTCCCCAAGGGTCTGCATGACATCGGAGCCAAAGGAATGCTGGAAAGGGTCCAGAAGGCGCTGGATGCCCAGGACTGCTCGAAATACGATGCTTTCATCCTGGGCTATGGCTTGTGCAACAATGGCCTGAATGGGCTGGTGGCGAGAACCCGCCCTGTTGTGATCACCCGTGCGCATGACTGCATCACCTTGTTTCTGGGAAGCAAAGAACGCTACCGCGACTATTTCGACAGCCATCCGGGTGTCTATTTTCTGACCTCCGGCTGGATTGAGCGCGGAGCGATTTCCGATGAGTTGAATGATCTCTCCATCCAGCACCAGATCGGCATGGATCGAACCTATGAGGAACTGGTCGAGAAATATGGTGAAGACAATGCCCGCTTTCTGTATGACACACTGTGTGACACGACACGGAATTATGGGCAGTTCACTTATATCGAGATGGGAATAGAACCGGATGGCCAGTTCGAAAACCACAGCCGCACCCAGGCCGAAAAACGGGGATGGCAATTCGAAAAAGTCCAGGGCGATCTGAGCCTGATCCGGCGCCTGGTGAATGGCCCCTGGGATGAAAAGGATTTCATCGTCCTTCAACCGGGTGAGCAGCTGATCGCCAGTCATGATGAAGGCGTGGTGAGTAAAACCAGAGTAAAAACAGCCGATCCCGCCTGATGGAGGATCGTTGCCCCGGATCCCTCGATGCCGAAAACTTTCAATCCATGTGAAGTGCCCGCGGATGAGGACCTCCTGAGGAAAGTCCGGGGATCCTTCCGAACCATTCTCGCAGATCCTCCCTGGCGGTTCGAAAATCGCACCGGCAAGATGGCCCCGGAACATCAGAGGCTGCTGCGATACCCAACCATGACACTCAAGGAGATCCTGGCGCTGCCGGTGGGTTCTCTGGCGGCCGAACGATCTCACCTGTACCTGTGGGTGCCCAATGCGTTGATCGGAGAAGGCCTCGAGGTGATGAAAAAATGGGGGTTCACATATAAAACCAACCTGGTGTGGTTCAAGATCAGAAAGGATGGAGGCCCCGATGGGCGCGGTGTTGGTTTTTACTTTCGGAATGTAACCGAGCTGGTTCTTTTTGGAGTCAAAGGACACATGCGGACACTCTCCCCCGGAAGACGCCAGACCAATGCCATCTCCTGCCGGAAACGGGAGCACTCCCGCAAGCCGGAGGATCTCTACGAAATCATCGAATCCTGCTCGCCGGGACCTTTTCTGGAGCTGTTCGCACGCTACCCCCGGGAAGGGTGGACCCAATGGGGGAATGAGGTGGTTGAGAAACAGACCCATCACCCCCTTCCGCAGGCGAAAATCACACGGGAAAAAATTGTGCTGGATTCCGGTTTGTTCGAAGCCATTGAAATAAAGGCAAAATGAAATCAGGAGGCCGGAGGAGAAAAAGATGAACGAACTCCAGCGCTTCATGAACTGCCTGGATTACAAGCCAGTGGACTGCTGCCCAAACCATGAGCTGGGGGTCTGGCCGCAGACAGTCGAAAGATGGAGGCACGAAGACCCTGCCGCCATCGAGGCATTTGCCTGGAACTGGTTTGTAGCGGAAGACCCCATCCATCTCGATCGGCGCGAATACATCCCGGTCAATTACGATTTCATCCCTCACTTCGGCTGGGAGGTTCTTGAAGAGACTCCTGAATATGAGATCGTCCGCAACCACAAAGGGATTGTCACCAAGGGGCTTAAAGAGGGAACAGTCGGCGGGGGAAGGATGTGCATGGATCAGTACCTCGAGTTTCCTGTACGGAACCCCGAGGATTTCTCCCAGATCAAAAAGAGGCTGGTCGCGGCCATTCCAGAACGTTACCCCGCTGACCTCGATAACCAGATCGGCACCTGGAAGAAACGTGATTTTCCTCTGGTCCTGGGAACAAACTGCGCCGCCAATGGCTTCTACTGGCGGGCGCGTGAGTTCATGGGAACCGAGGCCCTTTCTTATGCCTGGTATGACATGCCGGACATGATGCATGACATGATGGAGTTCTATGCGGACTTCATCATCGAAACCAGCCGCCCGGTGCTCGAAAAAATCAATGTGGAATACTTTGTCCTCAATGAAGACCTGTCCATGAAAACCGGACCGCTTCTCAGCCCGGAGACTTACCGGAAGTTCGTTCTCAAGCATCTCAAACGGCTTGTTGAGTTCATGAAGAGCCATGGGGTGCGGTATATCGCTGTGGATACCGATGGGGATCCAACTCCCCTGATTCCAATGTTTCTTGAGGGAGGGGTGGATATCCTCTGGCCGTTGGAGCGAGCCTCGAATGTGGATCCCAATCGCATCCGGGCGTTGTTTGGAACAGACCTGCGCCTCTGGGGTGGGGTGGATAAACGGGTGCTGCCACATGGGCGGGAAGCAATTCGCAGCCACCTGCTTGCGATGGCGCCACTGATCGAGGAGGGCGGGTTTATTCCAACCATCGACCATACTGTGCCACCCGATGTTTCCTGGGACAATTTCCGTGATTATATGGATTTGAAAATGATGCTTTTATCTGGAGATTTGAAGTGACAGATGAAGTTCGTATCGAGCTGCAGCCGCTGGGAGAACACCTGAAAGTCCCTCGTGGGACCCCCCTGCGAGAGATCCTTTTCGATTATGGGGTCGAGTTTCCCTGCGGAGGGCGAGGGCAGTGCCGTGGCTGCCGGATTCGTGTCGCCGAAGGCTCGCTGGAGGTCACACCTCCTCAACGCCAGGTGCTGCGCCCACAGGAGATCGAAGAAGGCTGGAGGTTGTCCTGCCAGTGCCGGGCCGAAGGGGACATGCGCCTCGAGATGGCCCAGTGGAAAGCGGACATTCTGGTGGATGATTCGCTGTTCGAATTTTCACCCGGCAAGGGACTGGGAATCGCCATTGACCTGGGGACAACCACAGTCGTGGTTCAGCTGCTCGATCTGGAAACAGGCCGGGTGCTTGGAGTCCGGACTGCGCTCAATGCCCAGGCACGGCATGGCGCAGATGTGATGAGCCGGGTGGAGTTTGCGGTTTCCGGTGGAGGCCGGAAAACTCTCACGGATGTGATCCGGCACCAGATCGGGACTCTGATCCGCCAGGTGCTGGCCCACTCCCTGGTCCCGATCGATGACAAGGCGCCAGACAATGGGGCAGCAGCCTGGAGGGAATCCGATCTCACTCAGATCGTGATTGTCGGCAATACAGTGATTCACCACCTCTTTTGCGGAATCGATCCGGAACCCCTGTCTCATTATCCCTTCGAGCCTATGGAGATCGGCCTTTACAAATTCCAGGCCAGGGAACTGGGCTGGGACTTGGAGAGCAACCCGGTTGTCCGTTTTCTTCCCTGCCTCGGGGGTTTTGTCGGAGCTGACACCCTGGCAGGAATCCTTGCGATCCGAATGCACGAGAGCCGCGATCTGGTCGGCCTGGTGGACCTGGGGACCAATGGGGAAATTGTTTTCGGGAACAGTGAAAGAATGATCTGCGCCTCGACCGCCGCCGGGCCGGCATTTGAAGGGGCGCGCATCTGGATGGGAATGCGGGCTGCGACCGGGGCAGTCTATCAGGTCCAGGCATCGAATGGCGGATTGCACTGCTCTGTGCTGGGGAATACCGAGCCACGGGGAATCTGTGGTTCCGGCCTGGTGGATGCGATTGCGGTCGGATTGGACCTGGGGAGAGTTGCGCCCGGCGGGAAACTCAACTGTGAAGGGGAACATTTTGTCATCGCCGATCCCGTGGCGATTTCCCAGACTGATGTCCGCCAGCTGCAGCTGGCCAAGGCGGCTATCGCGGCCGGAATCAAGCTGGTCCTGGAACGGATCGGGGGGACCCACGACCAGGTGAAGGCCCTCTATCTGGCCGGTGCTTTCGGGAATTACATCAGCCGGGAGAGCGCACGGCGGATCGGGCTGATCGAATTTCCGATCGACAAGGTTCGCCCGGCCGGAAACACCGCGCTTCTGGGTGCGAAAATGGCGCTGTTCCAGCCGGATATCGATGGTGAGCTGTTTCCGCGCATCCTCGAGCGGATGGAACACATGTCGCTGAGCGCCGATCCACACTTTATGGACACCTATGTGGAGGAGATGGTCTTCCCGAGAGGGTGAATGTTCTCCCTTACCCGATAACCTTCAACTCAATCCCCAGCAGGCGTGAGAGCTTCCTGATTTTAGACAGCTGGTGTCCAACACCCAGGGCACAGTGATGAGTCGGGCCTTCATGGCACCAGTCGTTCATGAAGTCGATCGGATCGATTCCGAACTTCAACCGGGAGTTGGTGTTGCCGATCAGGAGAATATCTCCCGGGATGGACTCACCTTCAGCTGCCAGCATTTTCAGGTTCCCTTCGCGGGTCTGTGTCATGCCCAGAATGGTGATCGGCCCATTTTTCACCTTCATTTCCACTGAAACGCCTTTTCCGGCTTTGCCATGATACAGGCCCAGCCCGCGCAGGATCGGTTTGCGGTCGCTGATGGCGATATGGGCCGGTCCATCATGCCCCATGAGGATGAATTCCTCATCAAAATCCATGGCATAGAATTCGGTATAGGAGCCGCCGGCATCGAGTGAATCCATGATCAGCATGGCCATGCAGGTTTTGAGATCGCCTTCGCCTGAGCAGGGATATCCCTTGGCAGTCAGAAGTGTATTTCCAAGGATGAGGCCCGCAGCGAGATCCTCATACAGGTTTTCATTGAGGCCACGGTAATAATATGTCAGGGCATCGAGGTCAAATTCCTGGATCAGGGCATCCAGGGCCACAGAGACTCTCGCAGACCATTCCAGGGCCTCGGGCCGGGGAGCTTTGGCAAGGGGATCACTGGGAGAATCCTGGCTGACTTCGAACAGGGCGAGTGTTTCTTCGAGTTTATGCCTGATTTGATCCTGTGTGGCTTTTTCGGCACGAGCCGCGAGATCGCACATCTCAAGCACCTCGATATGCATCCCCAGCTGGCCATGATGCATGGTGAAATCCGAATACATGTCCAGCATGCCCGGGTAGGTGTGGCCCAGGAATCCAGTCCGGCCAGTGCAAAGGGTGCGTTGCACTCCTGCCGCGGCCACCCATTCCGCAATCTCGGCCCAGGCACGCTGCGCAGCCGGATGCTCCGGAAGGGAGCTGCCGGCAGGATTTCCGAGCATGCCGGTGACCACATTGAAGGTGATATCGGCGCGTGCGAAAGCGCAGGAAATTTCGGGAACACAGCAGGCGCAGCAATTGGCCAGCCACTCTCCGGTATCCGTGTGGTTATAATCAAGGGCGGAGATCGGTTGCAGGTTGAGGATCAGCACCGGCCGGCGGGGGCGTTGAACTGCCGGCAGAACCTGGCTGCTGGTGGCATAGGTGCCGACATAACACAGGATCATGTCGACATCCGCCCGGCAGAAAAACTCACCTGCCGAAAGCGCGGAAGCCGAATTATCGACCAGCCCGGCGGAAACAACCTCAGCGCCGATGGCTTTGAGATGCTCCTCCACCTGCTTCTGGTATCCCTCGAGCCGTTCTTTCAGCCCGGGGAACTGTGGCCAGTAAGCAGCCAGGCCGATGCCGAACACCCCGATGCGCGCTTTTTTCCTGCTGCGTGGTTTGATCATTCCTCGAGCCTCTTTTCGTTGATTTTTGTTGCCGGGAGCAGCTGAAATCATGCCATAAAAATTTTCCCATCGTTATCCACTCAACCCGGGAAAAATGGCGGGGTGGATTCCTTCTTGCGGTAGGGTGGCAAACTCCCGCATAATAGCCATCCCTGCTTGCAAGTGCTTATGAAACAGCCAATTAAAGGATCAATTCTCGTCATCGATGATGATCCCGCCTCGGTCAACCTGGCGGGGATTCACCTGCGCCGTGCGGGTTTCGAGGTTTCTCTGGTCGGTGATGGAGAAACAGCCCTGGAAAGGGTCCAGGAGGATATTCCCTCGCTGGTTCTTCTCGATATCCGCCTTCCCGGCATGGATGGCTATGAAGTGTGCCGCCAGCTGAAACAGAATCAGAATACCCGCTCGATTCCCATCATCATCCTTTCGGCCTCACGAAACCGTGAAAATGTCCTCGAGGCGCTCGAAGCGGGTGCGGATGACTTTCTGGCGAAACCGATCGATCCAGAAACCCTGATTCACAAGGTCTCATCCTTCAAATTTGATAATGGGGTGGAGAAATCTGCGGAAGAAGCGGCGGCCGATAACCGCAGGCAATACATCCGTTTCCAGCTGGAGGCTGAGGCGGTTCTGCATCTCGATCTGCAGGTGATTGATCTGAGTGAAGGTGGTGTGGGGTTGCTGAGCAATAACCCTGTCCTTCCGGGAAGCACCATCCAGGTCAAATTCGGTTTTCTGGCCGAGCTGGTCGATGTCCAGGAGATCCCTGTGAAGATCCGCTACTGTGTTCTCTCCCCCAACAAAGACCGTTACCGGATCGGTGGAGAATTTCTTGGACTTGGAGAACCGGAGCGAAAAAAGATCCGCCAGTTCATTTTCAAACGGCAGCTTCAGCGGGCGCGTCCACGCGATTGAGCCGCCAAGCTCCATTAACAGATTTTTCAGGTTCTGACCTGGCCATCTCCGGAGACCACAAATTTGGTGCACACCAGGTCGGTAAGCCCCATCGGCCCACGGGCATGGAGTTTATCGGTGCTGATTCCGATTTCAGCCCCCAGGCCGAACTGCTGGCCATCCGAAAAGCGTGTGGAGGCATTCACCAGGACAGTGGCGGAGTCCACCTCACGCAGAAACCGCCTTCCACGCTCCCAGGAGCGGGTAACAATCGTATCGGTGTGATGGGAGCCATATTTGTCAATGTGATCGATGGCGGCTTCCATGCTGTCGACCACCTCAATGCTGAGAACCAGATCGAGATACTCGGTCCGCCAGTCTTCTTCTGTGGCGGGCAGGATGTTCAGCCCGCTCCCCTGCATGATTTTCTGAACCTGATCCGAGCCGCGCAGCTCCACTCCCGCCTCAGCCAATCGTTTCAATGAACCAGGCAGGAACCCATCCGCAACCGCCTGGTGGACCAGCAGGGTCTCCATGGCATTGCAGACACCCGGCCGCTGAACCTTGGCATTGAAAACAATGTCATTGGCCACATCGAGATCCGCTTCCGAGTCGACATAGACATGGCAGATCCCATCGAAGTGCTTGATGACCGGAATTCGGGATTCATCGACTACCCGTTCGATCAGGCTTCTTCCTCCGCGGGGGATGACCACATCGATGTAGTTATTGAGTTTGAGCAAGGCCCCGACTGCTGCACGATCGGTCGTATCGAGCACCTGGACCACATCCGGGCAGATTCCATGCTTCTCGCAGGCTTTGCGGAACACCCCGGCCAGGGCCTGATTGGAATGGAAAGCCTCAGAACCTCCGCGCAGCACTGTGGCGTTGCCAGCTTTGAAGCAAAGAGCGGCGGCATCGATGGTCACATTCGGGCGTGATTCATAAATGATCGCGATCACCCCCAGCGGAACACGCATCCGGCCGATTTCCAGGCCATTCGGGCGCCGCCAGGCATGGGTGATTTCATCCACCGGGTCCGGCAGGGCAGCGACTTCGCGCAGGCCTTCAGTCATCGATTTCACTGTCTTATCCGAGAGGTTCAAACGGTCCAGCATGGCGGATGAAAGGCCGCTCTTTTTTCCTGCTTCGAGATCCTTTTGATTCTCCCTGCGAAGATCATCAATGCCGGATTCAATCATTTCGGCGCAGCTGGCCAGGACCGCATTCTTTACATGGGTTGGGGCCAGGCGTGCTTCTCGGGATGCCTGGCGCGCTCTCTGGGCCAGTTGGAGAATTGATTCTTGAATGGTCATGGACTGGTTGCTCCTCATGAATGCCTTTACCTGAAATCATGCGTGGAGTCACTTCCGGAATCAAGAAGGGGTAGCCGGGGATCGTTTGTGGAGGGGGCGACAGCCAAAGATAACCCAATATCGGGCGAAACTTGGCACAGGAGTTGTTATCTATCAGTGATAAATCAGTCGGAGGGGCGACTGTCTGTGTGAATTGGGGGAAATAATGAAGGCTTTCATGCGCTCCGGGCAGTATGGGAAGGGGAAATTTTATCCTCGCAAGGCATCTTTTGCCCCCTTCCTGGTGGTCTTTTGTCTCTTTCTGGCAATGCTGATTCCCTCCGAAACCGGGGCCTGGACCCTTTCCGACCTCAACCCATGGAAGCAAATCCGGGAATATCGCATTTTCTCATTGACCCGGGCCAATCCGATCGGTGTAAGGATCATGGTGGTTCCGGTGATCGATGATCCGGTCAATGCCATGATCATCAGCCGCCTGAGCGGGGAGTTCGCCAACTCACTGCGCTCATTCGCCAATGAGGTCTGGCTGCTGACCGACCTGCCGGATAATCCCATCAAACAGGGTTTTTACACTGCGATCCCCAATATCCTCGCCGATTACCGCCTCAAAAACCGTTTGTCGATGGATCTGCTCAATCAGATGATTCCCGATTTCGAATGTGATTATGTGGCACTTTTCGAAGTGACGGATTATGACCGTTTCTGGGTGGATGAAGACCTCCAGCATCGTGTCGGTGTCCGTGCGGTGATGTATGACTATGAGAGTGGAAGCCCAAAAATCGAAAAATTTTTCCAGGGGGGGCGAGGCCGGAGGCTGGAAGAAGGCGCCTTCAATGAAGCCGAGCGAATCGCCATCAAAGGGCTGGTGGAGTCGCTGGAGAAGCCATTGCGGCTCTCAGTCAAGGAACGTGAAGCGGAGCTCGCACGGCGCTACCAGGAGGTCCAGATAATCGCGGGCAAGGTCGGACAAAGCGAGCTGGCAATCCATCAATATGATCTGAAACTCATGCAGGAAGAGATCCGCCGCAACCAGGAGCTGGCACGCAAAGCCAAATCCGAACTCGAGCAGCAGACCCGGGAGAAGGATTACTGGAAACAGCTGGTCGAAAAGTCACGCGCCGAGGCGGAAGCCGCCGCAGAAAAAACTGGATCCAGGGGCAGTTCATCCAGCCCGGCAAGAACCTATCGGAATCCCTGTGGGCCATTCAGCCAGACACCCGGAGGGGCAGTCCCCTTGATGCCTTCACCCGCAGCAAATCAAACCTCAAACTCTACGCAACAGTTGCCCCCGGCCTGGGTAACGCAAACTTCCCAGCAGAACGGGCCGAACTTTGCCCCTTCCAGGCTTCCCCGG